>Ga0181593_10002452_pt1 | contig 17068 bp, 13 predicted proteins | sample 071ome_19_FD_133756 | JGI IMG/M metagenome (GOLD analysis project Ga0181593, IMG submission 133756) | Coastal salt marsh microbial communities from the Groves Creek Marsh, Skidaway Island, Georgia - 071413AT metaG (megahit assembly) | ecosystem: Environmental > Aquatic > Marine > Intertidal...
ACCGGCCGATAAGAACAGGTAGCAGATAAAATAAGAAGCTATCCTGATGACTGACAGATATTTTGAATCATTGACCACCCTGACCAACCAGCAGGATGTGGATTCTCTGCAGAAGTGCTTCCTCGCCCTCCTCGCCGAGTTGTTTCCCATCAGCTATGCCGGCAATTTTGTCCCCGAGGTTCGCGGCGGTTTACTGCGGGTTCGGGAAGATCTGAGCCTGTTCCGGCAGGGTGACGAACAGTACATCAAGACCCTGAGGAATTACGAGCTGGTTCAACCGGAACCCCTGATCGAAAAATGCGCCCAGGACTGGCGACCGAAATACGTGTGCGAAGAAATCGGCCCAATGCTGTGCTATCTGCCCGTCAAGTTTGATGACAAACTGCATTCGATTATCAAGCTGGAGTGCGAAAAACTATCGGTTGGTGATCTTGATTACCTGCTGCAGATCACCCAGATCTACAGCAATTTCCTGAAAGTCATTATTGCCAGTACCTACGACAGCCTCACCGGCCTGATGAATCGCAACACCCTGGACATGCATTTCAAAAACCTGCTGCAACGACAGATGGCACAACAGCAGGAACAAAGCGATCAGTACCAGGAAATCGACAAGCGTCGCGGAGGTAAACATACAGCAGTGAGCCTGGCGTTGATCGACATCGACCAGTTCAAAATGATCAATGACCGGTATGGCCATATGTTCGGCGATGAAATTCTGCTGCAGGTATCGCAACTGATGCAGGAGAGCTTTCGCCAGAACGACCTGTTATTCCGTTATGGCGGGGAAGAATTCCTGGTACTCCTGGAGCCCACTTTCCTGGCCGATATTCACGGCGTGCTTGATCGCTTCAGGCAGAAAATTGAAGAAACCGACTTCCCCAAAGTGGGCAGAATCACCGCCTGTATCGGGTACACCCTGGTGAACACCATGGAAAATTCAGCGATTTACGTTGGACAGGCAGACAATGCCCTGTTTTACGCCAAGGAAAACGGGGGCAACAGTGTCTTTGCTTTTGATACGCTGGTAGAAACGGGTGTGCTGAAAACACTTCCCCGGGACAGCGCGGCCGACTGGTACTAGTCGGCCCGTTTCACTTCCCGATCATCTTCCTGGCCCTATAACAGGCTGTTGATCTGCTCGGCTATATTCGCGGCCGTGAATCCGAAATGCTCCATCACCACCTTGCCTGGAGCTGACTCACCAAAACTGTTCATTCCCACCACTTTGCCATCAAGGCCGACGTATTTGCGCCAGTAATCCACATGGGCTGCTTCAACGGCAATACGTTTCCTGACCGCGCCAGGTAACACAGCTTCCCGGTAGGCCTCGTCCTGGGCATCAAAGACATCCGTGGATGGCATGGAGACCAGCCTGACCGCCTTGCCCTGTTCCTGCAGGGATTTCACCGCGTCCAGCGAGATGGACACCTCTGAACCGGTGGCAATCACAATCACCTCGGGCTCACCATCGCAGTCAGCAAGGACATAGGCACCACGCGTAATATCACCAATCTGCTGAGGAGTACGCGCCAGGTGCGGTACGCCCTGACGGGTCAGTACCAGGGACGTCGGGCCGGTTTTATTCAGCAGGGCCGACTTCCAGGCCACGGCAGTCTCGACGGCGTCTGCAGGACGCCAGACCGACATGTTCGGGGTAATACGCAGGGCACTGGTCTGCTCCACCGCCTGGTGGGTAGGACCATCCTCACCCTGACCGATGGAGTCATGGGTGAAGACAAAAATATTCTGCTGCTTCATCAACGCTGCCATGCGCACGGCATTGCGGGCATATTCCATGAAGATCAGGAAGGTGCCGCCATAGGGAATGAAGCCGCCATGCAGGGCAATGCCATTATTGATGGCCGCCATGGCAAATTCACGGACGCCGTAAAAGATATAGTTGCCTTTCGGATTTTGGGAAATCGGCAGACTGCCCTCCCAGTTGGTCAGGTTGGAACCGGTCAGGTCTGCAGACCCGCCAATCAGTTCCGGCAGATATTTGCCGAAGGCGGCAATGGCCTTCTGTGAGGCCTGACGTGTCGCCAGGGTGGCGGCGGCTTCATCACATTCCGCGATGTAGCTGTCGGCGTAGGCCTCAAAATCCTGGTGGAACTCTCCCCGAATCCGACGCACCAGTTCCATGGCCTGGACCGGGTAAGCCTCTTCATAGCGGGTAAACAGTTCCTTCCAACTGTTCTCCCGGGCAAAGCCCTGCTCACGGGCATCCCAGGTCTGGTAAACCTCTTCCGGAATCACGAAGGGTGGATGAACCCAGCCCAGCGCTTCACGAGTCGCCTGGATCTCCTCATCACCCAGGGGAGAACCATGAGAAGATGCCTTGCCAGCCTTGTTCGGCGAACCAAAACCAATCTGGGTCTTGCAGATAATCAGTGTGGGCTGTGAGGTGTTGGCCCTGGCTTCCTCAATGGCAGCCCTGATCTCATCAGGGTTATGGCCATCAACCTTGAGCGTCTGCCAGTGATAGGCCTGGAAGCGCTGCTCGGTATCGTCAGCAAACCACTCCTGAACCTCGCCATCAATGGAAATGCCGTTGTCGTCATAAAACACGATCAGTTTACCCAGGCCCAGCGTACCTGCCAGGGAACAGGCTTCATGTGAGACCCCTTCCATCAGACAGCCGTCGCCGGCGAAAACGTAGGTATAGTGGTCAATGACCGGAAAGGCGTCCTTGTTGAACTGGGCCGCCAGGGTACGTTCGGCAATGGCCATCCCGACACCGTTGGCCAGGCCCTGGCCCAGTGGCCCGGTGGTGGTCTCCACACCCGGTGTATAGCCGTATTCCGGATGCCCCGGCGTCTTTGAATGCATCTGACGGAAATTCTGGAGCTCCTCAATCGGCAGGTCATAGCCGGTGAGGTGCAACAGGGAATAAATCAGCATGGAGCCGTGGCCATTGGACAGGACAAAGCGGTCACGGTTGATCCAGCCAGGATTGCCCGGGTTATGCTGCATGAAATCGTGCCAGAGCACCTCGGCGATATCCGCCATCCCCATGGGGGCGCCAGGATGACCTGAATTGGCCTTCTGGACAGCATCCATACTGAGTGCACGAATGGCATTGGCACACTCGCGACTGCTGGCTTTTCTGGGGATATTTACAGTGGACTGGTCACTACCGGAATTACTGGAATTATCAGCCGGCATGCTGCTTCTCCTGACAAAATTTCGGGCTGGCGGGGCTTGGCGCGCTTGTTCTTCTATTGTTCAGTTTCTTAAAAACTGCTGTTTTTGCTCAAAAAAACCGGCTCAATCACTGAAAACCGATCTTATATTTTTGAGGGCTGGCTATTGTCTACCAGCCAGCCATAATTTACCACTCACAATCCGCCTAAATCTTTCCCGAAACAGCGATTTTTCCCCCGTTTTGCCTGCCTGTCCGGACATTTGCCATAACTGTTTGAGGGTGATACATTCGTTGCCCTGTAATTCCTGTCTGATATAAAAATAACAAGTATTCAGTACTTCCCTGATCAGATCTCATTGCACCTTTAAGGAATCACACTACCCTGGCTGCCAGCTCTCCATGCCTGCAGCAGGGGGAGTTTGGGGGGGAACCCATTCGGGGAAGGTTACTGATGCAGTTGCTTGAGGCAGAACTATCTGCCGGGGGAAGACATCAGTCAGTTTGAAACCTTTGATAAAAATTACAGATTTTTAAACCAAAAGAACAAGGCAAATACTTTCGCCCGCACCTTCAAGGCTCCGGCATTTGCTAAACACACAAAGAAGGAAACCAGTATGACTGAAGCAGTATTGTTTACATCTGAGTCTGTATCCGAAGGCCATCCGGACAAGATCAGTGACCAGATTTCAGATGCCATCCTCGACGCATTGCTGGAACAGGATCCCAAGTCCCGCGTTGCCGTAGAAACCCTGACCAAAACCGGTCTGGCACTTGTTGCCGGTGAGGTAACCACTACAGCTAACATCGACGTTGAGGCGATTATCAGGGGTGTTATTTGCGACATCGGTTATACCGATTCCTCCATGGGTTACGACGGCAATACCTGTGCCGTTCTCAACGGTATCGGCAAACAGTCACCTGATATCTCCATGGGTGTTACTGAAGGTGAAGGTGACCACAAGGAGCAGGGCGCCGGCGACCAGGGTCTCATGTTTGGTTATGCCTGTGACGAAACAGACGTCCTGATGCCAGCCCCGATCACTTACGCTCACCGTCTGGTCCAAAGACAGGCTGAAGTACGCAAGAACGGCACACTGCCCTTCCTGCTGCCAGACGCCAAGAGCCAGCTGACTTTCCGTTATGTCGATGGCCGTCCTCACTCTGTGGATGCTGTAGTACTGTCCAGCCAGCACACGGCTGATGTTACCCAGGCCCAGCTGCGTGAAGCGGTGATGGAAGAAATCATCAAGCCTGTCATTCCTGACACCTGGATTGATGCCGAAACCAAATACCACATCAACCCGACCGGCCAGTTCATCATCGGTGGCCCGCACGGTGACTGTGGTCTGACCGGCCGCAAGATCATCGTGGACACCTACGGTGGATATGCCCGTCACGGTGGTGGAGCCTTCTCCGGCAAGGATCCCTCCAAGGTTGACCGCAGCGCTGCCTACCTGGCGCGCTACATTGCCAAGAACATCGTCGCTGCCGGCATCGCCAGCAAGTGTGAAGTTCAGCTGTCCTACGCCATCGGTGTAGCCGAGCCGACTTCCATCCTGGTAGACACCTTCGGCACTGGCAAGATCGCAGACAAAAAGATCACCCAGCTGGTGCGTGAGCACTTTGACTGCAAACCTGCCGGCCTGATTGCCATGCTGGATCTGCTGAAGCCGATCTATCGTCCAACAGCTGCCTATGGCCACTTCGGTCGCGAGGAATTCTCCTGGGAGAGGACCGACAAGGCTGAAGCACTGAAAGCCGGCGCCGGCCTCTGAGAAAGAAAATAGGCCAGATCACGACTACCATGCTCTGGCCTTTTTTTCGAACCCGTTTTAATTAAGGAAACAGACAATATGAGTAACGATTACAAAGTTGCAGACATCGGCCTTGCAGAATTTGGCCGCAAGGAAATCACCCTGGCAGAATACGAAATGCCATCGCTGATGCGTCTGCGTGAAAAATACGGTGAAGAAAAGCCGCTCCAGGGCGCGAAGATCATGGGCTGTATCCACATGACCATCCAGACCGCCGTGCTGATGGAAACCCTGCAGGCCCTGGGTGCCGAACTGCGCTGGTCCTCCTGCAACATCTTCTCCACCCAGGATCACGCCGCCGCTGCCATGGCTGCTGCCGGTATCCCGACGTTCGCCTGGAAGGGTGAAACCGAAGAAGAATACGAATGGTGTATCGAGCAGACCATCCTCAAGGATGGCGAGCCCTGGGATGCCAACATGATTCTCGACGATGGTGGTGATCTGACTGCCGTGGTACACAGCAAATATCCACAAATGCTGGACAAGATCCATGGCATTACCGAAGAAACCACCACCGGTGTACACCGTCTGTACGAGATGATGGAAAAAGGCGAGCTGAAAGTGCCTTGCGTCAATGTTAACGACTCTGTCACCAAGTCCAAGAACGACAACAAATATGGCTGCCGCCACTCCCTGAACGATGGCATCAAGCGTGGTACCGACATGCTGCTGTCCGGCAAAAAAGCCCTGGTCATCGGTTACGGTGACGTGGGCAAGGGTTCTGCCCTGTCCCTGGCCCAGGAAGGCATGATCGTCAAGATCTCTGAAATCGACCCGATCTGCGCCATGCAGGCCTGCATGGACGGCTACGAGGTGGTTTCTCCGTACAACGACGGCATCAATACCGGCAAGGCCAAGGACATCAACAAGGCTCTGATGGACAACACCGACCTGATCGTCACCACTACCGGTAACTTCAATGTCTGTGACAGCGCCATGCTGGAGTCCATGAAATCAGGTGCCGTGGTTTGTAACATCGGCCACTTTGATAACGAAATCGACACCGCCTTTATGCGCAAAAACTGGGAGTGGGATGAAGTCAAACCACAGGTACACAGAATCGTACGCGGCAAACTGGATAATGGTAGCGATGATTACATTATCCTGTTGTCAGAAGGGCGCCTGATCAACCTGGGTAATGCTACCGGCCACCCGTCCCGTATCATGGACGGTTCCTTCTCCAACCAGGTACTGGCCCAGATGTACCTGTGGGAACGCAAGTTCGCCGACCTGGATCCGGAATTCAAGGAAGCTAACATCAAGGTGGAAGTACTGCCGAAGAAACTGGACGAGGAAGTGGCTGCCTGTATGGTGGAGGGCTTTGGTGGCGTACTCACCAAACTCACTGCCGAACAGGCCAAGTATATTGGTGTGAAAGTCGAAGGCCCTTACAAGCCTGAGCATTACAAATACTAATAATAATTAATCACACCTCTCTGTTGAAAAGGGCGCCTCTGGCGCCCTTTTTTTATGTCTCGCGGAGGCAGGAGGCAGGAGGCAGGAGGCAGGGACGATGATCGTTTTTGTGTGATAACCGTCAAGCTTTTTTATCCACCTGAAGTAAAAATGGAATCCAGAAACCCCAGGATTTCCAGAAACAACCCTGCCTCTTGTCTCCTGCCTCCCGTGCGCAGCACGGTTTTCTACCCCCAAAACACTCCCGTCACATTCCGCCCCATCACATCCCCGCTGAACACCACTTCCCCGGCCTTCCCGGCCATGCCATAGCATACGTGCAGGGGCAGCAGATGCTCCGGTCGCGGATGACACAGCCTGCCACCGGGCGCCAGATGCCAGTCAGCCAGGCGTTGGGCGCGTTCGCTTTCCGAGATATCTGCCGTACAGGTTTCCTGGAGCCAGCTTTCAAAGGCCATATTGTCGCCAACTTCCACCATGCCGGGTACAAAGAAAGCCCGCAGGTTGTGGAAGCTCATCCCGGAGCCCAGCACCAGCACATTCTTTTCCAGTAATGGGGCCAAGGCCTGACCAAGGGCAATGTGCGCCGTGCCATCCAGGTTATTCAACAGGGAAATCTGCAGACAGGGGATATCTGCATCCGGGTACATGAGCATCAGTGGGACAAAGGCGCCATGGTCATACCCGCGCTGGGGATCGATCATGGCGTGCATGCCCTGGTCAGCAAGCAAGGTGCGAATGTTTTCCGCAAACACCGGGTCACCTGGTGCCGGATACGAAATCTGGTAGGTTTCCGGTGGAAAACCACCATAGTCATACAGCATGGGCGGGGCGGCAGCCCCCAGAATGCAAGGGACCGGCATCTCCCAGTGAGCACTGATGACCAGGATCGCTTCAGGCTGACCTACCCTTCGGCTGATATCCCGCAGAAACTGGATCAGGCCTGCATGACCGGGGTCACCCAGCAAGGGCATCGGACCGCCGCCATGGGGAATGTACAACACGCGCGCTTTACTACTCATTGTTAATCCTTGTATGACGCCGTCTTACAGGCTCTGGATAAAGTCACGAATGCCATTGAGAAACATCTGTACTGCCAGTATTACCAGGATCATTCCCATCAGGCGCTCCAGCGCCCGTGATCCTCTCTCACCTATCACAGCCAGCACACGGGGAGACAGGATCAACAGGATTGTACTACCCAGCCAGGCCAGCACCAGGGCCAGGCACCATTCCCAGAGTCGATCCGGCTGGCTTGAACCCAGAAACAGCAGAATGGCAATAGTGGACGGCCCTGCAGTCAAAGGCACCGCAATAGGAACAATGAAGGGATCCTCAGTATCCTCAGCCTGGTACTGATGCCGGCCGGGAAAAATCATGCGCAGGGAAATAATGAACAGCAGCACACCGCCGGTGATATTGAGCGAAGACTGGGTCAGGCCCAGAAACCCGAGGATAATATTCCCGGCAAACAGGAAGCCCACCAGGATCACCAGGGCAATGATCATTTCCCGGGCGATCACCCGGGAACGACGCTGGTGGTCCAGGCGTGACAGAATGGCATTGAACACCGGGATATTGCCCAGGGAGTCCAGTACCAGAAACAGGGTCACTGCTGTGGAAGCAATGTCGGTCCAGTTCAACATCTGTATCTCGGGTAAGCGTGAATGGTCAGACAATATCCGCTGTTACACACCGCATCAAGTGCTTCGGCAGATTCTCCGAACACCCACGAAAACCTGTACTAGAAAATTGACCTTAGCAACACAAACAACAGGGCACTGAGAAGGCCCGCTGCCGGCAGGGTAATGACCCAGGCCAGGGCAATGGGCTTCATCAGCTTCCAGTTCAGGTGAGCATTGACAACACCGATGCCCAGAACAGCCCCGATAAGGATATGGGTGCTGGATACCGGGATGCCCAGCAGGGAGGCCATCAACACCACTGTGGCTGCTGCCAGTTCCGCAGAAAACCCGGATGCCGGATGCATGTGGGTGAGGTGATGTCCGACAGTCATGATCACTTCCCGGCCTATAAACCACAAACCCGCCACCAGCGCGACACCGAAGGTGACCATGGCAGGCGTGGGGATTGCCGCAGAGGTGCCGATAACCCCGGTTTTCAGCACATCGAGAATAGCGGCAAACGGCCCAATGGCATTGGCAATATCATTGGAGCCATGGCTGAAGGCAAAACCGGAGGCAGTGAACACCTGCATCCAGCTGAACATCATGAACGTGGATTTGCTCAGGGAGGCCTTCTTGGTCGAACGGGCATAGAACAGGGTAATCAACCAGACAAAAGTACCCACCATCGACAGGATCAGAATCTCATATAACGTGGTCAGCTCGACATCAAGATTCTTGAGCCCCTTGAACACCAGCATGGCAGCAATGATGATGGCGCCCAAAGCAGCCACCAGAGGCACCCAGTTCTCCAGGGCATGACGGGATTTGATTTCGTCCTTTTTGCATTCAATCTGGTGCAGGCCCTTGTAGTAATCAGACTCCAGGGCTTCAGGGTCAAAGTTCCCTTCATCAAATAACTGGGCATCCCTGGCCTTGGCATTGGCATAGGCGATTTGCTGGACGTCATCCAGACTGTCAAACAGCTTGTCATGTTCATCCTCATGCCGTTTCTTTTCTTCCTTGAGCTCATGCAGCTTTTCTTCTGCCGCTTCGTTATAAAGCAGAATGTGTTTTTTGATCAGATAGAACAAGACCCAAGACACCAGGCCGCCGAGAACAGGAGAAATCACCCAGGATGCGGCAATGGACCCCACCTTGTCCCACTGCACCAGACCCAGGGCCACATCGTTGTCACTGAGTATGCTCCCAAGCATGATCGAGCTGCCCACAATCCCCCCAATGATGCTGTGGGTTGTTGACACCGGATAACCCCTCTTGGAGGCAAACAGCAGCCACAGGGCCGCGGCGAGCAAGGCGGACATCATGATGTACATGAAGTCATCCGGCATCACGGCTATGCCCGACAGATCAACGATATCACTGCGAATGGTCTTGGTGACTTCACCACCGGCAATAATTGCACCGCTAACTTCGAAGATTGCAGCCACCAGCAGCGCCTGTTTCATGGTCAGGGTGCCGGCACCGACACTGGTGCCAAAGGAATTGGCCACATCATTGCCGCCAATATTGAAGGCCATGAAAATGCCGAACATCGAGGCCAGAATGAATATCAGGACATTACTGGCATTGGTATAACCTACTCCCCATCCCAGAAAGTAGCCTCCCATGAGGACCATTAGAAGCGCAAAAAAGAGGCTGATTTTGTCGTTTTTCATGAATTGTATTTTTATTCTGTATTGGGCCTGTCAGACCATGAGGAAAATCAAACAGATGTAAAATCTGTTCTCCGGATTGGTACCTGGCCACGGCCATACAGCGGACAATCACCACCCCCTATTTCAATCTGGTATATATCAAATGCGGGCGTTTGGAACCAGCAGTTAATTGCATCTTTTTTTGGCAATCAGATCTGCCATTCCATCAGTCGGCTGGCCAGCTTCTGACATATCAGCCTGATCCATTGATTCAGGGAGAATCTGTTTCATCAGGTATCATTCTGAAAATCGTGTCATGGCTTTCTGATCGTTCTGTTTCAGGCCGACCATTGGTGTAGTAATAAAAGGAAAAGGATTTGCGGCTCTGCCCTTCCGGGCAAGCCAGGGGACGGGGATGACCATGGAAAGACCAGTCCGTGGTGCTGAAAATCACGGTCCGGTTGAACAGGGGCAGGATTTTCTCATAACAGCGGCTGACATCCCGATCCCAGAGCTCCAGATGACCACCCCAGTTTTCCTGCCAGTCCGCGTTCAGGTAGATCAGCATATTCAGGCGCCGGTCGAGGTTCAGTTTTGGATGGATATTGAAATCCGCATGCACTTTCAGAAAACCACCCGGCAAAATCTGGTGCAGCCCGGCACCGCCAAAATAGGGATCAGGGATCAAACCGTCGATGCCTGTCAGCTTTTCCAGGAAATCCAGCATGGGGGGCGAATTCATGGCCTGGAGAAAATCCCATGTCAGCGGAGCCACTGTATTGGTATGCCAGTAGCCGAGTTTCTTTTCGGTTCGGTTATCAAATTCCCGCCAGGGCATGTCCTCGGGTGCCGGAAATTCCGCCAGCAGCTGGCGTAGCAGCGCTTCTTCAAACAGGTTGTCGATAACAACATGAGGAAATGGGTCTGCCGAAGCGTAATCAGCGGTTAAGGCCAGCGGGTCTGCCCTGAGCGTCGGAATGAGCTGCATAGTCTGGTGAACTCCTGATGGTCAGGTGGTAAAAGCCCTAGAGTTTAACCGCTGTTCCACTGACACTGACCATAAGCATGCCGCCCTGGGGGCCGACGGTTTCGTAATCCAGGTCGATGCCTACGATGGCATCTGCCCCCCATTCTTCAGCCCGCTCTGTCATTTCCTGAAAGGCGATATGTCTGGCTTTCTGGAGTTCCTGTTCATAGGCAGCTGAGCGACCTCCAACGATATCCCGGATATTGGCAAAAAAATCCTTGAAAATATTGGCGCCCAGTATGGCCTCCCCGGTAACGACACCCAGGTATTCCTTGATTTCCCTGCCCTGTAAAGAAGGTGTTGTACTGTGAATCATACCTTTATCCTTTTTGAGGGTTGGCATGAGCATAAAATAACAATGATTAAAGATACAATGAATCCATGATTTATCTCATCCTTGCCATCCTGCTATTTGTCCTGATCCTTGGCCCGCAGGCCTGGGCAAAACACATCCTGCAAAAATACAGCACACCTCGAGATGATATTCCCGGCACCGGCGGGGAGCTGGTGAAACATCTGCGGAAAAAATTCGATCTTCCCTACCTCAAGGTGGAAGGCACCGAACTCGGGGACCATTATGATCCTTCAGACAAGACCGTGCGTCTTTCAAAAACCAACCTGGATGCCCGCTCACTAACCGCAATTACAGTGGCTGCCCATGAATTCGGCCATGCCCTGCAGGATGCCCGGCAATACAAACCCCTGACCACCCGCACCGCCATGGTCAGGACCGCGCAGAAGCTGGAACGGATCGGTGGCGTGGCACTGTTGTTGATGCCCCTGATAGCCTTCACGCCAGCTGGTGCCCGTCTGGCCCTGCCACTGATGCTGGTGGTCATTCTGAGCATGCTGGTTAACACTGTCGTCCATCTTGTCACCCTGCCCGTGGAGTTCGATGCCAGTTTTGGCCGTGCCCTGCCCATCCTCAGGGAAGGCCAGTACATCAACAATCGGGATTATCGGGCCGCACGCCGCATCCTGACCGCCTGCGCCCTGACCTACCTGGCCAGCTCACTGTCGGGACTGCTCAACTTCTGGCGGTGGTTAAGGGTGTTCAGGAGGTAGAGGCCTCCTGTCTCCTGCCTCCGTTTCTTGTGTTAGACTTCCCCGCCTGCAAGACATCACTTCAAGGGGAAACACATGACGTTAAACAACAGTAAACCGGCCTGGTTGCTGGCCTGTGTATTCGGCCTGGCGGCCTGTTCACAGGATAGCAATGAGCCGGCAACCGGAGCAGCTAGTACTGCCCCGGCTCAACCGGCTGTCATGGTCAGCGAAGCGGCCACTGTCAGCGACACAGATCTGGTCAATGCCGGCAGTAATGCCAGCGAATGGCTCAGCTATGGCCGCGATTACGGTGAGACCCGCTTCAGTCCACTGAACCAGATATCCGTGGACAACATCAGCGAACTGGGTGTGGCCTGGACCTATGACACAGGGACTTACCGCGGGCTGGAAGCCACACCGCTGGTCCACGACGGCATCATGTATGCCACCGGTTCCTGGTCCATTGTGTTTGCCGTGGACGCGCGTACAGGTGAAGAACTGTGGCGCTACGATCCCGGTGTTGATCGTTCCATCGGCTGGAAGGCCTGCTGTGACGTGGTTAATCGTGGGGTCGCCCTTTACGGTGACAAGGTATTTGCAGGCGTGATTGATGGTCGCCTGGTCGCCCTGGATGCCAAAACCGGTGAGGAAGTCTGGAGCGTGGTCACTGTCGACCAGTCCAAACCTTACACCATTACCGGCGCCCCTCGTGTCGCCGATGGCAAGGTTTTGATTGGTAACGGTGGTGCCGAGCTTGGCACCCGCGGCTACCTGACAGCTTACAATGCCGAAACCGGCAGCCAGGAATGGCGTTTCTGGGTGGTCCCCGGCAACCCGGCTGACGGTTTTGAAAACCCTGACGTGGAATTCGCGGCCACTACCTGGGCGGGCGAATGGTGGGAAGTCGGCGGCGGCGGGAATCCCTGGGATTCCATTATTTATGATCCCGAACTGCGTCTGGTGTACGTAGGCACCGGCAACGGTTCGCCCTGGAGTCATGAAATCCGCAGCAACGGTATTGGCGACAATTTGTACCTGTCCTCCATCGTGGCGCTGAGTGTTGACGATGGCCGGGTTGCCTGGCACTACCAGACCACTCCTGCAGATAATTTTGACTATACTGCTGTACAGGCCCTGATGCTCGCCGAGCTGCCCATCAACGGGCTGCCACGCAAGGTCATCATGCAGGCACCCAAGAACGGCTTCTATTATGTCCTGGATGCCGCCACGGGCGACCTGATCTATGCTGACCCCTATGCGGAGGTGAACTGGGCCACAGGTGTTGACCTTGAAACCGGTCGTCCCATCGAAACCCCGCAGGCACGCTATGGCACAGAAATCACTTTCGTGAAACCGGGACCAACCGGTGCCCACAACTGGCACCCGATGTCCTTCAGCCCGGTCACCGGCCTGATCTATCTGCCCACCATGCAGGGCACCAGCTTTCCTTATGCCATCGATCCCGAATGGGAATATGAACCGGCCGGTTGGAACCTGGGCGAAAACCTTGGTACCAACACCGATGTCCCCCTGCGTGCCGACGAGGACTATGTGGGCGGTACCGGTCCGGTAAATCCGACAGCCGGCGCCCTGCTGGCCTGGGATCCCCTGACACGTCGTCCCCGCTGGCAGATCAACTATGACTTCAGCATCAACGGCGGCACACTGGCCACAGCCGGCAACCTGGTATTCCAGGGTGCTGCTGACGGCATCCTGCGCGCCTTCAGTGCCGACTTTGGTGAGCGGGTATGGGAAGCGGATCTGGGGGTGGGCATCATGGCCGCACCCATGACCTATGAACTCGATGGCGTACAGTACGTCTCTGTCCTGGTAGGCTGGGGTGGTTCTTCAGGCCTGATCGGCCCGAACTCCAGCGGTGCATATAAAGCAGAAGGCCGCCTGTGGACCTTCAAGCTGGGCGGCGATCCTGTCGTGCCGGTGGAAGGCCAGCCACTGCCTGAGTTGACAGCAATACCCTTTGACGATGATCCGGCAGTACAGGCTCACGGTGAAGACATGTACAGCACCCACTGCATGCTGTGCCATGGTGCCGGTGGTGTGAGTGGTGGTGCCCTGGTCGATCTGCGTTATGCCGCACCAGCGACATACGACATCATCCAGAGCGTAGTCCGTGAAGGAGCCTTCGGTGGCCGCGGCATGCCAAACCTTGGGCATATCGTGTCGGAAGAGGACGTCGATGCCATCAAAAACTGGCTGTTGGCCCAGCGTGCTGCGCTGATGCAATAAATCCGGAGTCTTTGCCTGGACTTGCCAGGCAGGGTATTTCAGAGAGCATGACCAAAAAGGGTGTTCGTCAATAACGAACACCCTTTTTTCTTGCCCGCTTTTTACCCATCATCACGCCTGCTATACACTGTGCTCATGTCACCTTACCGGGAGCCTGCTGATGTCACCCTTCACTCTGATCCGGTCTACCCTGATTCCTGGACTGAGCATTCTGTTATCAGCCTGTGACACCCAGCCGGATACCGGCCTTGCCCTGGGCACTATCGAACGCGACCGCATCACCCTGTCGGCGACAGCCGCTGAAGTCATCACGGACCTGCCCATACGTGAAGGCAGTGTCATCAGTCAGGGAGATCTGCTCGTCCGTCTGGATGACAGCCTGCAAATGGCGGTGGTGGCCAAGGCTGAAGCCGATGTGCAGCAGTTTGAAGCCAACCTGGAAAAACTGCGCAACGGACCACGCGAGGAAGAAATCATGGCGGCCGCTGCCCGGGTGGAAGCCGCCCGCGCCTCTCTTCAGGAAATCACCCAGGACATTCGCCGCATAGAGCGCCTGGTCCAGCAGCAACTGGCCCCTGCAGCTGAACTTGAAACCGCCCAGACCCGCCGCGATGCTCGCCAGGCCGCGCTGAACGAAGCCGAGGATCAGTTAAGACTGCTCAATGCCGGTACACGAATAGAAGATATTCGCCTGGCCGAAGCCCAGCTCAGTGCGGCCACATCCCAGCTCACACGCGAACGACAGAATCTGCAAAACCTCACCGTACTGGCGACACGGGACGGCATCCTGGACAACCTGCCCTGGAATGTCGGGGAGCGGGTTTACCTCGGTGCACCGCTGGCCGTGCTGCTGGCTGAAGGACCGCCTTTCGCCAGGGTCTATATTCCTGAACCTTCACGGGCCGGCATCCAGGTGGGTGATTCACTGGCCGTTCATGTGGACGGCATTGACCAGGCCATGTCAGGTACCGTCCGCTGGATTGCCGTTGAACCGGCCTTCACACCTTACTATGCCCTGAATCGGGAGGAGCGCTCCCGCCTGATGTACCTGGCCGAAGTCCAGTTGCCGGATTCGGCGACCAGCCTGCCTTCCGGCTTGCCCGCCCAGGTTAAGCTGCCCTGATGACCTCAGCCATACTGGCAAGCGGGCTGACCAAACACTTTGGCAATCTCGTTGCGGTCAACAGTCTCGACCTTGATATTCCCCGCGGCAGCATCTACGGTTTTCTGGGACCCAACGGCTCCGGCAAATCCACCAGTATTCGCCTTCTGACAGGGTTGTTGCGACCGGATGTCGGCTCCATCACCGTACTGGGTCTGTCCCTGCCAGGCAAAGCCGAGGCCCTGCGCCGCCGCATCGGCTACATGACCCAGAAATTTTCCCTGTACGGCGACCTCACCGTGGAAGAAAACCTGCGCTTCATGGCCAGAATTTACGGCGTGCATGGCAAGGCGGTAAAACAGCGTATTGATGAATTGCTGACCCTTTACGATCTGGATGACCAGCGCCGACAACTGGCTGACACCATGAGCGGTGGGCAAAAACAGCGTCTCTCCCTGGCTGCTGCCACTCTCCATAGTCCGGAACTGCTGTTCCTGGATGAACCCACCTCTGCCGTGGACCCGGAAAACCGCCGTGATTTCTGGGAGAAATTATTCGATCTCAGTGATGCCGGCACCACCATCCTGGTGTCCACCCATTACATGGATGAAGCCGAGCGCTGTCATCAGCTGGCGATCCTGGCCAATGGCATCAAGCGTGCCGATGGTGCCCCCCAGCAGCTGATGGATGCCATGGGAGCGAATGTGGTGGAAATTGGTGGCAATAATCTGCGCCAACTCAAACAGCAGCTGCTTGAATTTCCTGAAGTGCTTTCTGCAGCGCAGCAGGGGATCAGATTGAGGGTGCTGGTGAGCAGCAACATCAAAGACCCGGTTACCTGGCTTGAGCAGCAACCTGCCCTGGCAAGTGCAGTCCTGGAACTGCGGGTGGTCAGGCCTTCCCTGGAAGATGTGTTTGTGACAGCAACAGGAGAAGAGCGGCTGTGAACTCCCTGTCCCGCATCAGCGCCATTGCCTTCAAGGAGTTCCGCCAGTTATCACGTGACCGTCTTACGTTTGGCATGGTGGTGATGATTCCCCTGATCCAGCTCTTGCTGTTTGGCTATGCCATCAATACCAATGTCCGCCATATCCCGGCAGGAATTTTTGACGAAGCACAGAGCGCCCTGTCCCGCCGTATCACCCAGGCTGTATCCGCCACGCAGGTTGTCGACTTCGTTCTGGCCTATGATTCCATTGAAGCAGCTGAACAGAGCATCACCGACGGCAAGGTGCGCGCCGTACTGATACTGCCCCGTGATCTTGACCAGCGCCTGGCCCAGCGGGAACTGGCCTCCCGGGGCACCAGCACCGGGGCCGGCGGTGATCTTGATCCGCGCGCCTATGGCCAGTGGCTGGTGGATGGCTCCGACACTATCGTGGCCTCCACCATCAAGGGCCTGCGCAGCATGCCGCTCACAGAACTTTCACGCGGAACCGCTCTGCCCACAGCACCCACCTTTGAAGTGGCCCTCTACTTCAATCCGGAACAGCGCACAGCCGTGAACATCGTGCCGGGCCTGCTGGCGATCATCCTGACCATGACCATGATCCTGTTCACCTCCACCGCCATCGTGCGTGAACGTGAACGCGGCAACCTTGAACTGCTGATCACCACGCCGGTGCATTCCCTGGAGCTGATGCTGGGCAAGATTATCCCTTACATTCTCATCGGCCTGATCCAGATGAGTATCATCCTTGGTCTGGGACATATCGTCTTCAACGTGCCCATTAACGGGGACATCGGACAGATCGTGCTGGCCACCATGCTGTTCATCGCCGCCAGCCTGACCCTGGGGCTGATCCTTTCCACCATCGCCCAGACCCAGCTGCAGGCCATGCAGATGACCGTGTTTATCCTGCTGCCCTCCATTTTGCTGTCAGGATTCATGTTCCCCTATCAAGGCATGCCCAGGGCAGCACAGTGGGTAGCCGAGGTTCTGCCGACCACGCATTTTCTGCGGATCATTCGGGGCGTGGTGCTC
>Ga0181593_10002454_pt1 | contig 17057 bp, 18 predicted proteins | sample 071ome_19_FD_133756 | JGI IMG/M metagenome (GOLD analysis project Ga0181593, IMG submission 133756) | Coastal salt marsh microbial communities from the Groves Creek Marsh, Skidaway Island, Georgia - 071413AT metaG (megahit assembly) | ecosystem: Environmental > Aquatic > Marine > Intertidal...
ACGGTCGGCGATAAAAAATCCGGTTATGTGTATATGACGACGATGACCCGGGATATGCAGGATGACGATTTTTCCAATCCTGCATTCGTTTGGGTCGATATCGGCAAGCGCAATTGGTCGAAAGTCGACGGTAAGGCCGGTAAGTCCTGCGCTTCGTGCCATAAGGATGCCTCGTCGATGAAAGGCGTCATGGCGAAATATCCCGTTTACGACAAGAAACTCAAAAAGATGGTTGCGCTGCAAGCCAAGATTAATATGCATCGCAAAGAGAAGATGGGCGCCAAGCCTTGGAAGTGGGAATCCGATGACATGAATGGCATGGCCGCCTTTATCGGTCTGCAGTCCCGCGGGATGCCGATGAATGTTTCCATTTCGGGTCCGGCCAAGAAATTCTACGACAAGGGCAAAGCGTTTTATTATGAACGCCGCGGCTTGCTCGATATGGCGTGTAAGCACTGCCATATCGATAATGCCGAGAAAATGGCGCGGTCGAATCTGTTGAGTTGGGGCATGCCAAATGGCTTCCCGACCTTTCGCTTGAAATGGCAAAAAATCGGCTCGTTGCATCGCCGCTTCGCTGGTTGCAATAAGCAAATCCGGGCGAAGCCTTTTAAGCGCGGCTCTCCTGAGTACACCAACCTTGAATTATATTTGAAGCACCGGGCGAATGGCCTCCCCGTTGAAACCCCCTCGGTGCGAAACTAACAAAAGATAATAATTAATTCGGGGGTGGCGAGAGAACGCGATATGATTTCTCTCACTGCCCCCGTTTCTTTTTTGAAGAGGAAGTGTACGCCGTGCTGTCACGCAGGGATTTTCTTCAAGTCGCCGCCGCAACTGCCGCATTGACGGGAGGTGCGCAAAGCTTAACGGCTGCCGCGGCAAAACAAAAAATATCTTACCGAAAGCTCCAAAAATTTGATTCAATTGGGCAGGTAACCCTTCTCAATTATACCGATTGTCATGCCCAGCTTATGCCGCTGTATTTCCGCGAGCCCGAGGTGAATATCGGGGTCGGGGAAGTTCATGGCCTGCCGCCGCATATTACCGGCAAAGAGCTCCTTAAAAAATTTAATCTCACGCCGGGTTCGCCTGAAGCGTATGCATTTTCAAGTGAAGATTTTGTCCATTTGAGCAAGGAATACGGCCGCGTTGGCGGCATGGCCCATATGGCAACGTTGGTGAATGATATTCGTGCCTCCCGACCTGGAAAAACACTGCTGATCGATAATGGCGATACCTGGCAGGGTTCGTACACATCATTAAAGACCCAAGGCGAAGACATGGTGCGTGTGCAAAACGCACTCGGCGTTGATGTGATGACCGCCCATTGGGAATTTACTTATGGCGACAAACGTGTTCGTGAGCTGATTAAAAAACTCAAATTTCCGTTTCTGGCCGGTAATGTAACGGATACAGAATGGGAAGAGCCTGTTTTTAAAAGCACGGCATTCTTCGAACGTGGCGGTATTAAAATTGCCATCATCGGCCAGGCTTTTCCCTACACGCCTGTTGCGAACCCTCGCCACTTGATTTCGAAATGGTCTTTTGGAATCAAAGAAGACATGGTTCGTAAAAATGTCGAGGCTGCACGTAAAGCCGGTGCCGAATTGATTGTTCTTGCCAGTCATAATGGATTTGACGTGGACCGCAAACTAGCTTCGCGCGTCAAAGGGATTGATATTCTGCTAACGGGGCACACCCACGATGCCATTCCAGCCGTTATCAAAGTTGGCGATACGCTGATGGTTGCTTCAGGGTCGCACGGTAAATTTCTGGCGCGCCTTGATCTTGAGGTTAAAAATAAACGTGTTACGAATTATCGCTTTAAGCTGATTCCTGTTTTTTCCGATGCCATACCTGCGAATAAAGAAATGGCGGCGCTCGTAAAGGATATTCGGGCGCCTCATGAAGCGATGCTGAATAAGGTCATGGGCAAAACAAAAGGGTTGTTGCATCGCCGCGGTAACTTTAACGGCACCTTTGATGATTTAATTTGCCAGGCGATGCTTGAGGAGCGTGATGCGCAAATTGCATTTTCACCGGGCTTTCGGTGGGGCGCTTGTGTGATGCCGGGACATGATATCCGCATGGAAGATATTTATAATCACACCGCCATCACTTACCCGGCTTGTACGCGAAATAACATCAAAGGGGACTTCATCAAAACGATCCTCGAGGATGTTGGCGATAATCTGTTTAATACGGACCCTTATTACCAACAAGGTGGTGATATGGTTCGCGTTGGCGGCATGGGGTACACGCTTGATATTTCCAAACCAATGGGCTCACGTGTGTCTAATATGACATTGCTGAAAACCGGTGAGCCGATTGATGCATCAAAATCCTATGTCGTTGCCGGATGGGCATCCGTTAATCCTGGTGCCAAAGGGCCGCCGATTTATGACGTTGTCAGTAGCTATGTCGGAAGACATAAAGCCATTGATGTTAAAGGCAATCCCGCCATCAAAGTCCGTGGCGTGTGACGCAAGCAAGGCAGCGTTCTGATGGACCCTTTTCAAATCAGTTATCCGGGCGCACTGCTGGCGGGGCTTTTGAGTTTTGCTTCCCCGTGTGTATTGCCGCTCGTGCCGGCTTATTTGTCCTTTCTAAGTGGTGCTTCATTTGAGCGCTTGACGGCTGAAGGTGAGGCCGATAAAGCGCTCACCAAACAAGTCTTTATCTCGGCACTGGCGTTTGTAATCGGTTTTGCAACCGTTTTTATTATGCTGGGTGCAACGGCTTCGACAATTAGCAAGGCATTAACGGAGCACCTGAATATCCTGGCTAAAATTGCCGGCGTCGTCATCGTTATTTTCGGCCTGCATTACATGGGGCTTTTTCGGATCGGTTTCCTTAATTATGAACGGCGGTTCCATATTGAGAAGAAACCTTCTGGCATTATCGGTTCATATATTTTGGGTTTGGCTTTTGCGTTTGGCTGGACGCCGTGCGTCGGGCCCATTTTAGCTTCGATCCTGATGGTTGCGGCAGCGGGTGATTCACCCTGGTATGGTACAAGTCTTCTCGCTCTCTATGCTGCCGGCATCGGGATTCCGTTTCTGGTTGCCGCATTATTTGTTCGCCCCTTCATGAACTTTATGGGCCGGTTCCGAAAGCATATCCGCAAGGTGGAGGTTACGATCGGCAGCTTGCTCGTCATTACCGGCATTGCAATTTTTACCGGCTCTATGGCTAATGCAGCTCAGTGGCTGCTAGAAATCGCCCCGGATTTTTGGAAATGGGGATAATTATTCCCAGAGTTTGACTTCTTTGCCCTTGGCCCGCAGTTCCTCGGCGTGGGCGGAAAGCCACCGTTGAAAGCTTGGTTGTTTTTTGTAGCCGTTCGTTTTCACATAAACGAACGAGTTGAGAAAGTGAAACGGCTTCCAATAGCCGAAGATGCGAAACGCTTCGCGGTCACGGGGGTGTTTATCTTTTAATCCTTTGGGCGAGTCAGGTAGAAAAATCATTGTTGGCGTGAATTGTACGCCATATTTTCGGGCGAATTCCTTTTCCGGTAATTTTTTGCCGTCAAAATCCGTGACTTCACGTGATCCCCAGAGATCCATTTTAATGACATTAAAATTCTTCTTAATGTAATTAACGATCTTAGGTCGGCGAAGATTGACCACATGCATTTCTTTGCAATAGGGGCATCCGCGCTGTTCAAAGATGATGACAACACGCTTGCCGGCTTTGGCTGATTCGGTGACATCTTCGGCAAGATCAAGGAAGCTTTCGTAAAACCATGGTTGGTGATACATGCCGTCTTCACCAGGCTCGATCGCCGGCAGTAGTTTTTGTCCGGCCGCAAATACCGCTGGAGAAGACAGCATTAACAACGTTGCTATTAGAAAAGCTGGAATCGAGTTTTTCTGCAGCATGACAGCACCCTCTCGGATCAAGTCCTGGCCAATCAGGGCCTTAAGAACATATAATAATAAATGAATAAGTAGTTTGGGGCCAGCCTGGATTGATAATTGTATGGATTACAATTAGTAAGGATTCAAAATCACCCAGCCACGAAGCTGACGTTCGACTAATTCCGGTAGCCCGGCCTGAACCCACTCGACGCCTTTTATCAATGAGTCCGGTTTTTTCTTTATGGCATCCATTGTATTGCCGCAGGCTATAAAGCGGATACCGTACTGCTGCTGGCTTCTAATGCGACTGGCAACCGGTGAAGTGTCCTTCATTAATGCGCGTAAACCGGCACCATAAGCGACAACAACAAGTTTAACATTATCGATGCCATAGAATTTTTGAATGTTAATGACATTAAATAACAGTTGGTTGATGGTTTTTGGATCATCCGTGCTCAGCATCAGCGCAATGCGGCGGGGATTGTCAAATGACGGTTTTGGATCGGCCAGAACCGTATCGGCGCGAACAGGTGCGGCCGATACCAAGATGGCCGAAAGAAGTGCTATTATGAGCGTTTGTTTCATCACGTGGGCCTTCTCGTCCTGCTCTGAATACCACTGGAAGTATATCCTAATCGGAATACCGACAACTATGCCCAAGTTTTAAGAAAACCAATATGATCGAAATCAAATAAAATAAGGTCACGCATGCTGCTGCAAATATCTTATGGAATAGCGGTTTTTATCGCTTCGGCCTGTGGCCTTATTATTGAAATAGTCGCTGGGCGGCTGTTGGCGCCTTATGTCGGCATGTCGCTTTATACGTGGACGGCGATCATTGCTGTCGTGCTTCTAGGGCTATCGATTGGCCATTGGATCGGCGGGCGTCTTGCTGGTCCCCAAGTCAATTCGCAACAAGGGAGCTGCCGTATTGCCGTCGCTTTTGCATTAGCAGCCGTTTCGACCTTAGCGTCACTTATACTTCTTAGAACCATCGCAGGCTTGCTGGGCGGTCATTCGATGGGGCCTATTGTCATCATCTTAATACTAACCACAACAGTGTTCCTGTTGCCCAGCCTTTTTGTCGGCATTGTCGCGCCATTACTAACCAAACTGGCAATTGACCATGACACGCATGATCATGGCCGGGTCATCGGGCGTATGTACGCTTTGGGCACGTTGGGTAGTATCGCGGGTACGTTGGCTGCCGGATATATTTTTATATCCTGGATAGGTTCGACCTGGACGGTCATTGCCGTTGCGGCAATCTACGCCGTTCTCGCAATTGCCTTTGCGGCAAATTATATTTTTCGAATCGGCGTGATCGTTGGGTTGGTCATTCCCGGTGCGATGATGGGTGCATGGGGAAATAAGGTGAAAGCGTTTTCCTCGCCCTGTTATAAAGAAAGCGACTACTTCTGTATTCGTATCGAGAACTATGCAGGGCAGAGTGGCCGTGCGAGTAAAATTATGGTGTTGGATCACCTGATACACAGCATCAACGACAAAAACGATCCGAAATTATTTTTTAGTCCTTATATACATTTTGTTGATGAAATCGTCCGTGCGCGGTTAGGTCCTAATGGTTTAACCAGCGCTTTTTTTATCGGTGGTGGGGGATATACTCTACCCCGGGCCTGGGCCGCGCAAAATACACCACCAACGATTGTCGTTGCCGAAATAGACCCAAATGTTACGGTCGCAGCGCGAGAGAAGATGTGGCTACAACAATCACCATCAGATATGACAGTGCTTCATCAGGATGCCCGTGTTGCGTTACAGCAGCTGCCGTCTACAATGAAATTTGACGTCGTTTTTGGCGATGCTTTTCACGATATTTCCGTACCGACACATTTGGTGACCTATGAGTTTCATGAGAAAATCGCTGCAAGACTTAGCGATCAAGGCTTTTATGTCGTCAATGTGGTCGATAGCGGAAATCAGCCTCGTTTTTTGCTGAGTTTGGTGAAAACACTTAAGCAATCGTTCCCAACGGTGGAAGTCTGGCTGGAAATGGAAGAGGTGAAAAATCCAGGGCGTGTAACCTATTCCGTCGTTGCCGGAAAAAAATCAAGTCCGCCGGGTTGGTTGTTCGCGCGTTATGGCTTTGGACGGACCTGGATCCGACAACCAAATAAAAATGTAGATCAAAAAATTGCGCGGTTGGGATCACTAATGCTCACGGATGATTTTGCGCCCGTGGACCGGTTGATGATGGATGTTCTGTTAGAGCCCGAGCGTTAAGCCGTTGCGGTCTTAGACGTAACGGCAGCATCAAGTGCGGCACAAAAATCCTCCGGTTTTGCGCTCAATACTTCTGCCGAAGTTTCATTAAAAAATTTCATGACTGCCTGATCAATCTCCGTGAGGGGGGTGCCCCGCAAGTATGCTTCTAGATCGAATAAAATCCTTGTTGGCGTGACAAAGAAATCACCTGAAAAAACAATATCTTGAATACGGTCACGCAGCTTGCCATTCAATCGTAGCTGTGCCGTTATCGTGCCGCCGGCACCGGTATGGCTGCCTTCCAGTATTTTTTCTTGATCTTCAGCCTCATCAATTTCCGCGACAAAGGAATCTGTACCGATTTCTTTGCTGCAATATTCGCGGGCACGTTGCTCTTCGATATTGGTAACGTTCCCAGGTGTGCATTCAATGTTGAGGCCTTTTTTAAATCCGTCGAGTAAACACGATTGAAGGGTTGTGATATCAGGTGTTTTATCACCAAGAATTTCTCGTAGCGTGACGACACGCTGATGGCCTGTTTCAAGGTTGCGTTTTTCCAGCTTCGCCCGGGGAACTTTAATTGCCGAGAACATGTCATCGGGATTGAGGTCGATCAGAAGGGTGCCTTGGTAAAACAGGGTGTTGCCGTCGAAAAAACCGCCAGTGCCGCATAATTTACGTCCGTCGACTTCTATATCGTTGCGCGGCCGGAATTGGGCATTGATACCGAGTTGACGAAGGCCGAGTGCTGCGGCTTCGCAAATATTTTTTGCTAGTTCACCAAGATCACTGATGCCCAGGGAATGGCGGTGAAAAACCAATTCCCATCCTAATTGTTTTTCATCGAAATAGATGGCGCCGCCACCGGTTATCCGCCGTGCAACGCCAATTTTCCTTTGCCTGCAGGTATCAAGATTGATTTCCCGGCTGAGCACCTGATGTCGTCCGATTAGTGCCGTTGGGGGGAAGCGAAGAAATCGAATCGTGTCAGGGATATCGCCATTCTGATGACATTCAATCATCGCCTTATCAAACGCGATGTTAAAGCGTCCGTTTCGCAATCCTGTATCAATAACGCGAAATTTGGATGTCACCCAAGCACTCCAAATTAATTCGTATGTTTCGGCATACCGAGTTGGCGCCGAAATTTTCGAATATCTTTTTTATTGGGCTGGAAGGGATAGCTGGCAATATCGCTCGGTGGTGAATCACCATAGGGTCTGTCGCAAGCCGAGACGTCATCGCGAAACTTGCCGGGGCATCCCGATGTGCGAAATGCGATGCCGGCGTCAATAATGGTGTCGACCTCGCTTTTCGGCAAGCCGAAATCGATCACCCGGCCTTGTTCGTCAAAGGTCATATGATCAATGCGCTGGCCGCAGAAATGGATCAAATAACGCCCGAGTTGCACGCGGCGCCATTGATCGCGCGGCGTTGCCGGTAGGTGATCCATGAGAGAGCCTTTTTCCGGGAAAAAGCAGAACATGTGGCTTTGCCCGCCAATGTCTGTGAGTTGTTGAACAAGCGATAGGGCTTCATATTCGGTTTCGCCCATGCCGATGATAATATGAGCGCCGAATTTGTCGTGACCAAAAATGTCACGGGCATCGTTCATAATTTCCCAATATTTTTTCCAACTATGAGGCGATTGAACACCGCTGCCACGAGTGCGATCGAAAATATCAGGGGTGACGGCATCGAGAGCCACAGTGAAAATATCAGCGCCAAGATCATGGAGCTGTTCGACATCGGCGCGTTCCATGGTTGTCGGATTGGAAAGGATCGAGACGGGTACTGTTTCCGGTGCAATCCGGTCGGTCCATTTCTTCAACACGGTAACCGTGTCTTGATCTGAATTTGGATGGGTGATCATGCTGATGCACATGCGATGAAATGGTGTGTTCTCACCATCGGCGGCGACAATATCGACCGCTTGATCGATTGGTACGGCAGGCCAATCGACGCGAATGAAATTACGATCGGCATAGTCGCGTTCCGACTCGCGATGGCGGGCGAGGCCGCAATAAGCACAATTCGCGCGGCAACCTTCGGGATAGGTCAGCAGTAAATTTAGACAACGCGTACACGAGCATCGGTACATCTTGCCGCCCATAATCCCGAGTGTAATCGCCGCCGCCGTCGACATTTGTACATACTCCGGCGAGCGCATGTTCGGCGTCAGAATATTGTAATTCGGCACATACATGCCTTTTGGTGCGACATCATTTGATTTTACCCGGCCGCCATTTTTATAAGCCTTGGGTGTCTGGCCCGGATTTCGGGGCTGCATAACATCCACGGGATTAAAATCGAGGCCATGGGGCGAGGTATCCGCTGGCGCGTTATTTTCAGGTTTTAAACAGCTCACAAGTGTCTCCCCATTATCGAATTCATTAAGCGGCCCAATATTCAGGATAAGCAATCCAGCTACGTCGTAATTCAGCCATAGAAGGTGTGTTGTTATTTGTAAATTGCTCAAGGATTTCTTTGCGACGCTGCAACGCACGATTTAAGGCAGACCCAAATAATTCCCTGAGTTCTGACGTGTATTCATTGAGGGCGTCCTCATCGCCTCGCAGCCAATCTGCTGCAGCTTGGCCGGCAAGTCCGCCGGAAATGACGGCAGATGTGATACCGGCACCCGTGACGGGGTTTGTCAGGCCTGCGGCATCACCGGCAAGGAGTACCGGTGTTTTCCAAAGCCAGGCAAATGTATTGAGGAGTCCGCCGACTGGAATGGCCCCACCAGTATGAGTTAAAATTTCAGAACCGACTCGTCCTTCCCGAACTAGATTTTGGTGTAGTTCTTCTAACAAGGGCTTTAATTGCATTTTAGCCTTAGGTGTCACGCCGATGCCGAGATTTGCGATATTGCCTTTTGGAAATAACCAGGCATATCCACCGGTAATGGTGTCGCTAAGAAAGATATCGGTCGCGTCATGCGGTTTAAGCAGCGGCACCGTCATTTGACGTGTTTCAACCAGTTCAAGATTCGTTTGACCGACGGCCCGTCCGACCCGCGATCGTGGCCCATCGCAGCCAATAATGAGCTTAGATTGGACCGAACTGCCATCCGACAAAACGGCAATACCATTGGGCAGGATTTCTTCGAGCTGTAGCCCAAAGCGGCATTTAGCACCTGAGCGTTCCGCTATTTTTGCCAGCGTCGCATCAAATTGTTGCCGGTCAATAATGCGGCCAGGAAATTCCGGTTCGATATCAGTTCCGTGTGTTTCACCTTTTGTTTCAATAGACGTTACCATGCGGCTAATGCGTTGTCGGGTGACTCGGTCTAAGTCATCTAGTTCTTGCGCCAGCATCGCCGGTACAAATTCAGCGCATTGAACAGGTGAGCCGGCTTCTTGTTTTCGATCAATCGCAAGGACGGAGCAGCCAGCCGCCGCCGCCGCAGTAGCCGCCCGGCTTCCGGCTGGACCGAGGCCAATGACAAGAACATCAATGGTCAAAAGATTGGTCATGCGGCACACGGTGAAGAAATTGATGTTTCAAGGCTGCCGCCTACTTTGATGGAACAGCAGGCGTGCTCTTGGTGATGGGGGCGGCCAATCGTGTTGGCAACGGCGACCGATCCATCCGCCGGAAATGCGATGCCATCGAGGCCAGCCATGACCGCATAGGCATCCGTTACGCGTTTATGCAAGCCGGCCGGCCGGGCGCAGCCGAGCAGAACTTGTTTATCGGCTAATCGTTTGCGGGCTTTTAAAAATATATTCCCGACATCAATCGTTTTGGGTGTCACGAATGTGCCATCTTTTGCATAAAACGGCATAACCACAACAAGGACTAAAGCATGAATATTATGCCGGGCGATAATATCGAGAGCGTTGGCCTCACCAAGGATTTTGCCGTAATGCAAGCCAATAACGATATGCGGAACCACTTCCATGGTTGTTGTGCATAATGCGGCTAGCGTTTGTTCAAAATGCTCAACGGGCCGGTTTAAGTGATAGACATCCCGAATGGTTTCTTCAGAACCAATCACATCCATCATTGCGGTGTCGACACCAGCGCTTTCCATCATTTTTGCGCGGGGCTCATCAAGAAGAGCCGTGTGGATCGCAACCTTGAGATGGGGAAAATCCCGCTTTAATTTTTCAATGACGGGATAAAATCGTTCATAGGGAATTTCGTTTTGCCGGTTGGAACCGCTTGAGAGCAAAAAGCCTTGCAAGTCTTGAAGCAAAATAAGATCACGAACTTTTTGATCGAGAATTTCTGGTGTGTGAGCTGGGATCATGGGCTTCAAGATGTTGGCCTGACAGTGATCACACATGAGTGCGCACGCACTGCCAGTGATTGAAAAGGCGGGGAAGCTATTTTTCGAGCAACCCTTAAGCTCATCACTTTCAAATTCTTTAAACGTTGGTGTTGAAAAGCGGATTGGTCTTGTTAGTGCATTTTGTGAGCAATGCTCAAAAGCATGTACAAGGGAAGCATCAAATTCGCAGTCTTCGAATTCTTCAATCTGTTGAATATCGCTCAGCCAGCTCATTGTGTGGCCTCCGTCGTATTGCCTGTTTGGGACGTAATGGAACGGTCAGGCTTGTATAGACCCATGCGGGCTAAGGCTTCCAGTGCAGGGGCAGCGCAGGCCTCAACGATACGTTGCCTTACTGGGCAAGCTCGCACGGCTTTAACAATATGGTATGGCCTGGAAAAACCGAGAACTTCGAGGCTTGCTGATGTTGGGTATAATGTTGCCGTGAGAAACTGAGGCAACAAATGCCTTAAAGCTTGATTGAAAATTTGTTTACGGACAAGGGACATTTTCTGAACGCGCGCCCCAAGTAATGTTCTGGCAGCGGCAATGTGTCTCGCTTCATCGCGGTGATGCAGGGAAAGGACTTGATGGGCAACGGGGCAAATTCCATTACCTTGTTTTTGAGATAGCTGCAGTGCTTTTACGGTAAAGGTATCGGTTACGGATTCACCGATGAATACAAGAGCCCAAAATTCGGGGCTTGCTGGTGAGAGTTTATGCGAAATCCAGGTGAGAAGACGTTTGGGCCCAAGCAGCTCAACGCCTGATAGTCCGGCGCGTTCGATCATCTCTAGAAACAACAAGCCGTGGCCTGACTCTTCACGAACCTCTTGCAACATCACACGGGCTTCATTGATGTTGGTCGCCGGAAACCCTTCCGAGGTGGTGCGGCTGATCATCAAGCCTTCAAGCCAAAGGCCAGCAGCGCATAACCTGGCAAATTCAATTTGGCTGAACCGCGCTAAAGCTTCGGCGGACATATTCTTTTGCGCATCCAAGCCGGCAAGACTCAAAAGAGAAGGGGGCAGCCAAGGCAGGGATGGGGAAGTCGCGGACCAATCAACCACACTAAGCGGGTCTTTATAATCGGCACCGTGTTCGCCGAGGCGGTCTAATTTTGACATCATGCGGTTACTGCCTCGGCAGAGATTTCAGGCATAGTTTCAAGAGCCGGGAGAACATCTTTGGCCAACAATTTGACGCATCGAGTCGTTTCCTGGACCGTTAAATCACCACCTCCAATTACCAGGCTTACTCGGTTGAGCCCGCTATCTTGAAGAGATTGCAATTTTTTACGCACGTGATCGGGGTCACCAACCACGGCTAGGCCCAATGTTTCCAAAACGGAAAGATTCAAAACTTTGTTAAACAAGCCGGCAATCCAGCCAAGATTGCGGTAATGCTCATATCCTTTGATTCGTTGGGACATGATAGGCTTGGAAAATTCGAGTATTTTATCGTAAACCCAAATAATTCCTGCGGCAGCGCGTTTTCGTGCAGTCTCATGATCTTCATCACAATAAACAGCGAGGGTAAATGATGTCGCGCCTTCAGGGCGCAAGCGTCTATACCGTGCTAGATCAGCTTTTACCATGGGCCACGGTTTAAATGGACCAGACATGACATTGAGTTCCAGTTCGGCGGCTAATTCAAAACTTTCCGGACTGACGGCGGCAAGCCATCCGGTCCCTAACCGTGGAGTTGGCATCGGCTGTAATGTAAAAGACTGGCCATCGCGTTTAACAACGCCGGTTTTCAAAATTTCCTGAAGTGCTTTAAGGCGATTAAGAAATTCATGGCGACTTGAAGCGGGATCAATACCGAAACCATCGAGCTCCGTCATGGCAACGCCACGACCGACACCCCACATCATGCGACCTGGTGAAATTAGATCAAGGGTCGCAAGTCGTTCGGCGACACGCACAGTGTCATGAATGGGTAGAGGGATAATACCAAAGCCGAGTTTAATCCGGTTTGTTTCACGCGCCATGGCGGCAAGCAGCATTTCTGGTGCGGCGGATGAGCAGTAATCACCGAGGAAATGATGTTCGGCAAGCCACACGGTATCGAAATCGGCTGTGTCGGCAGCGCGCACAAGCGCCATGCCATCTTCTATGGTCTCTGCTGCACCCCGTTTCGCGTGAGGCGGTGTCGATAATTCCATGAATAGATCGACGTCCATGGTTTCCCCTTTGATGCCATCGATGGCACTTGTTGTTAGGCATACCACCTCCCAGGACGGGCGGAATTCCTATGGATTTGAAAAACTATAGCATGCGAAAACATATTCGAAAATACGAATTTGTTATGTATTTCCGCCATTTTTTATGAACTTTAAGAAAATTTGAGAGAGTGTCATTGAAATCATATTAGCGGCCTTTATGCTACTGCTTAATTTCCACGACTTCACCCTGTAACGCGCATTGGTGTATCGTTTCACTGATAGTTGCGATTGCTCAATAGAGGGGCGGGGAAATGTTTAATCAGCTAACGGAGTGGGAAATTCCGGAAACGACGGTAACGACGCTTCCCACGGCGCATGACATCACGGCGGTGGCGAAAAACGACAAGCTGCTCGGGTATACGAAAAGCGAAGTCGACCATGCGGGGGTGTTGGAGACGGATAACAATATTGTCCATGAGTATTCCCTCGAGTGCGCCGCCCGATGAGATGCAGACGGCAAATTCGCACCCGCGAACCTGGAAAGCGTTGATGTACCAAGTGCGCTATGAACGTCTGACGGTCAACAAAATTGCCGAGAAGGAATTGACGCCGCAAACCACGCCCGTCAGTCAGGAAATGGATATGAATCCGTCGTTCATCCGCTGGCCAACACCGGGCACAAGCCATCACTCGGTTATGGACGGTCAAGGCTGTTATTTCGTGAAGCCGGGCCGGACGCTTTCGGTTCTGCAGTAACCCGCTATAGTAATCCGCTATGCCGGCGGGAAGTGCAGCCACCCGGTAATGACGTATTTCGTACCTTGGGTGACGGGGGTGCCCTGATGGGCATGCGTCCATTGGGCGGGCCAGATCAGGGTTTTGCCTTTCTACGGTTTCACGTCCAAGCCGAAATATTCGAAATGGGTTTCGCCGCCGCCGGGCACATCGTTGAGGTACGTCATCCATGCCATCAGCCGGTGCAGGTTGCCGAGCGAGTCCCGTTCGGTGTGTAGTTCGTTGAAATGCTCGCCTTCGTAATAACGCTGGATATTGAACGAACCCATTTCGAGCCGCGGGAAGTTTTTAAGAAACGGCCATTGGGTGGCATAGTCGGCGAAGCAATCATATAAACAAACGATGTATTGCCGGACGGGCTCGTAACCGGGGTTTTCGAGGTCGCGCGGCAGGACCGTGATGTCGGTCGATTTTTTAATGTCTTCATCGAGGCCGGTGTAGGATTCGCCCGGCGATTGCAGGTCTTCGTTGCTCTCGAAAAATTCAATGAGATCATCGCAAAGACTCTCCGGTTCGATCAGCCAGCTGCCGATAAAATCAGGTGTCTTGTTTGCGCCTTTGTTCGCCTTCGTGAGTTCAATGCGTTTCATTTTATTCCCCGGCATGAATGTTAACACCGGAGTCTATGTCGAAACGGATCACGCCGGCACCCGCATTCTGAAATTTCAAGCCGTCTTCGTGCCGGCCGGCGCGAATGAGTGCAGAGCCCATTGCGCTTTTCGCCTCACGATAATCGGGATTGATTTCGAGCGCTTTTGTGTAGCTTTCGATGGCGGCTTTTAAGTCGTTATTTTCCTGAAAAGCATTGCCAAGGTTGAAGTGTGCTTCAGCACTTTCTGGATACAGGGATAAGGCCGTTTGATAACAGTCTATCGCCTCATCGAACTGCTCCAGTGCTTTTAACGACATACCGAGATTGAGGTGAGCTTCGAAGAAATCCGGTGCGACGGCCAAGGCCTGCCGGTGATGGGCGGCAGCCTCGCCATATTGTTTGAGACTGTGCAGCGCGAGCCCCAAATTAATATGCGCTTCGGTAAAATCAGGTGCGTAGTGCAGGGCGGCTTGATAGCATGAAACGGCCTCCCGGGGCTGCTTCAGGGCGCGTAATACATTACCGAGATTAAAATGGGCTTCGGCATTATCGGGCGCGAGCGCCAGCGCTTTCTGATGCGATGTGGCCGCCTCGTCCAAGCGGCCCAGTTCTTCCAGCACAATGCCGAGGTTGATATGTGCTTCTGCCAAATCGGGATTAAGGGCGATGGCCTCTTCAAAACTTTTAACGGCATCATCCAGCTGGTTGAGATCCAAATAAACGCCGCCGAGATTACAATGCGCATCGATATAACCCGGCTGTAAAGTGATAGCGGCCGAAATCAATTCAGCCGCGATATCCACCTCGCCGAGCTCTTGCACGGCCATGCCGAGAAAATGTAATGCAGCAGGATGATGGGGGTCGGCCTGTAACGCTTGGCGGTACAATTCTTCGGCTTCGGCCAATTGACCGGCCGCATGATGATCCAAGGCCGAACGCAGGATTTGTTCCATATGCGTTTGTTGCCCCGTTGTGGACTTGGCGTTCTTGGCGGCCATTGCGGTATGTGCAATCGAATGCCATTGGGCCCGTTTTTCGGTCCTATCCACGGTTGTGCGGCCCCTAGTTGTTGTCTTCGTTGTCCTTAATGCGCTGGACGACGAATCCGATGACCGCACCGAAGGCTGCTGAGACACAGATGACTGTCATAATCGGCATGATCTCGAACGGCATGGATCTTTCGATGCTGACTTTATAGAAACATAACGCCGCACCGAGGCACATGCCACCGTAGGTAAAATAATTTTTAATTTTGGTGCCGGGACTGGAAAACATGGCTCACAGGATCTCCGAAATACTGTTAAACGAGGGGCGCGTACCGCGCGGGCGCACGGTATCCGGATCGCCATAACCGATGTTGCAGAGGAAGTTGGATTTCAAATTCGATTCGGCAAAAAATTCTTTATCGACAAGGTCATTTTTGAAACCCGAGATCGGACCCGCATCCATACCGAGGGCGCGCGCGGCGAGCATAAAATAGGCACCTTGCAAGGAACTGTTACGGAGCGCCGTGGTTTCCGCAAGTTCCGCGTCCTTAGCGAAACGCTCGCCGGATTTACCGGAAAATTCCTCGAGCCGGTCGAAAAAATGTAGATCATGGGCGATAATCGCCGTTACCGGGGCCGGCATTACCTTCGGCACATTCCCTTCGTTCAGGCACGGCTTGAGGCGTTCTTTGGCCTCGGGGCTTTTGACATAAACCACACGGCCCGGCAGGCAGTTGTTCGAGGTCGGGCCTAAAATGAAAAGATCGTGCAGTGCCTTGAGTTGATCGTCTGAGACCGGTTTATCAAGCCAGGCACGAAATGTCCGTGCTTCGCGGAACATTAAATCGAGGGCGTCATCATCAAGTGCGGCGAGCCGACTCTTGATGTCCTTCACCCTTGCGGCAGCTTCTTGTTTCGCTTGATCCTCGGCATTGGCCATGTATTTGCCTCTTCATTGAAAGTATTGATTTGCCTAATTTAAGACTGCCTGAGGGCTGCTTGTACAGTCGTTTCTAGCCTGTCCAGAAACGCCGAGCGGTCGATTTTGCTAAATGGGCGCGGACCGCCGGTGATTTCGCCGGTTTCTCGCAATCCTTGCATGAGTTCGCGGTTAGCGAGCGCCATGCCGATACTGTTTTCGCTGAAAGCATCCCCATTCGGCTTGAGGGCGTAAGCGCCACGTTCCAAGCACCGGGCGGCAAGAGGGATATCGTTGGTGATGCAGATATCGGCGGTTTCGATGTGTTCGGCGATCCAATCATCGGCGGCATCGGCCCCTGGCGCGACGATGACGAGCTCCACGAAAGGGTTGGGACTCGGCCGGATTCCGCCATCGCTCACCATATATGTTTTGAGACCATGGCGATCGGCAACCCGGACGGTTTCATCTTTGACCGGGCAGGCATCGGCATCGATATAAATTTCAACCATGTAAATCCAACCTGAGAGAGGCGTTTTGCGCTTATTGGGAGGACGATATATGATGATGGCGAATCAAACAAACCGAAGAATTGGTAAATGAATGTCCGACATTGCCGATATCGATACGACAGAAAACGGTTCCGGTGCCTTAATCGCGAAGATGAATTATATCGTCGATAACGGCGTGAAACCGGTTCACGATATCTTTGAAGACCGCGAAGAGCACACGCAACCGGGCGAATATGAAGAACGTGTCGTTTCGATCCAAAACGGCCGGCCATTACGCGACTCTTTTACGTTGGATCAGAACGGTTTCGCGTTTCTCGATCATGTGCCTGCTGTGACGGATTTTTACGATGCCGATGTGGTGAAGCGCATCTATTATCCGGAGGTCGAAAAGCTTATCCTTGAGCAATCGGGAGCATCTAAGGTCATGGTTTTCGATCACACATTCCGGCTCGCCGATGATGCGTTGCGCGAGGAGAAAATGTCCCGCAAGCCGGTCAAACGGGTTCATAACGATTACACCGATGAATCCGGTGCACAAAGAGTGCGTGACTTGCTGCCGCCCGACGAGGCCGAAGCGCGCTTAAAGAAGCGTTTCATGATTATTCAAGTTTGGAGGCCCATTCGCGCCGCTGTCGAAGCTGATCCGTTGGCAATCGGGGATGCGCGAACATTGTCGCCGGAAAATTTCATATTGGTCACGCGCCGGTATGAATAC
>Ga0181593_10002457_pt1 | contig 17046 bp, 15 predicted proteins | sample 071ome_19_FD_133756 | JGI IMG/M metagenome (GOLD analysis project Ga0181593, IMG submission 133756) | Coastal salt marsh microbial communities from the Groves Creek Marsh, Skidaway Island, Georgia - 071413AT metaG (megahit assembly) | ecosystem: Environmental > Aquatic > Marine > Intertidal...
GGCAGCGACGTCGGGATCGCCCTGCCCGGCGGCGACGTCTTGGTCCGCCATGGCATGCTTTACCCAGATGTCGATATGCCCGCCCCTACCGTCCAATTGGGTGGCGACCAAGAAGTTCATGCGATGCTGGTATCGGTCGGCGGTGTCGATCGATTCGAAGCCTATCGACGACTGCCGGATATTCCGATCTTGATCTTCTCCGCATTGGACGCGAGTGCAGTTTTTGCTCCCTGGTGGCAGAACCTAAGGCTGTTCGTCATCATTATCGGCCTGATCGCGGTTCCTCTGTTGGTCCTCGGGCGTCTGATCCTCCGGACGCAACGACGCCAACGTTGGTTGGCGACAATTGTGGAGTCGTCAGGCGAAGCCATTCTCAGTCGAACCCGCGACGGTCACATCGCAAGTTGGAACCGCGGTGCGGAACGCCTTTTCGGCTATAGCGCGAAAGAGATCCTCGGCCGCCATATTTCAGTTTTGTGGCGGACCGACGAGGCGACAAAGCTTGCGCAAGAGGCCGAACGACTTAACGACCAGGGAACCCATCACTATTCGGAAAACACGGTAAGGGTAAGACAAGACGGGACCGAGGTCAGCGTCGCTATCACGGGCGCACCGATCCTCGACGGCGCAAACCAAATTATCGGTGCCGCAATCACAGCGCGCGACATCAGCAAAGAAAGGGAAGTCGAAGAACGGCTATACCGATTGGCCTACCTCGATGCGCTTGTCGGGCTGCCCAATCGCGCCCTGTTGGAGGAAAAACTCGCCGAAGCGGTCGAATCTAGCGTCAAAAAAGACACGTTAATGGCGTTCCACTATCTCGACCTCGATCACTTCAAAGACGTCAACGATAGTTTCGGACACCAAGTTGGCGACACCCTCCTGAAAAGCGTTGCCCGCCGGGTCACCGAAGTGACGCGCAAGAAAGACATTGTCGGTCGGCTCGGTGGCGACGAGTTCGGCATTATCCAATCCGCAATAGGTGATGATGGCGACGCCACCCACTTGGCCGAACGCCTCCTCGAACGCATCGCAGCACCGTTCCGCATACAGGGCCGCCAAATTGGCGCGGGCGCCAGCATCGGAACCGTCTTGATCGACCTGGACGAAGCGCGGTCAATAGAACCCATCGAAGCTGCGCGAAGCCTGTTGCAACGTGCGGAAATCGCGCTTTACGAAGCCAAAACAGGCGGCCGACATCAGCATAGTTATTACGCCGACCACCACGGCGACCGTGTACGGCGCAAAATGGAAATTCAGGAGGCCCTCACGCGGGCGGTTCGAGAAGGCGGTCTCGACCTGCACTACCAACCGCAGGTCGATCTCGGTACCGGCGAGATCTTCGGGGCCGAGGCGTTGGTGCGTTGGACCGATCCAAAAATCGGCCAACAGTCACCGGGCGAGTTCATCAAGATTGCCGAACAAAGCGGCCTGATCGTCGAGTTGGGGGCATAGGTTCTGCGACAAGCGTGCGCGACAGCCGTGGCTTGGCCGGACCGCAGCTTCCAAGTTGCGGTCAACGTCTCTGCCGAACAACTGCGGCGTGGCGGTTTTTTCGATCTAATTCGCGATACGCTGAATGAGACCGGCCTACCGCCAGAACGATTGGAACTTGAACTGACCGAGTCAGCCCTGTTCCAAAACAGCGAAGACGTGACCAGCCTTCTATGGGCACTACGGGCCCTCGGCGTACGCCTAGCTGTCGATGATTTCGGGACGGGATATTCGACGCTGAGCTACTTCAAGGACTTCCCGGTCGACAAGCTCAAGGTCGACCGCAGCTTCTTGGACGGCCTGAGTTCGGGCAGCTGCGCCCTTAGCATCGTGCGCGCTGCAGCTGCGATGGCCGAGGGGCTGGATCTAGACCTCGTTGCAGAGGGCGTCGAAACCGAGCTACAGCGCGACCTTCTCCGCCAAGTTGGGGTGACCCGCGGGCAAGGATACCTTTTCTCCCGACCGGTACCCTCAGAGGAACTGGTTCAATTGGCCAGCGAGGGCGCCAAGGTCGTTCATATCGGCACCAGATCGGATTAAGGCCCGGAGCGACCGGACCACACCCTCGCCAATGTTCAGCCGACCGAATTGACGTCTCTGGCGCACCGCGCTGAACGCCGCAGTTTGCCTAGGTTTTGGCGATTTTTCTTGTATTTCAACGCGATAAGGTCCATCTAAAGGGCATATCGCCACGCACCCCACCGTCAAGAGAAGCGGATGACCGGTCGGCGTTATGGATGCCAAGAACCCGGCCTCGGTTGACCCGGCCGCCGCTTAAAGCCCGGCGGCTATACGACGAAGTTCTGCACCGACCAGGCCCAAGAAACCGCCAAGCGGAGGACACCACGTTGCGCGCAACATCGAAAGAAGCCCAGACCGCACAAAGCCATGCGGACGAGATCGACGATGAGATTTCTCATACGCCGAAAACCCGTCGCTGCTTGATGTGCCACACCCAGTTTGAAAGCACTTGGGCCGGCGAGCGTGTCTGCCGCCAGTGCAAATCTTCGTCCCAATGGCGCTCGGGCGCGCTCGGCTAGGCGACGAAGTTCGGCAACAAAAAAAGGGGCCCAAAGGGCCCCTTTTTCTTGTGTCTTGAGCCGTTTAGTCGGCGACGCGGAGGTTGGCGGCGGACTGCTTGCCGTCCCGACCTGATTCGAGTTCGAACTCGACGACTTGCCCCTCATTGAGGGTCGATAGTCCGGCAGCCTCTACGGCCGAAATGTGAACGAAGGCATCTTTACCCCCGGACTCAGGACTGATGAAGCCATATCCCTTTGTGGGGTTAAACCACTTAACGGTGCCTTTCATAGCGTATCTTCCAGTTCTCTTAGTCAAAGCCAATTCGATTGCACAACGTGCTAACGAAGCTCAGCTCAACGAATTCCAGGTAGTATGACGTCTTGGTCTGCGCGACGAAGCGAGATACGCCGGAGGCTTCGCAGTCTGATTCGTCCAATATTGGCCCACGTACGGTAGAAAGCAACCTTTAATCGTTCCAGATTTGACGGGTGCGGCCCAACGCCCTAACAGTGGATCAGGTGCCAGCACCCTTATATTCCGGTGCTCGCCCCGTATCGGTGGCTCCTAAATCCCAACGCGACAACGAGACACCCGAAAAACAACAAAGGAGCAGGCCCATGGCGCGGACCCCCAACTACGGACACGAACGCCGCGAACGCGAGAAAAACAAGGCGGCTAAGCGGGCAGCACGGGCCGAAGCCAAAAAGGCCAAGGCCGACGAACGCCAGACACCCGAATCCGAGCAGGAGGGTAGCGATCCCGCGCCTGTGACCGAAGAAACTTCCGACCAAGGCTAGCGCGGCGGCGGATCAGTCGTTTTCGAGCTCACGCGCAGCGTAAGCCAGCAAATTCAAAAATTCGGCATCGTCGAGCATGACGAAGGACGGCATGACACCGGCATGACCGAACCGAACGCCATGCAGGAATTTCCAAGGTTTTGAACGCGCCAGGGTCGGTAGAGTGTCGGGAAAACGCTCGCTACCTAGATTGAGGCGTGCGCCGGCCGGTCCGTGACACACGCGGCACGCCCAGGCATAGCGCTCCTGACCCGCTTGCGCATCAGCCCCCGACACCCGCGCCTTGTCGGCGAGATCGACCACCGCCCGTTGGCCTTCGATCAGAAAGTCGACGAGGAATTGAAGTGCGTCGGCGGAAAGTTGCTTTGCGGCAAATCCATGGTCGCCGCGGACGATCCCGTCGGCAACCGTGCGCCGATCCGCGCCGACGAGGTGGCGCAGTCCCGGCACGCTGGAAACGACACCGAGGTCGCCGCCGACGCCTTCGCTTCCGCGATAATCCCACCCGTGGCAATTCACACAGCGCCAGGTCTCGGTATTGATCGCGGACGGCGCGCCGGTCCATAGCGGGTGCTTGGTGAACGGCCCGCGAAACAGTATCACCTGAGGCCAATCGCTATAGAGCTGCCCGCCGATCGACTCGCTCCAGGCAGCCGGTAGTTGACGCTTTTTCGAAAGGCCACCGAGGGCATCAGCACCGAAGGCCGGAAAGACAACGAGCAAAGTGAGGCAGGCAAGAACCCCGGACATCGCCAAGCGACGGGCGAACCAAAAACCGGACGACCTGCGCTCCATCTTAGGCAAACCTTTTCGCAGCGAGGGCCCGTCGCTTGGCTGCCTCTTCTTCCCGATTGCGGGGTACTGCGGATGTCTCGAGCGAGTCTACGAGGCGTCGAGCCGAGCGCGTGACCTCGGTAACGGCGCGTTGAAAAGCAGCCTCGTTGATCTTGGATGGTTTGGTGAAGCCGCTGAGCTTTCGCACGAACTGAAGCGCGGACGCTTCTATCTCCTCGTCCGTAGCCGGTGGGTCGAAATTGAACAAGGTCTTGATGTTGCGGCACATCGGTCGATCTCCCGGTGTTGATCGGGAAATACTAGCGGGGTCGGCAGCGGTTTTCTCGGCGAAAGGGCCCTGTCCCCCTAGGACTTCTTCTTAATGGCCCGTTTGTTCTTTGCCGGTTTTCCGGCAGCTTTCTTCCTAGATCGTGGTTTCGATTTCGGCTTCTTGGCCGCGGCTGCACGATGCGCGACCGCAATCGCCTTTTCCGCCCATTGGGCAAGGTCTTCGGGGTCATCGAGTATCTCGGGGGGCACGGTGTGGTACCCCATGCTGCGCACGTCGTCCCCCCGGGTATAGGTGAACGGATCCGCGCCCAATGCTTCGTAATCGGGGGTGGTGGTCTCATCGGTCTTGAAGAAAAGCGTGTCGCCACGACCGATAATGCCGAACATGAGCCCATCGACAAAGAGACCGACCCCGCCGAACATGCGACGGGGCACAACCGGGATCGACGCCAACTGGTCGACAACGAAATCACGAAAATCGCTATCGCCAGCCATCAATCTAGCAATGCATTGTGACGGTCGCTCGGCACACGGACGACCAACCCGTCCAAAGCCACGGTAAAGATGATTTGGCAGCCCAATCGTGAGGTTAGCGCGAGGCCGTACGCAAAATCGAGCATGTCGTCCTCTTCTTCACTGGGTTCGGGAAACTTGGCAAACCAGTCTTTTTCGACCACGACATGGCAGGTCGAGCAGGCCATGCAGCTCTCGCAGGCTCCCTCGAGTTCGTTGATGCCGTGACGTTGCGCAATCGCCAAGATCGACTCGCCGGGAGTCGCGTCGACCTCACGCCGCGTGCCATCGGGCATGACAAACGTCATTACCGCCATTAGGCAGCCGAGTCCTGCGCCTGCGCGCGTAGCGTATCGACCGCATGAACGATAGCGTTCGCCGCCACCTCGACGTCGTCCGACGTGGTCTGGCGGCCAAGGCCGAGGCGAATGGCGCTTGATGCCAGCTCGGCGTCCAACCCCAAAGCGTTGAGGACGTAGGACGGCTCGACAGCTGCCGAGGTGCAAGCGCTTCCGGTGGCTGCGGCGACGTCGTCGATCAAAGCCCCCAGTAGGGCTTCGGCATCGACGCCGGCAAAACTCACGTTGAGGTTTCCCGGCCAGCGTTTGTCGGCATCCCCGTTGAGGCTTGCGCCGGGGACTGCCAGAAGGCGCACTTTGAACTGCTCTGCCAATTCCGCCAAGCGCACTCGTTCGTCGGACATCTCTTGGCGCGCGATCTCCGCCGCAGCACCGAAGCCAACGCACAGGAATGCCGGCAACGTGCCGGAACGCATGCCCCGCTCCTGCCCGCCGCCCGAGAACAAGGGTTCCAGGCGGACACGGGGGCGCCGACGAACGTAGAGCGCGCCGATGCCCTTCGGGCCATACATTTTGTGCGCCGAGATGCTCATGAGATCGATCGCCATGTCGTCGACATCCAGTGGGATCTTGCCCGCGGCCTGGGCACAGTCGGAGTGAAAGAGAACGCCCCTGGCTCGGCAGAGCTGTCCGATCTCCTCAAGCGGCTGGATGACGCCGATTTCGTTGTTCACGCCCATAACCGAAACCAGCATGGTTTCGTCGGTAAGCGCCGCCGCGAGAGCCGCGACATCGACGAGACCATTTGGCAGCACCGGCAAGAGCGTGGTCGAGAACCCCTCCCCTTCGAGTGCCCGGACGGATTCGAGAACACATTTGTGTTCGGTCGCCACGGTGACGATGTGGCGGCGCGTGTTGCCGACAAACCGCGCCGCTCCCTTGATCGCAAGATTGTTCGATTCGGTAGCGCCCGAGGTGAACACGATTTCTCGGGGATCGGCTCCAATTAGCGCCGCAATGTTGCGGCGTGAGGTTTCAACCGCCTCGGCAGCTTGTCGGCCTAAGGTGTGGTGCGCGGAGTGCGGGTTGCCGAAGCTTTCTTCGAAGAACGGGCGCATCGCATCACGGGCGCGTGGATCAAGCGGCGTCGTTGCCTGATGATCAAAGTATACCGGTCGCTGGACGGTCATGATGCGAGTCGCGTGGAAAGGTCGGGATGCTTGCGCCGGAAGAGCTTTTTCCACGCCTCGACGAACCGATCTATTTCCGCATCACTCGTGTCGCGCCCGAGGCTAACCCGAATCGCCGTTCCCGCCACTTCATCCGCGACACCCATGGCGGCCAACACGTGCGACGGCCCCACCTTGCCCGAGGAGCAAGCAGCACCCGCACTTACGGCAATGCCGTCGAGGTCAAAAGCCATAACCTGGGTTTCACTGGAAACGCCCGGCATGGTCAAACAACTCGTGTTGGGGAGCCGTGGCGCGTCGGCACCGACCACTTCTGCGCCGTATTCAGCACAGGCCGCCTCCAAACGATCCCGCCGTCGAGCGACGGAGGTAACGTCGGGGTCTGCGCTTTCAATCATCCATCGGGCCGCCGCACCAAATCCCGCGATGCCGGGCACATTCGGCGTCCCCGCACGGCGATAGCCTTCTTGCCCACCGCCGACCTGGCGGGGTGCCAAGCTCAGCCCGCTTCGCACGATCAGCGCACCCACCCCCGTGGGGCCGCCAAACTTGTGGGCCGAAACGGTCAGCAGGTCGGCACCCAGGTCGGACATATCGACGGGCACTTTGCCGGGACCCTGGACGGCATCGCAGTGCACCAGGGCGCCTTGCCCATGCGCAAGCTGTGCCGCCTCGCGCACCGGTTGGCGCACGCCGGTTTCGTTATTGGCTAGCATCAGCGACAGCAGAGCATTGGGGTGGGCCGAAAGAATCGATTCCAGCGCATCAAGATCGAGAACCCCCTGCGTATCGACCGGAACGGTCGAAAAACCCGCCGACGCCAACCGCGCGGGCGCCATTACCGAGTCATGCTCGACCGCCGAAACGATGACCGGCCGATCGAACCCGAGCAGCGCTAGATTGTTGGCCTCGGTCCCTCCGCTGGTGAATATCACGTCGCTGGCAGGCGCTCCGACCAAATCGGCCACGCGGTCCCGTGCTTGATCGACGGTCCGGCGGGCGTCGGCACCGTCCCGGTGGACGGACGAGGGATTGCCGACTTGATGGAGGGCTTCCGCAACGGCCGCACGTGCGACCGGCAGAACGGGCGTCGTGGCATTGTGATCGAGATAAACACGGGTCGCCGCCATCTTGGCACGAACCCTAGTAGGCGACGGACTCGGCTTGGTGGGTATCGGGCGTCGTGGCCGACCGACCCCTGCCCACGCCGACAACACTACGGTCGAGAACGTCCTGGATCGTGACCGAGCTGAGGAACATGTAAATTTGGTTGCCGAGTTCTTCCCAAAGGTCGTGCGTCAAACAACGGCTACTATCTTTGGCGCAGCCCAGCGGCGACCCGGGCGTACATCGTGTGGCCCGCAAGTTCTCGTCCACGGCGAGGACGACGTCTGCAATCCGCGTATTTCGCGTTCCGCGCTGCAGGAGATATCCACCCCCAGGCCCTCGGACGCTCTTCACGAGTTCGCCCCGGCGGAGGCGGCCGAAAAGCTGTTCAAGATAGGAGAGCGAGATATTTTGCCGTTCGGCAATATCCGCCAAGGAAACCGGCTTGCCGCCGCTATGCGCAGCAAGATCGACCAGTGCCATTACCGCGTAACGGCCTTTGGTGCTGAGCTTCATTTGCTGTCCTCTCCTGATTTGGCATCTTCGCTGACCGACCGGGACTCTGACCAAGGCGTTCCCCGAGGCGCGTCGCCATTTAGGTGTTTCTCAAGTTCCGCGAGGCGGGTTTTCAGAACGTCGATCTGTTCCAACATTCCTGCCACCGCGTGGCCAGCGGGGTCCGCATCTCGTGCCGTCCCGTACGCGACAAAGGCCGACGGCTTTGATCCAGCCCGATCGGCCACGGGCTTCGCTGGAATCCCGACAACTGTCGTATTGGGCGCCACGTCCTTAACCACCACAGCGTTCGAGCCGACCCGTACGCATTCGCCGAGGGTAATGGGACCCAGCACCTTCGCGCCGGCGCCGACGATGACGTCATCGCCGAGCGTCGGGTGCCGTTTACCCGGCTCGAGCGCGGTTCCACCCAACGTGACACCTTGATACAGCGTGACATCGCGACCGATCTCCGTGGTTTCGCCTATGACGACGCCAAATCCGTGGTCGATGAAAAAGCCCGGGCCAATGACCGCCCCGGGATGGATCTCGATGCCCGTGAAAAAGCGAGACACGACCGATACAAGGCGAGCCAGAAACCGAAAACGACGGCGCCACAACCCGTGCGCCAATCGGTGGAGGAAGACGGCGTGAAAGCCCGCGTAAAGAAACACGACCTCAAAACGATTTCGGGCGGCCGGGTCACGCTCCAAAACTGCCCGAAGGTCGAGGCCAAGGGTCTTGAACGTTGAGGTTTCGCTCATGCTATAGTCCCGCGCCTTCGCCTGACAAAACGACCACCTACGATCGGCATATAGTTTACCCGACTACCGCAATCAAGTTTAGTGTCTTGGTTTAGGGGCAAAATTGCCCATTAAGCCCCACAAATTGTCGGGTACTCCGACAAGGAGCGTCATGCCAGAAGTCAATTTCAACGGCCCTGAGGGCCGCCTTGAGGGGCGCTATCTCGAGGGAAAATCGAAGAACGCCCCAATCGCTCTGATTCTTCATCCCCATCCGCAACACGGTGGGACGATGAACAACAAGGTGGTCTATACCCTTTACCACGCCTTCGCCGACCGTGGATTTGCCGTACTGCGGTTCAATTTCCGCGGTGTCGGGCGTAGCCAAGGGGAATTCGATCATGGCGCGGGCGAACTCTCGGACGCTGCGGCGGCACTCGATTGGCTGCAAACCTTCAATGAGAATGCCCGAACTTGTTGGGTTGCCGGATTTTCGTTCGGCGCTTGGATCGGCATGCAACTGCTCATGCGGCGCCCGGAGATCGACGGCTTCATCTCGGTTTCACCGCCCTCCAGTCTGTTCGATTTCTCGTTCCTAGCCCCCTGCCCTGCGTCGGGCATCATCGTCCACGGCGGCGACGATCAGCATGTCCCGGTCGAAGATGCGCAAAAACTGGCCGAGAAACTGCAGTCCCAGAAGAACATTACAGTCGGCTACAACGTCATTAGCGGTGCCAACCACTTTTTTACCGACCGAATCGATCAGCTCCGCCAAACCGTCGACGACTACCTAGACGTGGCGCTGGCCGAAAAACCCGAGCCCGCAACCGAAGAAGACGAATAGCTGTCGCCGGACCTTAACCCGGTTTGAAAAGACGGCCCCCGATCTGCGGGGCCGGCACCCCTGTTGTCGCTGGCAGACTCAGCGGCAGACCGCGCAAACTTCGAACCGCAAGGAACCCGAACGCCTGGGCCTCCAGCGCGTCGCCCTGCCACCCCACCGCTTCAACCGGCTCGACCGTCGCCCCAAGGCGCGCGGCAAGGCGCCCCATCAAAAAGCCGTTGTGTCGACCGCCGCCCGTGACCAACCAACGGGATACCGGCGCCGGAAAATGCGCGCGGGCCCCCGCGACGGCTTCGACCGTGACCTCGGTCAGCGTGGCCGCCCCGTCTTCCAGGGTGAGATTTTGCAACGCCGCTAAGTCGAAGTCCTGACGGTCGAGCGACTTCGGTGGCGGCGCCTGAAAATAGGGCGCGGCCAACATTCGAGTCACGATGGCGCCATTGGCGGTACCGGCCCGGGCGAATAGTCCATCGGCATCGAAACGACCCCGATCGTGCCGCGCGACCCAGTCGTCAATGAGAGCATTGCCCGGTCCGGTGTCGAAGGCCACCAGGGCGTCATCACCAACCCAAGAGACATTGGCTACCCCGCCAATGTTGAGGACAGCCACCGGCTCGTCGCCATGGCAGAGGGCCCGATGATAGAGCGGCGCGAAGGGCGCGCCCTGCCCGCCAGCCGCAACATCAGCCCCCCGAAAGTCCGCAACGACCTCGACACCTAGCGCCTGCGCCAACATGGCTGCGTCACCGATCTGCCACGTGAAGCGATCTTCCGGCCGGTGCGTAATGGTGTGGCCGTGAAATCCAATTATATCGATATTTGAATTATTTAAGGTGTTTTCTTTAAGTAGTTTATTGACTACCTGAATGTGGTGTTTGGTCAGTGACCGGACCGCCTCGTCCACCGCCTTGCCGCGCGATGTGACCCCGAGGAGCGCACGAATGGCGGCGCGGAGATCGTCCGGATACGGGATGGACACCCAGGGACCAGGATCGACGACGCTTTCTCCGTCGGTCCGAATCAATGCGGCGTCGACCCCGTCCAGAGACGTGCCGCTCATCAGGCCAATGGCGGTAAAAACTCGGTTGGTCATCGGTGACGCCGTTCCGTTATGAGCCCGAACGCGAACATGCTACACAGCGCTTCCAACCGCCAGCCCTAGCGATACGCCATGCCGACCGCCAAATCAGATTTCCTGCGCGCCATGATCCGGCGCGGCGACTTCCACGACTCGACCGATTTCGAAGCCCTCGACGCCGCGGCGCTCAAGGGCGGCGTCGTCGGCTATATCGGTTTTGATGCGACGGCCCCGAGCCTCCACGTGGGCAACCTCATGCAGATCCTCAAACTTAGGATTATGCAACGGACCGGGCAAAAACCCATTGCCCTTGTCGGCGGCGGCACGACGAAGATCGGCGACCCCTCAGGCAAAGACGAGATGCGGCAAATCCGCGGCGAAAGCGAAATTCAAGCCAACGTCGAACGGATAAAAGGCCTTTTGGGGCGGTTCCTGACATTCGGCGACGGTCCGACCGACGCCATTCTGGTCAACAACGCCGATTGGTTGGATACCCTGGAGTACATCCCCTTCCTCCGGGACATCGGCCGGCATTTCACCATCAATCGAATGCTGACGTTCGAATCGGTTAAGGCCCGTCTCGACCGTGAAAGCCCCTTATCGTTTATCGAATTCAATTACATGATCCTCCAGGCATACGATTTCCTGGAGTTGAGCCGGCGCTTCGGTTGCATGCTTCAGATGGGCGGATCGGACCAGTGGGGCAACATCCTGAACGGCGTCGAGCTGTGCCGCCGAGTCGATCAAGAGACGGTTTTCGGGTTGACCTCGGACCTACTGACCACGGCATCTGGCGCCAAAATGGGCAAAACGGCGCAGGGCGCGGTTTGGCTTTCGGAGGATATGCTCTCGTCCTACGACTACTGGCAGTTCTGGCGCAATACCGAAGACGCCGATGTCGGCCGTTTCTTGCGCCTTTTTACCGACTTGCCGGACGACGAAATTGATCGCCTCGAAGCGCTGGATGGCGCCGAGATTAATGAGGCTAAGAAAGTGCTGGCCAACGAGGCGACGGCGATGTGCCACGGGGCCGAAGCCGCCGCGAGCGCCGCCGAAACCGCACGCAAGACCTTTGAACAAGGTGAAACCGGAGCCGCGTTGCCGACCATCGACATTTCGCGGACCGACCTCGAAGCCGGCGTGCCGGCATTCGACCTGCTGCGGCGAAGCGGACTATGTGCCTCGGGCGGCGAAGCACGCCGGTTGATCAAAGGCGGCGGTGGCCGGGTCAACGATGTGGTGATTGCTGAAGACGTTCAGACAATAGGCTTGGCCGACCTTGGTCCCGACGGCACCATCAAGTTGTCGGCCGGGAAAAAACGTCACGCACTCGTTCGACCGGTGTAGCTAGCCCGGTTGCTCGGGCAGAAATGGTCGGTTCGGATCGTCCGGATCGGGCCGGGCCCCGCCGGTGAAGATCGCAAAGAAGTTCCTGAGGAATCCAGGCGCTAGAGCGGATAGCGGGTTCACCGTGATGACGGGTTCGTTGACAGGCCCGCTAATCCCATAGGTGAGCGCGAAGATGCCCTCGCCCTGGCGGCCAACCAGCAAGGTGCCGATCAGCGGAATCTCGCCGAGCACCGAGTTGATGGTGTAGGCCGGGATCAACGTGCCGAACATCGATATCTCGTCCGCGTCGCCGTTTATTTCACCGTCCAACGTGATCCCAAGTGAAGGGCCAAATGCGCGCGCATCGATCACTTCCAACAACCCGTCATGGAACCGGAACGGCACGTCGGCGCGGGCAAACTGGAGCCCTTCGCCATCCATGACCTCCAACAAGCCGGTGAGCGAGGCCAAGGTCAAAACGCGGGCAAGAGAACTTGCGCTAATCACGCGCAGCCCGGTGATCTCCATTCGTCCGTCGATTACCGGTCCGTCATCGGTGTCGCGAAGCGACGCGGAGACCAACATATTCCCGCCGACGGCATCGTCGAATAGACCCGTCGTTCGAGCCAGGGCCCCGGCGTTTGTCCCCTCGATGGTCAGCCGTCTAGGCCCTTCGGGCGTCGTCACAAGCTCCACCTTGATCGGCGCCTCGTTGTTGATCGATCCCGACGCGCGAAGCGATTCGAGGCTGTCGACATAATTGAACTCGCCGGCAACGCCATGGAGCGCGCGGCGTTGGCTGAGAATCATCAGGTCGGTATTGATCGACACGTTGAGCGGCGGCACCTCGCCCGCCGTCTGGTCAAAAAACGCGTCGAGGAAAGGGCCAGCGTCGATCTGCGGCCCGTTGATCGCCACGATGAACCCTTTGGGGGCCCGTGGCCGAATAGCGGCGGCGATCTCCGTGCGTCCGAAGCTTAGGCGATCTAGATCGATGCGTCGCAACGTCCGCTCGGGCCCTAGTTCGATCACGCCCGAGGCCGTCAATACTTCCGACTCAAAACTCGCCTGCTCAATCCGCGTCCCGCCGTCTTCCAGGGGACGGATGAGGAATGCGGCGCGCGCGGGCTTTTCCGGCAGCTTTGTTGCACGCAGGAAACTGACGTCGACGAGCGCGGGTGTGAGATCAAGGTCGACGACGGCATCGACCAACGAACGCCCCGCCGACCGGATATCGATCGCCGCGCCAACCTCCCCGACCAGCAAATCATTTGCCGGCAACCCCAGCGCCTCGCGCCCTGTATCGTCCAGCGAACCAACGAGACGGAGGCGCGTCGTGATCTCGTTTTCGGGTTGGAACGTTTCTCGCCATTCGACCTCGAACGGTATCCCGTTTAGGGCGATCTTCCCGTCGGCTTGCATTCCGGCCTTGGTAACCTCGAGCACGACATTGCCTTGCCCAAGATCGACGTCGCCAAAGGCCTCATCGATCTCGGCGTCACGTATGTTGGACGCGGCGGCGAACGTGAGATCTCCAAACGAAATGTCTCGACGGACCGGAAACCCCAACCGAACGCGCGTTGCCGACAACCCGCGCACGCTGTCGGGCGTCATCCCGAAACGTTCGGTGAGGCGCAAGGGTTCGGTGTCGATGATCCGAAGAACTTCTCGATTGTCGCCGCTCGCCACGAACTCAAGCGAGGCATCCCACATCTTCGGCGCCGACTCAGTCATTTGGATGGAGCCCTCTTGCAATGCGAGGGCACCCAGCCGTCCGGCGCTCAGTTCGAGGTCGACGCTATCGCCGGTCAAGCGAAGAACCCCTTCGCCCGAAGTAATAGGCGGCATGTCGCCGAAATAACGCGCCGTGACGCCGGCGACCGACAGGCGCGCTTCGACCGCCTCTGCCGGCAGCCCCGCGCCCGTCAACTGCTGTGGGCCGACGTTCAGCCGGACCGTGCCCTCGGTCACCACGCCTTCTTTTATGCTCTCGGCAAACCATTGATGGACCGGTGGCGCAAACGCAGTGGGCCAGTATTCGTCGATCAACGGTGGTGTGAACCCCGCAATGCGTCCGTTCAGCGCCACCCGCGGACCTGCGTCTTCGGCAAAAATCACCCCGACCAAATCGGCGCGTGCCGAATCGCGTTCCAAGATCAACTCTTTGAACACCAACGCTTTGTTGCTGACGTCGAGCGTTCCTTGTGCGGCCATCGCGCCGACCCGTGAAGGCGCGGCAAACACCGGCGCGAGGTCGAGCGCTCCTTCTCCGCCACGTATTTCAAAATCGATGCCGTCGAAGCGACCGGCCTCGGAAATCGTAAGTTCAAGCCGCCCTGTAACAGGCAACTGGAGTCTGCTCAATCCGGCAAGCGCGGCATCTTTGGCGGCGAGGCGCTGGGGGTCGAGGTCTTCGAAATCGACCGCCAAGGTCGTCATCCGCCCGACATACTCGAAGTCTGCCGTTGCCACGAACTGTGTCGTCGCCCCGCCGATATCCAGATCGACAATAAGGTCGCCGGACAATCCTTGGGCATCGCGATTGAGGATGAGGTCGGCTTTGGGAACCGGCCAAACAACGCCTCTTTGACGATCATCAAAGGTGATTGAGGTCTCTAAGACGCTTACCCGTCGAAGCGCTGCACCAGCACGGCGCGGATCCGGCGCCAACGTTAGGTCGCGAAAGAAGCCGATGACGGCATTACCGTCACCACCGTCACCGCCGATACCGATCTGCAGGCTTCCGTCGGCCTCGCGGCGAAGGTCGATGTTCGCGCCTACAACATCGATCGTCGTGGGGACGAAATCGCCTTCGAGCAGCCGTCGCGTGTCGAGGCCGACGGCCAGTTCCGGCACCATCGCCACCGGCACGCCTTTCTCGTCCAACACTTCGAGGCCCAAGACCACGACGTCGACGCCTCGGTCGAACCCACGCCATGCAAGGACCGTATCGGAGAACCTAATGTCGACCTCAGCACCCCCGAAGGACAGCGCCTCTTTGATATAGGGTGCGAGGAACGCCACGGAGAGCGGCCCCTCGGACAAACGCCAGGACGCAGCCGCGATCACGATCACGCCACCGGCAAAAAGCGCGGCAACGAGCCGGAGGGCCATTTTACTTAGCCGCAGCACTGCGATTTACTTCTTCCGCCTCATTGGCCCTCGCCGGAAACAGAGTATCTCGTGGCAGTCCAGACCCTCATCAGCCAAATTTCGCGGTTGCCCCGCCCGGCAGACGAAGACGCCGCAAAACGTGGTCTGGAGTCGTACTTGGAAAGCGCGGCGCGGTTGCCGGAACACAACGACGCTGCCGTTGCTTCCTCCAATGATCCGCTGGTCGCCGCGCTCCTCGAATCCATTTTCGGCAATAGTCCTTACCTGACCAAAACCATCATACGCGATTTACCGTTCTTTTTGGGGCTTCTTGAGCGGCCCGCTGAACAATCGCTGCAAGGCATTCTGGATGCGCTCGACTTTCGCGCCACGGATGCCCCACCCCCCCGTGCGGAGACCATGCGCCATTTGCGCCAAACGAAAGCGCGGGCCGCCCTCCTCGTCGCGGTCGCGGATATCGGCAACCTGTGGCCGCTGGAGGCCGTTACCCAGGCACTCAGCGATACCGCACAAGGCGCCATCACCTACGCCATCGATGCGCTGATGGCCGAGGCGGGCGCCAAGGGTGACTTCTCGCTGGCTGACGCCGAGCACCCCGGGGCGGGCTGCGGCTATACCGTGATCGCCATGGGTAAGCTTGGGGCGCGGGAGCTCAATTTCTCTAGCGATATCGACCTGATCCCTTTGTTCGATCCCGAGGTCGCGCAATATACCGGGAAGAAAAGCGTTCAAGACGCCTTTGTGAGATTGACCCAGGGGCTGGTCCAACTCCTGCAAGAGCGCACAGCCGACGGATATGTCTATCGAACGGACCTGCGCCTTCGGCCCGATGCCGGAGCGACACCGGTCGCGATGTCGGTCCGGGCCGCAGAGACCTACTACGAAAGCGTCGGCCAAAACTGGGAACGGGCGGCCATGATCAAGGCGCGCCCCGTCGGCGGCGACTTGGAGACGGGTCACGCCTTCCTAGAATCCATTCGCCCCTTCGTTTGGCGAAAGCACCTCGATTACGCCGCGATCGCCGATATTCACTCCATCAAGCGTCAGATCGACTCGAGCCGCGGACACACCCAGATCAAGGTTGGCGGCCACAATATCAAGATCGGGCATGGTGGCATCCGCGAGATCGAGTTCTTTGCCCAAACCCAACAGCTAATTGCCGGCGGGCGGGAACCGGCGTTGCGTGAAATCACCACGTGCGGGGCACTTCGCGCACTTGAAGCCACGCACCGAATAGACGGTAACGCCGCCACCGACCTGATCGGGGCCTATGAGTTTCTAAGAACGCTTGAGCACCGTTTGCAGATGATCGCCGACGAACAAACTCAAACGATGCCCGATGATGAAAATGGTTTGGACCAAATTGCCACCTTCATGGGATTTGACAAACGCGCGGCGTTCGACACCGCGCTACTCAACCACCTGACCAAAGTGCGCGAACACTATGGTGGTTTATTCGAGGACGCCCCTGCCCTTGGCGGCGAGTCAGGAAGCCTTGTTTTTACCGGCACGGAGGATGATCCCGATACGCTGGAAACCCTCACCGAAATGGGGTTTCGCGAGGCAAAAACCGTCTCGGGGGCGTTTCGTCGCTGGCACCACGGTCGCTATCGCGCGACCCGAAGCACCCGGTCCCGCGAACTGCTGACCGCATTGACGCCACGCCTGCTCAATGCCTTTGGTGGGACCGCCAACCCGGACGCCGCCTTCCTGCGCTTCGACGAATTCCTGGCAAAACTCCCGGCCGGCATTCAGTTGTTTTCGCTGTTCTACAACAACCCCAGTTTGCTGGATTTACTCGCCGAGATTGTGGGGAGCGCTCCACGGCTGGCGGAATTCTTGTCGCGCGACCCCCTCGTGCTTGACACCGTGTTGAGCGAAGGATTTCTCGACGCGCTACCAGACGGACCCACCCTTGCAGCCGAAGCGCACGAGCAGGTGGACCGGGCTACGGA
>Ga0181593_10002461_pt1 | contig 17037 bp, 16 predicted proteins | sample 071ome_19_FD_133756 | JGI IMG/M metagenome (GOLD analysis project Ga0181593, IMG submission 133756) | Coastal salt marsh microbial communities from the Groves Creek Marsh, Skidaway Island, Georgia - 071413AT metaG (megahit assembly) | ecosystem: Environmental > Aquatic > Marine > Intertidal...
AAGGGGACAAGGACAAGAATTTTTCTCATGCGACTGTTCTCCTAGTCGGCTGGCTTGAATGAGGGGCGTTTGCGCACCTCGGCGAGCCAGCGGGTCAGGGCGGGGCGGCCTTCGTAGAAGTCGGGCATCACGCTGCCGAACTCATTGGTCTCGAGATCGCGGCCACGGCGGAAGTCGAAAAAACTGAAACAACCAGCAACGGCAATGTGGCCGATATGAAACCCAGAAAACGATGGCGCGAGTACTTCAAGGCGATCCAGCACCCGCTCGATGGCCGCGAGGTAGCGCGCGCGTTGCTCGGGCGATTGTTCGGCCTCGGGCCGCTTTCGTTCGTTGTTCCACTGCACCGTCATGTCCCACAGGCCTTCGCCGAGGCTGAGTAGGTGCATGGCGGGCCACCGTTCGGCGGGGGCGGTGGGGTAGAGCTTCGGTCCGGCCAGCGATTCCAGGTATTCGTAGATCACTGCGCCGGGGAACAGGGCGATCCCATCGTCGGTGATCAAGGTTGGCACCTTGCTCAACGGGTTCTGGTCGGTCAGGTGGCTGGGGCGATCATAGGGCATGGCGCGTTCCCACGTGATCGTGTCGTAGAGGCCCAACTCGCGAGCCACGACTTCGACCCGATGCACCAGCCCAGGCATCGGCGTGTAGAGAATTTTCATGCTGTTACCCAGTTCTTCTCATCGCAGCGCAAGGGTATCCGGCGCGGTGGCGTTTGGCGAACGAGGCTACTAGGCGAGTACGATTTTCTTCGCGTCCGCCGGTAGGAATTCGGTGTGGCAGTGGTTGCAATGAAGCGTTACGACGGCCCGATTGACAATGTCTTCCGTCGCATGGAACCACCCCTCGCAGCCGGCGCATTGGACCCAGGATGTGTTGCCTCGTTTTTCGCCCACGGGCGAATGCGTGCGAAGCCGAATGAAGTTGTCGTCGCTCATCTCAAAGCTCCGGCCAGCCGGTGGTGTCGAACCCGGTCAGGCGCGCGATAGCCGCGTCGAGAGCATCTGAACTGACGCTATTGCGCGGGGCGACGGGTCGCGGTGCGCCGGGGATCTCGGACGGCGCCAAGGTGGCGTCGATCCCGGCTTTTTGAACGGTTTTGGCGCCGCGCGCCAACGACGGGTCCATCAGCGAGCCCTGCAATCCCGACGCGGTGATCACGTCGCGTTCCCACTGCACGCGGGTCGCCAGGGCAAACATGATGTCGCTGTCCGAAAACAAATCGATGTCATCGTCGACCGCAATGATTGCTTTGGTCCGCCGATAGGCCAACGCCGCCATCAAGGCGTCGCGCACTTCGCCGATACCCGGGTTTTCGAAAGAGACGTAAGCGTGAAAGCGCCGGCCAGATACCGGCACGTGAACGCGTCGTACCGCGGGGGCGATCGGCTTCATCATGCCGTAGATCTTGCCCTCCATGACCATGTTGTCGGGCACCAACATGTCGGCATGGCCCGACCCATAGTCGTGGTAAATCGCCTTTTCACGCCGCGTGATGCAGGTCACCTCGCAAACCGGCGCGGCCACCTGGGCGCCCATGTAACCGGTGTATTCGCCGAACGGTCCGTCGGCCTCCCACACATCGGCAGGGGCCCAGCCCTCGATGACGATTTCGGCGTCGGCGGGCACCATGATCTTATCGCCATGAGTGATGCTCGGCACCAAACGCAGCGGCTCGCCGAGGAGGCCGCCGCACGCCGACCAATGGCTTTCCGGATAAGCGAGTTTGGCTTGGGTGCCGAGAAGCACTTTCGGGTGATGACCGATCCAGAACGCGACGGGGCAGGCTTCGCCCTTGCTCCAGAACTTGCGTAGATTCCGTGTGTTGTGCGAGGCGGGATAGGGGTAGTACGACATCCGCCGCGGTGCTTTGACCCAACAGCGCTGAATCGCTGTGTTGTCGACGCCGGTGTCTGGATCATAAGTGGTCGCGTGGGCGGCGGTGAGATAGGGCCCCGGATCGAGGGCATGCTGCGTCAGGACCGGAAGGTCCAAGAGTGAAGCCTCATCGCCTTGAAAAACGACCTGCTGTACCGGTGCGTCATCTCGTTTGACGCTGATCGGAGGGATCGGATTGGCTGTGCGTTGCGCGTATGTCGCCGCGAAATCACGGTGGTCCTGGATGCCGAGCGCCCGGGCCGTCAGTTCACGACTGGCGGTAAGGTTGCACACCACGGGAATCGGATTCGTCGTGCCGTCGGCGCCCTGGGGTTGAGCAATCTCGATGACCGGGTATTGCTGGCGCGCATCGAGGGCTTGTTGAAGCGCGGTGATCTCCTGGACCAACGACACAGTGCCCTCCGGCCGCCATACATGCCGCGCCTCGTCATTGAGAAATGTTCGCAGGTCGCTCATATGGTCCAAATCTCGGGGAAAAGTGCCCGCATTCTGTCATATCGACCGGTTGGGGCAAGAGGAGACGCGTTGCTTGGCGCGTGGCCAGTCGGTAGATTATCCGGACAATAACGAACGGGTTCCGGGACGCAAAGCCGGACGCCATCTAGGGAAGGGGAAGGCATGTCAGGCCATATCGATATCGTCTGCAATCTCTATACGCCGGTCGAAGTCCGCAACGATCAGACCGGGATCGACAACCATTTCAAGAAGCAAGTCCGGATGAGCCCCAAAATGCGCAAAGGCATCGGGGTCCCTGAGTACCTTCGCATGATGGACGAGGCCGGGATCGAACACGCGCTCCTGATTGCCACGCGTGCAGGCGATATGAACGTCAAAGGCTCGTTTCACATCTCTTACGAGCGCGTTCACCAAGTATGCCAGCGCTACCCCGATCGGTTTTCGGGCTTGGCCGGCGTCGATCCGACGCTGGGCATGCGGCAGCTTGCCGAGTTGGAGTATGCGGTAAAAGAACTCGGCTTTGTCGGCGCCCACTATTACCCGCACTGGTTCGATATGGCGCCCGACCATCCCTACGTCTTCCCGATCTATTCGAAATGTATCGAGCTTGATATTCCGATCATGATGCAGGTCGGCCACAACTTGGTGTACCAGCGGGATCGTCGGTTGCCGTCCGTGGCTAAACCAATCACCCTCGATCGAGTAGCGATCCTCTATCCGGAACTGAAGCTGCTAGGCATCCATCTCGGCGTGCCATGGATCGACGAGATGATCTCCATGTGCTGGAAGCACGAGAACATCTACACCGCCGGCGATGCCTACGCGCCCAAGCACTGGCCCAAGCAAATGGTGCACTACGCCAACAGCTACGGCTCGCACAAATTCCTGTTCGGGACGGACTGGCCGGTTATCGACCCCATCCGTGCGGTTCGTGAGGTCGGCGACCTCAATTTCCGGCCCGAGTCCTATCAAAAGGTGATGCGCGAAAACGCCATTCGTATTTTCAAGCTCGACGAACGCTCGAAGATGAAGTCCCTGCGGCGATTGAGCGCAACCGTGCGAAAGCGGACGTCGAAAGCAAAGCCCGCGAAGCGTAAAGCTGCGAAGACGCGCTGATCGAAACCTTTAGGGAGAAGACGATGACGATCGAACTCCAAAAAGAAAACTGCGCCCTCATCGTTGTGGATATGCAAAACGGCTTCTTGGACGCGAAGGGGTCGATGGCTCAATCGGGGTTCGATTGGGAGAAACTCGCTGCCGCATCGCCCGGCGTCCAACGCCTTGTCGCCGGCGCGCGCAAGGCTGACGTGCCGGTGTTCTGGACCCAATATGTCTACGAGCCGGATTTTCGGGACGGTGGCGTGCAAATCGAAGAAATCATGCCCGGCCTGAAAGAAGTGAACCTTTGTGTCGCAGGCACGTGGGACGCCGAACTTCATCCGGACATGAAGCCCGAAGATACCGACATCATTATCGAAAAGAACCGACCGAGCTCGTTCTATTCGACCAGGTTGGAGTCTTATCTTCGGTCGCAGGGCATCGAAAATGTCGTGGTTTGTGGGGTCACGACCAATATTTGCGTCGAAACGACCGTCCGGGACGCGTCGCAACGCGACTTCCGTACTTTCGTCGTCCGTGATGCCGTGGGCGAGGTTGACGATTTTCGTGGTCAGACTGCGCTGAAAGCCATGGAGTACCTGTTTGCCCGAGTGATGAACGTCAACGACGTGCTCGACGAATGGGGTGTCGAGCTGAGCAACGCGGCTTAGAGGGGACATAAAATGACAATGGAATTGGGACGCGACAAAACCGCCCTCGTCGTCGTGGACATGCAGAACAGCTATTGCCGTGCGGACGGTCGAATGGAAAAGCTTGGCTTTCCTTGGGAGCGGCTGGCGGCAGCTGAACCGGGGTGCAAGACCATGGTTGCGGCGGCGCGGCAAGCTGGCGTGCCTGTCATCTATACCCAGTTCGTATATCAGCCAGATTTCAAGGATGGCGGCTTCATCGTCAATGAGATCATGCCTTCGCTGAAGGACGTTGGGTTGTGTGCCCTGGGCACTTGGGATGCTGAGATTATCGATAGCCTCACGCCTGAACCCGGCGACACGGTGATTCAAAAGAACCGACCAAGCGCGTTCTATTCAACGCAGCTTGAGTCCGTTTTGGCGGCCATGAAGGTTAAGAGCCTCGTGTTTTGCGGAGTGACCACGAATATGTGCGTCGAGACCACGGTCCGCGATGCGTGCCAGCGAGACTATCGTTGCTTCGTCGTGAGTGATGCGGTGGGTGAGGTCGATGACGACCGGTCCGAGGTCGCGCTGATGACCATGGGTTTCTTTTTTGCTCGTGTGCTGACCACTGACGAGGTTCTGGACTCCTGGAAGGTCGAACTCAGCAATGTCGCGTGAGGGCCAGATATCGGGACGTCCCGACAACTACCGGCCTATTCTGCTCTCGACCGGTGTTCGGTCCTCAGCACGGCGAACGCCGAACAAGGTGGCCTTAGCGCAGGGCCCGCGTGAATTTACCTACACCAAGGTCGTAGAGCGGTTTAACCGTGTCGCCACGGCGGCAATCCACGACCTTGGGCTCAAAAAGGGCGATCACGCCGCGCTTTTCGCGCCCAATTGCATCGAGTTCTTGGAGATTGTCGCGGGGCTGGCCGATGCCGGTGTCGCTGCGGCGATGGTGCCGCCCTCTGTCACGCCGCCCGAAGTCGAACACATCTGCAATGACTCAGGCGCGAAGGTCTTGTTCGTCCACGAAAGCGTGGAGGATGTCGCCCGCGCAGCCAAGCTTGAGACCGTCCAGCGGATCATCGTTATTGGCAAGGACTACGACGACTGGATCGCTGCCGCGAAACCTGACTTTCCAGCGGTGCCGCTGGAGGAATGGGATGTCTTTTGCATTCCCTACACCTCGGGGACCACGGGCAAGCCCAAGGGGTGCCTGTTGTCTCACCGGTCGCGCACGCTGGCGTTCTACACGATGGGCATTGAATTCGGGTGTTATGGGCCGGACGACCGGGCGCTGGCTCTGGCGCCGTTGTTCCACGGTGCCGGGTTTGCCTTCGCGATGGCGCCGATCTTCTTTGGCGGGTTTTGCGAGATATTGCCCAAGTACGATCCCGAAATCGTGCTGCGCAAGATTTCCGAGATGAACCTCACGAACACCTTTTTCGTGCCGACGCATTTCCATCGGATGTTCGCGCTGGAAAAGAAGACCCTCGACAAGCATCGCCCGGCCACGTTGCGTGCGATCATTTCGAATGCCGCACCGCTCTTGCAAGACACCAAAGAAAAGATCGTCGACTATTTTGGCGAAGGCTTGTTGCACGAAACCTATGGGTCGACCGAAGGTGGTTTCGTGACGAGCCTGAGGCCGCCCGATCAGCTTCGCAAGAAACAGTGCGTGGGACTGCCCTACGCAACCGTCGAAGTTTCATTGCGCGACGAGAATGGTGCTGAAGTCGCCCAGGGTGACGTCGGGGAGTTGTTCTGTCGCTCCCCCCTGTTGTTTAACGGCTACTGGGAAAACCCTGAGGCAACGGCTGAAGCCCTCACTGAGGATGGCTGGTGCACAGTGGGCGACATGGGCCGACACGATGATGAGGGTTATCTCTATCTTGTGGATCGCAAGAAGGACCTGATCATTTCCGGAGGGGTCAACGTGTTCCCCCGGGAGATCGAAGAAGTTCTGATAGCCCATCCCGCGGTTGCAGAGGCAAGTGTGATCGGGGTGCCGGACGAGCAATGGGGCGAGGCCGTCAAAGCGATCGTCGTGACAAGCGGCGAAGTGACCGACGCGGATCTCGATGCCTATTGCCGCAAAAATCTAGCGAAGTACAAAATTCCCAAGAGCTACGCCTACCTCGATGTCTTGCCCCGAAATGCCGGCGGGAAGATTCTCAAGACCGAGTTGCGAGATCGTGCGCAGAAAGGCGTGTTGTAGCTTCCATCCGGGCGTCGCGGTTCGCTTGCGTCGGCGGCGTTCCTGCGTCGAACATGGGGTAGCGCGCCATCTGCCAGAAAGAGGTTTTTCATGAGCAACGCCGCTGACGTTGACCGCTCAGAAGCGGCCCTTGAGGCCCGGTTGCGCCAAATCCTTGGCAACGATCATGTGCTGACCGATCCTGCAGATCGTCAGTTCTTTTCCAGCGACGTTTTCCGTGAAGCGGACCCTGCTGCGTTTGTCATCCAACCCGGCACGCCGGAAGAACTCGCGGAAGCCGCCAAGGCGGCGACCAGCGAAGGGTACGCTGTCATCCCGCGCGGTGGCGGATTGTCCTATACCGACGGCTACCTGCCGGTGACGCCGAAGTCGGTTGTTGCCGATTTGCAGCGGTTGAACCGTATCGTCGAGATCAATGCCGAAGACATGTACGCCGTTGTCGAGAGTGGCTGTACCTGGATGCAGGTATTCGACGCACTAAAGGAAAAGGGGCTGCGCGCGCCGTATTTCGGTGCGCTTTCCGGCATGTATTCGACCGTTGGCGGCGCTATGTCGCAGAACAGCATTTTCTTCGGTTCAGGCATTCATGGCACGGCCGCTGACAGTTGTCTCGGTCTTGAGGTCGTTTTGGCCGACGGACGTATTCTTAAGACGGGGTCGTGGGCGACTCCTTTCAATCCGTCGCCTTTCTTTCGCAGCTATGGACCCGACCTAACGGGTCTTTTTCTGTCCGATACAGGCGCGCTGGGGTTCAAAACGAAGGTGGTTTTGCGTCTCATCCCGTTCCCTACGGAGACGCGGTATCTATCGTTTGCCTTCGACGATTACGACGGTGTCACGGCAGCAATGTCTGAAGTTTCGCGTCGTGGTCTCGCGGCAGAGTGCTTTGCGTTCGATCCGTATCTGCAGGGCCAGCGTCTGAAGCGCGAAGGCTTGCTGACCGATGTCAAACGATTGGCCAATGTGGCGCGATCGGGCAAGTCGTTTCTCGAAGGTGTCAAAGGAGCTGCAAAGGTTGCCGCGGGAGGGCGGCGCATGTTCGAGGGCGTCGAGTACTCCGTTCACCTGGTGATTGACGGCTATGACAAGCGAAGCGTCGAGGCCGTCGTCGCCGAGGCGCAGGGCATCTGTGTAGGCGCCAAGGGGCGGGAGATCCAGGCAAGCTTGCCGCAGATCATGCGATCGACGCCCTTCGTGCCGCCCAACAGCATGCTGGGTCCCGAAGGACAACGTTGGGTGCCAATTCACGCGCTTGTGCCGCACTCTCGGGCGGCCAACTTAATCCAATCGGTGCACGATTATTTCGAGCAACAAGCGGAATTGATCGAACGCCACGGCATCGAATGGGGTTATCTGATGTGCGCTGTTGCGCAGCAAACATTCCTGATGGAACCGGTGTTCTTTTGGGAAGACTCTCGTCATCTTTACCACGAGCGCTATCTCGAGGACGATTACGTCTCCAAGCTCAAGGTCTATCCCAAAGACGAAGCAGCGCGCCAGGCCGTTACGCAACTCCGAGGGGGCCTCGCCGATCTGTTCAAGGAACTTGGCGCGGTACATTTCCAGATCGGAAAAGCCTATCGGTATAAAGAGGGTCGAAACCCAGATACGTACGCGCTCCTCGAAGCTATCAAGGACTATGTCGATCCGGCCCGATTGATGAACCCCGGTTCATTGGGGCTCGACTAAGCGACCAATAGCGGTCGCGGTGCGGTTCGCGACAGAACAGAAAGCGCCCGTGGGATGACGCCGGCTCCGTCGAATTTGCGCCGCGCGCTGCCGATCATCGCGGGCCTCTGTGCGATCTATGTGTTGGCGCACTTCTATCGCGTTTCTACGGGCGTGATCGCGCCGGATATCATGGCCGAGACCGGTCTTGGACCGGAAGCGATGGGCGGTCTCTCCAGCGCCTTTTTTTTCTCGTTTGCGTTATTCCAGATCCCGGTGGGCATCTTGCTGGACCGTTTCGGACCACGTCGGGTCGTGCCGACGTTACTGGTCTTGGCTGTTGCTGGTGCGTTGATTTTTGCCCTGTCGAGTACAGCCACCGGGCTGACGGTCGGGCGAGCGTTGATGGGAATGGGCACGGCCAGCATCCTGATGGGTTCGCTTGTCGTTGCCACACGGTGGTTTCCCCCGGATCGCTTTGCCGCGGTCGCATCGTTTTTCGTGGCGATGGGGACGTTAGGGGCATTGTTGGCGACAACGCCGCTTGCCGCGGTCTCGGAAGTCGTGGGCTGGCGTAGCTCATTTTTTCTCATGGCCGGCGTCACCTCGATTTTTGGGGTGATCGCCTTTGCCGTCGTTCGCGATGCGCCCCCGGGCCATGCGTATTACGCGCGTCGACCGGAAGGATTCGCGGAGGTTGTGCGTGGTCTCGGTGAGGTTCTACGTAACCCGCAGCTGAAATACATCGTTGCGGTCAATTCCGTGGGCTATGCAGCCGTTCTCGCGATCACAGCCCTTTGGGGCGGTCCCTATCTTGCCGAGGTTCATGGCCTGGGCCCGGTCGGGCGCGGCAACGTATTGTTGTTGATGACGTTGGGACAAGTCCTGGGGCATCTGATCTATGGTCGTCTCGACCGCATTCTGGATACGCGCAAGAGATTGGTTGTATTTGGTGTGGTGGTGTCGATCACGCTCCTCTTGGCATTGGCTCTACTACCAGGGCTTCCCTTGTGGGTCGTCGCGAGCATCTTCGTTCTGTTCGGCTTCGTCAGTGGCTACACCGTCATTATTACGACCCACGGTCGGGCCATTTTTCCTGAACACCTCGTCGGTCGTGGGATGACGACCAACAACACTTCGGTGTTCCTTGGCGCCGCCATCGTCCAGGGTGCGACAGGTGCGCTCATCGGGAGCTTTATGACGGATTCCGGTGAGGCCCCCGAGGTCGCCTATCGGGCGATGTTTGGCTTCCTTGCGGCACTGCAAATTGTCGCGCTCATGATCTACAGCCGGTCGCGCGACGTTCGCCCGAGCGACGATATCGCCCGAAAAGCCGCAAATTAGCTCTTTTCTGGCGTTTACCATTCCTTAACAGGCCACGCCTTATCCTTTCTCTCGCTAGAACGGGTTTGCGGAATTCATCCGCGGTCGCTCGTAAAAGAGGTTGGATTAGATGGAAAGCGTGCCTGCCCTGGAGTTGGCTACTGCGATGCTCAAGCAAGCATCGCAGCCTGGCGGACTCGATAGCCCACTCAAGGCAGCTGCTGAAGTTCGGCAAACGGCCGACCTTCTGACGTCCCAGAACCGTCATCAGACCGGAGGAACCGCCGAGCAAAATGCTGGACGGACTTTCGATCGGCCTAGCGATGAACGATCTGCGCCGCCTGGTCTCGGCCAATTCGTCGATCTGACCGTGTAAACCTCTCTCAGTACTCATCCTCTCCTCAGGCGCCGCTCATCTTGAGCGGCGCCTTTTTTCTAAACGCGGCGCGCGATACCAGGTAAACTCTCCCTCGGCCAGCGGAGAGTGCGGGAAATCCGATAGGGGGATTTTGCCTGATGGACGAGCGTGTCCGGCGGGTTCCGGCTGGCTATGACCGTGCGGGGCTTCTCGAGAAGCTGATTGATATTGGAACGGCGCTTTCCTCGGAGCGTAATCGCGACCGCCTGTTCGAGCGGATCCTTCTCGAGGCAATGCATTTCTGTAGCGCCGATGGCGGGACGCTTTACCTACGTACCGAAGACGACAAGCTCGACTTCGCGATTGTTCGTACCAACTCGCTAGGTACTGCCGTTGGTGGATCCACGGGCGTCAAGGCGGCCATGGAGGCGATTCCCCTTCGCGACGATCACGGAAATGAGAATCACGCGACGGTTGTCAGCCACGTGGCGCTCAGTGGGCGGACGATGAATATTCCCGACATATCGCGCGCGACGACATTCGATTTTTCGGGGACGCGCGCGTTCGATGCCGAAAACGGGTATCGCTCGGTTTCTTTTCTGACCTTGCCGCTGAAGGACAGCAGAGCCGAAGTCATTGGCGTGTTGCAACTCATCAATGCCCAAGACGAAGAGGGTCAGATTGTCGCATTTCCGAGCGCCATCGAACCACTCGCCGAAGCATTGGCGTCGCAAGCGGCAGTCGCGCTGGAAAACAGACTTCTTCTGGAAGCGCAAAGGCGCCTGCTCGACTCCTTTATCCGACTGATCGCAGCGGCAATCGATGAGAAGTCACCGTTCACTGGGGAACACTGCCAAAGAGTGCCGGCGATCATGGATCTCTTCGCCGATGCCGCCTGCGATCAATCCGATGGCCCTTTCAGCAATTTCGATCTTACGGAAGAGGAGCGGTACGAGTTGCATATCGCTTCTTGGCTGCATGACTGCGGAAAGGTGACGGTACCCGAATACGTTATCGACAAAGCTACGAAGCTCCACACGCTCTATGACCGCATCGAAACGGTGCGGATGCGGTTCGAGATCGTTAGGCGCGATGCGGAAATCAGGTTCCTTCGCCGCGCACATACAGAAGGTGTCGACCCCCAATCGTTTCAACCCGCGCTTGAGGCCGAACTAGCGGCCATCGAGGACGATTATCGTGTCGTAATGCAGTCGAACCTCGGCGTTGAGGACATGCCAGATGAGGATGTTGCTCGAATCAAGGACATCGCAGAGCACCGGGTGTGGATGGATGGGAGCGGCGTGCAACGATCGGTGCTGAGCGACGATGAAGTACGCAACCTGACGATTCGCCGCGGCAACTTGCTGCCCGAGGAGCGTGAGATGATAAACAACCATATCGCGGTCACCATCGACATGCTGGACAACCTGCCGTTCCCTGCGGAACTGGCCCGGGTGCCGGAATATGCTGGCGGGCACCACGAAAAAATGGATGGTTCGGGATATCCTCGGGGTCTGAAGCGGGAGGACATGTCGATACCGGCGCGCATGATGGCGATCGCCGATATTTTCGAAGCGCTCACCTCTCCTGATCGACCCTATAAACAAGCCAAAAAACTGAGCGAAACCATGGCCATCATGGTGGGCATGGTGCGCAATCAGCACATAGATCCGGATCTTTTCCAACTGTTTGTGGACTCATCGGTTCACCTGCGGTTTGCCGAGAAATACCTAGAGCCGTGGCAGGTTGACCTGGAGGCAGTTGAGGCCGTACTGGCGTCTTTCAAAGACGGGTAAGCATTTGGCACAGGAATGTGACCGGTAAGTGAAGCGCGAAGCGTGGGACGGTCTGTCAGATTTCCCTTATAAAAAGATCGATGGAGCGCATTTCGAGCATCATTCGCCGGCCACGCGGATTGGCGCGGTTCGCGGCACGCTTGCTGTCGGCCGGTTTGGTGGGCGTATTTTTCCTCTCGCCGAGCGCTGGCGCGCAAGAAGCGGCGTCGCCCTGGGTCACCTACGACCAGGGTCGCGCCCGGTTGGTCTCTGCAACCCAGAATGCGACAGGCGACCTTCTTCTCGGGTTGCAGTACCAGATCGCACCGGGGTGGGAGGTGTACTGGCGCTCACCTGGCGACGCCGGGTTCCCGACGACGATCGATTGGGCAGGTTCCGAAAACTTGGACGACGCCGTCCTTCTGTGGCCGCGTCCCCACCGGTTCCAGATCTTCGAGCTAGAGACATTCGGGTACAAAGATGAGTTCGTCCTACCGATTTCCGCTCGGCAGAGCCGCACCGGCGATGCGGTCAAACTTCGAGCTGCCGTCAATTTTCTGACCTGCCGGGACATTTGTGTCCCCCATACGCTTTCGATGGCGTTGGATTTGCCGGTCATGGGTGCCGATGGTCCGGTAATTTCCGAATTCGCGCCACTCATCAACACCTATCGCGCGAAAATTCCGCCACGGGATGGCAGTCGCGGCCTCAATGTCGAGCGCGCCGAGGTCATCAACGTCAACGGCCGCCAGGTCTTGCAGGTCGTGGCGCGGTCAGATGCACCGTTTTCCGAGCCCGACGTCTACGTCGAAGGGCCGGACATTTTCTCGTTCGCTGCTCCGACATTCAGGCTGTCCGAGAATGGTCATCGCGCGGTCTTGCAGGCCGCCGTATCCCGAACGGCGCTGGCGGGTGACGACGGTCCCGCTCTATTGGGTAGCGATCTGACACTGACACTGGTCGATGGTGAGCGCGCCGTGGAACAGTCGTTGGCGACGACGCTTGGTCAAGCGGAGTCCGCGTTTCTGCCGTTTGCCGCGATCCTAGCCCTGGCGCTGCTCGGCGGGCTCATCCTGAACGTGATGCCATGCGTATTGCCGGTCTTGTCAATTAAGTTGCTGGGCGTAGTCAGCCACGGGGGCGGCGAACGCGGCCCCGTACGGCGCAGCTTTCTTGCGTCCGCTGCGGGGATCATTTTCGCTTTTCTCGTCTTGGCCGGCGCTCTGGCCGGGTTTCGCGCGGGGGGCGCCGCCGTGGGTTGGGGGATTCAGTTCCAGCAGCCGTTGTTCATCGTGGTTATGACGGTCCTGATTACCCTGTTCGCAGCAAATTTGTGGGGCCTGTTCGAACTTCGGTTGCCGGCATGGATCGGCGGCGGTGCGGGCGGCGTGGTCAAGAATCCCCATAGCGCGAGTAGTTCGTTCGCAAGTGGCGTCTTTGCGACCATTCTGGCCACACCATGCTCTGCGCCGTTCTTGGGTACGGCAATTGGCTTCGCATTGGCGCGGGGACCTGCCGAGATCTTTTCGATCTTCCTCGCATTGGGCATCGGCATGGCGGCGCCGTTCCTTTTCGTCGCTGCCGTTCCCCATTTGGCAACGAAATTGCCGAAACCCGGGAGGTGGATGCTGGTCGTAAAGAAGGTCCTGGCATTCGCCCTTGTCGGCACCGCCGTGTGGCTGCTTTCGGTGCTCGCCTTTCAAGTCAGTCTCGAGGCGGCGTACTTCTTGGCCGGTATGATGGTGCTCGCGGTCGCCGTTTTGTTTGCGCGGCCGCGGTTGGCGACCCGGGCGCGATCGGTCGCGACTGCCGCTGTCGTTTTGCTAGCGGCCCTCTCGTTCGGCGCGCCTCAGTTGGGGCGCGCGGTGTCGCAGGACACCGTGGTCGATGATTCGATCTGGCAACCGTTCGAGCCTGAAGCCATTCCCCGGCTGGTCGCTGAGGGCAAGGTCGTTTTTGTCGACGTGACAGCTGAATGGTGCATTACCTGTCAAGTCAACAAGAAGCTGGTCCTAACCCGAGGCGAGTCCCGCGCGCTTCTCTCCGACCCTGATGTCGTTGCCATGCGAGCGGATTGGACCAAACCCGATGAGGGCATCGCGCGTTACCTTGCGAGCTTCAACCGGTTCGGCATCCCCTTCAATGTGGTTTATGGACCGGTTGCCCCGAATGGCCTGACGCTACCCGAGTTGCTGAAAGAAAGTGTGGTCGTCGACACTTTTCGGCAGGCGTCAGGACGAAATGTGCTGGCGGGCGATTTGTAGGAGGACGAACCGTGTCGATTAAGAAACTCGCCTTTCCCGCAGCCGGCATTCTTGCCGCAGCCGTGGTGGTTGTCCTTCTAGTGGGGTTGCCTAGTGGAGACGATAGATCTGATTTGCGAATCGAAGGTCAGGTGCAGAACTTTATCGTCAACGAACGTCCCGGTCCGGACACAGAGTGGCGTTCGGGCGACGGCGCCAAGGTCTCCCTCGCCGATTTCAATGGCAAAGTCGTAATGGTAAATTTTTGGGCCACTTGGTGCGCGCCATGCATTCGCGAACTTCCGTCGATCAATCGATTGCAGGCGACCCTAGGCGGCCACGACTTCACCGTCGTGGCGATCAACATTGATACCGGCGGCAAGGCGGTTGCGGCGCCTTTTGCCAAACGATTGGAGATCGATAACCTCGATCTCTACCTCGATCCGCGCGGGTCGACCAGCCGCGCGATGGGGGTCAACGTCATGCCGACCACGGTTGTCTATGATCGGCAGGGCAAAGAAGTTGGTCGCCTCGAGGGGGGTGCTGAGTGGGATTCGCCCGAAGCGCTGGCCCTTCTCCGCTGGTTTATCGAGAACGCTGTCTAGCGACTTTTGTCCTGCCATTCGCGTGGTTAGACTCGACACATGGCAGAACTCCTCGACCTCAAAGGGCTCAAGTGCCCGCTACCGGTCTTGCGCGCGAAGAAAGCTCTAAAGGGAATGGCGCCGGGTGCGGTCCTTGAGGTTCTCGCGACCGATCCCGGCTCGGCAAAAGACTTTCAAGCATTCTGCGAAACCACGGGGAATGACCTGGTCTCGTGGTCGGAAGCGGACGGGGTCTTCACCTACACCCTTCGCAAGAAATCCTAGCGTCACGTTCGTCGGAACAGAGCGGCGGCGAGCCAACCGCTCGCCAGTGCGATTAGGACGGCGATGATCCCATAGAGTGCGGGTCGTTGGTTTGCCAAGTCGAAAATCGTGCGTTCGATCCCGGCCTTGCGAATCTGAAGTGGTGTCGACTGTTCGTCGACAACCACGCCGTTACGCAGCAGATAGGTGGTGACCGTGTAGTCGCCCTCGGGTGCGCTGGCGGGGAATACGATCGAGGTGCGAAACAGCCGTTCGCGGAACAGAACGCTGTTTTCGGCCTCGAAGTACAGCGACTCACGGCGCTTATTGCGCAGGATCGCCTCTCGAAACTGTAAGAGTTCCTCGCCGGCGAGGTGGCGGGTATCTGCGGCGAGCGCAAAGTCGAGGAAGGCGCCGCCCATACGATATTGGGCGCGAACGGTTCCCGGGGCGATGTCTTCAAGCGGGCGACTTGACGCCACTGCGTAGTAGGCGGGGACACTTTGAAATGTCACGGACCGGCGGTTCATCCAGATGCCGCTGATCTTGGCTTTTCGTCGGACGACCAATTCCTCGCGCGGACCCTGAACCACGACAACGACGTCGCTGGGCCCGTCGACTGCGCCGAACAGGAGGATTTCCTTGCCGGTGAAATTCGAAGTGATGGAGATCGAGCTCTCCGACATGTCTGCGACAAGCGATTGCGCTAGAGCATGTGGCGCGGCGGCGGTTAGTCCAGCGACAAGGAGGAAAGCAAAGGCGCGGATCATTCTGCGATCGCTCGACCGATTGAGAATAGGTCGCTCGGCTCGAATACTAGGTCGACGACGAGTTTCGCGCAGACCGCTAGAACGATCACGCCCAATAGGGCACGCAGCTGTTCCCCTCGCAACATCCCGCTGACCCTGGCACCGAACTGCGCCCCGATAACCGCGCCGGCGAGCAGGAGGACAGCCAATACGACATCCACGGTCTGTGTGTTGATCGAGTGGAAGAACGTGACATTGGCGGTCACAAAAATGATCTGGAAGAGCGAGGTCCCGACCACGACGGAGGTCGGCATACCCAACAGATAGATCATTGCCGGAATCATGATGAAGCCGCCGCCCACGCCCATAATCGCAGCCAAGACACCGACAAAGAACCCAACAAGAAGCGGCGGAATGACGCTGATGTAGAGTTTGGATTTGTGGAAACGCATCTTGAAGGGTAGGCCGTGCGCCCAATAGTGCTGGTGCGCCTTCTTCCGATATCCGCCCTTGCGAGAGCGCATGATGAGCCGGACGCTTTCGACGACCATGAGAGATCCCACCACCCCAAGAAAGAGAACAAAGGACAGCGAAATTACGAGATCGATTTGGCCGATCTCGCGCAGCAGCTTGAATAGGAAAGAGCCGGCGGTTGACCCGACGAACCCGCCGACCACCAATATCAATCCCATCTTGATGTCGACGTTGTTGCGGCGCCAATGAGCGATAACGCCGGAGACCGACGCGGCAACAATCTGATTGGCTTCGGTGGCCACGGCAACGGCCGGCGGCACGCCGATGAAGATGAGAAGGGGAGTCATCAAGAACCCGCCACCGACCCCGAAAAGTCCGGACAAGAATCCGACGCCGCCACCCATCCCCAATACTAGGAAGATGTTCAGGGAGATCTCGGCGATCGGAAAATAGATTTGCATCGGCACGGGCCTGCCGGGCGCCCTAGGCCGGACGCGTGGCTACGAGAAACTACAAGATGAACTTGGATTATGCGCTCGGGAGACGCATAATAAAAGGGTCGACCCTACCCACATCTCGCGTTGCCGACGTGCTCGGCTTCCCGGTACCTCAGGTTATTTGTGCGCCCGACCCCCATCGATACCTCTCCGCCGATCTCCGACGAGGTCAAAGAAACGACCTGTTATATGTGTGCCTGTCGCTGCGGTATTCGGGTGCATCTGACGAACGGCGCGCTGCGCTATATCGAGGGCAATCCGAACCACCCGGTCAATCGAGGGGTCCTATGCGCCAAGGGTGCGGCCGGGATCATGAAGCAGCATTCGCCGGCAAAGCTTAAAAAACCGCTTAAGCGGGTAGGCGAGCGTGGCAGTGGCGATTTTGTGGAAATCGAATGGGAGGAAGCGCTCGGGATTGCCACCGCGTGGCTTGGCAAAATTCGGGAAACCGACCCCAAGAAACTAGCTTTTTTTACCGGTCGCGACCAAAGCCAGGCGCTCACGGGGTGGTGGGCAACGCAATTCGGCACACCCAACTATGCGGCCCACGGCGGGTTCTGTTCGGTCAATATGGCGGCGGCCGGCCTCTATACAATGGGCGGGTCGTTTTGGGAGTTCGGCGAGCCGGATTGGGACCAGACGCGGTACTTCATGATGTTCGGCGTGGCCGAAGATCATGCTTCCAACCCGATCAAGATCGGGCTCGGCAAAGTTAAAGCGAACGGGGCCAAGTTCGTCTCGGTCAATCCGGTTCGCACGGGTTATTCCGCGATTGCTGACGAGTGGGTGGGCA
>Ga0181593_10002462_pt1 | contig 17034 bp, 15 predicted proteins | sample 071ome_19_FD_133756 | JGI IMG/M metagenome (GOLD analysis project Ga0181593, IMG submission 133756) | Coastal salt marsh microbial communities from the Groves Creek Marsh, Skidaway Island, Georgia - 071413AT metaG (megahit assembly) | ecosystem: Environmental > Aquatic > Marine > Intertidal...
CAAATACCGAGCTCGCCATCGAAGCTGGACTCGAGGTGGATAACGGTATCGTTGTCGATGAATGCGCGCGAACCGCTGACCCTGACATATTCGCCGCCGGGGATTGTACCAACCATCCCAATTCTATCCTGGGACAGCGACTTCGCCTTGAGTCTGTGCCGAATGCTCTCGCGCAGGGGAAAGCCGCTGCTTTGGCCGCCATTGGAAAGCCGGCGCCCTACGCGGAGGTGCCGTGGTTTTGGTCTGACCAATATGACCTCAAGCTTCAAATGACCGGCATTTCGAGACCGGGCGATCAGGTCGTCATTCGGGGCAGCATGGAAGAGAGAAAGTTCTCGGCGTGTTATCTTCGGAACGGCATATTCGTGGCTTGCCAGGCGGTGAACGCGGCGAAAGACTTCATCCAGTCCAAGAAGTTAATCGCCGCACATCACCAGCCCGATCCCATACGGCTGGCAGATGCATCTATCCCATTGAAAGATCAGTGAAAACTGAAAATGTGGCAACCTTGAATTTAGGGTTGCAATCGGTGGTTGGCCTTTGAGAGGTTATAAGCATCGGTATCACAGGGCCGAGGCGCATCATGAATGAGACCAACGGGATATCAAATGAGTTGGCTGGGGTCTTTCAGCAAACACAGACGCCCCGTGCTCAGACGCAAGCCGTGTCACAGAATCCTAATCCGCCGCCTGAACCCACGATAAAGCAGCAGGATGAGCCGAGCCCCCACCCGCACCGCGGTCAAAATCTAAATACAACAGTGTAAGATTTTCGGAAGATTTGCGCCCACACCCAGATCGGATATGAAAGGACCGCAAGCCTTCGCGGGGAAACATGTCCGAGCACACGTCTGCCAATCTTTTTAAATTATTTAGAAGCCGGTTTCCCAAAGACCGCGCCTCACTTTTTTTGCGGACGAATGACGACAATCGGTATTCGTACGATGATCTCGAAAATTTCTCATCACGGTACGCACATGTTCTAACCGATCGCGGCTTAAAGCCGGGCGATCGCGTCGCCACTCAAATTGAAAAATCTCCGGAAGCCGTATTTTTATACTTGGCATGCCTTAAGGCCGGCGGAGTGTTTCTTCCTCTTAACACAGCGTATCAAGCCGACGAACTAGAGTATTTTCTGGATGATGCCGAACCCTCCATTGTAGTCGGAGATTCTCGTCGCAAAGATCTTGCCGGCCTGTGCGCCGCGCGATCGAAGACGGTTTATGTGACCCTTGATGCGGATGGCTCGGGAACACTGCCAAACGCTAGCGCAGAAAAGCCGAGCCAGTTTCAATGCGTCGATCGATCCGAATCAGATTTAGCTGCAATTCTCTACTCCTCCGGCACCACAGGCCGCCCAAAAGGCGTGATGCTGAGTCACGCAAATTTGGCAGCTAATGCGTCTGCACTGCATGAAGTGTGGGGGTTTGCTAAAGACGATATTCTTCTACACGCCCTTCCAATCTTCCATACCCACGGATTATTCGTCGCGATCAATACAGTTCTACTGAACGGCACGGGTATGATTTTCCACAACAAGTTCAACGCTGATGCGGTTGCAGGAGACTTACCCGACGCAACAGTGTTTATGGGCGTGCCCACCTACTACGTCAGGCTTTTAAGTTGTGACACGTTCACCCGCGATTCTTGTAGAAACATACGATTGTTCCTTTGCGGATCGGCGCCATTGCTAGATGAAACCTTTAAACAATTTGAAGGGCGAACAGGAAAGCAAATCGTGGAGCGCTATGGCATGACCGAGGCCGGAATCATCACAAGCGCAGACCCGCGCAAACCCCGCAAAGCCGGAGATGTTGGCTGGCCGCTGCCCGGCGTATCCTTGCGAATTGCCGGGGAAAACAATCAGGATTTAGCTCCGGGCGAAACCGGGGAAATTCTAATTCGAGGCCCTGGTCTGTTTAGCGGGTATTGGCGGAAGCCTGAGAAAACAGCCGAGGAGTTTACCGCAGGCGGCTATTTCAAAACCGGCGATCTTGCTCAACTAGATGAAAATGGAATGGTCGCTATTGTGGGCCGCGCCAAGGATATGATCATTTCTGGCGGCTTCAACGTTTATCCCAAAGAGATTGAAGCCATTGTCGACGGCCTTCCTGCTGTGGATGAGTCCGCTGTGGTCGGCATGCCCCATCCGGATTTTGGCGAGGCTGGCATGGCGGTCATTACACTCCTTACGGGCGAGGAGTTTGACGAGTCCGCAGCCAAACAGATTCTGAAGAAAGAATTAGCCAACTATAAGGTGCCAAAATTCTTCGTCATCGCAGACGAATTGCCGCGCAATGCAATGGGCAAGGTACAAAAGAATGTGCTGCGCGAGCGCTTTCAGGCCGACTGGAACGCGCATTTGAAGACATCAACGGCTTGACGCGCCGGGCTTCACCATTACACGCCGAGAATTGCGTGAGATGTCATTGAAAGAAAAATACATGGTCACAGAGACTAACCGGGGAAAACTAGGCACGTTTACGGGCGTATTCACGCCAAGCATTCTCACCATCCTCGGCATAATCCTGTTTTTGAGAATAGCCTATGTCGTCGGCGAAGCAGGAATACTGGCCGCACTTGTCATCATTGTTGCTGCAAACGCGATATCTCTACTAACGAGTTTTTCAGTCTCGGGCATCGCGACAAATCTTCGAGTTAAAGGTGGCGGTGACTACTACTTGATTTCAAGGACTCTCGGCCCGGAGTTTGGGGGGCGCTATCGGCCTTGTTCTATTCCTCGCGCAGTCTATATCCATTGGGTTTTACTGTATCGGTTTTGCGGAGGCCGCCGCCGCCCTTGCTGGAACGCAAAACCCGATACTGATTCGGCTCATCGCCGCAACGGCGGCAAGCCTTCTTTTTATCCTAGCGTGGCAGGGCACCGATTGGGCAACCCGGTTCCAGTACATCGTGATGGCGTTAATTGTCGCCGCGCTAGTGTCCGTCGTCCTCGGTGTAAGTGGCCGGTGGAATACAGAAATTTTCAACGCCAATTTGCGGGCACCTGAAAACGGCCTTTCCTTTTGGGTTGCCTTCGCCATCTTTTTTCCCGCTGTCACCGGATTTACTCAAGGGGTCAGCATGTCTGGAGACCTTAAGGACCCAAGCAAAAGCATACCTAGGGGCACGTTCATTGCGGTCGGGCTCTCTTTTGTCGTTTACGTTGGGGTGGCTATAGCGCTGGGTGCATCCTTAGCCGCGGCTACCGATGCTTTGACTGATTCCGCCAGAGAAATTGAGCGCGTTCGTGCTGATATTAAGAAAACAAAGAACCGGCTTGAACGAGCAGAACAATTACTTTCGGAAAAGAAGGTCGACCCAATCGCAGAAGAAGAGGAACTGATAAAGCTAGAGGGGGAAAAAGACGAAGCAAAATCCGCCTTGTCTGAATTGGTTGGCCGCCTCGCTCCGCTTCGCCAAAAAATTCTGGAAGCTGAAAAACGCCTCATGGATTTAGGTATTGCGAAGGAAGACGAGGGGCCAGAAAACGACTCCGAAAAGACGAGCGAGTAACTCTAGCTTTCGGGAAAGTAGCGGCTCATCATTCGATCGAAGTGAGATATCAAGTTTGAGTGTTTAAGAGCTGCCGACTTCAGCGGGCTCTCCCACGGCGTTCGCACAATGGCACCAACAAACGAATACAAACACGCATCGACAATGGTCGGGGTTTCGCCAACCCCCCATTGACGATTGCCAAGCCAGTGGGACAGCGCCTGAATATCCGAGGCGCCTTGTCGCCAAATAACATCCGGTGGATGCCTTCCAATTCCTTGTTCTTTGAGTGTCCGTGCGATCGCTCGTTCCATCTGCGGCGCTAAAAACGGCAAAAGCCAGCCCGGAATACCGGTGAGCTCTTTGGCATATCTGCGCGTGGCAGAGCGGGAATTCGGATCAAGCCAGCGCATGTAAACCGCAACCCAATAAAAGTGTTCCTCCATGAGCCGTTGCAACGCGAGAGACTCCGCGCGCTGTGCCAAAGTCAGCCGGCCATCAACAGGGTGTCCCCGCGACTGCTCCAGGTAATTGATGATGATTCCCGAGTCCGTCAGGATCTTTCCGTTCTCCTCAATGTAAGGCGCCTTTCCGGTCGGCGACTTTGCTCTCCCATTTATTGTGTGAACCGCGTGCTCAATACCGGCCATGCGCAGGTACGTCTCGAGTTTCATGCAAAATGGACTGGCGTTGGGCAATCCAAACATCGGTCGGTACTGGTAAAGCGAAATTGTTATTTGAGAGATTTCCAGACGCACAAAGATGAGGCGCAAAAGTTTGATTTTCAGACTCTACAGTCTGATCAAGTTCTCTGCTGAATTGAAGCGCCGCAGAGCAGCAATCACGCTTTGTCGCGCCTACTGGCCCTCAGCGTGCACGTAGTGCCAAACGGGACTGTCCTGCGGCACATTGTTGCCGCTGAAATCGGCCGGGCTGGTATCCTTGGCAAAGGTGTACAGGGGCCTTCCGCGAAAGGCCCACATTTTGGATCCATCGACCCGGGCAATCACGGTCCACTCACCCAAGTCCTCAGCATCCTCCGCAGCCAACAGCGGCGGCCAATACGTCGCACATTGATTGTTGCAGACCGAACCGCCTTGCGGCCGGTCCATGTCAAAGATGTAAAGGGTCATACCGTCGGCATCAGCAAGCACGTTCACCGGTCCGTCGGGCGTTACGACTTCCTTGAAATGCACACCAGCCGGCATCGCATCCTGACTCACCGCGGCTGGGCTCAAAAATAGTCCGATCAGCACGGCTGCCGATACTGCCGCAGCTTTGAAATCGGTTCGCATGTTGCCACCCCCATTCAAGCCTGCACACTCTAGGGGAGCGTTCAAAAATGGACAATCTTATGCGTTTTAACGCGGTCTCGTCGTCTGCGCCTAATGGGTGCAAATCGGGAGAATTATGCTGAGGGGAAGTGGCGCGCCCGAGAAGATTCGAACTCCTAACCTTCTGATCCGTAGTCAGATGCTCTATCCAGTTGAGCTACGGGCGCAAGACCAGCCTAGCTACCCACTAGACGGTCGGCCGTGCCGTTTAGCGGTCCACAGGCGAGAATCGGCTTGAAACTGCCATTTCCCGACCGCAGAGGTGGCCTGAGATACTAAGATCGACTGGGCTATGCAAGAAAAACCTAAGGGAAGCCGGTTTCCAGCCGTCTTGTTATGGGTCCGGCCATTGAGTAAAGTCTCCCGAAGTGTGGACCGGCGCAGATTTTTAAAGCGCCGACAAGCATTTGAGGGTAGTTTCTTAAGTTCGTTATCGGGGGCATACCGGCGGACGTTACGCAGATAACCTATAGCCGGACGAAAGTGTGAGATTAGGGATGCAGTTACAGGGGCTGTCCGAAGAACAGTGGGGACACGGCAAATGCGCGCCGGGTCAATAGAGATCAGTTAATCGTTCGGCATATCGCGGTATTGCGGCGATTGTTTTGGCCTTCGGTTTAGGAGGCTGTTCATTCGCGAATGAGGCTCTGTTCCCTTCATTTTTAGGCGACGATGGTTTGTCGTCGGCCGCGGCAGAGTCCATGGAAGCCACTGCGGCACCGAGCCCAGCCGCAGCCGCCTCCTCTGCACAACCGGTCCCCGAGTACTCCGAAAGCAATTTCGGGCCGACAGCAGTTGGCCAGAAAGCCACCCAGTTTCGCGAGGAATTTGAAGAGCTAAAGGCCAATACGGATACCCGTATGCAACAGCTGGATTCTCTTCGAGCCCAAACCATCGGGAATGTGCAGACCTACCATAGTTTAGTGGGTGGAATTCGGTCTCGACTTCAAATGGGATCGACACCCGGCAACCCCGAGCTTCTGGCGCGCTGGCAGCAAGCTCAAACGCAATTGACCCGTATTGACGCGGATATTGCAGCACTTAATCAGCTCTCTGCGCTGGTATCAGGTGATGCTGGAACTTCTGCATACTTGATTGAAAATATCCGCGCCGCATTTGGATTGTCCGGCGCCTTAGAAGAAGACCATCGCAGACTCCGAGTTCTGGAAGACGAAGTAAATCAGAACGCTATTGTAATTGATCGCGCGCTACTGCTGCTGAATGACGAAATTAATCGTCAGCAACAATACGTGACGGAAGAGCGGGGTGCGCTGGTTCAGCTGGCCGCAGATATCAATGCAGGCCAATCATACTCGATTTCTCCCCAACGCTCCGCCGCACCGGCGCGACCTGTGGCTTCGGTAACGCCGGCGTCGTTAGGGCAACGGCGGCCCTTGGTCATCATTAGGTTTGACCAACCAGATGTCGAATACGAGCCCGCTTTATCAGGCCCTCAGCAGGGCTTTAGAGCGCCGCCCAGATGCCGTATTCAACTTAGTCGCTGTGTCGCCTCAAGGCGGCAACCCGGCGAACGCGCGCCAGAATGCAGAAGCTGTGTACGAGTCCATGACAAATATGGGACTCCCTTCAGAACGCGTCGCTATGGCTGCAATGGGCAGCACTTCAGCTTCAACACCGGAAGTACATATTTACGTCCGCTGAAATTCTGATCATTTTATTTCGGGAAAACGCCACTCGTAAAAAGTGGCGTTTTTTATATGTAGCCAGCTGCGCTACGGCTGAATCGGCACGTTATCAATAAGCCTTGCCTTTCCGAGATGCGCCGCAGCCAAAACGCGACCTGGCTTATTGCTGTTTTCATAGGAGTTTAGCGTGTCGGCGTATCGCGCTTCAACATAGTCCACGGATTTGAATCCAGAATTTAAGATCGCCTCTTTGGCAGCTTGCAACGTAGGGACAATTTCCGAGCCGCCCGCAATCTCCCGAGCCGCCTTTGTAATTTCAGCGAACAACGTTGGCGCCGCGCGCCGTTCTTCCTCGGTCAAATACGTATTGCGCGAAGACATTGCCAAGCCGTCTCGCTCGCGCACCGTGGGAACGCCGATAACATCCACAGGGATGTTGAGGTCCGCGACGAATCTGCGGATGGTCACGAGCTGCTGGTAATCCTTTTCTCCAAACAAAGCGATATCGGGCAAAGATTGAAGCATAAGCTTGGTCACCACTGTTGCAACACCGTCGAAGTGCCCCGTCCGATGCGCTCCATCAAGAATCGTCGATATTCCACCGACATGAACCGAGGTTGCATATCCCTCCGGGTACATTTCTTCCGCGGAAGGCGCAAACAAGAGATGGACCCCAGATGCGTTCAGCATCTCAAAGTCTTCTGATTCGCGCCTCGGATAGGCTGCCAAGTCTTCCTTGGGACCGAACTGCTTAGGGTTAACGAAGATAGTCGCGATCACTCTGTCCGCGAGCTTTTTGGCGTTTTCCATGAGCTTCATATGGCCCTGATGCAGCGCCCCCATGGTGGGGACAAGGGCCACAGAGCATCCTTCCTGTCGCCAGCTTTGGATTCGGCGGCGAAGACTTTTCACATCACGAACGGCAACAAGTGCGCCTGTATATGAATTGGGCATGAGCGATTACCTTTAACTACTCAAACCACCGAAGATTAAGTCGAGCAAGCATTGCCTTGGTTTAACGCTTTTGAGGAACGTGGTCGCGAGTCATGTTAACCGTTTCAATTTCGATGGCGGTAGTGCCAAAGAATCACGCCAATCGCCAGGGCCAGCGCCAGCAACCCAAGGAGCTCCGAAGCACTCATAACTTCCATTTACCACAATACTTCTCAAAAGTCGGGAGCAACTAAACTGGAAAATGCACTTCAAAAACCGTCCCCGACGGACCCGTTGCCGCTAGCTCAAGATCTCCTCCTTGCGCGCGCATAAGTTCCCGCGCAATGGGAAGACCTAAGCCCGAGCCGCCGGTGCGGCCGGACCCTGCAAACGGCACAAAAATATTCTCGACGGCTCTGGGCGGCAAACCGCTGCCGTTGTCCTGCACATACAGCAACCTACCCGTTTTCTCGGAACGCAGACTTAATTCAATTTTTGTTGCCTTAGCTTCCGACGCATTAATCAATAAATTTTCTAAAACGCGACGCGTAAGTTCGGGGTCTATCGACAGCGTTACCGACCGCGTGTCTGATATTTTTATTTCGCAATCGCCGAGCAATGACTGAGTCGAACAACAAATACCCTCAAGAAGGTCAGCCAAATTTACTGAACTTTTCCGTACGTCTGGCAGCCCTTCTTTGGCAAACCGAAGAGTAGAAGCGGCCAGGTTTGAGGCCCGATCCACGGACTCAACCATGCCCGCAGTAATACGCTTGATCTTAGCATCCGATACCGCTTCCAAACGCGCCGACTCAAGCACTGCGGATGCCAAAATGTTTTTCAGGTCGTGAGAAATTTTAGTAACGGCGGTACCGACTCCCGCAAGACGATCCTTCTGCAATAAAGCTGTTCTGAGCTCCCGCTGCATGTCGGCTAAGGACCGCTCGGCAATACCGACCTCATCGTTACGAGAGCTGGGCACAATTATTCTTTCCGGATCATCCGGGGCTTCTTGAAATCCGGTCATCGATTCCGCCAGTTTGTGGAGAGGACGGACCGCTAACCATTGCAGGGACAGATAGACCAACGCCGCCGTGGTAACGGAAATCACAATGCTTAGGACAAATATGCGGCCCGCATACGCCCACATCGCCGCTCGAAGGGGGCTTTCAGGCAACACACCTTCTACCAATACGCGGCTATCAGCGGGACTGACGTCTTTGACCGCAATTATTACTTCCCCTCGCCTAACCATGGCGGCAAACGCATCAAAAATCAGGTGCCAAAAGCGGTCAGCTCTAAGGTCAAAATGATATGTAGGCGCAGCCCCTTGATCCACTCCCAACGCGACTAAAGGCATATCGGGATAGTCGACGGTCATGTACAGCATTCCGCTTTGCGTAAGAAGGCGGTCACGCATTTCCGGCTCGATGCTTTGCGGCACTGACTCCAACGCAGACATCGTTAAATGCGCTGCTGCTAATTTTTCCCGAAGATAATCCAACCGAAAACGCCCCATAGTCGGTGCAAAAACCGCTGCTTCGGCAATCAATACAAAAATGACTGTCAAAAGGAGGAGTCGCGCTGACAGGCTAAACGTAATGCGGCGCTTCGTTAAGTTTCCGGACAGCACATCTCCACCTTGAGCGACAGGGGCCGAATCAGAGCCGTCGTGAGAAAAATTCATTCTAGCCAAAACGGCTAAGAAATTTAACCAGCGCGCGCGTGCTCGGCCCATAGAGAGTAGGCGTGTAAAACGATCCGGCTGCGCGTTTGCTGATTTCACCAAGCGTTGGGTACGGCGCGATCATGGTTGCCATTGAACCAATCTTCAATCCATTACTCATCGCAAGCACCCAAGGCTGGATAAGCTCTCCTGCACTCGGCCCTACAATACCGCAGCCGTATATTTTTCCGCGCATTGACGTAACGACTTTCACCAGGCCTTTATTTCTGCCTTCCGCGCGAGCGCGATCGTTCTCTTCGAACTTAGAAACTAAGACACGCACGTTATCGCCGTAAACTTCGCGTGCTTTTTCCTCAGTCAGGCCTACCTGCGCAACTTCTGGATCTGTATAGGTCACCCAAGGAACAGTCCTGTAGCTGGCCTTACTTGGAAGCCTAAATAATGCGTTTCGCACGACAACACCGGCGTGATAGCCCGCGACATGCGTAAATTGGAGACCTCCAACACAATCTCCAATGGCATATACGCGGCGATTCGTTGTTTTTAAGCCAGAGTCAACGCGCACGCCTTCTTCTGAATACTCAATTCCCGCGTAATCCAATCCCAGCCCGTGCACTATCGGTCGCCGCCCTGTCGCCACCAACATATGAGAGCCCTCGATGGACTGCGCCTGACCGTTAGAGCTAACTGTCACTTCAATACCGCTTGCCTGAGCCACGATGGCTTGCGTGCGCACGCCTTCAAATATTTGCACGCCGTTTTCTATCAATTTTTGCCGCAAAACATCCCGCAATTCCGGATCGTCCTTTGGAAGTAGTCGGTTCATCTCAACAACCGCTACTTCCGAACCTAGGCCGCGAAAAGCTTGCGCCAGTTCGCATCCTATGGGACCGCCACCCAATACGATCAGGCGAGCGGGCAGTTCAGTTAAATCAAATATCGTTTCATTCGTGAAAAAAGGAACGTGCTTCAGCCCATCTATAGGGGGAACAAACGGTTGGGAGCCCGTTGCCAGCACAAAGCGCCGTGCACGGACCTTGTATTCACCTGCCTCTATTTCACGAGGAGAGATGAATTGTGCTGACGCCTTCACAACATTTACGCCTAGCCCTTCGAATCGCTCAACAGAATCGTGCGGCTCAATCGATGCGATTACCTTTTTTACATGCTCTGATACCCGCGCGAACTCAACGGACGACGATAATTTCACGCCGAGGTCCGGGAACTGTCGTTCCAACAGGGCGCGATGCGCTGCCGCCAGAAGGGATTTGGAGGGCACGCAACCTGTATTAAGGCAGTCTCCGCCCATCTTGCCTTTCTCAACGAGGACCACCGACGCGCCCATTTGAACGGCTCCGGCGGCCACGGAAAGGCCCGCAGAACCGGCCCCTATGACGCAGATATCTGGCGTCAAAACACCCTTATTGCCCACGAGTTCGGATCCTCTTGTAAACAACGGGAATTAAAGCGAGCACGGCCAAACCAACGAGCGCCCCAATAACGGTCGGCTGCATAAGGGCCGCCGACGGATCAACGCCGGCGCCCGCCTCAAGCGCGTCTCCGACACCTGCACCTACGGTCGCATACACAAACGTACCTGGAATTATTCCGAAGAATGTTCCGAATAAATACGTATGAAGTGGCACGCCAAGAAATGCGGGAACCAAATTGACCAGAAAGAATGGGAACAGAGGGACAAGTCTTAGGACAAGGAGGTAACTTAGTGCGTCCTTCTTAAACCCATCTTCCATTTTACTTAGGGTTGAACCTGCCTTTTCTCTGAGGACATCACCGAGGACATATTTGGCCAACAAAAATACGGCGGTCGCGCCAATCGTGGCGGCAAATACGATATAGAGCGTGCCTGCAATTGGCCCGAAGACGAACCCTCCTGCAATCGTCAACCAGACCGCCCCAGGGATCGAAAACGCAACGGCAATGATATAGATGGCCATGAACGAAACGACCGCAACCACGGTGTTTCGCTCCACAAACAGCAATAAGCGCTCTCTGTTCGCACTCAAGCTTTCGAGGGACAGATAATCGCTGACCCCGCTTAAAAAGATTGACCCCAATACCACGGCAAACGCGCCAAGCGTCAAAAGGCGGCCTCGGGTCAGTGTGGCGGGCGCCCTTGGCGGGCGACTGGTATAGTCCATATTAGGTCTCGGAATAGGGGCGTAAATCAGCCCGTTTAAAACTCTTAGTGAGCGCTAAGTGTACCTTCTAGCCCCTAAACTGCACCACACAGAGCCGTGAGCTAGGACACCGAAAGCGATTCGGAGCGGGCAGGTTTGGGGCAGGGCCGGAAATTCACCCCCGTTTGCTCCCCCCAGGCCCAGAAAACTGCCGATTTTTAGGGAAATTTAGTCGCGACGGCGTTGACTTAGGGCCGACCGGCCCGGTATACACCGCCCCGCTATCCAATTTGGGCACTCCCCAACCGTGGCGGGGTGCCATCTTTTTTAGAGTGGAGTTGCTGACGTGAAACGCACGTATCAGCCGAGCAAACTGGTGCGAAAGCGCCGTCACGGCTTCCGTTCCCGCATGGCAACGGTAGGCGGCCGCAAGGTTGTGGCCAACCGCCGCGCAAAGGGCCGCAAGCGCCTCTCGGCTTAAGTTCTCTGTCGTAGGTTGCGGTTAGCAGCCTGCGACCATAATTAGGCTGGATTGGGGCAGCTCAACCACCGACGAATGGACCGCCATGGCTTGGGGCACGGAACAGACCTCGAATAGAGAAATCGTTTCCGACAGCCGAGTTGGCTACGACAAGTCCGTTGCCCAACACAGGCGGCTTTGGCGAACGCTTCGGCAACGCGCCGACTTCCTTCGCGTGCGAGCCTCAGGGATTCAGAATGTGACGCCGGGCTTCATCCTACAAGCGGCACCAAGACATTCTGCGCGCGCCCCCAATTACAATACAGCTATTCACATTGGCTTTACCGCAAGTAAGAAAGTCGGGAATGCCGTATGCCGGAATCGTGTCAAACGCCGATTGCGCGCGCTGGCTGATAAGGTCATGGCGAGGGAGGCGAGTATGAACTTTGACTACGTTCTTGTAGGACGGGCTCAGACCCTCACTAGGGGGTTCGCCTTGATGGAGCAAGATCTTCAAAAGTCGCTGCAGCGAATTCAGGTCCGTGCACAAAAAACTGTGGCTGAAAAAACTCTCACTGTAGGCATCAGCAACTGATGCTCACGGTATTACAAAAAATATTCGTATCGGTGATCAATGGAGTTATTAGACTTTATCAGTTAGTTGTATCGCCTATTCTTGGCCCACGATGCAGGTATATGCCCTCATGCTCGGAGTACGCAGCCGAAGCATTCAACCGGCATGGAATAGCTAAAGGGGGATGGCTCGCCATAAAACGGGTTGCGCGGTGCCACCCGTGGGGCGGGCATGGCTTTGACCCTGTTCCGGGCCTCATCGCCCACAAGGATAACAGCCAACCAAATTCACTTGAGGCTACCGCCTCACATAATCATTCACATTGCTCGAACTGACCACGTCTCATGTCTGATCAACGAAATTTTATCTTAGCCATCGCCCTATCAATTATTGTTTTGGTCGGATGGGACTTCTTTTTTGCACCTGACGCGCCTGAACCCTCGTCGGGAGATACAGCCGAAAGCGTATTGGCTCCGGAAGCGAATTTGCCCGCAGCGCCGAATGATTCAGGAGCGCCCGTCGCCGCGCCCTCCGAGCCGGTCGAACCTCAACCGCCAAGAATTGCGCCTATTTCCGAGTCCGCGCGCATTCGAATTTCAACGCAACACCTTCACGGATCCATATCGACACAAGGGGCGCGGTTTGACGACGTTACCTTGGCGACGTATCGCGAGACTCTCGATCCGTCGAGCGATGAAATTGTTTTGCTGTCCCCTGCGGGAACGCCAAGCGCCTATTTTGCCGAAACGGGATGGGTTTCTTCAGATAGCTCCGTCGCCTTGCCGAATTCATCGACCGTGTGGACGTCGGAAAACCCGAAGGCAGTCCTCACAGAAACCTCCCCTGTGGTGCTGTCCTGGGACAATGGACAAGGGCTGATTTTCTCACGCACGATCCGAGCGGACGATGAATATCTGTTTACTGTCGAGCATAGCGTTCGAAACGAAGGTGATCGTCAGGTCACTCTTTATCCGTACAGTCTCGTTGCACGCATCAATGAGCCCGAAACATTGGGCTTCTTCATTCTCCACGAAGGCCCACTCGGCGTATTTGACGATACGCTGACAGAGATGGATTACGAGGATCTCCGCGACACCGGACGTGAAACAGCCGAGTCCACCGGAGGCTGGATTGGATTCACTGACAAATATTGGCTTACAACCGTCGCATTTGAACAAGACGTGCCCGTCACGGCAACATTTAGCCATAGCCGCTCGGGAGATAATGAACGCTTTCAAACAGATCTCCGGGCCGATGCAGTTGCAGTTGCACCGGGCGAAAGCCGTTCGGTTACGTCATATGTCTTTGCCGGCGCAAAAGAATTGGCGCTGCTGGATAGCTATGCTGACAATCCAGGTTTTTCCCGCTTTGATCTCGCGATCGATTTTGGCTGGTTTTACTTCCTAACCCGCCCGTTCTTTTTAGGCTTGAGATGGCTGAATGGCCTACTCGGCAATTATGGTGTTGCCATCATTGTGTTTACCGCGCTGTTGCGACTGGTGATTTTCCCCATCGCCAACAAACAGTACACAGCGATGAACAAAATGAAACAGCTCCAACCGGAGATGAAGCGGTTGCAGGACAAGCACAAAGACGACCGCATGAAGCTGCAGCAGGAAATGATGGATTTGTATAAGCGGGAGAAGGCGAACCCACTTACTGGGTGCCTGCCCATATTAATTCAAATCCCGATCTTTTTTGCGCTCTACAAGGTTCTGTTTGTATCCATCGAGATGCGCCATGCACCGTTCTTTGGATGGGTTCAGGATTTGTCTGCACCTGACCCGACCAGCGTATTGAATTTATTCGGCCTGCTTCCATTTACACCGCCGGAGTATCTGGCGTTCATCAGTATTGGCGCTTGGCCATTGCTGATGGGCGTCTTTATGTACCTTCAGCAAAAGCTCGCACCACAACCGCCCGACCCGACCCAAGCCAAGATCATGATGCTATTGCCTATTGTGTTCACATTTGTCAGCGCGCAATTTCCGGCCGGATTGGTCATTTACTGGGCGTGGACAACCCTTCTGGGTATTTTGCAGCAATGGGTTCTTATGCGCCGCGCCGGGATAAAGCCTTAATCTAGCGGCAGGCGTTCACGCATGGTCGACGCACTTCCAAATCCGCAATTTGAGCCGAGGACGTTGGACTCGGGGCGACGCCTGTTCGCCGGACCGGCGGATTTCGTATTGGGGGCCGTGGAACTGAATCAACTTCCCGCAGGCGACCTGCCAGAAATTACTTTCGCGGGCCGGTCCAATGTCGGCAAGTCCAGCCTTATAAATGCGCTGACCGGCCGCAAAGCGCTGGCGCGTACGTCGGTAACACCCGGCCGCACCCAGGAAATCAATTTCTTTCGTCTGGGAAATCGGCTGATGATTTCGGACTTACCGGGCTACGGCTACGCCAAAGCCCCAAAAGGCAAAGTAGATACGTGGACCCAGCTAATTAAGGACTATCTGCGTGGGCGACCCAACCTACGCCGGGCCCTTGTGTTGATCGATAGCCGTCACGGGATCAAGGACAATGATCGCCACATCATGGCTTTGCTGGATGACGCTGCTGTCAACTACCAGCTCATCATGACCAAAGCCGACAAAATCAAACCGGGCGAACTCACGCGTACACACGCAACTGTCGCGACCGAGGCGAAATCCCACGTGGCGGCCCATCCGAACGTCCTTGTGACCAGCTCCACCGAGGGATGGGGCATTCCTGAAGTGCAAGCCGCCTTGTCAGAACTGGCGCTTACGGAGTAGGTGTAATCCCGACACCTTATTGCCCAGGAAGAAAATACCCGAGGCCACGCATTTGCAACCGGAAGCAGGCTGAAAAATGAACGAGAATTTGGATAAGGATCACGCCGCTTGGTTGGAGAAGGCCGGCATATTAGCCGATGCGCTTCCCTATATGCGCGAGCACTCAGGCGAGACAATCGTCGTTAAGTATGGCGGGCACGCCATGGGCGACGAAAAAGTCGCAGAAAATTTCGCACGCGATATTGTCCTTCTTAAACAGGTCGGAATTAATCCGATTGTCGTGCATGGTGGCGGCCCCCAAATCGGCACCATGCTCGAGCGGCTTAAAATCCAAAGCTCTTTTATTGACGGACTGCGGGTAACCGACGCCGCGACGGTCGAAATTGTTGAAATGGTGCTGAGCGGCTCGATCAACAAACAGATCGTTACGGCGATCAACAAAGCAGGTGGCTTTGCGGTCGGCATGTCTGGAAAAGACGGTAATCTTATTCGGGCACGCAAGCTTCGGCGTTCTAAGAAAGACCCAGGCTCGAATATTGAGAAAATTCTCGATCTCGGGTTTGTCGGCGAACCTTCCGAAATTAACCCACATATTCTCAATACGTTTGAAGAGTCCGATATCATTCCCGTGATCGCGCCTATCGGCGTTGGCCCTAACGGTGAAACTTTCAATATTAATGCGGATACGGTTGCCGGAGCCGTGGCCGGGGCGACCGGCGCGGCGCGGCTGTTGATGCTAACGGATGTTAAGGGTGTTATGGACGACACAGGCCGCCTCATAAAGGAAATGACGGTTGAGCGGGCAAAAACACTCATTCAATCAGGCACGATCTCCGGTGGAATGATTCCGAAAGTGGAAACCTGCCTTGACGCCGTCCGACAGGGAGTCGAAGCCGCTGTTATTGTCGACGGACGCGTTAGTCATGCCGTTCTTTTGGAGCTATTCACGCCGACTGGGGCTGGCAGTCTCATCCGATCCAGGTAATGCGCGACAGCAACAACGAGAAATGGGAAAGACTTTCGAGCGTAGATACTTGGGTGTTTGATCTCGATAACACCCTGTATCCCGCGAGCAGCAACCTATTCTCACAGATTGATGTGCGAATGAAGGCGTTCATATCGCGCGCACTCGATCTAGACCCTAATGAAGCATTTCGCTTACAGAAGAAATATTACCATGAGTTCGGAACAACTCTCCGGGGGCTGATGCTTAATCACGCAATTGATCCGGACGTGTTTCTGAGTTTTGTTCATGACATTGATCATTCCGTCCTAGACCCAGACCCAGCGCTGGACGATGCGCTGACGTCACTACCCGGAAAGAAGATTGTGTATACCAACGGCTCAACCAAGCACGCTTCCGCGGTGCTCGACCAGCTGGGTGTTACTCAACATTTTTCTGCCGTGTTTGATATACGTGCCGGCGACTATGTTCCAAAGCCCGACCCCAATTCATATGCGGATTTTCTAACGCGGCACGGCGTTAACCCAAAAAGCGCAATTATGTTCGAGGACTCGCATAAAAACCTGAAACCGGCGCACGATCTCGGCATGATCACGGTATTCGTTCGACATGCGGGAAATGCCCCTGTAGAAGGTGAAGATCTCGGTCACTGCCATTTTACGACGGATAATCTGAAGGGTTGGTTGTGCGAGGCAACTGCCGTTATCACGAAGGTTTAGTGGATCGGTTTCTAGCTATATCGGCGTACATGTCGAGTTGCCACTCGAGCTCATCTTCGGTCGCATCGAATCCCCCGCCTGCACGCGGGTGAATAACGGTATCCGGCGGAACTCTCGCCACTTTTACCTGAAGCTGCACAGCGTCCTCTGCGGTAAAATCACCGGCCCAGGCCACGGCGAGCATTCCCTTAGCACTTGCCGCCCGTATAACCTCGACAACAGCCCCAACCTCGACACCTGCCAATCTAGCAATGCCCGCGATTGCCAGCGGCGTAACTTCATTTCCAACCATGCGGATAAGGTTTTCGGGCGTTAGTTTTCCTGAC
>Ga0181593_10002467_pt1 | contig 17021 bp, 17 predicted proteins | sample 071ome_19_FD_133756 | JGI IMG/M metagenome (GOLD analysis project Ga0181593, IMG submission 133756) | Coastal salt marsh microbial communities from the Groves Creek Marsh, Skidaway Island, Georgia - 071413AT metaG (megahit assembly) | ecosystem: Environmental > Aquatic > Marine > Intertidal...
CGTTGCAGCGGTACATAATCCTTCGAATGGTCAGTTGATAGACTCGTTTCTCTTTTATCGAGAGGAAGCGGGTCATAAGTTCGGGTACGATGTGGCTGCGCTCGGGAACCTCAATTATGACCTCTATCCTGAGGTTATCGCAGGAGCTCCGGGAGGCAACTATGTGATGCTTTTCTCGTTTAGCGACGAAAATCTAAATACAGCCATTACCATAGCAGATCCGGCTGTTGGATTTGGTAAGCAGGTCGGAGCCGTACAGTCTGAGAATGGCTCTTCGTTTTTCATGGTGGCTTCAGATGACCAGGTGTCAATTTACGATGCTGCTACTTGCTTTACCGAGACAAATCGGGGCAATGGAGGTGAGATAAACTTTTGGCAGCCAGAGCCTCCTACAGGTTGTGCAGGTGGAGGGGGTGCGCTTACTGAGGAAGAGGCTCAAGCATTGCTTGATGGAGCTCACGCAGACGCAGAAGGCATTCTTGCTTCATTTGGACTTGGAGAAGGTCTCGAGAGCGGGATTCAGTTGATCCTGATGGAGTTGCTCGAATTACTGATAGGTGTATTAGAAGATAAAATTCAGCAACTGATTGCTGATGGGATATTGAATCCACAGCCAGTCGCTGCTGCATTCCTTGGTGAATCTCCATTGCAACAACTCCTGGTAATACAGGCCTTAAAGCCTCAACTTGAGCTGCAGGCTCAGAAGTTGAAAAAAGCAGAGAAGAAGCACTTACGCTCCAAGAAAATCAAGAAAAAAGCCCGCAAGCTGAGAAGAGCTGGAAAGCGCGCTGAAGCGAGGAAACTGAGAAAGAAAGCAAAAAACAGGAAGAGAAGAGCGCTCAGTATGACCAAGCAAGTGGCAGCTGAGGTCGTAAGCATTCTTGAGCCGTTCAAATCATCCGCGTCTCATTAAGCGCTTAACGAGTGGGTCAGAGTCCGTATTGCTTTAATGTTTCTTTTTGAAGGTTGATTAAGTGTGTAATGCCTTGATGAGCAAGAGAGAAGAGCTCATCAAAATCTTTCTTTGAGATCGTTTTCCCTTCAGCTGTCCCTTGAACCTCTACAATATTTCCTTCTCCAGTGAGGACAAAGTTTGCGTCAACTTCAGCTCTGACATCTTCTTCATAACAGAGGTCCAATACAGGAGAGTTTTCAACTATTCCAGCTGAGATTGCTGCTACTGGAGCACGAAGGACATCTTTTGAGATACTTTCATTTTCTATTTCAGGTAAAAGCGCAAGTAGAAGAGCAATATACCCACCTGTAATTGATGCAGTGCGGGTTCCGCCGTCAGCTTGGATTACATCACAATCGATAAGGATTGTTTTTCCCCCAAGGAGCTCAAGGTTTACTGAAGCTCTAAGCGAACGGCCAATGAGTCGTTGTATTTCTTGGGTCCTGCCTTTAGCGCCATTTCGTTCTCGGCGAACCCGTGTTGTCGTTGATCGAGGAAGCATCGAATATTCTGCAGTTATCCATCCTCCGGTGCCCTCTTCGGCTGCCATCCACTTTGGCGTTCGGTGTTCTAGTGTAGCCGTACACAGTACTTTTGTGTTGCCACAGTGTACGAGAACCGACCCTTCAGCATTCGGTGCAAAGTGCGGTTCAAATCTTACCTTGCGTAATTCATCAATTTTTCTTCCATCTATTCTTTGCATCGCTCAATCCTTGTCGTTTCCTTGATAGTAGGCTAAACCAATGGCATAAGAAAAGCAGCGATAAGGGTGCTCTAATGAAATCAGATAAAATTCAACAATTTTTTCATTTAGCGGGACAAGTATGTGGCGATGAGTTTCACGAAGGCAGTGACTCAGACCGAGAGCTTGGAGCTCAGCTTCTTTTGTCGGAAGTTCTTGAGTATGTGATCCATGGTTTGGGAGTAACTCCGTATATCGATGGACAACCGATTACAAAGCCGAATGATGTTGTCTATAAGGCAAATGGAGGGAGGCCAGATCGCGAGGAGATGCTTGATGGATTAGCGGATGTGGCGTACACGATGTTTTGGAATAAGGTCAAGTTTGGTATTCCACTTGAATCGGCCTTTGAGCTTGTTTGTGATAACAATCTATCGAAATTTGTCAGATTGGACGAATGGCAGCAGGGAGCAGGGATTTTAAGTGAAGCAGAGTGGCACCTCAACCAGGAGGTCACTTGGCCAGAGAGTGTAGTCTCAGTAGAAGTCCTTGAAGTTCGAGGGACTTTTTTTGCCGTCGGAAAAGATAGTACAGGAAAGGTTCGAAAACCATCTACCTATGCCTCGGTAGACCTCAGCTCTCTCTTGTAAATATAAATGATGTTTCAGAAGAGCTGGTCGCATCGGCTGTGCTTGAAGATTGATTTAGAGCGCATGCTATAAATTTTCAAGAATTGCTCACTCTTCCTAGTAGCTCCCTCACCATAATCGTGAGAGAATTACCAGTATGACTCACTTTTCTCATTTAGATTCATTCGGTTCTTTGGCGGAAGCATTCTACTCTATCGCGCGATCAGCACCAGATACCCCAGTGTATCAACAAGCGATATATGATGCCGCAACGGATGGCAATGGAGAGCCTCGGAAGCGCTGTAGACGGACGTTTCGAGAGGTGGAGGTGCGGGTAAAAAAAATAGCCCAATTTTTAAAGTCCATCGGAGTCGCTCGTGGTGATAAGATTGCAATTATTTCATCCTCTCGTCCTGAATGGATGGAGTGCGATCTGGCTGCCCACACTTTGGGAGCTGTGGTGGTTTCAATTTATCAATCAATCCCCTCGGATGACGTTGGATATATTCTCTTTGATTCAGGAGCCTCTGTTGTTTTCGTTGAGAATCAAGAGCAAGTTGATAAGTTAAAGGTTCTTTTAAGTGCACCACTGAGGGTGCCAGCAACAGAAGATAGGGAGGCTTCAAGTGTACAGATCGGCCTAAAGAAAATTGTTGCTTTTGAATCGGTAGAGGAGCATCAACTGGTAACGCCACTTCGTGAGGTCTTAGCGGGACCTGAGCCAGAATCTCTTGATGCTGCCTATTCGGATATTACCCGCTCGGATATGGCTGCTTTGGTGTATACCTCAGGAACCACAGGTCCACCAAAGGGCGTAATCCAAACGCACGGAAACCATCTTGCAAACGTTCGGCAAGTATATGGATGTGGAATGTTACAGGTAGACTCGACCGTAATGGTCTTTTTGCCTCTCGCGCATGCCTTTGCCAAGCTCATGGGATATGTCGGATTCCTTGCTCCTGCTGAGCTTTATTTCCCAGCTATTAAAGATCCACTTTCATCCAAGGCTGATCCAGAGTCAGTAACAAGAGATATTCGTGAGTTAAGTGCTGAAGTCGTACCCGTTGTTCCCCGACTATTAGAGAAGATGCAATCTGGAGTTATAGCAAAATCTAAGGCAGGAGGGGTCTCTGGAAAGCTTTTAACGTTAATGCTTTGGTCAGCTCGTGGTGTTTATTTCGGGAAACCTACGTTTGGTCAAAAAGTAGCCTATGCTCTAACAGGCTTTCTGAGAAAGAAGGTCAAAGCGCAGTTGTTTGGGAAGAACTTTCTTTATTCCATCTCTGGCGGGGCCAAGCTAAACCCTGATGTTGCACGCTTCTTTGACATGCTGGGAATGGAGATCTTGGAAGGATACGGGTTAACAGAAACGTGTGTAGCGTGTAACGTGAATCGATATGGTGAGAAACGTATTGGTACGGTAGGTCCTGTAATTGCTGATGATATTGAACTGCGGATAGCAGAAGATGGGGAGATTCTCTACAAGGGACCAAACATTACTCAGGGCTACTATGGTCGTGAAACTGCAACACAGGCTGCATGGGATCCCGATGGCTGGTTTCATACTGGAGATCTTGGTGAAGTCGCGCCTGATGGTTATCTATCAATAGTAGGGAGAAAAAAGGATATCATCGTCACCTCGTATGGGAAAAATATTGCACCCGAAGATATTGAAGCACTGATGAAGCAATCAGAGTTTATTTCAGCGGTAGTTCTGGTGGGCGATGGACGACCGTTTATCACCGCCTTACTGAGCATAGACATGTCAGCAGTATCTGCTTGGGCGAAAAAGCGAGGCATATCAGATTTAGACAATGCATCTTTAGCACAGAATCAAGCCGTTCGTGATCTTCTTTGGAAGGAGTTGGAGCGAGGTAATGCTCAACTTGCTGAGTATGAGAGGATTAAGCGCTTTGAGATAGTTTCAGAGGACTTTACGGTTGAAAATGGGATGTTGACCCCGACGTTCAAGGTAAAGCGTCCAGTAGTCATGAAGAATTTTTCAGCGTTAGTTGAAAAGCTTTATCAGAATGAGTTCACCTCAGAAGCCTCTGGTAGACCGTAACGCAGAGGCGAGTGATTTGGAGAGGCGAGCATTAGTAAGGATATCTGATAAAAAGCCTTTGTAGGCTGTCACATCCAAGTATCGCGTCTGGACTTCATCTTTATTTTAGCTTTGCCCTATCTTCGGTATGGCGTAGCAGTAATTGAGGAAAAATTTGCTCGTTCAGTGTATTTTGAAAGTCCTATCGTTTGAAGTCATACCAGATGATGTTTGACGCATCCCGGTCGGTCCCCCGGAATAGCCGCCAGAGAAGATGCGGACGGAGTAGAAAGTACCAGTCCCCGAAGTGGTCGAATTTGCGAGTCGAAGTCGTGATATATGTCTTCCATAATGTACGAAATGTTCTATTGTCACTTTTGCCCAGTGCTTTCAAACGGATTGCGAAGTCAATATCTTCAATACTAACAAGATTCTCATCAAACCCCCCGATACGTTGAAAGTCGTCCTTTCGAAAGAAAAACATTCCTCCCGAAATGCCATAGCGTAAGACAATCGGCAGAAGGAGCAGCCCGGTAAGAATGATACCAGGGGAGTAACGACTAGGATATATCATTACACCACCGCCTACGGTCTTTGGATTTTCCAGAGCCTGATGGATGCTTTTAAATATATGAGGACAGACAATACTGTCAGCATCGAGAGTGGCAATCCATTCCGAGTTCGCTTTTGAAACTCCCACATTGCGTATCGCAGAGAGGTTCTTTTTATCGCAACGAACCGTTATGCAGCCGAGTTCGTTTGCAATCTCTTCAGTCTTATCCGTGCATCGATTGAGAACAACTATGATCTCTAAGCTGCAATTTGCAAATTGGGATGCAGATTGCAGAGCAGCAATACACCGCGGAAGGAATGACTCCTCATTTCTGGCCGGTATTATGACTGATACAGTCTTTTTCAGAGGCATGAATGGCGAAAGCTCCGTAGTTCTCGACTTTTTTCTATTATAGCAGATAAAAGAGCACCACTAAATCTTGATTCCATATGTGAACTTCATGGATTATAGAGTTCAAGAAAAAAGACTCTTAGAGAAACAATAATATGGAAACTACACCCTATCAAAAGCCGTCTGCTGGATTTTCCGTTACCTTAAAGATAAAGATTCGTAATAGCCCAGGATGTTTTCTGCAGGTGGTACAAGAAGTTGCATCGAGAGGTGCATCGATGAGCGATCTCTCTCTCATTTATGGAGATTCAAATTTTCTGATTCGAGATGTAACGGTCAACTGTCTGAGTGACCGACAAGCTGAGGAAATTGTTGCAGCGGTAAAAACATTTGATGGCATTGAGCTACTCGATTGGAAGGATGATACCTTTGACTTACATCTTGGGGGGAAACTTTCTGTGAACTCACGGGTAGCGCTAAAAACAACCGATCAACTCTCAAGGGCCTATACTCCGGGAGTTGCCCGAGTATGTCTTGCTATTGCTGAGAAGCGAGAGCATGTCTACGACTATACGATAAAGCAGAATACCGTTGCAGTGGTTACAGATGGAAGTGCCGTACTTGGCCTTGGAGATATTGGCCCTGAAGCAGCGCTTCCTGTTATGGAGGGAAAGGCCGTTCTCTTTAAAGAATTTGCTGGGGTGGACGCTTTTCCCATCTGCCTTGCTACTCAAGATACAGAAGAGATTATTCAGACGGTGAAAGCGATAGCTCCAAGTTTTGGTGGTATCAATTTAGAGGATATTGCCGCTCCTCGATGTTTTGAAATTGAGGATCGTCTACGAGCAGAACTTAACATTCCTGTTTTTCACGACGATCAGCATGGAACGGCCGTTGTCGTTCTAGCGGGTCTCATGAATGCTCTGAAGATTATAGGTAAAAAGCTATCAGAGATTCGAGTTGTAGTGAATGGATTTGGAGCGGGAGGTGTCGCCTGTACTCGAATGTTATTAGCTGCAGGAGTGAAGGATATAGTTCCGTGTGATAGAGCCGGCGCGGTTTACCGTGGGCGAAAGGAGCGAATGAATCCAGTGAAAGAGGAAGTTATTAAATTAACGAATCCTGAAAATCTTAAGGGGAGTGTTGGAGATGTATTGAAGGGGGCAGACGTATTTATCGGTGTTTCTAAACCAGGTGCGATTACCCGCGATGATGTATCACGGATGGCAAAGGACCCAATCGTCTTTGCTTTAGCCAATCCAATTCCAGAAATAATGCCTGGAGAGATTGAGGATATTGCTCGTGTCATAGCAACGGGTCGTAGTGATTATCCGAATCAGGTAAATAACGTACTCTGTTTTCCTGGAATCTTTCGAGGAGCACTTCATGCGAAGGCAACGGATATCACAGAGGGTATGAAGATAGCTGCCGCAGAAGCGATCGCTGATTCTGTAACTGCAGAAGAACTCCACGAACGCTATATTATTCCGAGCGTATTCAGAGGAGAAATTGGTGAGATTGTGGCCAAGCGAGTAAAGGAGCGAGCTATAGAAGATGGAGTTGCCTCCATTCCATAGTAAGTCATTTTAGTAAGATAGGGGATAGCTCTTCCCTTGGAGGAAAATTTCGGTGATACTATCTGAGTATGGATAAGGACAAGATAATTACATACAGGCGTTTAGAACGCGCGCGTAAGAGGAAGGCCTCAGATGGGAAGTCTCCATCTCTCGTCTCTCTACCTCACTACCGCAGTGAACGCACGATTCCCAGAGAATTCAGTCCGGGGAGCAAGGTGCTAACCATCAATCCGAAGCGTTCCATCAGAGATTCACAATTCACATCATCAGAGCGAGCCTCTTTATTCGATCATGCAGCTCTTGCCGCCCTGATTAGCGAGGTAGAGAACGTGGATGTTCCGAATGGACCGTTCTACCTCTAGCGCGCCCTGTTGAATTACGCTGAAGCGCCCTGTTTGATTACGCTGAAGCGCCCTGTTTGATTACGCTGTTTGTTTGATTGCCCTGTTTTCGTTCGTGTGCTGCTACGTGTACCTTGAATTCATGTATGCCGTGAATCGCTAGAGGACGCGACCACAGATTTTACAGAATCGTGCATCTTCGTCATGACCCTGGCTTAGGCAGAGTATGCAATTTTCCCCCGTAGATCGTCCTGTCAACAACATGTTCTGTCCTTGAGCAAGTTGAGCACTGACAATGCCGGTTGGAACGGCAAGAATGCCGTAACCACAAATCATCAGAATTGAAGAAATGAGTTGCCCGAGAGGCGTTTGCGGGCTGATATCGCCGTATCCAACCGTTGTAATAGTTACAATTGCCCAGTAGATCCCCCGTGGAATACTGGTAAATCCTGAAGATGCCCCCTCGATTATATACATGATAGAGCCAGCAACGATGGTTGTAATTAATACACCGAGGAGGAATACCGTAATTTTATGACGGCTTGAATTTATCGCTTGTCGCAGTGAGTATGCCTCTCCCATAAATTGAGCAAGTTGTAGAACACGAAAAACTCTTATGAGACGTAGAGCTCGTATAACAATAAGGAATTGTGTATTCAGGGCAAAAAGACTGAGATAGGTGGGAATGATGGCAAGAAGATCGACTACGCCAAAAAAGCTGGTCATATAACGCGCAGGTCGTCTTGAGCAATAGATTCGAAGTAAGTACTCAATCGTAAAAATGATAGTAAAACACCACTCGAGCTGGAGCAGTAAGTCACCATGTCTATCGTGGTAGCTTTGCACGCTATCAAAGCACACTACGGTCACACTGAGTAAGATAAGCCAGATAAGAGCCATATCAAAAGCTCTTCCCGCCCTGGTATGAGTACCAAAAATAATCTCTCGTAATTGCATTCGAAGTTTCATACCGAGCAATATAGCCCAAAATGGGGTGCTAATGATAAGGGGAATTTTGATTATCTGAACGTTCTGCTAGTGTTCAGGGGAAGAAGAGCTCCTGAAAGGAAGAAAGATGTTCATTGAAATACTCTTATTGTGTTGTGGAGTTGGCATACTGCTTTCGGGTGCTGATGCGCTCATTAAGGGTGCCACTAATATTGCCGCTCGATTAGGAGTCTCTACTTTAATTATAGGTCTTACTGTTGTTGCCTTTGGAACTTCAGCGCCCGAGCTTTTTGTTTCTGTTGCAGCTGCTATTGAAGGGACTGCCGATATAGCAGTAGGAAATGTTGTAGGAAGTAATATATTTAACATTCTTGTGGTAATAGGACTAACCGCATTGATTGCTCCCGTAGATGTCGCCCGAAGCATTGTTCACAAAGATTATCCAATCATGTTAATCGCATTAGGAATCTTTTTTATCGTTTCTATCGATGGAGTTATCTCTCGTGCTGATGGTGCCATTCTTGTTTTCGGTTTTATAAGCTATCTCTTCATGAATTATCTAGAAGTAACATCTTCTGAACGAGCTGTTATTGAGGAATTTCAAGAAGAAGAGTTGGAGCAGAAGCCTGAAGCAAAGACCAAGAGTGCACTTCTTCTTATTCTCGTAGGTCTGATTGGTTTGATTATTGGTGCAGAGCTTATCGTTGAAAATGCAGTTTCAATAGCTCGCAAGGTTGGTGTGTCGGAGCTTGTAATCGGCGTAACGCTTGTTGCCCTCGGGACATCACTGCCTGAGCTCGCAACTACAGTGCTCGCTGCTCGAAGAGGAGAACCTGACTTAGTGGTTGGGAATGCAGTAGGGAGTAATATCTTTAATGTATTGTGTGTTATTTCATTCACGGCCTTGATTCAACCTCTTCCTGTGGTAAGGAACGCTATTTCCTTTGATATGCCGTATGTGTGGATATCATGTGGCATTATTCTGCCGATGCTATTTCTCAAGCGAACGATAGGAAGACATCTTGGGCTAATGATGCTCATTGGTTATGGGGTGTATATCATGCTTTGTCTTGGATAAAAGTGATGGAGGAGGAGTGAGGCATGGATAGTAGTGGAGAGTATGGAATACCAATCCTCCTCGGAATTATTGAGGGATTAACAGAATTTATTCCGGTTTCAAGTACTGGTCATCTTATTTTATTCGGAGAGGCACTCACGTATCATGGTCCAGCTGCGGAGACGTTCGAAGTGTTCATTCAGCTAGGAGCTATTCTTGCAGTCCTATTTCTCTATCCCAATCGTTTTTTGCACCTTCTGCGATTTAATTCATCAGGAGGGTTTTCAGGATGGCAGGGTATCACGAAGCTTTGTCTTGCATGCTTGCCAGCATTTGTCCTGGGGTTCCTTCTTCATTCAATTATTAAGGGAATGCTCTTTAGACCAATCCCGGTGGCAATAGCACTGATTGTCGGAGGAGTTGCTCTGATCGGAATTGAGAGAAAGACTTTAAAAAGTCCAGTTAGCTCGCTTGAAGATATTTCTTTTCGTCAGAGTTTTCTCATAGGATGTTTTCAGACTCTAGCCCTCTGGCCTGGCATTTCACGCTCTGGTGCTACCATTATTGGTGGAATATGGCTTGGACTTGAACGTACCGTAGCAGCTGAGTTCTCTTTTCTTGTTGCTGTTCCTGTGATGTTTGCAGCTACGCTATTTGATTTATACAAAAATATGGGTTCGTTGGGAGAGGGGGCATTTACTGAGTTATCGACGGGTTTTGTTGTGTCGTTCGTCGTTGCATTAATTGCTATCCGAACGTTTATCGGATTTCTGAAGAAATTTTCACTTGCTTCCTTCGGTTGGTATAGAATTCTGCTGGGGGTGATTGTGTTGCTTGTATTGCGGTAAACGAAGAAAAAAGCGGCAGTCCAGGTCGTGATATAATGATGATTTAGGAGTGAGGCGTTGAGAACTCTTCGCAAAGTGCTCAACGCCTCACTCTCATACAGATCTGATGATATGCTGCATTGATAACCTCTAATTTGAAATTTAATTTCAGAAAACCTCTATAAAGAAACCTCAGTGAGAACCTCACACATAATGCTTTGTTTCATCAATCTTTCTGTCTGTGTTTGAGCAGGAACAACAGCGTATATCGAAAACCTCATGTTTGCTCTTAAAGCGCATGCTTTAAATAACCTCAAAAAAATGACCTCTAGTAATATTGTACTTCTGGACTGCCTCGAAAAAATCTGACTTCTTTCGAGACAGCCCGCTTTTTCACTCTTCTACGCATATTAAGTTGTAGAAAAGTTATGAGCTCTTTTGACTGCTATGTAGCTTTGGTTTGCGGCTTACCGAAGGGGGGTGAGGATAAGTAGCTGTTTTATGGTAGAATTGAGCCTAGATTCCCATGAGACGGTCAAGCATTATTGCGCATGCAGAACGTACCGATAGGTGGTTGTAGTCTCCTGGTCCGTAAATGGGTTCTAGGAAGAGTTCTGCCCTCTCAAGAAGGGCATCACCCATCCCCCATCCTGTTCCCAGCATGAGAAGATATACATTGTCATCAGAGTGAAGAGACTGCTTAAGTTGATTATAACTTGTTCTGCCGCCCCCTCCCTTGGCTGAGGTAGCTACAAGTATTGGTTTTTTTCCTGTTTGTTTCTCTAGATCATCAATAATCTCTTCGAGCGTGTGGAGAGCCGTCATGTTGTCGAGAGCAGACTTTCGGTCTGGATTGTACGTAGACCCATAGCCTTCCTTCCAGTGGGACGTTAGCCGCATTGCCAGTTGATGAAGAGCAAGAGAGGGATGAGCAATATAGGCATGAATAAGTCCATAAGTCTTCGCCGAGCGAGAGATATCATGAATGTCAATGAGTGTAAGAGAAGTCGTTACTTCATTTCCCGCTTTATCGATCATTCCTTCATGGAGAAGGCAAACTGCAAGTTGTCCCACTACTCCTCCCTGTCTTTCTTTCGTTTTTGAGATTCTACGTTTCGCCATTGTAAGATAGCTTGATGATCACCAGAGCGCAGAACTTCAGGGACTGTATGCCCCCGGAAATCTTCTGGTCGGGTATACTGAGGAGCCTCAAGATAGCCTTGCTCTGAGTGCGATTCATCGTTGAGTGATTTCGGATTGCCGAGTACTCCCGAGCGCAGTCTCAGCACGGCCTCAAGTATGACCATAACAGGAACTTCTCCGCCCATCAGCACATAGTCGCCAATAGAGATCTCTTCGTCTACGAAGTGATCAAGAACCCGTTGATCAATACCTTCGTATCGACCGCAGAGGAAAATGAGCCCTGAGCTTTGGGCAAGTTGCTTCGCCTTTTGTTGTGTGAATGGCTTTCCGGCTGCACTAGGCGCAATGACTATGCCTTCTCCATGAAGTTTTTTCTTTGCCTCTTCAATCGCTGCAACAAGGGGTTCTGGCCTCATTACCATGCCGGCGCCACCACCATACGGGATATCATCAACATGGTGGTGCGGCGGTGGCGCAAAATCTCGCGGATTAAGGGTCGAAAAGCGAAAAAGATGCTCGCGAACAGCCTTTTGAATAAGGCTGGTTTCGACAAACTGTTCGAAAAAGTTAGGGAAGAGGGTTATCGCACATGATTGAAAAATTTTATTGTTCGATTTCATTTGTTTACCAAGGAGTCCCAGTATTATTTCAATCCAGTATGAGCATGAGAAACTTCGAATGAACTCTTCTTCACTAATACTACAATAATAAAGAGACGAAACTCCAGCTGATGAAAGGAGGCGAGTGGCGACAGTAGGCTAGCAGCGAGTATGCATTAGGCAGAATGCAGGGATAAGACAACGTAGCGGACTTTGTGAGTGAGCGCTATCTATGAGGTTGAATAGACGTAGGGCTGCGACGAGCACGCTCTTTAATCTTTGCACCTCACGTTGTTCGAAGCTAAGTGCTTACTTTTTCTTGGTGCTCGGCTTTGTCTTTCGCTTCGCTCTCTTTGCTTGAATTGACTCTTTTCTCTTTGCTTCTTTTGCTTCAATGAGCCCAGGAATTTGTTTCTTGATCAGAGCACGAGCCATATCTGACTGAAGGGCTCCAGAGGCAATCCAATGCTTTACTCTATCTTCCTTCATCGTAATTTCGGGAGGATTAACCATTGGATTATAGGTACCAACAAGCTCAAGATATCGACCGTCACGACGGGCCTCGGTATTGGCGGCTACGAGTCGATAGAATGGTCTCTTGGTCTGTCCTCTGCGTTGTAGTCTTAAAGTTACTGACATTATCTACCTCAAATTGTTCGTCTACCTTACATTGTCCCAAAAATGGTAAATACTCGTTTCTCGGAGCCGCTCTTTTTCCTGAGCTGCTACCAGTTGTATCGAGCCGTTCCGTGTTCGACCTTAGAGAGGAGTGGTCAACAAGGAACCGAAAAGATAGCAAAAAAGGGGAGAGAAGCCAATTTTCAGGGGAGAAATCTCCCGTCTTATTGAGTGGGATGGAACTATCGCTCGGGTGGGGAAGACCAGAGGAAGGGGGGAGCTCCGTAACTACCTGAAACTCTATTCAAAAAAAATGAAATGTGGTAACCTCACGGTCCATGAAAAAGCTGCTCGTTACCGCCGCCCTTCCGTATTCCAATGGCCATCTCCATGTCGGTCACCTTGCCGGCTGTTACCTTCCAGCGGATATCTATGTGCGATTTCAACGGTTAGAGGAACGGGAGGTGCTCTTTATTTGTGGTTCGGATGACCATGGGGTCGCTATCATGTTGACATCCGAGAAGGAGGGAAGAACTCCTGCGGAGACAGCGAAATATTATCACGACTCTCATGAGCAGGATTTCAAGCAGCTTGGCATCAACTTCGATATTTACAGTGGAACAAGTCAAAATCCGTATCACTATCAGTTTAGCCAAAACTTTTTCTTGTCGCTCAATGAGAAGGGGTATTTAAAGAAAATAACGGGTAGGCAGTTTTTTGATGAGGCACGGAACATGTTCCTGCCAGATCGTTTTGTAAAGGGTACATGCGGCTATTGTAATGCCGTAGAGCAGAATGGAGACCAGTGTGAGGAGTGTGGTAAGGCACTCGATGTTGATCACTTAACTGATGCTCATAGTGTTATTTCCGGAGAGTCTGCCAGCATTCGAGAGACGGTTCATTGGTATATCGACCTCGGACGCTTTGAAGGGCAAGTCAAAGATTGGTACGAGAAGAGTTTCTTGCGTGACCATACGAAGTCATTTTTGAAAGGACTGCTTGGGACAGGGCTAATAGAGCGCTCTATGACTCGAGATCTTTCATGGGGAATACCGGTTCCGCTTGAAGAACCTGATGCCGAGGGGAAAGTACTCTATGTCTGGTTTGATGCGCCAATTGGCTACATTTCAAATACTGAAGAGTTTTTAAAAGCCTCGAATAGAGGTTCCTATGAGGAGTGGTGGAAATCTTCTGATACGGAGATTCTGCATTACATTGGGGAGGATAATACAATTTTCCACTGTATTATCTGGATAGCGATGCTCTCTGCTGAAGGAAGCTATGAGTTGCCTTCAGGAGTTGTGGCAAATCAATTTCTTAATATTCAATTTCCAGGGAAAGAAGTTGAGAAGATCTCAAAATCACGGGGGACAGCTGTTTGGATAAGAGATTATTTGAGTTCAGGGAAAAGTCCAGATGCATTGCGTTACTATCTGACATCGATAGCGCCCGAAAGGGCACGTGGCGTTTTTAAGCCAGAGGATCTTATTCAGAAGAACAATACGGACCTTGCAAATACTATTGGAAACTTCGTAAATCGGATTCTGAGTTTTACCGCGAAGCACTATGGGCCAAATTCTCCTGACTATGATGAAACGGTGCTTGATGATGTTGATCGCGAGTTCCTTGCATGCAGAGAGGAATTGTTTCAAAAGGTGACCTCTCAACTACGAGAACATCACTATAAGGGAGCACTTGAGACGTTGATGGAGTTCGCAAGGGAGTGTAACCGCTTTGTAGACGAAAGGGCGCCGTGGAAAACTCGCAAAGAGGACGAAGGGCGAACGAGGGCGACATTGGCCCTTTGTATTCAGGGCATACACACTTTAGGAGTCTGTCTTCAACCCTTTCTTCCGCATGCAGCAGGTCGATTGCTAGAAATGCTTTGGGGGAGCTCCGAAGAGAAGCTCTGGGCTCAGGCTTTACATAGACCATCGGCAGGACATCCATTCGGTGAAATTTCGATTCTATTCGATAAGCTTGAGTATGTCTCAGAATAGAGTGCTCTCCAGTAGTGAACGCGAATTTCTTTTCAAACTTGTTCGACAAGCGGGTGATTTTGCTCTTTCACATTGGCCGGGGGGTGAAGAGCGACGACCTTTTCATGTCAAGGTAAAGTCTGATGGTTCACCAGTAACATCCGTCGATATTGCAGTGAATGAAATGCTTCAGGGTGAGCTCACGCAGTGTTTTCCTCGTTATGGACTGTACTCCGAAGAGTTGCCGATTTCAGAGGACATCTCTGAAGCGGAGGCAGTATGGGTTCTAGATCCAATTGACGGAACACAAAACTTCATTGACGGGAATCGAGAGTTCGGCGTGTTGCTTGGTCTCGTAGTGCCCAGTGGAGAGGTCGTTTTTGCTATCGCGTACTTTCCAGCCCTGGAGATGTTCTTTTGGGCAGCGAAAGGAGAAGGTGCCTTCTGTAACGAAAAACGACTAAAGATCACTTCACCAAAGACTCTCGAGCCAGGGTCTATCTATGTTCGCAATGGAGGAATAGAGAAAGCCGAGTTGATTTATGAAAAAGAGCTTGGCACGGCACATGGATTCTATTTTCTTTTAACTGGCGAGGTCGATGCTCTGACTATTCGTATCACACAGCATCAGGAGTGGGATATTTGTCCATTGGTCCTACTGGTCAAAGAAAGTGGAGCGCTTATAACAGATGAGTCCGGAGCTGAAGTTGTTTTCCATTTTGCCCCCTTACATATCCGATACCTTGTTGCCGCTCATCACTCTATCCACTCTGATCTTCTAGCCCTTCTTGAGTAGTCTTCTGTTGAGTGATGCATGATATCCCTCATACTCTTTTATCCGACATCGAGATTTTCTGAATTTATTCTTTAAGAACCTCTCTATAATAACGCGTTTCTCTTTGCTACCATGAGTCAAAGCTTGAAGTTTTATAGGGGAGATAGAGGTGAATCAAAAGATAGATATTCAAAAGTATAGGAGTACTGAACACCCCGTTATTGATGTTATTCTTCGACGGTGGTCACCAAGAGCAATGTCAGGCGAGCACGTATCTCGGGATAATATCATGACCCTTTTTGAGGCTGCCCGATGGGCCCCATCTTCATATAATGAGCAAGAATGGAGATTTCTTTGGGCTGAAAAGGGAACTCCGTATTGGGATGACTTCTTCTCTCTTCTTGTGCCAGCGAACCAGGCATGGTGCTGTAACGGATCTCACCTGATAGCGCTCATTTATAAGGAAAGTTTTACGAGCAGTGGCGCACACAATGCAGTAGCTCAACTTGATAGTGGCGCTGCAATGCAAAATTTACTTCTTCAAGCCACAGAGCTTGATCTTGTGGCGCATCCGATGGGTGGATTTGATAGGCAAAAGGCCATCGATATCTTAGAGGTGCCTCAAGGATTTTCAATGGCAGCCATGATTGTTGTAGGAAAACCTGCTTCTGCGGATATTCTGTCTGACGAACTCCGTGAGATTGAGGTTCCCTCCGATAGAAAAAAGCTATCAGAAATTGTTTCTGAAGGGAGATTCTCTTTTGATTCCTGAGTATACTGCGCAATTCTATGGGATATAGTTCATGAGGATTCTTGGGCTTGTTGATATCCACTCACGAACAGATAAGCTTGAAGACGTACTTTGGGAAGCTGAAGACTGCGATCTCGTACTTCTTGGTGGGGATATTACTAATTTTGGAAAGTCCCAAGCTGCAGCAGATGTGTTGACTTCCCTTCTTGAGCGAGTGCCTCTCGTATTAGGGGTAACGGGGAACTGCGATTATCCAGAAGTGAATAAGTTTCTCAGCGCACATCATTGCTCATTAGAGAACGGGCCTCGTGAAGTTCACGATTTTTATATTGTGGGAGTCGGAGGCTCTCTTCCTTGTCCTACAAAGACACCAAACGAGCGCAGTGAGCAATCCTTGCAAGAGGCTCTTTCGCATCAGATGGAGGGTTATAACGAGGAGAAGCATCTTATTGCCGTCGTCCATCAGCCTCCGTTTGCAACAGAACTCGACCGTTCGCTCCTTGCCGGACATGTTGGAAGTCACGCGGTGAGAAGCTTTATAGAGAAGTATCAACCCACTCTTTTCTTCTCAGGGCATATTCATGAGTCACAAGCGATTCAAAAAATAGAAAATACTACGTTGGTAAATCCAGGCCCTTTCCTGAAGGGCAACTATTTTGTTGCCGAGATGATGGAGAATGAAGTATTTGTTGAGTTAAGAAAAATATAATGCTTATTGTGATTATAGGGCGTGTTAGATAAGAGAGTATAGTAATGGGAAAAAGAGCTGGAGGAATCGTTGCTATTGGCGGAAGTGTTGATTTTACGCTCTTAGATGACCCGGCGCAGACAACGGTAGCACTTGTTAGTGCTGCTAAAGAGGTTATCTTGACGCTTCGAGGAATTGATTTCAGTGATCGTATTGAGTGTTGTGAGCAAGAGCTACCAAAGCTTGCGAGTTCTTTGAGAGACTTATTTGTATCTGTTGATTTTGTAAGAAGCCCTTCCTCAAAAGGGATGATGCCTGCAGGAAGTGAACCTTTCCAGCTTGAAGTATCGGCAGGATATCGAACGGTTGCTGCTTTCCTAAATTATGAACGGGAGCAGTTACAAGTTGGAGACTGGGCGGTATTAGCTCGAACGTTAGCAAATCTTGAGGTGCATTTAAGTGCCTTTGTCGAGCTTTACGGAGAGTCATAACACTTTCTGAAGA
>Ga0181593_10002476_pt1 | contig 16998 bp, 22 predicted proteins | sample 071ome_19_FD_133756 | JGI IMG/M metagenome (GOLD analysis project Ga0181593, IMG submission 133756) | Coastal salt marsh microbial communities from the Groves Creek Marsh, Skidaway Island, Georgia - 071413AT metaG (megahit assembly) | ecosystem: Environmental > Aquatic > Marine > Intertidal...
TGATAACAGCCAATGTTGTCATTTACTGTCTTGCGTTTTATATACGTTTCAAGCAGGGAGGCTGGAAGAAAATGAGTGTGATTCATTAACACTCAATTGTTTATTTTCTGAGTAATACTTGTTTGTTCTTAGTGCATTGAGTGTGAGCAAATGGTGCAAGATATTACTTTACTATTCATATATGTCTTTAAGTGCTTGATATTAAAGAAACGCTTTTTTGGCATAAGATCTGCAATTACTTTTATGTGCTTAGTAATAAGCCTCCCTCTTTCTAAGCATCTTTTATCTAAGCCTAAATGCCCCGTCACATTTGGCGGGGCTTTATTCTAAGAAAAACATATCACACATTATCCAAACGATAGATTAAATATATCGTCATGTTCAATATATTATAATTTATTAATCGTTAAATTTACGTTAACTTGAGGCTACACAGAATTTAATGGAAGCAGTTTGGTGAAAGTATTTATTCTTCGTATTGTGGGAACGCTGTCATTGGCTTTAGGGGTTGTAGGTGCCTTTTTACCTTTGTTGCCATCGACATGTTTTATTTTGCTCTCAGCCTGGTCATTTAGTAAATCATCACCACGTTTCCATAACTGGTTAGTGACGCAATCACCCTTTTCTCAATCAATCACTAATTGGCATCAACATCGAGTTGTTGAAAAGAAAAAAAATTTTTAGCAAGCGCCTCTGTTATGACTTCATTTGCAATAACGGCTTGGTTCTTACCTCACCTATGGATATTAGTACCATTAGGAATAGGAATGACAGGCTTGTTAATCTATTTATTAACTCGTAAGAGTGAAGTGTTTATGGGGGATAGTAATATGCCTATGTCAGCGCACAGTCACGGATTGCATCAGCAAGTAAATTAAATTCAGCTTTTCTAACGCTAGATTTGCGCCAAACTAAACCAATCTCGCGATAAGATTTTTCTTTCAGATCGTTGGTGACAACTTTCGTATGTTTAAGAATGCCACTGTCCACTGCCATTTGAGGCACAAAAGTAATACCCAAATCACTATCAACCATTTGAATCAGAGTATACAAACTCGTAGCAGAAAACTTACTTATCTTTTCTTTTTTACTTAAATTGCAAGCGCTCATGGCATGATCACGTAAACAATGACCATCTTCTAATAACAAAATGGATTCTTTATTGAGTTTGTTGGGTGAAAAGTTTTTAGGATCAATAAGCTCAGTGTTTTTTCGGTATGCGAGTTTAAATGGGTCGTTAAACATGCTTACGGACTCAGTATTAATTAGGTTCATTGGTAGTGCTAACATTAATATATCCAATTCGCCATCAAGTAATAATTGGTGTAAGTGATGCGTTTGTTCTTCTTTTAAGTAGAGCTCTAACTTTGGGTAATTTTTACGAATCGTTGGCAAAATACGAGGTAATAAAAACGGTGCAATAGTTGGAATGACGCCCATTTTAAGTGTGCCACTTAAAGGTTCCTGACTTGATTTAGCAATATCAACAATTCCTTCTAAGTCGAATATTGCTAACCGTGCCTGTTGTGCGACTAATGTGCCTGTGGATGTAAATACGACACTACGATTCGTACGATCAACTAAGGATGTATTAAGTATGCTTTCAAGTTCTTTAATTGCCACACTAAATGCCGATTGTGTGACAAAGCAAGCCTCTGCGGCTTTGCCAAAATGTAAATGTTTCTCCAGCGCGATGAGGTAGCGAAGTTGCTTAACGGTAGGTAGATTGACCATAGGTAAAATGCATCATAGTAATATATTTAATCTAATTTACTCATACAGGGTTAGCATTAAAATAGCTATCACTCCTCTCTAATGTTCATTGCTCTAGCAGTATCGACTACACTCCCTACCTGAATAAATATTTGCTAGAGCAGTGTTTTTTTGGACTCATTTACTGCGTTAGGTATGATCCCATTTTGCCAAAAGTCGTTTTCTTATAGTCGTCTCCGTGGCGCGTGATTAATAAACCAGAAAGCTGAAGTTCATCTGCTATTTGTATAGATTTGTTAGCGCCAAGCACCATGAATGCTGTCGCCCATGCATCAGCTTCTGCAGTTGACTCATTAAGAATTGTGACAGAGGCAAGTTCGTGCTTAATTGGATAGCCGGTTTTAGGGTTGATGGTGTGCGAATAACGTTGATCTTGATGTTCAAAAAAGTTTCGGTAGTCCCCTGAAGTAGCAACAGCAATATTATCTAGAGAAATGACATCAACAATACTGCCGCGTAATTTATGTGGGGTTTCTATGCCAATACGCCAAGAGTCACCGTGTGGCGCTACACCTTTTGCTTTAATTTCGCCACCGATCTCAACCATATAATGTTGCAGCTTATATTTATCTAGAATAGTCGCTAATTGATCAACCGCATAGCCTTTAGCGATAGCTGACAAATCAACATACAAAGTGGGCACTTTTTTATTAATTGCTGGAGGTGAAAGTCGTACCTCTAAATGTTGGCATCCAATAGAGCATAATGCGATATCAATTTCTGTCTCTGTAGGGAATTTAAAATTTGCTTCACTTGCACCAAACCCCCATAAATTCACTAACGGACCAACTGTTATATCAAACGCACCTTCGCTTTTCTGGCAAATATCTAATGCAGATTTAACTACTGAAGCTAATTCAATATCGACAGCATGCCACCCTATATCGCGAGATTGATTAAACTCACTTAGTTGTGAGTTTGGTAGATAAGTCGACATCAGCTGATTAATTTGTTCTAACCGAGTGGTAATGTCTTGTTGCAAGCTTTCTAACCCAATGGAAGTGTCATCACTCCACTGTAGGCTATAAGTAGTACCCATCGTAATGCCGCTGATTTGTGGACCAGGTTTTTCAGAACTGCATGCATTAAGAATAATTAAGCACGTAAATAAAAAATAAATACGGAAAAAATGTTTGTCGTATGACATAGAGTAGAAAAGCTATTTCAAGAGTTATTTATAGTAACAAACAACCTTAAAAAAGCAGAGAGGGAGAAAGCACTGGGGTAGTATTTACTAACTACCCCAGTAGTTAAATCGAGATTAAATTTTACCGTCTAACCCCATTTGGTAATACTTATGTGTGATTTCTTCTTGGTTTTCTAGCAGCCAATCGATATCAGGTTCATTGTTCATGGCTTTATGAATAGCACTGGCCATCGCTTTGCGATGAATATCAAATAATATTTTATGATCAAGGTCATCTGCTTTAGCTACCATTGGATTTAACCAAACAGACACAATGATACCTAAGTCGTTGGCTTTTTCTTTAGGAATATCACCGTTGCGTACTGCATCAAGCACACCATTTGCGATTGCTCCTTGAACTGTACCCATTAAAATATTGGTATAACGTTCATCCTTAACAGTCACTTTGCTGACCATTAACGTAGATGGTCTGACTTGAATGTCAGTATTCATAATGGCAAGTACACGCGAGTGACCTTTTACTTGATCACCTAATAACGTGGCAAATGCAGTGCCTACTGGTCCATCAAGTTCACCAATAATTACTTCTGGTTCTGCTGCTGTCCCTGGTGGTCCGCCTGCGATGAGTGATTCTCCAACGCGCATAACAATACGTTCAGACATGATGACAATCTCCTTATTTTTGATTGATATATAAAAAAGAAAACAGCGGTCAAACTGGCCGCTGTAATGTGCGTGAATTAAATTTTATTAATTGTTAACAAGAACCTATGCGTTTACCTTCCCATGAAACTTCCATGTTAAAAGATTGGCCTTCGATACTCATATTCATTTTCATGTTGCCATGGCCAGAACTTCCTTTAGAAGTGAAACTACCATTACCTGTCATTGCGCCACCAGGCGTGTTGCAAGTGAGTGCCCATGTCATCGAATTACCGCTAACATCGCTACTGGTGACTGTGCAGTCACCACCATCTTCTGGTATCAAGTCTTGTGGATCTATTTCAGAGTCTGTCATGCACTCATTGACAGTTTGAACACGAGGTTGTGGTGACATGGGTGAAGTCATTTTTGAGGTCATTTCCCACATGCCGGGCTCAATTGTAATCGCGTTACCGGCCATAGCAGATACTGAAAATAGTAGCGAGGATGAAAGACTCAAGGTTAATAAGCGTATATTACGCATAAAACGGCGTCCCAGCAGTAGTTGTTTAGTGAGGCGTATTCTACAGGTTCTGCATGCAGCTATAAACATCTCCCAGTCCATGATTAAATAGGCAGTATGAGTAAGAGTTTACATATTATCCGCCACGCCAAATCAGATTGGTCAGACGAATGTGCCGATATTGATCGTGGCTTAAATAAACGTGGCTATAAGGATACGGCATTAATTGGCGAATACCTGACGACAAATGACTACCAAATCGAGCAAATACTCTGTAGTACAGCAAGACGAGCAAGAATTACGTTGGAAGAGTTAAATCGTTACTTAGATATTCCCACACGAAACATTCAGCATATAGAAGCTTTATATCTTGCCAGTAGTGCTCACCTAACTAGCATTATAGAAAATACAGATAATCGTTATCATCAAATAGCCATAATAGGACATAACCCAGGATTGACAGAACTTTGCTATTACTACACCGGGGATTATTTAGCGAATCTCCCTACTTGTGCTGTTTATTCCATTCATTTTGATGTTGATGATTGGCAAGCATTGGGCTGCGAATTAGGCACGACGACAAAATTTATTACACCTCGGAAACTAAAAGATCACTTACTCAAGCTTCATTTAGTGTAAGTTTCTATTCATAAATACGATCTAATGGCTATGCATAAAGGGAGCGTGGCCAATGATATTACAAAAAAAATCAAACTTATTCTTACTATTCCTATTCGTAGCAAGTAGCAGCGCTATATCCGCAGAGCGCATCAATATTCCTGCTGGTGAATTTGCTATGGGTTGTTCAAGTAGCGATACTCGATGCGAAAATGATGAAGGTGTCGCTGGTGGTACTACTGTTAATGTACCTGCGTTTTATATTGATAAATATGAAGTGTCAGTGAGTGAATATGAAAAATGCATTGATGCCGGGAAATGTACTACTCCCAAAGATTTTAAACGCAATAAATATTGCAATTTAAATGCTGGCGATCGCGCAGATCACCCCATTAATTGTGTAGATTGGCAAGAAGCCGCAGATTACTGTGCTTTTGTAAGTGGACGTCTTCCTCTCGAACCAGAGTGGGAAAAAGCGGTGCGTGCTGGTTCAACAACAGCGTACCCATGGGGTCAAGAAGTGACATGTGAACAAGCGATTGTTGATGATGGTGTGACTTTAGGTTCTGTTCCAAATGAGCCTGATGGTTGTGGTGAAGATCGGACTTGGCCACGTGCGAGTCGTGCAGCTAATGAGTTTGGTCTATTTGATATGCATGGCAATGCAGGGGAATGGACAGGTAGTTGGTATAGTAAAGATGCGATTACAACGTACTATGCAAAAGGAAACATAGCTGGACCAGATACAGGTAAACAGCGCGTCGTACGCGGTGGCTCGTGGGATGAAAATACTAAAAACTTGCGTAGCTCATTTCGTAATGTAAAACCACCTGTGAGTGGAAGATCCATTTACGGTTCAATTGGTTTCCGTTGCGCTTATGATGGATAAATTATAAATAGACATTTGCATGTTAGATCACTTAGCCTTGAGCTTCAAAGTGATCTTCGCGTAATTTTGCAGTGCCATCATCTTGTATGACCCATAACTCTTTATGAATCACACCATGTGCTTTATTCATCTTCCAACCGGATTTGAGGACTGCACTTGATGCATCAATAACTTCAATGCTTGGCTGCACATACTCAACATCACTAAAACCATCATTGATCAGATTTTGCCAAAACGCTTGTATTTCTTCTATGCCAGTAAACGTTCCAAATGGATCAGCTCGCATCACAGCATTATCTTCATACTGGCAGGCACAACCCGCGGCATCGCCTGTATTGAATGCAGACTTCCAAGCATCACTTGCAGTATTTACTGCATTAATAATAGCGTCTTTTTGATTATCTGAAGTCATAGGGTTTTTCTTTAGGAATGTAGAAGATTTTATTAAAGAATTACTATTGCTAGCAGATTAAGAAATGCTTTAGTTATTACCAATAATTTTCTGTACTAATACTGCCAGGAGTGCGACGTAGGTTTTTAGTTAGGCCTCGCTCTTGTAATGTTTCGCGTACATCTTTCACCATGTCTGGATTGCCGCATAACATGATTTGTGATTTGCCATTTTCAATTTTTAAATTAACGCGGTCTTCAAGAGTTCCATTCTCAAGCGCTTGGGGAATCCTTCCGGGTAGTGCAAAGTCGGTATCTTCTCTGCTGACAAATGGGACGTAGTCAAATTGGTCTGGATGTTGCGTTTTAATTGAATTAATTAAGTCTTTATAAGTGAGTTCATTTGCATGCCGTACTGCATGAATTAACACGACTTTTTTAAATCGTTTCCATGGCTCTTCAGTTTTTGCGATAGATAAAAATGGTCCTAGCCCTGTGCCTGTTGAGATCATCCATAAGTCATCACTTTCTGGTACTTCATTTAAGACTAAAAAGCCGTTAGGTTTTTTGCCTAAGTAAACGTGATCGCCTGCTTTTAATTCAGCAAGTTTGGGTGACAACAATCCTTCAGGAATGTTAATGGAATAAAATTCATAAAAGTCTTCGTTAGGTGCGCTGACGAATGAATAAGGGCGGCCAACTATTTTGTCTTCAATCATTAGTCCCAAACGACCGAACTGTCCAGCTTCATATTCACCAATATCGGCTTCAACTTTTAAAGAGTAAAGCGCATCGGTCCAGTGTTTGTTTTCGATAACTTTTGCATCTATCCAGTTTGAATCGAACATGGGGTTCCTTTTACTGTTCTCGTTAACGAAGAGAGCTGCTTAGTGTACCCAGCTCTCATTGTTTTTAGAACAAGTAGTTTGGAGTAGAGTAGGCCACCCACTTATAGATAAATGAGTACGGATTTAATTCAATGCACTAAGTCTCAGTATTATTAATAGACGATTTTATTATTTACACGCGCACTCTATTAGTTGTGCAAATAAACAAGTTACTTACTCACAGTGTTATCAAGCAGTAATTAATTGCTGTTATTTGTCAGAGTCGGTGGTTCGGGCTGATTGGGAGGATCAGGTTTGAGTTCTGGCTGAACCTCTTTATTAGCAGAAAACATATTGATGAAAAAACCAATCACTTTTTTAATGGCACGGAATAGTTTAGGTAGTAGCCACACCATTAATAAGATAAAGATCACGAGTAAAATGATAAACAACACTGGATGCTGAAGCGCTGCCCATAGCCCTGCAATGACGGCGATATCTTCAGTGATGGAGGCGGTCCAATTAGAAAATGGTTCGGGTGATGTGTTTAGCATCACGCGAGTTCCCGCTTTAGTAAAGTGTGTTCCTGCAGCAAGGGTTCCACCAACAATAGCAGCCGCGATTTCTGCTGCGGCACCAACTTCACCAATGGCACCTGCAGCTAATACTGCACCCGCAGGAATGCGAACGAAGGTATGTATTGTATCCCAACCAGTATCGACACCAGGTACTTTATCGGCAAAAAATTCAACGAGGTACATAAAGCCAGCCGCGATCATCACTAATGGGTCCTCGATGATTTCTAAATCGGGTGGCAACTCAACATAACCCATATTTGTCATGATACCTAAGGCCAAAAGTGTGCCATAGAGATTGATACCGCTGGCCCATGCAACACCCATGGTGAAGGCAATTGTCTGGATCAATCCTTCATATGCTTCCATTACTGAGAATCCCCTTCTTAATTATTGTTCACAGTACATTATGACCATATAAAACGCGAATAGTGCCAGTATGCCTTTAAAAACAATCAGTTAGGGGGAATTTTCAAAGTTTAAAGTATATATTTCATGCAAATTATGACGAGCAAATAAGACTATAAGTTTTACTTATTTGAAGCATAAATATAAGAACGTTAGTCTATAAGACTATTCAATAACACTTAATTACTTATATTTATTAGGGATTAAGCGCTGCTCAAAATTACTTTCATTAAATAAAGGAAAAACCTTGCCAGCTAACTTACCTCAATTTGAAGATCATAGTCAGCAAGAACATAAGTACACGACGTGTTACATGTGTGCTTGTCGTTGCGGTATTAAGGTGACCGTAGAAGGGAATCAAGTTCGTTTTATTCAAGGTAATAAGAACCACCCTATAAATAAGGGTGTGCTTTGCGCCAAGGGCAATGCGGGCATTATGAAACAAAATTCTCCTGCGAAACTTACTCAACCACTTATGCGCCGCGAAGGCAGCGAGCGAGGTGAGGGTGATTTTGAACCTGTAAGTTGGGAGGTGGCATTAGATTACCTTACTAAGCGACTAGAAAAGATTCGCAAAACGGACCCTAAAAAACTTGCGTTCTTTACTGGGCGTGACCAAATGCAAGCGCTTACTGGTTTTTGGGCGCAACAATTTGGCACGATTAATTGGGCGGCACATGGTGGATTTTGTTCAGTGAATATGGCCTCCGCAGGGCTTTATACAATTGGTCATGCGTTCTGGGAATTTGGTGATCCGGACTGGGATAAAACTAAATACTTTATGATGTGGGGGGTGGCAGAAGATCATTCTTCTAATCCAATTAAAATTGGTCTTGAGAAATTAAAACGACGCGGCGCTAAATTTGTTTCTATTAACCCTGTTCGAACTGGTTACCAAGCCATTGCAGATGAATGGGTACCAATTAAGCCAGGGACAGATGCCATGTTGGCGTTGTCGATGGTGCATGTGTTGTTGAAAAATGATTTGTTCGATTACGAATATGTTGTTCGCTATACCAACTCAACACAATTAGTCATACATGCACCTTTAGAAAAAGATGATGGCTTAATTTATCGTAATGAAGAAGGTAAGCCACTCGCATGGGACTTAGAACAAGAAGCTTTTGTTGATGCTACCTTAGCAAACATTAAGCCTGCTTTATTTGGTGAATATCAAACGCCTGATGGTAAAACAGTTAAAACGGCATTTACTATTTTAGCGGAACGTTATTTATCTGATGAGTATGCTCCTGAACATGCAAGTAAAGTCTGTGGAGTCCCTGCAGATAGAATAGAACGCTTAGCGATGGAAATGGCGCATGTTGCGTTTGAAGAAAGTATTGAAATTAAAACCGAATGGACCGACTGGGCAGGTCGTAAACACGATAGTTTTATTGGTCGACCTGTGTCTATGCATGCAATGCGAGGAATCTCTGCACACTCAAATGGTTTTCAAGCATGTCGTGCAATTCATTTATTACAAGTGTTATTGGGCAGTGTTGATGTGCCGGGTGGGCATTTAGCTAAACCTCCTTATCCAAAACATGTATGTCCTCCCAATAAACCCGCTAAACCTAAAGGGCCAGGTGAACCATTAGACAGTCCACCTTTAGGATTTCCAACATGCCCGGAAGATTTAGTTATTGATGACGATGGTAATCCATTGCGTATTGATAAGGCTTATTCATGGGAAGCGCCGATAGCGAATCATGGATTAATGCATATGGTAATTACCAATGCAGTTAGTGGTGATCCGTATCCTATCGACACGTTAATTTTCTTCATGGCTAATATGAGTTGGAACTCATCCATGAATACAGGAAAAGTTCGTGATCTATTAAAAGAGAAAAATGAAAATGGCGAATACAAATTACCTTTCTTGGTAGTGGCAGATGCTTTCCATTCAGAAATGGTGGCGTTTGCAGACTTAGTGTTACCAGACACAACCTATCTAGAAAGATACGACACTATCTCAACATTAGATCGACCGATATCAGAGCCCGATGCGGTATGTGATGCCATACGTGCGCCTGTCATTGATGCGACTAGTGATGTGAGGCCATGGCAAGAAGTGATGATAGAAATGGCGTCGCGTTTGAAATTTCCAGCTTTCATTAATGAAGATGGATCTAGAAAATATAAAGACTATAAAGACTTCATTATTAATTACGAAAAAGCACCAGGACTTGGTTTCTTAGCCGGTTGGCGAGGTAAGGATGGAAGCAAAAGTTTGCGCGGAGAGCCAAATCCTGAGCAATGGGAAAAGTACATCGAAAATCAGTGTTTCTTCGAATATAAGTTATCAAAGCACGAACGTTATTATCGTTTCGCTAATAAGGATTACCTGGAGTTTGCTAACAAAGCAGGTTTTATTGAAAGCGCTGAACCCATTGTTATGGAGCTGTATTCGGAGACATTACAAAAATTCCGTTTAGCCGGGATGGGTTTGTATGATGGGCCGCAGCCAAAAGAAGAGCGTGATCAATTTAGAACATCGCGTTTCTTTGATCCGTTGCCAGAGTACTACATTCCACTTGAACAACGTTGTACATCGCCAGAAGAATATCCATTTCATGCAATTACTCAACGGCCCATGATGATGTATCACTCATGGGATTCGCAAAATGCATGGTTACGCCAGATTCTTGCACAAAACTATATGTATCTAAATCGTCAGCAAGCTGAAGAAATGGGTATAGAAGATTTGTCCTGGATTTGGGTGGAATCTAAAACCGGCAGAATTCGTGTGCAAGCTAAATTAATGGAAGGTGTTGAGAAGCATACTATTTGGACATGGAATGCTATTGGTAAACAACGTGGAGCGTGGGGCTTAGATCCAGATGCGAATGAATCTAACCAAGGTTTCTTGTTGAATCATTTAATTAATGAGCATTTGCCATGTGCAGACACAGGTCGGCCCATTACAAATTCCGATCCCATTACCGGCCAAGCCGCATGGTACGACTTACAAGTAAAAGTCTATGCAGCTAAGCCTGGTGAAGTAGGTGTATGGCCAAATTTTGAAACCATCAAGCCATTGCCAGGTAAAGATATCAGTAAAGATAAGTTGCGTTACCAAACACATAAAGCAGTTGGCCTTAATCGTTCGTTAAAAGATATTTTGACGCGAGGCCAGACGAAGAGAAAATCATCTTAAAGGAAGAGATAAGTAATGAAGTTAGGATTAGTTATAGATTTGGATACATGTGTTGGTTGCAACGCTTGCGCAGTGGCATGTAAACAATGGAATACATCAGGCACAACGGGGCCGCTCACAGATTTTGAACCATATGGAAAAGATCCCACAGGCGTTTGGTTTAATCGTATTCGTAACTATGAAGTAGGTGATTACCCAAATAGTAAGACAGTACATTTTCCTATGTCGTGTATGCATTGTGATGATGCTGCTTGTGTCACTGTATGTCCAACAGGTGCATCTTATAAGCGTGAAGAAGATGGCATTGTGTTGGTTGATCAAGATAAATGTATGGGGTGTAACTATTGTGCATGGGCTTGTCCATATGGTGCGCGAGAATTAGATCGTGAAGATGGTGTTATGAAGAAGTGCACGTTATGTGTAGATCGCATTTACGATCAGAATTTACCAGAAGATGAACGTAAGCCAGCATGTGTGATGACGTGTCCTGCACATGCTCGCTATTTTGGCGACTTCGATGATCCTAATTCAGAAGTGTCTGTAATAACACGTGAGCGAGATGGTGGCTCGTTAATGCCAGAGTTGGGCTATGAGCCAGTCAATAAGTATTTGCCACCTCGTGAAAAGAAGCATGTCTCTACATACATTAATGAAACAAACCCAATCACTAAAGTTAAGGATTGGGTTAATCGTTTAGTCGCAAGATAAACAATATTAAGGAACATAAATGCATCCAGCACTCTCAGTTATATTTTTTACTGTCACATCAGGCGCAGGTTATGGATTGTTTGCAATCATGTGCTTGTTCAATGTGTTGAGTTCTAATAGTGCTTTTGGAAGCGAAGGTGTACTTATTACATCTGCAATCGCTTTGGGATTGATTACGTTTGGATTAATTTCATCTACCTTTCATTTGGCTAATCCTAAAAATGCGTGGCGTGCATTTAGCCGCGTGCGTACATCGTGGTTGGCGCGCGAAGGCTTGTTGGCAGTATTATTTTATCCTATCGCTGCAATCTATATGTTTACAATATGGAAGAATCTAGGTGGTTATGGCTGGCTAGTTAGCATTTCAGTATTTACAGCAATATGGGCAATAGCCACTATATTCTCAACAGGAATGATCTATGCGTGTCTTAAAACAATTCGTCAATGGCATAATGCATTAACACCTGTAAATTATATTTTGCTAGGAGGAATGTTAGGAGGACAAATATTCTTATTGCTAGCTATGGCGTATGGTGTTGCAACTGTGAATATTATTACAGCTGTGACTTATTTAATTGCTGTAGCAGCAATTTCTAAGGTTGTATATTTTTTCTGGATCGGGGCACCTGCAGGGCCAACATTAAATACAGCAACTTCATTTACGCGCAGTATGGTACGGTTATTAGATGTCGGGCATACGGCCGGGACATTCTTAACTGATGAATTTGGTTATCAAGTGGCACGTGCACGATTAATTGCTTTACGATGGTTGGTGTTGTTGTTTGCTTTTGTTGTGCCAGTGTTAATACTATGGATCGGGGTTAGTGTGATGAGTTTTGCAACCGCTATCATTGTATCTGTGGCAAGTGCTTTTATTGGTGTTCTAATTGAGCGCTGGTTATTTTTTGCGGAGGCACGACACGTGGTAAATCTTTACCATGGAATGCAACAGTGTTAATAAAACACTCAGCTATATGCTAGCTTAGTACTAAGGCATGCAGGAGTTAGTATAAATCTTTACGATTTAATGTTCGCTAGTGTGACCTGCGATTAGTTTTTGTTGTTCTTCTAGATCTCTATCCCAACTGATAAATGAATCAACAATAATTTGATTGTTATAATTCATTTGGCGAATATCTTCTTTCCAAACTTGACATTGTGTGTCGCTAACTAATGAGTAATTGCAAACATAGTTAACGATGGCTTGAGCTTGTGTTGAGTGATTTTCCTCGCAAGCATATACATTGCACGAAAGTAATAGTGCTATCCCTGTAATTAAGAACTTCATCACGACTCCTTATGAATGTGTATGTGTAGTTGCTTTCAGTAGTTGTTCTGCAATATGAATGCCAAAAGAAACTAAACCACTTCGGTAAACTTAGAATTTATATCTAAGTTATTTGATATCAATATCTTATAAAGGTTGGAAAAATTAAGTCACAAGTTGCTCGGCGCGCAACAAATTAGGATAAACGCATCATTTTGATGCAATATGCCACATGATAGACATAAATAAATTGAATGCTCGAGAGACGTTATTACTAATAGCCTGCTGATCTAAATTTATGATGTCTATTAATATACATAAGATATGATTGGTATATCATATGCGTCAATTCAAATTTAAATCGCCAAGAAACTGTGAATAAATATTATATTCAACTTGTCTTATTGCTGCTTTTAAGCCTCTATTTAAGCCATGCTCACGCAGGGCTGTTTGGTGGAGCTAAAATCGAAAAGAATATTACTTATGAATTAATGAATTCTAATTTACAAATCATTGATTCATTACCTATTGCGCAATCAAACTCATTACTCGCATTAGATGCAGCAATGCGCGGCATTAAAAGTAAAAGATAAAAAAATCACTCAATATTAGTATTAGTGGTAAACAGATCGATGCTATTAAGAAAGTAATATCAAGCTTGTCTATTAAAAATGTAGTCATCGACAACATGGGGGTACAACTGGAGCTTCATCACCATTTAGTGGATTGATTTTTATGAGTGATGATATAGGCAGGTCAGTCCAGATAAGTTTTGTAATGTTAATTACGAATAATTCTTCTGGTCATGATGTTCAAGTGATTAATCTAAGTCCATCATTTTTTGGCGCGCCTAATATGGATGTTTTCATAGTGCCGGATGAAGCTGTTGATACATCAACAGAAAAAACTATAAATAACTATTCAAACCTGTATAAAAATATTTCAAACAAATCATTATCAATCGATGCCTACCCTTCAGGGTCAAAAAAATATATTGCGATGGTGTTCTTTAAAAGCCTGATTGCGCCTAATGTCAAAGTTAAGGTTAAGTTATCAAATGAGAAAGTGGGTTTAAATGGTAATAGCGATGGAAACTACTTTAAGGTGTATGAAGATGGTTGGGTTGTAGCTGCAAAACCATTTGAAGGTAATCTATTGCAACAAAATCAATGGATGAAAGTAACATTTCAGTCTGACAAAAGTATTTATCCCGCAATGAGCGATAAAGAATATTTGGTTGGTTTGTTTAAACTGGGCAAAGGAAAATAGGTAACATGAATAGCGTAGTTAAAAAGACAAAGATATTTATTTGTACATTTCTTGTTGTTATATCGTTAGCTATCTCTACACCTAATACTACTAATGCTGCTGGAGGTGGTGCTGGGATTACTGTAATTGCTACGTTACTAGGTATTGCGCTAATTGCTAAACACTTTATCCCAGGCGATCAGCTCATATTGCAAGGAAAAGACATGTCGAGGATTAACAATACAGTAGTATTTAACTATTACTTGGGAATGTCATGGTTAATACCGACTATAAATTCAGTATCGACGATGACGGTATATACTCAGGAGTTAAGGTTTTTGCTGGCATTGCAATATTATATGAGCATGTATCGTTATTTGTTGGTTAAGAGAGAAATAACAAATGCATTGACTCCTCCTGCAACAGTAGGGCATCCCAATGCGCTTACTAATCATGCTGCGATCGAAGTATTAACACAATATGATATTGCTACCGGGGGTGAAGTTAGAAAAGCGATTAAACAATACAAGCAAATACAAAATATTTTTAGCCATGCTAAATCTTATTATGCTTTATAATCCTTACAGTGCTAATTTTGTATACCAAAGAGGCAATGAGTTAGGAGTAGATCTTGGCTACCAGCCAGAATTGACGCCTGCTCAAGTAGTGACTTTGGCTTATATCAGTCAGCTCGTAATTAATTACGTTAATATGATGTCTAGTAAAGGATCATCATTAAATGCGATGCAATTGACTCAGAGCTCTTCAATTATTGCGATAGCAATTATGCAATACATTTTACTGACCAGAGTGTTAGTAACGGAGAGTTATTATTGATGCTCGTGACAGTCGTGTGCAGATTATTAGTTTGAGGATGATAAGGTAATCCAAATCTCATCATTTTTGACATCAACCTCATACGTACATAGAGCTTCATCGGCGGGCTCTTCTGATGGTTCGCCTGATATCACGCTGAACCAGCTCCCGTGCAAGGTGCATTTTACTTTGTCCTCACGAAGACATCCTAGAGATAAAGAGGAATCTTCATGTGTGCAGGTATCATCGACGGCGTAAACTTTCCCCTCGACATTGGCGAGTAGAATAGGAGCGCGATCTGGGAAACATATTTTTTTTGTGTTGCCAGGTTTTACGTCTTCTAATTTTGCAACACATATTGATTCTTTTTTCATGTGAGTACTATTGTAAATTCATACATCACTGTCAATAGTACTTTGATATCATACAATTAACATGGAAATTACCTAATCAGGTTATTTCTTTGAATAAATAACAGTGTTTAAATGGGTCAATGCAAATATGGAGTCAGCTAGCTTATGCCTTATTTTGTTTTTCATTTAATCAAAGGAACCAATGGTGCTATTCGCTCAGTAGAATTAAAAGATGAATTTACTGAGTACAAAGATGCAAAAGTGTTCACGCGTAATTTACGCGCAGAACTCAATGTTAAAGATGCCAGTGATGTGAAGATTATGTTTGCCGATAATGAAGAAATGGCAGAAGCAAAATTGACAGAGGGGCGCGATGCTCCCATATTACGTGAGTGGGAAAAATAATTAGTTTTTATTCGTTAAAATATGGATGAAAAAGAGTATCGCTCTGCTTATAAGGATATTAATCCAGTACGATGTGTATATGAAAAAGCGATAAATTCACGTGTATGTAACTGCTCGCAATCAAAACGCTTTAATTTGGCTGATCGTGAGGGAGTTTCATGTAACCTGCCTTCAGCACAAAAATTGTGTGTCGAATTAATGGAGATACTAAGAGAAAAATCTCGCTTTGTACTCCAACAAACAAATGTATCTAATCAGTTGCCACATAATGCTGAAATTAAGATTCAAAATGGTGGAATAAAAGGGTTAATTAAACTGCTTGCGGAGTCTGAATGTAGTGAACAAGATATTTATACTGCATTGCAGGCGACTATTAAGAAGTATCATTCATTAAATCAAATTCCATATAGTGACATTATGCAAGAAATCTCATCTTATCAAGGAAGGCGAAGACGTAAAAAAACGTAATATAAAAATGTCTCGAACTAAGTTGCAACGACTCACTGTGAACATTCGTTCCTGTACCTTATGTGAACAACATCTTCCTTATAATCCTAATCCAATAGTACGCCCATCGACTAGTGCGAAAATCCTAATTATTGGCCAAGCGCCTGGAACTAAGGTGCATGAAACAGGTCTTTCGTGGAATGATGCAAGCGGCAATAAGCTACGTGAATGGATGGGGGTTGATCGAGATCTTTTTTATGACACTGATAAGATAGCGATTATGCCGATGGGTTTTTGTTATCCAGGTAAGGGGAAGTCTGGTGATCTTCCGCCTCGACCAGAATGTGCGCCAAAATGGCATGAGCCGCTATTGACGTTAATGCCACAGATAGAGTTAGTGCTATTAATTGGTATGTACGCGCAAAAATATTACCTAAAAAAACAGCGTAAACAAAACTTAACTGAAACAGTTAAAGCATGGAAACAATATGCTCCCTATTACTTACCTATACCACATCCGTCTCCTCGAAATAAATTGTGGTTGAAAAAAAACGACTGGTTTGAGCGTGATGTAGTACCTGTTCTCAAGAAACGCATAGATGTGCTTACTTAAGAATATTTTCAGTATTATAGTCTTTCGCGAACATGGTCCATATCGTTAAAAAGAATGCAGCAATCACTGGTCCAAGTACAAAACCAGATATACCAATTAATGCAATGCCACCTAAAGTACTTAATAAGATTAAATAGTCGGGCATTTTAGTATCGCGGCCAACAAGTATTGGGCGCAATATGTTGTCGATCA
>Ga0181593_10002477_pt1 | contig 16995 bp, 12 predicted proteins | sample 071ome_19_FD_133756 | JGI IMG/M metagenome (GOLD analysis project Ga0181593, IMG submission 133756) | Coastal salt marsh microbial communities from the Groves Creek Marsh, Skidaway Island, Georgia - 071413AT metaG (megahit assembly) | ecosystem: Environmental > Aquatic > Marine > Intertidal...
TCGAGCGGATATAGAAAGATCTCTATCATAAAGAACACCTTCTACGAAGCTTTCAAAGTCACTCCACTTTCTCTTAGCAAGATTTGGGATAGAATCATCCATTTAAACATTCAGGATGCATGCTCCTGTACCAATGATCAATACGATTCAATTTTTAGGGGTTCTTTGCTCAATTGACTTTTGCAGGAACAACTATTTGATAGTCCTCTTGGAATTCTTTCTTGCATGCAGGTAACATTATTGAAATCAAAAATACATCGGGCTACTGTAACTGGAGTCCACCCCGATTACTCTGGCAGTCTCTCAATTGATCAGGACTTGCTTGATGCGGCAGGTTTCTTGCACCATGAAAAAATACTTGTTGGTAATATCACCAATGGGGAAAGGTTCGAAACTTACTGCATACCAGCACCTCGCGGATCCGGAGAAATTGCTCTTAATGGTGCAGCGGCCCATAAGGGAAAGACTGGTGATCTCTTAGTTATTATAACTTTCGTTTCTCTCAACCCGGAGGAAGCATCTGTTTGGGAACCCAAACTTGTGCTGGTAGGTAAAGAGAATCTATCCCACGAATTAATTTCCTCACCTGCCCCTCTTTCTCATGATTGATTATAAATTACACATTCCTGGCCCGGTTGATGTTTCTCCACAGGCCTACGAAGCCATGTCAACCCGTGTTATGGGTCATAGAAGTCCAGACTTCGTTCAATTGTATCAATCCTGCCAGCCACAGCTTCAGGAGCTTTTTCAGACCCAAGACCCGGTATTCCTCTCCACTTCTAGTGCATGGGGTGTTATGGAAGGAGCAGTTCGAAATCTATGTGCCAAGAAAACATTGTGCTGTATGTGCGGTGCCTTTTCTGACAAGTGGTTGGATGTAGCTCAGCGATGTGGCAAGGAAGCAGATGGATTGGAAGCTGAATGGGGACATCATATCGACCCTCAAATTCTCGATAGCAAACTTTCGACAGGTGAGTATGACTTAGTTACTCTGGTCCATAATGAAACATCCTGCGGAATGATGAACCCGCTGGAAGACATTATGAAAGTATTGGCTAAATACCCCGATGTCATTTCAGTCATTGATACCGTAAGTTCTTTCTCGGTCGTACCTATCCCAAAAGATTCTTGGGGAATTGATGTAATCCTTACGGGATCCCAAAAAGCACTCGCTCTGCCCCCTGGACTTGCCTTGCTCACGGTTTCGGAAAGAGCTTTTGCCCGGGCAGAGAAGATTGAAGGTCGTGGATACTATTTTGATTTCATCGAATTTCTGAAGAATCATGAAAAAGGAATGACCCCAAGCACTCCTGCCATCCCACAAATCCATGGATTAAAATACACTCTAGACAAAATTTTTGAGGAAGGAGTGGATGCTAGGCACAACCGACATGCCAAACTTAATGAAATGGTTCATAATTGGGTAGAACAAAAAGGCTTTGTTTTACTTCCAGAAAAACAATTCGCATCCAAGGCACTTACTTGCGTAAGCAACAACTTGGAAATGGATGTGGCTGGTTTTGTAAAGGCGTTGAAAAATGAAAAGAAGCTAGCCATTGACGGAGGCTACGGAAAAATCAAAGGGAAAACTTTCAGGATATCAAATATGGGAAATGAAAACGAGGCATCGATTTCTCACCTATTAAAGAACATGGATGAGATCCTACCCCGATTTCTCCCCTCCTAACCGATTTATTCTTCCACCATCAAGTTTGTAAATGAACGGCTTATGAAAAAACTTGTTATCGCAGAGAAACCAAGCGTTGCACGGGACTTAGCACGAGTCCTTGGTCGAGTACCCAAAAAAGACGATCATTATGAAAACGATGAATGGGTAATAGATAGTGCGATCGGACATTTAGTCGAATTGTACATGCCAGATGATTTCGATAAAAAATTAAAGGGGTGGAAAATTGCAAATCTTCCCATAATCCCCGAAAAGTTTCAGCTTAAGCCAGTGGTTACCGCTAAGAAGAAGTTTCAGAGCCTAAAAAAGCAGCTTAAAAGAAAAGATGTCACATGCGTCATCAATGCCTGTGATGCGGGACGAGAAGGTGAATTAATTTTCACTTATATTCACGAGCTTGCAGGCTCTAAACTCCCCGTAAAGAGACTATGGCTTTTATCCATGACCGAGCGGGCAATCAAGGAGGCATTTGGAAGTTTACGAGAAGGTGCTTCGATGCAACCTCTGCAAGATGCAGCGCGTTGTCGCTCAGAATCTGACTGGTTGATCGGAATAAATGGCACGCGTGCAGTTACGATCAAAAGAAACAAAGCGAGCAGCCGTCAAGTCTCCACCGTGGGAAGAGTACAGACACCAACCCTTTCAATGGTTGTGGAAAGAGAATTGGAAATCCGAGATTTTAAACCGAAAACCTATTTTTCAATACGGGCTAACTTTGAAATCTCAAATGGTATTTACCAGGGGATTTATCAAAAGCCTGATTTTATTAAAGATGAAGCAAATGATCGTGATCGAATTGACCGAATCTGGGACGCAGACAATGCAAAATCCATTCATCATCAGGTACAGGAAGCTGATTTCTGCTCGGTCGAAGAAAGCCAAAAAAGATCAAAACAAAGCTCGGGCAGATTATACGATCTAACTACCCTACAAAGGGAAGCCAACCGCTTGCACAGTCTACCTGCAAGTCGGACCTTACAAATTGCTCAAGCTTTATATGAAAAACACAAGGTAATCACCTACCCCCGAACCGATTCAAAAGCTTTACCAGAAGATTACCCGAATACTTGCACCCAGTTACTTCAAGGGATATCAGGAGATCTTGCTTCGTTTGCACAGAAAGTACTTCAATCCAACTGGGTTAATCCAACTGACAAAAAAGTCTTCAACAACAAGCAAATTAGTGATCACTTTGCCATCATTCCTACCAACACACCACCAAAGGGTTTGGATGCGAATGAACTGAAGATTTACAATCTCGTGCTGAAGCGTTTCATCGCTGTATTTTACCCACCTGCAGAGTGGGATGTAACCACCCGCATTACCCAAGTCAACCAACATCAATTTAAGACTGAAGGTCGAGTACTAGTTGAACCTTCCTGGCTTTCCATATATGGAAAAGAGCAAAACGGACAGGACACTTTACCTGCAATGTCCACCGCCGATCAAAGTAAGTCAAAATTTCTCGATTGCGAGTTAATCGAGGATCTAACCAATCCTCCGCCCCGCTTTACTGAGGCAACATTATTATCGGCAATGGAAGGTGCCGGTAAGCTAGTTGACGACGATGATCTTGCTGATGCCCTAAAAGAAAAGGGACTTGGTACCCCTGCCACAAGAGCAGCTACCATCGAACACTTGATCAAAGAAAAATATATAAGTCGGGAGGCTACTGAACTAAGACCATCTCTCAAAGCAGAGGACCTGATGCAATTCCTCCAAGCTGCTGGAGTTGAAATCCTGACAAGCCCAGCGATGACAGGTGAGTGGGAGCAAAAGCTAAGGATGATTGAAGAAGGAAAATTTTCCAGGGATTCCTTCATGAACGAAATTTCGAACATGACCAAAGATTTCGTAGAGAAAACCACTGAATTTGATGATGCCCAAGCTTCACTTAGAGAAACTGATCTGCGATCTCCCGTTGATAACCAGCCAATCTATGAAGGTTTGAACAATTATCAGGTTGAATCAGGTGATTTTAAAATATCCAAAAATATTGCTGGTAGAAGACTAACTGTTGATGAAGTGGGCATTTTACTCAAAGAAAAACGAGTAGGTCCACTCGATGACTTTATTTCAAAAACAGGCAAAAGGTTCTCTGCGATGTTACAAATGGATAATGAATATAAAATTAGTTTCCTGTTTGATAATAATCGTAATGAAGATGAGGAATCCGTGGAAAAGGAAATGATGCAGACTGCTCCTTTGATTACAGATTGCCCGCAATGCGACGGTAAAATTCATCAAACTGATTTGTCCTACCTTTGCTCAAATAATAAAAGAGTATCAGACAAAAACTGTAATTTTAGAATTACCCGAAAAATTCTTGATAAAGAAATTCCCGTTGATGAGTTAAAAAACTTGGTAAACAATAAAAAAACAAGTCTGATAAAGGGTTTCATTTCTCGTAAAACAAAACGGCGCTTTGAAGCAAATTTGATACTCAAACCTAATGGTTCAATAGGATTTGAATTTCCTCCCAGAAAAAAGAAGACAGCCTAATTGACATTTCATGCCAATTTTTCTTTATCGAGTTCTCAATGGTAAAAATCCTGCTGAGTTCATCGAGGTAGAGCAATCATTAGACTCCTCACCGTTAACTCAGCACCCAGTAACCAACGAAAGAATTGAGCGGGTCGTTCAACCCAGCAATCTTGTGCTCCAACATGGGGATAAGATGGAGGCAAAGAAATTGACCCCGGATCATTTAATGAAACACGGATTTTCTGTGTATCAAAGAAGTAATGATGGAACAAACTACCAACGCACTCTAGGCTCACATGGTCCTGATTCGATTTCATCACCTTAATGAAAAAAGAAAGATTTAGACTTAAAAAACCTGAATGGTTACGGGCAAAACTTCCTTCGGGACCAGAATACGGAAAGGTAAGGGGCTTGGTCGATGACAATCAACTGCACACCGTTTGCCAGAGCGCACAATGCCCCAATATGGGTGAATGCTGGTCCAGAGGCACTGCTACCCTTATGATTCTAGGTAATATTTGTACACGGGCATGCTCTTTCTGTGCTGTTCAAACTGGCAAACCCACTGAACTTGACCTTGCCGAACCCCCTAGGGTTGCCGATGCTGTGGCTAAAATGGGCTTAAGACATTGTGTACTTACCTCTGTTGCGCGCGACGACTTACCAGATGGTGGTGCCAAGGTTTGGGCTGCCACGATCCGGGCTGTGCGCCACCGCAATCCAGGTACTGCGATTGAAGTGTTGGTACCAGACTTTAAGGGAAACTTTGATTCCCTTGATATCGTTCTCGATGCAAAGCCTGATATTTTTAATCATAATTTGGAAACAGTGGAGCGTTTACAAAGACCGATCCGAAAAACTGCTCATTATCAAAGAAGCCTGGATGTCTTATCCCACTCAAAAAGCAGAGGGTTCCCTATTAAGTCTGGAATTATGCTTGGATTAGGGGAAAAAGAAGAAGAGATCAGGACAGCAATCAAGGATCTTGCTAAAATCGGTTTAAATATTCTCACCCTTGGGCAGTACCTACAACCCAGTGAAGAATATTCCCCTATAGACCGATGGGTTACCCCCGAGGAATTTGACACATGGAAAGCAGAAGCCCATGAGCTTGGGATTGAGGTGGTTGAATCTGGTCCCCTGGTTCGTTCCTCCTACCATGCGGATGAGCAATCAGACCGATACGCCAAAGACTCCGTTCAGCTTACTACTTCTGCATAGTTTGAGTCCACCCTCATTCTCCAAGCCTTCTCAAGCTTTATTGATTCTGACCAAAAGAAAAGGCGCTCCCCGAGAGGAACGCCTTTTCAAAATTACAGTAAGATTATGAATCTTACATCATGCCATGATCATGACCATGTCCTGCGGGAGCGGGTGGCTCCTTCTCAGGAATGTCGGTGATCATACAATCAGTAGTCAATAAGAGACCGGATACCGAACCAGCATTTTGCAATGCGGTACGGGTTACCTTGGTTGGATCTACAACACCTGCTTTAATAAGGTCTTCGTGGGTATCCGTTGCCACGTTGTAGCCCATGCTTGCTTTGGACTTGAGCACTTGCTGAACAACGAGAGAACCTTCAACACCTGCATTATCGCAAAGCTTACGAAGGGGTGCTTCGATCGCACGGCGCACAATACCAGCACCAATTTGCTCGTCACCTTCAAGTGCATCAGCAGCTTTTTCAATTGCATTGGCTGCACGCAGCAACGCAACTCCACCGCCGGGAAGAATTCCCTCTTCAACCGCTGCACGGGTAGCGTGTAATGCATCTTCAACACGAGCCTTCTTTTCTTTCATTTCAGGCTCAGTGGCAGCACCTACATTGATTACCGCAACACCGCCAGCTAACTTTGCAAGGCGCTCTTGCAATTTTTCACGATCGTAATCGGAAGTTGTTTCTTCAATTTGACGACGGATTTGTTTTACACGCCCTTGAATGTCGGAAGCTTTACCAGCACCTTCAACAATGACAGTATTTTCCTTGTCTACGGACACGCGCTTTGCCTGACCAAGATCAGCAAGCTGAACATTCTCCAACTTGATGCCGAGATCTTCAGTTAGGCAACGACCACCGGTAAGAATAGCGATATCACGAAGCATTTCCTTACGACGATCACCAAAGCCAGGAGCTTTTACAGCACAAGCGTTTAGAGTACCACGCAATTTATTAACGACCAAAGCGGCCAATGCTTCACCTTCGATATCTTCAGCAATGATAAGCAAAGGTTTGCCTTGCTTGGAAACCAGTTGCAACAAAGGAAGAAGATCATTCAAGGCACTTATTTTTTTCTCGTGAATAAGAATGTAGCAGTCCTCTAAAGCAGCTTCCATGGTTTCATTGTTGGTGCAGAAATATGGACTAAGATAGCCTTTATCGAACTGCATACCTTCAACAACATCCAAGGTTGTTTCGATGCTCTTGGCCTCTTCAACAGTAATGGTTCCGTCTTTACCAACTTTATCCATAGCGTCAGCGATAATTTCACCAATTTCGCCGTCCCAGTTTGCAGAAACGGTAGCAACCTGGCGGACTTCTTCACGGTCCGATACCTTCTTGCTGTCGCGGAGCAATTTAGCTACTCCAGCTTCAACAGCCTTGTCGATTCCGCGTTTGAGATAAACAGGATTTGCACCAGCAGCTACATTTTTCAAGCCCTCACGATAAACAGCGTGAGCAAGAACGGTAGCAGTGGTGGTACCATCACCTGCTGCATCAGAAGTCTTAGATGCGACCTCACGCACCATCTGTGCTCCCATATTTTCATAAGGATCCTCAAGTTCGATTTCCTTGGCAACAGTAACCCCATCCTTGGTAACTGTTGGAGAACCGAACTTTTTATCGATCAATACATTACGACCTTTTGGTCCTAGCGTTACGCTGACTGCTTCAGCAAGTGTCGACACGCCTTTAAGAACTTTCTTACGGGCGGCTTCGTCGAATAGAATTTGTTTAGCCATTTTACTTCTTAGTTTGGAAGTTTACGATTTATTGATGAATTCAACCTACTATCCCGAGGATATCTTCCTCGCGAAGGATTTTGTATTCGACATCATCGACTTTTACATCGGTTCCGCCGTACTTGCTGATTAATACTTTGTCACCCTTCTTAACTTGAAAGGCAACATCATTGCCAGCATCGTCTTTTTTCCCTGTTCCCAGGGCTACAACTTCCGCTTCCTGCGGCTTTTCCTTGGCTGAATCCGGGATGATAATCCCGCCCTTGACTTGCTCGTCTTCATCGACTTGCTTGACGAGAACGCGATCTCCCAGTGGAGTGATTTTTGGTTTGCTCATATTCCTATGTTATTTGGGTTGATTGGATTCAATGGGAAATCGAGTGATCATCACTCGATTTCAAAAAGTTGGAAGTTTTAAAATCAGGATTTTCCTTTGTCATCAGTATCCTCATCGACTACCTCAAAGTCAGCGTCAACAATGTCGTCCTCCTTTGACGTTTTGCTATCACCAGGTTGTCCCTGAGCAGCGTCTTCAGAAGCAGGATTAGTCGTTCCTCCTGCTGCTTGAGCCACCTGTTTTGCAATTTCTTCAAATCCTTTTTCCAGTTTTTGTTTTGCCTCTTTTAGCACAGCTGGTGTGGAGGACTGATCATCCAAGACTTTTTTGGCATCAGACAGCATAGAATCTACATTGTTTTTTAAGTCCTCTGGGGCCTTATCACCAAGATCTGAAACTTGTTTTTCACATTGGTAAACAAGGGAATCTAACTCGTTGCGAACTTGCACAGATTCTTTCTTTTCCTTGTCTTGGTCAGCGAATTTTTCAGCTTCTTTCTTCAGTCTCTCAACCTCTTCTTCGTCCATACTTGATGAACCAGAAATTGTGATTTTTTGGTCTTTCCCAGTATCTTTGTCTTTGGCCGTTACATTAAGTATGCCATTCGCATCGATATCAAAGGTAACTTCAATCTGTGGAGTACCGCGAGGTGCAGGACGGATCCCATCCAATTTGAAAGTTCCAAGGGTTTTATTATCATGCGACATTGCACGCTCACCCTGCAAAACAACAATATCAACCGCCGGCTGATTGTCGGCTGCAGTGGAAAAAACCTGAGATTTTTTTGTCGGAATCGTAGTATTACGCTCGATCATCGGAGTGGATACCCCACCTGCTGTCTCAATACCCAAAGTCAATGGAGTTACATCAAGTAGTAAAACATCATTTACATCACCTTGTAGGACAGCACCTTGGATTGCGGCACCAATTGCCACAACCTCATCTGGATTAACCCCCTGGTTTGGATCCTTACCGCCAAGTTCTTTTGCAATCTCAACAACTCTTGGACTACGGGTCATTCCGCCAACAAGAACTAGGTTACCAACCTCTCCAATACTAAGACCGGAATCTTTAAGACACGCCTCAAAAGGCTTCTTAGTACGCTCGTATAAATCGTCACATATCTGCTCAAGCTTGGATCGAGAGAGGGTAACATTTAAATGCTTAGGACCGGAAGAATCTGCGGTGATGAAGGGAAGATTAATATCAGTAGACTGGGATGAAGAAAGAGCCATTTTTGCTTTCTCTGATTCTTCTTTCAAACGCTGCATAGCCATAGGATCACCAGAAAGGTCAATGCCCTGTTCATTTTTGAAGTCTTCAACCAACCACTTAATGATTTTGTCGTCCCAGTTATCTCCTCCTAATTGGGTATCACCATTGGTTGCTTTTACTTCGAAAACACCATCCGCAATTTCGAGTACGCTAATATCAAAAGTACCCCCACCCAAATCATAAACGGCAATTGTCTCTTCACCCTTCTTGTCTAACCCGTATGCCAAAGAGGCTGCGGTTGGCTCATTAATGATTCGAAGTACTTCAAGTCCAGCAATGGCACCAGCATCTTTGGTCGCCCGTCGCTGATCATCATTAAAATATGCAGGCACAGTAATAACTGCTTGAGTGACTGGTTCACCTAGATAAGACTCAGCATCGGCTTTGAGCTTACCCAGAACCATTGAAGAAATTTGCTCTGGCATGAACGATTCTGTCTTGCCTTCAATTTCACATTCAATCACTGCCGCTCCATTTTTTCCTTCGACAACCTTGAAGGGAAGCGTATCAACCTCGTTCTTAATTTCCTCAAACTTGCGACCAATCAATCTCTTGGCAGAGAAAATTGTGTTCTGAGGGTTGGTAACTGCTTGCCGTTTTGCAGCTTGTCCAACGATGCGTTCACCAGTTTTGGAAAAGGCAACGATAGAAGGTGTTGTCCGGTTTCCCTCAGAGTTAGGGATCACCTTAGGTTCGCCCGCTTCCATGACGGCCATGCATGAATTACTTGTGCCTAAATCTATTCCTAATATTTTGCTCACGGAAGAGCACATGCACCTTCCATGCCCACTTGAATTAATTTTTTATATCCCTTATCAACAACCACTTAAACAAAAAAGAGCAAGTAGAGGAAGATATTAAAGCAAATATTTGCGTCAGAATGTCTCAATGAAATGTCACATACTGGCACCATGGGACAGAGTTTTTTAACTTTAATCAGAAGAAGAGTGAGGCAGATTCGACTCATCATCTAGGTTTTCAAGGATCTCCATTACTCTATTGCCTCGTTCTATACCAAGATCCCTTATAAATTGTAATTTTGGGGAATACTTTAGTACAATATGTTTACTGACAACTCCTCTAATTTCGCTCGCATGTCTGCGAAAAAATTGTTGGGCTTCGCGGGCACAAAGCTCATCACCCACAACAGAATAAGCGACGGTAGCATTGCGCAAATCAGCCGCTACATCAACCGATGTTATCGTCCACCTAACAGTTTCTGAACCGTACCTTGTTGATAAATAGTTCCCAATCTCTCTCTTGACTAGCTCATTTACTCTTGCCAGACGCAAGCTCATTTGGAAGTGAAGTTGGGTTAGAGTGAGGGGCGAATTTTTTCGACTTCAAAGGTTTCAATAACATCACCCTCTTCATATTTATCGAAAGAATCAAGTCGCATACCACATTCAAAGCCTGCTTTTACATCGGTAACATCATCTTTAAAGCGACGCAGGGTATCGATTTTTCCTTCGGCAATAATTTCGCCTGCACGAACAAGACGGGCCCCTTTGTTTCTAGTGATATTTCCTTCCATGACCATACAGCCAGCTACTGTTCTTCCCTTACTCACCTTAAATACTTGTCTCACTTCAGCCCTGCCACTCTTTTTCTCCACAAGTTCTGGCTCCAAGAGGTCAGCCATATTGTCTTTAACCAGATCGATGATCTCATAAATGATGCTGTTCTGAAAGACCTTCACTCCAAGATGCTTAGCTTCTCCCATGACGCCATTTTCCATCTTAACATTAAATCCAATAATGTCAGCCTGAGAGGTTTGAGCCATCTTTACATCATTTTTAGTAATCTGACCGACCTCAGATTGCAGGACCTCTAGACCGATCTTATCACTATTGATTAATTCTAATGAATCTCTCAATGCCTCAACAGATCCCCTAACATCTGCCTTGAGGATCAAGCGATAAATGGTTGAGTTACTTTTACTAATTGCAGCAAACAAAGCATCAACGGCAGCAGTGCCTGCTTCAACCTCACTTTCATCCTCTGCAAATTGAGCATCCTCAGGAACAGCGTTTAATTTCTTTTCAAGATCTTCGGCTTCTTCCGCATTTCTCCGAGCCTCCCTTTCATTCTTACAACCAACGCAAACAGATCCGGAATCAGGAACTCCTGACCATCCCAGTACATTTACAGGAGTGGATGGGGGGGCAGATTTCAACTGATTACCCTTGTCATCGATCATTGCTTTTACTTTGCAGTATACCTTACCGCATGCAAAGGAATCACCAATTTTTAAAGTTCCCTTTTGAACGATGAGAGTAGCAGTAGGTCCACGCCCAACTTCAACTCTAGCTTCAACAACAATTGCTTCAAGGTTGGCCTTTGGATTGGCTTTTAACTCCATCACATCAGCTTGTAAGAGTATCATATCTAACAATTCATCGATATTATCACCATTGAGAGCCGATACAGGAACAGTGATGATTTCACCTCCCCAATCTTCTGCAGCAATTGAGCGTTCCTGCATCTGTGTCTTTACTTTGTCAATATCCGCTCCCTTGACATCAATTTTATTGATAGCCACAAGTAACGATGACTGAGAACGCTGTACAAATTTTAGCGCCTCATCAGTTTGAGGCATAAATCCGTCGTCTGCAGCAACCACTAAAACTGAAACATCAGTTAGACTGGCACCCCGTTCACGAATTTTGGAAAATGCTGCGTGACCCGGTGTATCCAAGAAAGTAACTTTACGGTCATTTCGGCTTACTTGATAGGCAGCAACATGCTGGGTGATTCCACCCGCTTCACCGTCGACTACATTAGATTTACGGAGCGTATCAAGAAGGGTGGTCTTCCCATGATCTACATGGCCTAAAATACAAACAACTGGCGGTCTTACCTCAAGAAATTTATCATCGTTCTCGTCGACTTTTTGCTTTGCTTTTTGGGTAGGTGGCTCAGCTTTTTCTCCCCGGTGGCGAATCTCCAACTCAAAGCCCTTGGCCTTGGATACTTTACTGGCAACTTCCTCATCAATGGTTTGGTTCATCGATGCAAAAATTCCCATTTCCATGAGCTCGGAAATTAATTGAAATGGTTTCAAACCAATCAATCCGGCAAAATCGCGTACAACAATCGGGGGTTTGACAATAATTAAATTTCCCTCAACCGAACCATTGGACTCCTCTTTTATTTCTTGGGACGCAGGTGAAGACTTGGTTGGAAGCGGGGGCGGCACCCCTGCTGATTTAACGGGAGGAGGGGGTAAAACGGGAGCATTCCCGGCAGTAGATGTCTCGGGCAATTCTTGCTCTGCTATTTCCTCTTGATTTACCTCAGTAGATGGTAACTCAGAGGGTTGTTTACTTTCTTCAGATTTCTTTTTTTCGGCAATTTCCCGATCCATCCGCTCCCTATCTAAGTCTTCTTTAGATTTTACGAAAGGGATCGATTCAGAACCTGAAGAAGATTCCTCATTCTCAACATTCTCAACATTATCGACATTTGAGGAAGGAGAGTCAGAAATCGAGTCAGAGTTCTCTGAATCACTGAATTCATCAATTAGAGATTGTGCAGTAATGTTATCAATGGTGGAGGAAGCACTTTTGACTTCGTATCCTCGCTCTGCCAAAATGGCGATGACCTCTTTACTTGTTTTACTGGTCTGTTTGGCGATTGCGTGGATTCTTACGCTCATTGGAAAATAAATTTAATTAGTTTGGATACAGGAAGCAGGATTAATCACTATCCTCAGAAGCAGGCACATTTGACGCAACCTTGGAAAGAATGTCTTGCGCGATGTGCTCCTCAAATCCCAAACCCACCAGATCGGTCTGAGTGACTCCCTCAAACGCTTCTGGACTCACAAGACCGAAGGCAACCAAACGGTCAGCTACTTCGAATTCAATACCCACTGAGGTCAATCCCTCAGCGGCCTTAGTTTTACGTTCATCAAAACCAACTTCCTTAACGACTACTTTACCGATGTCTAGTTTCCATCCAAGTAGCCTGGAGGTGAGCCGAGCATTGATTCCTTTACGCCCAATTGCAACAGACAGGTCGTCTTCCTTAACCTCGAAGTACATTCTGCGTTTGTCCCTGTCCAAGTTCACATTCTGGGGCACTGCAGGTTTTAGTGCTTCTACAAGTTGCTCAATTGGATCTTCAAACCATCGAATAATGTCAACTTTCTCACCATTCATTTCCCGAACGATACTTTTAACACGCCCACCACGAGCACCAACGCAGGCACCGACAGGATCAACCTTAGGATCAGTACTTTTTACACATACCTTGGTCCTGTAACCTGGTTCGCGTGCCATCGAAGCCAAAGTGACGGTACCGTCAGAAATTTCAGACACCTCCATTTCAAACAATTTGCGCACAAAGTTAAGACTTGATCGGCTAAGAATAAGCTCTGGTCCCCTGCCCTGTTGTTCGAGTTTAACCAGAAGACAGCGAACCCTTTCCCCAGGAACCCAGTCCTCTCCTGGAGCTTGTTCGCGCCATGGAAGCAAAGCTTCTGCTTTTCCTACTTCTACGATTAAATCACCCCGCTCTTTCCTGCGAACAGTTCCGGTGACCAGGTTACCGACTTGGTCGCGGAATTCATCATAAATGTGTTCTTTTTCGAATTGTCGCAGTCTTTGCTTAATCGCCTGCTCTGCAGTTTTTGCTGCGATTCTACCCAAATAAGCAGGATCCATTTCCCTTTCGACAACATCACCGACCATTGGACTGTCAGCGTAAAGTCTAGCCTTATCAATGTGAATTTCTCTGGCAGTATCCGCAACCGATTCTACAACAGTCAGTAAGGTCCAAGCCTGAAGAGACCCGGACTTCGGGTTGATTTCAACTCTTACCTCACTAGGCAGGGAATTCGCACCTCCGCGTTCTGCCGCCGCTTTGATGGCGTTTTCGATCGTGGTAATCATGTCTGGACGACTGATACCCTTTTCTTTTTCCATGTACTCTAGGACTGCGAGTATTTCGCTGCTCATTGGAAGGAATATTTAATTGGGTTAAAATTGAAGAAAAAAAAAGACGAGCATGATGCCCGCCCCTTGTGGACTAGACTGTTAATTTGAAGATTCTACTATAATCTTCTTCACACCCTTGTCAACTTATACATGTGAGAGCAAGGTAAGTTGATTTTTACTCATTGCACGGACTGCCACTTACATTATTATCAAGGATTTTTCTATGAATATCATACGCTTCACCAATCTACCCGGGGACGGTATCGGACCGGAAGTCATGTCAATCGCTTTACAAGTCTTAGAAAAGACAGGTGAAAAATTTGGTTTTCAATGTGAAACCACGATGCACGATGTTGGCGGCATAGGGATTGATCATCATGGAAGTGCGCTTCCTCAATCCACTCTCAATGCCTGTAAGTCAGCCGATGCCATACTCTTCGGCTCAGTAGGTGGTCCAAAATGGGAAAACCTCCCTCCCAAAGAACAACCCGAAAGAGCAGCTCTTTTACCGCTTCGCAAAGAGTTTGAATTGTTTGCCAATCTACGCCCGGGCAATCTTTTTCCAGAACTGGCAGATCTATCACCTCTTCGTTCAGATGTAGCTCGTGCCGGAATCGATGTACTTTGTGTTCGCGAACTCACTGGAGGTATCTATTTCGGCCAACCTAAATCAACCCGAAGCTTGCCAGACGGACAAGTTGAGGCAATCGATACGATGATTTACCGAACCGGTGAAATTGAGCGTATCACTGAGGTGGCGGTAAAGGCAGCTTCCCTCAGAACTAAAAAGCTTTGCTCCGTGGACAAAGCTAATGTTCTTGAAACTTCAGTCCTCTGGAGGAAAACTGTTACCGAATGCGTCTCTAAGCTCGATCCCTCCATCGAATTATCGCACATGTATGTTGATAATGCAGCCATGCAGCTTGTTCGAGACCCCAACCAGTTCGATGTAATTTTGACCGAAAATATGTTTGGCGACATTCTGTCGGATGAACTTGCAGTTATTTGTGGATCTCTCGGCATGCTTGCATCCGCAAGCCTAGGCACAGCCAATAACTCAACTGGTCACCCTTACGGCCTTTATGAACCCGCTGGAGGCACAGCACCAGACATTGCCGGGCTAGGCGTTGCTAATCCATGTGCACAGGTTCTTAGTGCCGCCCTTATGCTCAGGTACAGCTTTGGGATGGAGGAGGCTGCCTGTGCAATTGAAGAAGCGGTCCAAGAAACCATCCGTTCTGGTTTGCGTACGGTTGATATTGCTCAGGGGGGATCCTCTGTGGGAACTATGGATATAGGCAACGCCATTCTCTCCCGCATCATCTGATCAGTCAAATTTCTAGGGATGAACGCTCAGCAAATCCGGAAATCCTTTCTCGACTTTTTTGCCTCCAAAAATCATGAACCGGTTGCATCGGCTTCCTTGCTTCCCCAATCTCCCAATCTCATGTTCACCAATGCGGGCATGAATCAATTTGTACCCTATTTTCTTGGCGATCAAAAATCACCTTTTGCCCGAGCTACTGACACTCAAAAATGTATTCGTGCCGGAGGGAAGCACAATGACCTGGAAGATGTTGGTCTTGACACTTATCACCACACCTTTTTTGAAATGCTTGGTAATTGGTCCTTTGGTGATTATTTCAAAAAGGAAGCGATCGAATGGGCTTGGGAACTTCTTGTCGATGTATGGAAATTTCCCTGCGAACGGCTTTATGCTACTGTTTACATGCCTGGCAAGGATGAACCTGCAGACTTCGATCAAGAAGCGTTTGATCTATGGTCTGCAATTTTTGAAAAAGCTGGTTTGAACCCATCTGTACATGTGGTCACCGGAGGCAAGAAAGATAATTTCTGGATGATGGGCGAGACCGGTCCATGCGGTCCATGCTCTGAACTTCACCTCGACCTGACTCCCGATGGAAACAGCATGGGAAAACTGGTTAATTCGGACTCTCACCTCTGTATCGAAATCTGGAATCTTGTATTCATCCAGTTTAATGCTGACAAGGAAGGTAATTTTTCTCCTCTGTCCGCCAAGCATGTGGATACCGGAATGGGCTTTGAGCGAGTTGCTGCTGTCATTCAGGCAACCAATCAATTTACTGATTTTTCCAAACCCGCGTCCAACTACGATACAGATGTATTTTTGCCTCTTTTTGAAAAACTTGCCGAATTGTCCGGGAAATCTTACCAGTCCACTCTTCCAATTGACGGAAAGCCAGCAAACCAACAGGAAGAGATAGATATTGCATTTCGTGTTATCGCAGATCATCTAAGAGCACTATCTTTTTCCATTGCAGATGGAATCTTGCCAGGTAACAGCGACCGGAATTATGTTCTACGGAGAATTCTACGCAGGGCAATTCGCTACGGAAGAACACTTGGATTCACTCAGCCCTTCTTCTACAAATTGGCACCGGTACTGGTCAATCAAATGGGGGACTTCTTCCCCGAACTCAAAAACCGGCAAGAACTGATTGTAAAAACCCTTAGGTCAGAGGAGGAATCCTTTAACAAAACCCTTGATCGGGGAATTGACTTGTTTACCAGCGAAACAGATAAAAAAACTCAAGGTGATTCTTTATCGGGTAAATTTGCTTTCAAATTATATGACACCTACGGATTTCCGCTAGACCTAACAGAATTAATGGCAAGAGAACGGGGGTTAATTGTTGATCATTCTGAATTCAAGGAAGAAATGAATGCCCAAAAGCAACGAGCCCGTGAAGCACATAAATCTACTGACATTTTAGTTAGCGACGATTCCGATTCTGAAGAGGCCACATTTTTTGATGGATATAATCCATCCAACCTTTCCGAATTCGATGCAAAATGCATCGATGTTTTAGATCAGGATGTGGATTGTTTTCTCGTTTTTGATCAAACTCCATTTTATGCGGAAATGGGCGGACAAGTCGGCGACATGGGCACTGTTCATTTGGAAGGGAAATCCCTGAAGGTTGAAAATGTAATTAAGGATAAAAGTGGCCGGTTCCTTCATCACGTTAAAAGCAGTCGTGATTGTCAGAAGCTGATTGGGCAAAAGCTTACAATCAATGTGGATATTGAAAGAAGGCTAGCGATCCAACGTCATCATACCGCCACTCATGTCCTCCACTGGTCTTTACGCCATGTACTCGGGGACCATGTTCGGCAGGCGGGTTCGTTGGTTGAAAGCGACCGTTTGCGTTTTGACTTTTCCCATTTCGAAGCAGTTTCTCACGATCAACTTCAAGCCATCGAAAAACTATCAAATGAGAAATTGCTAGTTAATGACCAAGTTAAAACCTATGAGATTCCATTTTCA
>Ga0181593_10002479_pt1 | contig 16993 bp, 7 predicted proteins | sample 071ome_19_FD_133756 | JGI IMG/M metagenome (GOLD analysis project Ga0181593, IMG submission 133756) | Coastal salt marsh microbial communities from the Groves Creek Marsh, Skidaway Island, Georgia - 071413AT metaG (megahit assembly) | ecosystem: Environmental > Aquatic > Marine > Intertidal zone...
AATAAATTCATCGAAGGGCTTATCCTCATTGAACGATTGGATAACGTAATCCCTAAATGGCCACAAATCCTGGATGATCCAGTTTTGCTCAAATCCGACGCTTTCCCCAAATCGGGTCACATCTAGCCAATGCCTGCCCCAACGCTCTCCGTATTGAGGCGAATTCAACAAGCGGTCGATCAGCTTTTCATAGGCTCTCGGGTCCGAATCATTGACGAACTCAGCCACCTCTTCAGGCGTGGGAGGAAGCCCGATCAAATCGTAAGTGGCCCGCCGAATAAGCGATCTCCGATCCGCCTCCGGATTCATTGACAAGCCCTCTTCCGAAAGCCGCTCGCTAATATAAGCGTCGATAGAATCGCGCTTCGGTTCAGCCAAGGGCTGGTAGGCCCACCAAGACTTGTCCGCCTTAGAGGCTTCTTTGAGCACCAGTCCTTCAGGCCAGTCCGCTCCCGCATCAATCCAGACGGCTAGCAACTCGGCTTCTTCCGCCGTCAGTGGCTCGCCCTCTTCGGGCATATCAGGAGGCTCGTCGGGCCCCAATGGCAGCGTTATCCAATGAAGCATACTGTCCTCTGAATTGCCCGGAATCAGTATGTCTTCCCCGGCCAGCCGGATATCCTCCAAAGTCGCTAAGGATAGGTCGCCTTTGAGTATATTCGGGTTGTGGCAGCCCAGACACTTTTTCTCGAGAATCGGGGCAACGTCCGCTTCAAATTCCAGCTCTTGCCCCACAGCAGTCGAAGCTAGGCCGGTCGCCACAATCAGGGCTAAGACAACGCTGAACTCTTTTTTCCGGGGCATCAGAAGGATAGCAAAACGTCCGCTAACATGGGAAATCTCCCCGCCGAAGTAAAACCTAAACCTAGAAATGAGGTATTCGTGGTAGCGGACCATCTCACGCCTGCGCTTAAGTGCTAGGCAGTGCGCGCCGGGCTCCCCTAATATTTAAGTAGCACAGGCATCCTGTCGTATCGGAGATAGCAAAAGAGCGACGACTGGCCCGTACAAAGATCCCCGAAGCTAGTTACGGGACATCCCTTAAAGATAGGGAGGATCGTCTCGATCCTCCGAAGTACAAATACGGAGGACCGAGGCGGTGCTCCCTACCAAAAAGCCGAAGCAACAGGCGGGATGCCCGCGCTACTCTCCAACTAGGAGCTCGGCTTTCCGACCCTTGCGAATAAATAGTTGCCTCATTCCCTGAAATTCGATGGTGCTAAGCCGTTGTATCCGCCAAATAGTCACAAAGCCTCGCCTTCGGCAATTCGACCATGACTCTCGATATAGCAATCGTCCTCGCTATTCTCGTTATCTCGCTTATCCTTTTCATATCCGAAAAAATTCGGATGGATGTAGTGGCGCTGATGGTACTGGTAACCTTGGCGCTCACAGGACTCGTTACACCCACCGAGGCCCTCGCCGGATTCAGCAATCCCGCGGTGATCACCGTTTGGGCTATGTTCATTCTCAGCGCGGGGCTAACGGAAACCGGTGTCGCCGCGATCATCGGCAGGCAAGTATTGAAACTAGCTGGCACCCAGGAAACACGGATGATCATTGTGATCATGCTCACTTCAGGAGTGCTCTCCGCTTTCATGAATAATATCGGCGTGGCCGCTTTCATGCTTCCTGTCGTCATCTCAGTTGCCCGCAAAACCGGCGTAGCTCCATCCCGCCTCCTGATGCCCCTAGCCTTTGGTTCGCTTCTCGGAGGATTGACAACCTTGATCGGCACGCCTCCCAACTTGCTCATTAGCAACGGTCTCAAAGAGGCTGGATACGAGCCTTTCGGACTTTTCGACTTTAGCCCCATCGGCGGCGCGGTCATGGTCGCAGGGGTCCTTTTTCTCGCCTTCGGAGCCCGCTTCTTGCTGCCTGAGCGGGATCCAGGCGCCAACGAATCGGAAACTATCGACCGACAGTCGCTTCAGAGCCAATACCGACTGATGGAGCGGGCCTTCTACCTGAGGCTGAACGAGCACTCCCCTCTCGCTGGAAAAACCTTGGCCGACGCCAATCTCAGCCAAGCCCTTGGATTTCAGGTTATCGCCCTGCAAAGAAATGGCAGTACTGTTTTCTCGCCGGGACCGGAAACGATGCTGGAAATAGGAGACCGCCTCTTTACCCAAGGCAATTCCGATCGCCTTAACGAACTGATAGCCTGGCGAGACCTAAAACCAATCGAATCGGAAAACAACCAGCTCACACCCGAACCAGGCCTGTCATTGATTGAAGCTCAAGTATCCGACTCTGCCGACTTCATTGGAAAGACGATAGCGGAAATCAATTTTCGCCAGCGCTACGAGTTGAATGTCCTATTGATTTATCAGGATGGCAAAACACGCCACCAGAACCTCGCTCAGCAATTCTTGAAGGCCTACAACCGCCTTCTCCTCCAAGGCTCAAGAGACGCCGTCGACGCCCTGAAAACCAATCCCGCATTCGAAGATTGCCGCCCCCCTTCCCAATCCATTATCGATCGCTATCAATCCGCCCAACGCAAACTCTACGAAGTGGAGATCCCCGAAGATTCTTGGCTGAAAGGCAAAGCCTTAGCTGACAGCAGGCTCGGACAAACCTTCGATATTCAAGTGATTGCCATCGAACGCCAAGGAGAGGAAATCCTTCTTCCCGATCCCAATATGCCGCTTCAAGTGGGCGATCGACTGATGCTTCATAGTCGTCCCGATAAACTCGATACAATCAGAGGTCTTCAGCAACTGAGCATCGAGACTATCAAGGAAGCCGATCAAGCCCTCCTAGAGGCTGAGGACATCGAGCTCGTCGAGGCTACCCTGGCTCCCAACAGCCCTCTAGCCGGGAAAACGGCCGCCGAGTTGGACCTGCGAAACCGCTATGGCTTGCAATTGCTGGGCATCCTCCGAGCCGGCAAGTCCATCCGCTATGGACTCGGCAGCAAGACAATCAAGTATGGCGATGCCATCCTCCTCATGGGCCCGCGAGAGAAAGTGGAAATGCTCCAGAACGACAAGGATTTTCTCCTACTGAGCCAACTGCCTAAGCTAGCGAAGTTGCCGCGAAACAAGCCTATCCTCGCTACGGCTATAATGGCCATGGTCATCATACCCGTATTCATTGGCTGGATGCCTATCGCGTTAACGGCTATAGCTGGAGCCACGCTGATGGTTTTAACCAAATGTCTACGGATGGAAGAGGCTTATCGCTCCATCGAATGGAAAGCCGTTTTTCTGATCGCCGGCATGCTTCCTCTCGGAACGGCCATGCAAGAAACGGGGGCAGCCACCTACCTAACCCAGGGCCTAATGTCGATCGTCGGAAATCAGGGCCCTTGGATTGTAGTGGCCAGCCTCTACCTCATCACTTCCCTCGCGACCACCATCATTCCCACGGCAGCCCTCGTCGTTCTTATGTCGCCCATAGCCATCCAATCTGCAGAATCGCTGGGCATCTCCCCTCACAGCGCTATGATGGCTATCGCGATGGCCGCTTCCGCCAGCTTTACCAGCCCAATTTCCCACCCGGCTAATGTACTGGTTATGGGCCCTGGCGGATATCGATTCAACGACTACCTGAAAGTCGGGATACCTTTGGCTTTCGTCGTGTTTCTAACCGCGATGTCAGTATTGCCGTTCCTGTGGCCGTTTGAATGAACGAGGCAGTCTTGTAGCCTTTAAAGACCGCTTTTCTAGCCGTAGCTTTAGCGAAGGCTGAAGACGGTCCTCCCTACCCTTCGTTCAAGTGAGGCAGGGAGGACTGTCTCAGTCCTCCGATACTCGCTCTTCCAATTCCGGTCGTCCCTCGCCTCGGGCTCGACGCAAATTCTCCACGGCGATAATATGTCGGTAATTCGCCTCAAGGCGATTCGTTCGCGATTCGGTCAAAGCAACTCGAGCTTCGAGCACATCCAGCTGGTTTATCGCCCCCGCTTCGTAACGGCTATCCGCCAATCTCAAGGCTTATTCCGCTTGCTCCACCGCTTTCTTGGCAGCGTTTACCAGTTCTTCCGCCTCTTGGAGCTCCGACATGGCCTGTCGGACTTGCACCTCAATGGCCAGTCGCAAGGACTCTCGCTCGATCTTCGATTGCTCGAGCTGCGACCTCGCCTGTCTCACTCGACCCTTTCGGGCCGATCCATCAAAGATATCCCAAGTCGCCACCACCCCGACCGACCATCCTTCTGGACTATCGTCAAAGGAGCTCGAGAAATTGCCCCGACGCTTGCCGTAACTTCCCACCAAGTCCACCTGCGGCCGATAGTCGGCCCGAGCGATTTCCAATCCCGCGTCCCTAGCTTCTTCGATAAGCTGCAACCGCTGCAATTCCGATCGGTTCTCCAGCGCTACCTGCAAGCTGTTCTCCAGTTCAAAGGTCGCAGGTCGGTAGTCTATTTTCCCTTGGAATTCGGGGATTTTCTGCAGGTTGCCTGGATCGCGCCGGTAGTTGCTGTAGCCAATGCTTTGCCGTAGTTGATCAATGGCTACACGAAATGCGCTTCTTCGCTGAATCAAAGCCGGCTTAGCATTGGCCAAAAGCACTTCCGCCCGGAGCACCTCGAAATCGGAAACCGATCCTGCCCTTAGTCGATTGCGGGCGTCTTCAAGGGCCTCTTCGAGAAGCTCAATATTCTGCTCTTCCACTTCGATTTGATCGCGAGCCAGCAATGTGTTGTAATACCGAGTCGTTACTTCTAGCATGGCATCCATAATCGTCGACTCTAAAAACAGCCGAGCCGAAGCCCGCGTCAATTCCTGGGCCTTAAGAGCCGCTTTGATGCCGCCTCCTTTGTAAAGCGCCTGACGCAAATTCAGACTAATTCCCCAGTCATCCTCTCTCGCCTCGGTGAACCCCTGAATGACCTCGGTTAGATTTTCATCTAGTTGCTGGTAGTTCGCATCCAAAGTTAGGCTCGGGCGCGTCTGGGCCTTAACTTCGACAATCAGGCCTTCCTGCTCCTCGATTCGCTCCACTGCTTGCCGTATGGCGAAGTTGTTCTTCAGGGCATAGCTCCGAGCCGTATTCAAATCGAACGTATCCGGCACTTCAGGCGGCAGGTCCTCTTGCCCGAAACTCGCGGTAATCGTAGATACAAAGATTCCCAACCGTAGGGCCAGCGCTTGCGCTGTGCCGCATTGCGTAATTTTCCGACGCGGCACAGCGCGAGCGCTGGCCCTACGACTTCCAAAACTAAATAGCGTCACCCTCCTCATGCCGCCAACTCCGTATCCGTATTTCCATGATTTTTGGCCATAAGCATGTAGAGGGATGGAACGATAAATAGCGTGAACAGCGTCCCTATAGTCATGCCGCCCACCAAAACCAAACCGATGGAATTTCGGGCCTCCGCTCCCGCTCCGGTTACGAAAACCAGCATCATATGACCAAAAACCGTGGCAGCGGTCGTCATCAATATGGGCCGCAATCGAGTCGCGGCAGCCTCACTCGCTGCTACCAGCTTGCTCCGTCCCCGCCGTTGCAATACGTTGGCAAACTCGACGATAAGGATACTATTCTTGGTTACCAAACCCAACAGGGTAATCATACCGACCTGAGAGTATATATTCCACGACGTCGTCCACCCCCAAGACCAGTGTGGCGTCCAAGGATCCCCGGGCGCCCGAAGGCTGGTGAAAATCAGAGCCCCGAACATGCCTAGAGGCACGGACCCCAGCAAAATGATCAGCGGGTCTCGGAACGAGTTGAACTGAGCAGCCAGCACCAAGAACACCAAGACCAAAGCCAGAGCCAATGTTGGCAAAAAGCTGCTCCCTTCCTCCCGCAACTGGCGCGACTCGCCCGCATAATCAACAGCGTATCCCTGCGGAAGCGTTTTGGCAGATTCCTCCTCCAACACTTTCAGAGCTGTATCCAGCGGAGCCATGGGGATTCCCGAAATCTTGACCGAATTCAGCTGGTTGAAACGATTTAAGCTGCGCGGCTCGACCGAATCCTGAATCGTCGCGAAACTCGAAAGCGGCACGAGCTTCTGCTCAGGCCCACGAACGTACATGTCCACCAAGTCCTCAGGCGCAAGACGGCCCGTCCGCTTCACTTGAGGAATCACTTTGTAGCTGCGTCCATCAATAGAGAACCGATTCACGTAATTGCCTCCCAAGAGAACGCTCAAGTCCCTTCCCACGTCCGACAAATTCAGCCCCAGTGCCGCTACTTTGTCGCGATCGAAAACGATTTTCGACTGAGGCTCGTCGATCTTGACATCCAACTCAGGAGGAAAGGCGAATAGTCCGCTGGCAGCGGCGTTGCCGGCAACCCGCTGAGCCAGTTCGGCTATCTGTTCCGTATCCGCGGTTGAGGAAATGATGAACTCGACTGGAAAGTTGCTTCCCCCTGGTAGGGCTGGTGGCAATACAGGAAACAAACGAATGCCGGGAATCATGCCCAGTTGGGGAATAATGCTCTGACGGATGTCGATAATATGACGCTCCCTTTGATCCCATGGTTTGACGATCATGCCCCCGAACCCGCCGGTCGGAAACGTTATTTGGAAGGAGTAATCATACTCCGGCGTCGATTCGAAAACCTCCTGCACCTGTTCGCTGAAATGAGAGGATTGCTCAATCGTGGAATTGGAAGGCGTACTCAAGAGTCCGAATATAATTCCTTGGTCCTCGGTTGGGGCCAACTCCGTAGTCATGGACGACAGTATAAAAAGCGGGAAAATGAGCAGCGTAATAAAACCCCACAAGGTGTAGATAGCCGGACGCGATCGGAGTGTCCCTTCGACGGCCTTTCGATAGCGTTCCCGCAGACGATCAAAGACATGGTTGATAAAGCCGCGCAAACCCTTCTCCTCAGACCCTTTTTTGAGGATTTTGGAGGCCATCATAGGCGAGAGGGTCAGAGCCACGACACTGGATACGATTACCGCGCCCGCCAAGGTAACAGTAAACTCCCGGAACAAAGACCCGGTCAGACCGCCTTGGAAGGCAATCGGGGCGTAGACCGCCGCCAAAGTGATCGTCGTAGCAATGATAGGGCCAACCAGCTCGCGAGCTCCTTCTACTGCCGCTTTGAACGGAGATTCTCCCTCCCTCAAATGCCGTTCAACATTCTCCACAACGACAATGGCGTCATCGACAACCAGCCCAACCGCCAAGACAATCGCCAAGAGGGTTAACAGATTGATGCTAAACCCGAACACCTGCATGAGGAATATCCCGCCAATCAGTGAAACGGGAATGGCTACAACCGGGACGAGCACCGATCGGATGGATCCTAGAAATAGGAAAATTACGGCCACGACGATGGCTAATGTCTCCATGAGCGTCGTCACGACTTCCTTCAAAGCTGTGTCTATGTATTCGGTTGCATCATACGCAACGCCCCCGGTAAAACCGACCGGAAAGCGTGATTGCATGGCATCGATCTCCTCCCGAACGCGGCTGATGACATCGAGAGAGTTTGCATTGGGCATCACCCATACGCCCATAAACACCGCCTGATCTCCTCCAAAGCGCACGTCCGCATCGTAGTCTTCCGCGCCTAGCACAACATCAGCGACGTCGCTCAAGCGGACGATGCGGTCACCATCTTCGCGAATGATGAGGTCCTTAAACTCGCCCACGGAGGTCAGGTTCGTATTGGAGCTCAAACTGATTTGCTCGTAGCTGCCTTTCGTTTTTCCCACTGCAGCCAAAGCGTTATTTGCCGCCAGGGCGCTTCTCACTTCGGTAGCGCTGATGTTGAAGGCCGCAAGCCGCTCCGGCTTGAGCCAAACCCGGATCGCGAACGTACGGGCTCCCAGAATATCCGCCCGCTGGACCCCTTTTACCGCTGTCAATGCCGGTTGCACTACCCGCGTGAGATAGTCGGTCACTTCATTGCGTTCCAAGCTGGTTGACTGGAAACGCAAATACATCGAGGCGAACTGTGTATCCGCAGTTTCAATATTGATGATCGGCACCTCCGATTCGGGAGGCAAATCGCCACGAACTTGATCGACCTTCGAGGAGATTTCCGCCAAAGCCTTGGTGGCCTCCACGTTCAATTTCAATCGGATAGAAATGGTTGAGAGCCCTTGAATGCTGCTGGATTCGATATAATCGATACCATCCGCTGCGGCAATCGCCCGCTCCAAGGGTGTCGTGACGAATCCCTTTACCAACCCGGCTTCCGCCCCAATGTATGGCGTCACTACAGTGACGAGAGCGTTCTCGCTTTTTGGATACTGACGCACCGTAAAACCTCCGGATCCGGAGGTCGCATTAAAAATCGCTTGTCCCCCAGCGATAATGATCACCAAATTGACCACGATCGCCAGAACCGGTCTGCGAACGAATATATCGGTTATCGCCTTTGCGGATTCGCTCATTGCCGCGTTGCTCCTACGAATCAGCCGGTTGCGGGTTGAACGAAGGTCTCAACCCCTTCGTGTTGTCGACAACAACCGCCCTGCCATTGGAGAGCTTGAAGGCTCCGGTCGCGACAATTTCCTCTCCGGCTGAAACGCCGCTCAAAATGGATACATAGTCTCCTTTGGTTTGGCCCAGTTCCACGAACCGCTGCTCAACCAACTTGCCTCCATCCCCGTCTTTGATGACGAACACGGTATTTCCAAAGGCCTGATAATATACGGCCGTTCCCGGAATCGCTACCACCGTAGTGATCTCGGGTTGGACTATGTCGACGTTGACGAACATTCCCGGACGCAACAGCCCACCTTCGTTCTCAACTAATCCGCGAGCTCGAAACATGCGATTAGCCAAATCCAAAGCGGGATCGATCGCTTGCACTTTCCCTGAAAACTCCCTACCTGGAAAGGTATCCAAGCTTAGACGGACTTCAAGGCCTTCGGCCACTTGGCTCAGTTCCTGTTGCGGCAAAGAGAAGTCGACGTAAATCGGATGGATGGCCTGCAAGGAAACGACTGGGGCTCCCGCGTTTAGGTACCCGCCTAGATCGGCCTGCCGAATTCCCAAACGGCCGTCGAATGGGGCCCGTATCCGCTTCTTTTCCAAAGTGGCTCGCAATTGCTCAAGAGCCGCCCGCGCTTCTTTCGCCCGGGCTTCCGCGGTGTCCAGTTCCGACTGGGCGATGGATCGCGACTCCCGGAGCTCGCGGGCTCGACGCAAGTTGACATCCGCCAGTTCCGCCGAGGCTCTCGCCGACTCCAATTGAGCCTGCTCGGCCGAAGTATCCAGTTCAAAAAGCAACTGGCCTTTCTTCACTTCCTGGCCTGATGCGAAATGAATGGCCGAAAGCGTTCCCGGCACTTCCGAGGAGACCGTAATTCCTTGAAATGCCCGCAAGGTTCCGACCGCGGAAACCAGATTCTCCCACTCCATTTCCTCAGCTATGTCCGAGGTGACGGACTCGGGAGGCATCACGAACTCAGGCGGCGGAGCGAATTGCGGGCCCTTGACGAAAACCAGAGCCGCAACAATCGCCCCGATTATCACGAAAATAATTAAGAATGCTTTCCACATAGCCCAAAAGTTTGAATTCGAAAAATAGCTAGCCTCTCGATGGCAACCAAAAGATTCCACTACCGCAGCCTCGAAATTCCAGCCCCGTTGAAACCCGAATTTCGGCATCGAGCCACAACGATATGGGGAGCATCCCTCATCGAGCCAAGCGGAAAAAGGTGACAAATGCCGCTTTCCACACCCCAGCCAAGCAGCCCGAATTGTTCAAATCATAAACGCGACCCTAAGCCTCCTAGCCGGCCCATCGACAAGCTCAGGGTGGTGAGGCACGTCGAACCAAGGTATAGCTCCACCTTATACAACCTGAATCGAGGGTGGAACGCGACCTCCCAGCTCGTTTGTTTGAGTCTAAACCAGCTCAACCATTCACAATACGAAAATCGACTTGCTTATCAGATGCGCTCTCAGTTTTTCCCTGCCGATCGATTACTGCCCCCTCAAATCCGGAATCGGTTCGCTGCGCAGGTAGGGTTCCCGATGGGGCTTTAGATCATCGCCTTGCGATTCCGCCCACTCCGCGAGCTCTTTCCGCATCCGTTTCATGACATCTATGTATTCAGGATTCCATGCCAGATTACTGTATTCCATAGGATCCTCTTCGAGATCGAAAAGCTCGAACTCCTCGCGCGTGTAGTAGTCCCGGATAATGGCCGCCGCCTTGGGATCGACTTTCGCCGCTTCGTCCCACTCATCCCAAAACGCTCCTGCTCCATCTTTACGAAGCCGATCCGAGTGATTAGTGAAGTAGGCGTCGGAACGCAGGTTGTGAATGTATTTGTATTTGCCTATACGAACGCTGCGAATAGGAAATATGTTCATGATCTTGTCGCCCGTGTGGGTCGTAAATATGCGATCTCGATGTTCGGAAGATTCGCGATTCAGAACGGGTAGAAAAGAACGGCCATCAATATCGCCAGGCGCCGTTCCTCCCGCCGCGTCAATAAGAGTGGGCACGATATCCACCCAGCTAACCATGGCATCGGTTCGAACGCCTTTGGCCACATGGCCAGGCCAGGATACGATAAGCGGGATGCGGACACCCGTTTCATACAAATTCCATTTGCCCCTAGGCCACTGGCCACCGTGATCGCTAGTGAATAGGAACATAAACTCGCCGCCAAAGAGTTCAGTAGCGATATCGTGGATGCGGCCCATCTCTTCGTCCATTCCCGTGATATCGGTTAAGTACCTGGCCCAATGGCTTCGCGTTTCCGGCGTATCCACTAGATAATCTGGAAGATGAATTTCATCTGGGTCGTAAATCGACTCTTCCGACCAAGCCACATGCGGTCGTCGATCCCCCACCAACAGGCAAACAGGCTCCTCCACATCGCTCGAAGCCAGCCACTCGCGAACCGCCACCGACATATTTCTCGGCGATGGGGAGTGAAAATCCAATCCATCAAACTCGCGTGTCCCATGAGCCACTTTGCCGAAGGAGACGACCGTGTAGCCCATTTCATCGAGTATCGGGAAAAGGAATTTCGTGCCAGGATAAACCTCCGTATGATTGGCATGAGCCCCGTGGCGGGCAGGCATCAAGCCTGTGAGCAAGGAAAAGCGATTCGGACAGCAAGACGGCGATGCCACGTAGGCCTGATCGAAAGTCATGCCATTAGCAGCCAGTTTCTCCATGGTTGGCGTTCGAGCATCAGGGGAACCATAAACCGAACTGTCCGCCCGTCCCATGTCGTCAGACAAAAACACGACCAAATTGGGGAGCTCCTGCCCGAACAAAGCGGAACTAGCCGCTAGCCAAAAAAACGGAATCGTTAACCGTAGTCTCATAATCATTTGGGGCATACCTTCTCTGGAATCTAAGGTCGACCCTGCTTTAACAATCCCTAGGAAACAAGTCCCCAATCGAGCAACCCGTTGTTCCGGACCGATCCGACCACGCTTTCAGCTTGAGTCCACGGACTCCGAATTGAATATTTGAGAAGGCTTCATGGTAAGGCCGACAATACTCCGTCGCTAGACTAGGTTGCCCTATTTCGACTGCTCGAGGACAAGAGCAACCCCACCATTTAGAGCGTATTTTTCTGCCAGACATCCTTCTCGCCATGCGAACGCTTTTTCTCAATTCCCTCTTTTGCCTATCGGTCATCATCATCACCACCTTAGGGCCCCACCGCTCATTCGCCGACCCCTACGATAACTTCACTGATTGGGCCATCAACCGAGGGGACAAAAAAGGTACTCAATACTCAGAGCTGGCCCAAATCCATGCAGCCAATGTCCACCACCTGAAGCCCGCATGGGAATACCGGGCGGGAGACGCCAACGAGCGCTCCAACATGCACAGCAACCCGATCATCATTGACGGGCTTATGTACTTCACCACTTCGACCCTAAGAGCCGTAGCCATCGATGCTGGAACCGGCAAGGAGGCCTGGGTTTTCAAGGCCGAAGATCATCATCCCGATGGTACCGTCTTCCGAGGGCGCAGTCGCGGGATCGTGTATTGGGAATCAGGCGACAACAAGCGTATCTTCCATTCCGTAAAAGACCGCGTCTACGCATTGGACGCTAAAACGGGCAAGCTGATAACGTCATTTGGAGAAAATGGCCATATAGACCTGCGACAGAATTTGGGTATGGATCCCGAAGACGCGTCCATAGAGGTCACCAATCCGGGCATCGTCTACAAGGATTTCCTTATCGTCGTCTCCCGCGTGCCGGAAGGCTACTCATCCACACCCGGAGACATTCGGGCCTACGACACGATCACGGGCGAATTCAAATGGGCCTTCCATACGATTCCTAGAGAAGGTGAGTTTGGATACGACACCTGGGAATGGGTTGAAGGCGAACGCTACGGAGGAGCCAATTCCTGGGGCGGCTTGACTGTCGACGAGGAGCGGGGATGGGTATTCGCTTCTACCGGCTCGGCGGCCAACGACTTTTACGGAGGCTATCGCAAAGGGCAGAACCTATTCGCCAACTGCGTTCTCGCGTTGGATGCCACTACCGGTGAACGGCAATGGCACTACCAAACCGTGCACCATGACATCTGGGACTACGACAACCCGCCCGCTCCTCAGTTGGCCACGATCAACCGGGACGGAAGCCAGCAGGACGTTGTCGTTCAGTTCACTAAAATGGGCCTCACCTTCGTGCTCGATCGCGAAACCGGAGAGCCCGTTTTTCCCGTGGTGGAAACTCCCGTTCCTCCATCCACGGTGGAGGGCGAGAAGGCGTGGCCCACCCAGCCTATTCCAGTTAGGCCGCCCCCCTTGACCCGCACCGGCATATACAAAAGCGACCTCACCAGCATATCGCAGGAAAGCGCCAAATACGCGGCCCAGCAATTCGAGCGCTACATTGGCGGGCCCCTCTACACCCCTCCGAGCGAACAGGGGACCATAGCCCAACCGGGCACGCTGGGCGGAGTCGAATGGCACGGTAGCTCCTACGATCCCTACAGCAACATTGTGTATGTTAATTCTAACGACGCTCCTGGTATTCTTAAGCTTACAAAAACCTACGAGCCCATTAACGATGCTGGCCTGACCAATGCAGAACGTGGCCGCATTCTCTACGCAAAGAATTGCGTGAATTGCCATGGAATCGATCGAAAGGGCATACCTCCAATTTATCCCAGCGTCTTCAAGCTCGACAAGCCTCGAGACGAAATTCTCAAATGGATACGGACCGGAGGGAATATTATGCCTGCTTTTCCCCACTTGTCGAACAAGGAACTTGGCTACCTGGCTACCTACCTATCCAGCGAGGAAGTCGATGACAAGATTTTGCCGGAATCGGAATCCAGAACGCGTTACTTGATCGGCGGCTACGGATTCTTTAAAGATCAAGATGGCTACCCGGCTATCGACCCCCCTTGGGGCACGCTTAACGCCATTGATCTGGCAAAAGGCGAGTTCGTTTGGCGAATTCCATTGGGCGAGTACCCTGAGCTCGCCGCCAAAGGTATTCGCAATACGGGCACAATGAATTATGGCGGAGCCGTCGCCACGGCTGGTGGGCTCATTTTCATCGCCGCTACCGCCGACGAAAAGATCCGAGCTTTCGAGAAGAGCCGTGGCAAGCTTCTGTGGGAATACCAGCTCCCTGCAGGCGGTTACGCAACCCCTAGCGTTTACATGCACGAAGGCAAGCAGTACGTCGCCATCGTGTGTGGAGGTGGAGGCAAAAACCGCACTAAATCTGGCGATACCGTGATGGCCTTCGCCCTACCAGACGACATCCCCGCTGTGACCAAGGCTACGGAATCTTTCGAGATGGATGGCGATGGATGGATAACCCTATTCGATGGCGAAACGCTCGATGGCTGGGTCCACATGAATGGCTCCCACAACTACGCCGTAGAGGATGGCGCCATCGTAGGCCGAACCGTCGCCGGGAGTCCGAATTCCTTTCTCTGCACCACCCACGAGTTCAGCGATTTCGAGCTGGAGCTCGATACCATGGTTGACGATATCACTAATCAAGGAATCCAGTTTCGTTCTTCAGTTCGCCCAGTGACTGAACGGGATGCCCACAACTGGCGAGCCGGACGCGTCTGGGGTCCACAAGCTGAGGTTCGACGGAATCTCGGTAACAATTCCCCCACTACCGGCGTGCTCTACGGCGAGGCCCTGGGAACGGGCTGGCTATCCTCGGAAGAAAAGGTGCAAAACGGGCACGATTATTTTAATGACGAAGGCTGGAACCGGCTCCGCATCATCGCCAATGGCCCGCGCATGCAAACCTGGGTAAACGGCAACCTGGTTGAAGATCTCGTTCGCAAGGACGTCTACGAAACCCATCCCCAAGGCTTTATCGGACTGCAGATACACGGCATCAAAGGCCAGCGCCAATTCACTATGAAGTGGCGCAATATCCGCATCCGCCCGCTCGAGTAGAGATTTAGCTACCGAGTAGTGAAGCGCTTTTTGAGGTATGGAGGAGCGGCTCGGTCCTGCAAATTGCCAACCAAACGATAGAGGAGGACCGAGCCGGCCTGCCTAACAAAGACAAAGTATCCGCAGTCGTTTGGGCTACTCCAACACCCTCACCGACAAGGACTGCAGCGACCAATTGCCCGTATCTTCCGATGAGAAGCGAGCTCGGCTATCGAGACGCAGTGTCTGGCCCGCCTTCAAAACACCGAGATCGCTGAGAACGCCGCTTTGGTCTTTGTCGTCGATATCCGCATTCACACAGTAAATAGATAAAGGCGCGCCTTCTCCTAATCGATAATGCCCTCCAGCCGTTTCGCCCTTAGCCAATAAGGCCGCGTGCTCGACGACGACGTTCCGGTTGAACCGAATGAGGAGCGCCTCATCTCCGTCAACCGTATTGGCGTCACCCTCACTGATGCCAAGCCCATCGGAATTCGACGTAAAGGTCGCATCAGCCAGCGATCGGCCGCTTTTCTCGGCGCTGATTGTCGCTCGCAATGAGGAATCCGTCGCCGCGATTCTGGCATTCCTTGCCCGGGCTCCGCCAATTTCATCGTTCGATCGAAAATCAAACTCGATCGACGGTCCCAATTTCAATTCGGCGAGCCGATGACCCCCAGCATTCCTGTGGAGCGTCGCCAATTCCGTCATGTACCCTATTAATGGTTTCAAATCGGAGCGATCGATCACGTTCGTGGTTTCCATTTGATCCGTCTTGAGATCGTATAGCAGATAGGGATTGGCCTTGCCTTGTCGCAACAATGCTGAATCGAAAAACAATTTCCACTGCCCATCGAACCGCTTTCCATTCACTTCGGGGGAATCCAATCGCAAAACTGCCACCGCTGGATCGTCGCCGGCCTCCTTGTGGTCGTGATGCATAATCAGCGACCGCCCTTCCACAGAAGCGTCCCTCATAGCCGCTAGAATGCTGTAGCTGTCTTCCCCGCCCTTTTGGCCAGAACTATAATTGGGCATCCGCTCTCCAACAATCTCGGAGAAAGTCGCATATACATCCTGCAAGCCAATCAGGGCCTCGCTCGTCTGACCCGGTGTATTGGCAGATCCATCACCAACACCACCAGCCTTCCAAGCTACAATAAAGGGAACGCGGTGCCCGCCCTCGAAGGAAGACGCTTTGTTGCTGCGAAAAGGCCCCGTGGCGATATCGCTATCTTTCTCCGCCCCATTGTCGCTAGTGAAAATAACCATAGTGTTGTCGATCAGCATGCTTCCCGGATTGCGAGGATCTTCATTGGCCTCCAGCCAGTCGATCATGCGCCCCAAAGCGACGTCGTTCTCGTAAACATAGTCATTGCGCGTATCCGTGGGCTGGCCATCTTTGTTCCGCGCCGCTCCAGCAACTGGGACACCGCCGATAGCCGTATCCGGAGTGTGGGGTCCGTGATTGGAATTGGCCGGATAGTAAAGGAAAAATGGCTGGCTCCGGCTCTGGGGATCGCCGATGTGATTCGTCATGAAACCGATGGAGTTGTCTGAATGCTTGCTCCCCAGCTCTTCGAGAATGTAGGCGTTCGCGCCCGTTGCCACGAGCCCTTTTTGCGAACCCGTTGCGCCGACGACGAAACGTCCATCGATGTGGCCTGGGCCTCTTACTCGCGTTACCTCCCCATCTTTGATGGTCGGTCCGGACGACAAATGCGACCTGCTTGTATACCATGCGACATCGAAGCCATGATCCAATGGCGAGGTGTGCAAAGGTTTGGATAGGTCGGCGTCGTCCCAACCAGCGGCTGGCGAACCATCCGACCGAGAAAACCTAAGCCCGACATGCCACTTGCCAAACATAGCCGTACGATAGCCATGCTTCTTGAGCATCGAAGCAAGAGTTGGCCGATCCGCCTCGATCATGGGATCGCCTTGGGATCCGAAAAGCACCCAGTGCTTCAATCGATTTCGCCAAGGGTAGCGTCCCGTCAGCAATCCATAACGCGTAGGCGAGCAGCGAGAGGATGGCGTGTGCGCATCCGTAAATCGGATACCCATCCGGGCCAGCCGTTCCATTTGAGGCGTGTGAACCTGATCCCGGTCCGCATTACCAGTGAAGTCTTGATAGGCGCTGGTGTCGCCCATGCCCATGTCATCCGCCATCATGAGTATGATATTCGGGCGATTCAAATCCTGGGCGGCGGCGAAAACGGAGTCCGCTAGGATTGCGAAAACCGCGATAAATATAGGAGCAAGCGCTTTCATTTCGATAAGTTCAGAGGTTAAGGTTTTAGAAAATTTCGTTTTCGATTCCCAGGTGTGGCTCGAGCCTATCCCAATCAAACTCGATTCCTGTTCCCGGAATGTCTGGAGCCACGGCCAAACCGCCTTCCAAAACAAGCGGACGGGTCGTGTAGCGATCGATTGGGAAACTGTGGCGTTCCATCCAGCCTCCATGCGGCTGCGATGAAACCAGGCTTACATGCAGCTCATGCATCCCATGCGAGCAAACAGGAATTCCGTAATGACTAGCTTGATACGCGACTTTCAACCAACCCGTTATGCCCAAACAATTAGAGGCATCCGGCTGGATGTAGGAAAGCTTCGATTGCCGAAAGGCGTAGCCAAATTCGTGCATGGTATGCAGATTTTCTCCCATGGCCAAAGGGACACCGGTAGCATCCGCTATCTCCGCATAGCCGAGATAGTTGT
>Ga0181593_10002484_pt1 | contig 16984 bp, 17 predicted proteins | sample 071ome_19_FD_133756 | JGI IMG/M metagenome (GOLD analysis project Ga0181593, IMG submission 133756) | Coastal salt marsh microbial communities from the Groves Creek Marsh, Skidaway Island, Georgia - 071413AT metaG (megahit assembly) | ecosystem: Environmental > Aquatic > Marine > Intertidal...
GGTCAGCGCCGCGACATGGGCATGCAGCAGATATTCCGAACACGGAACATCATTCAGGGTGAGCTTGCCGTAAAACCCGGTGAGCGTATGCGAGAGCGGGTTGTTGGGATGCCCCGCCGGGCCATGCCAGCCGACCAGGGCGACGGCATCGAAACTCTCGTCCAATTCCTGCAACATATCGTAGGGGTGCCCCGACCAGCCGCGGATCAGGCGCGCCTCTAGGGGAAGGCGCTCGGCCAGGATATTGCGGCCCGAGCCATGCGCGTCCTTGACCCAGATCTCGGTCGCGCCGGCGTTGAGCGCGCCCTCGCAGGCGGCCACCGCCTCGGCGGTCATGCGTTCACGAAACTCCGGATAGTCGCCGTGGCGCTTTGCGGCCTCGTCCCAATGGGCGATGCCGGCGGCGCCCTCGATATCGACGCTGATATAGACTTTCATGATGCTGGATATCCCGGACGGAAATCTGACGCGGGCGGCAGTCTACGCAAGTTTCCCGACATTCGCGAGCCCATGGGCGCGGCGGGTAATCCAGCGGTGAAATACCTGAAACGCCGGTTCAGCCAGGCGGTTCGCCCGATGCACGAGATACCATTGCGACCCCTTGGGGATGGAAAGCGGGAAGGGCGCTACCAGACGGCCGGCGGCGAGGTCGTCATCGACATAGGGCCGGATACCCATGGCCACGCCGACCCCGTCAAGCGCGGCTTGTATGGCCTGGCCGTAATATCCGAGTTCGGGGCCATAGCTGAACGGCGCCTCGGCCTTCGCCGCCGCCAGCCAGCGCGGCCAATCCTCCGGCGCGTGTTGAACCCGGATCAGACTCTCCGCCGACAGATCCGTGGGAGCTTCCAGGCGTTCGGCTATCGCCGGCGTGCACACGGGCAACAGATCCGCGGCAACCAGCGGTTCCGCCACCAGGCCCGGCCAGCGTCCGTCGCCGAGACTAATCCCGCAGGTCCATTTGTCGGAAAAAGGCGCGGTAATGCCGCCGGTTGTGATGTGAACGTCGATTTCCGGGTGCTCGGCGCGAAAATCCGCGAGCCTCGGGATCAGCCAACGGATCGCGAAGGTCGGGCCGACGTCGACTGTCAGGGTCGGTGGACCTGCATCCGCCGTGACCTCGGCGGTGAGCGCGGCCAGCGCGTCGAGGATCGGGGCGAGGCCGGTGCTGTAGCGTTCTCCGATGGCGGTCAATTCAAGCCCGTTGGCGCGGCGATGAAACAGCGGGACACCCATCCGCTCTTCCAGCAACTTGACCATGCGGCTGATCGCCGGGGGGGTGACGTGCAATTCCTCGGCCGCCTTGGCGAAACCGCCATGTCGCGCCGCGGCCTCGAAGGCCCGAACCCCGTTCAGGAAGGGAAGGTCGCGCATTTTACCATAAAAAATTCTTAGTCTATGGCCAAGATAACGCGTTTTGCCCTCGGACGCCAGAAAGCGCAGCCTACGGATGTGAATCACCGGGGGGAGGGCGCGGTCATGTCCATGGAACTGATGATCATCATATCGGCGGCGATGGTGGCGACGGGGTTCTTGTCCGGGGTGTTTGGCATGGCCGGCGGGCTGGTGCTGATAGGGTTTCTGCTGTTCGTGATGCCGGTGCCCGAGGCAATGGCCCTGCACGCGATCACCCAGATCGCCTCGAACCTTTGGCAAGCCTTGATTTGGTGGCGGGCGGCGGTAATGCGGATCGTGCTCGCCTACATCCTTGGCTGTCTGCTGGCCCTTGGAATCTGGAGCCTGATCCTGTTCGTGCCCGACCCGGCGGTGGCGCTGTTGTTTCTCGGCGTGACGCCTTTTCTCGGACAGCTTGCGACCCGGTGGATCGCGCTTGACCCGGCGAACCCCCGCCAGGGCGTCTTCTACGGCAGGCTCTGCATGTCGCTGATGATGCTGACCGGGGTCGCGGGGCCGGTTCTGGATCAGTTTTTCTTGGCCGGAAAGCTCGACCGCCGGCAGATCGTCGCCACCAAGGGATTCTGTCAGATATTCGGCCACGGGGTGAAGCTGGTCTATTTCGGCGGCATCGTCACCCAAGCCGCGTCGTTGGACCTGCTCCTGATCGGCCTTGCCGTCGTCGCCTCATTCGCCGGGACCGCGCTATCCAAGAAAGTGCTGGAGGCGATGAGCGACGCCCAATTCAAGCGCTGGGCTGGCGTGCTGATGATGACCATCGCCGGGTACTACGTGATCCACGGCGGGTATCTGGTTGCTCAGGGTTGATGACGCCCGAGGATCGGTGGCGGTAAGCTTGTTGAAGTGCAAGGGAGATGATCATGACCGACCCCAAGGAACCCCTGATCCTGGATCTCGTCGCATGGGTGGCCGATAGCCCGAAACCCTATTTGGACGTCATGGATGCCTGGCGCACCTCCTGTCCCCGGCTCACGGTCTGGGAAGACGCGGTTGACCGTGGCTTGGTGCGCCGCGACCCCATGCCCGGCGGTGGCTTCCAGGTCGTCGCCAGCGCGGCGGGGCTTGAAGCACTTCGCCGGGACGGCCGCGTTTAAGGCGATCCCATCGCCGAAACCGGTCGACCCGAAAGATCGGCGATAACGAAAAACGGCGACCCGAGGGCCGCCGTTTAACCTATTCGTTGGGCGTTCACCTTATACGGCGATATCCAGCTGTGTGCCGCGATTTGGATCAAACGGCGTCGGCAGCTGCTGATCCTGGCTGGCCAACTCGTTTCTAATTTCCGACTGCTGATCGCCGCCGTCATCCTCGGCGCCGGCCGCGGTCACTTGGTTCACATTGGCGGCGGTTGCCGTCTGCACCGCCCCGCCGGCTTGATCCTCGCCGACCGCCGGTTGCACGGCGGCCGCGCGCTGTTCCGCGCGATCGATATCGGCGCCGCGATTGAATTCGTCCTGCTCTTCATTTTGCAGGCCGGCGACCGAGTTACCCGGCCCGAGGCCGCGGATGCTGGCGGTTCCCGCCGGATCAATCTGACCAATGGCTGCCATGTGCTCTACTCCGAGCTGAATACGTTCCTTTAAATTTAGCCGTTTGGTGGCGCTATTTCAATGGGATTCGCCATCGACCATCCTCACGTGATCAGGATGAGCGCTCCGACAGGAACGCGCGCATGTGAAACGCGGCTTGCTCGGTGCCGGGATAGGCCGCTTTTCCCACCGGACAGGCATGCCGGGCCAGACATCCCCGGCCCATGCAGGTTTTCCCCTCCTGGGTGGCCAAATGCGCGGCGCATTCGTCGACAAGATGTTGATTCCGCTTGAAAGCATGCACCGGGCAGGCGGAAAGGCAGGGCTTGTCCACGCATTGATCACACGGGCTTGCCACCGACTCGTGGTGGGGAAACGCGATCTCGGTCGGAAGTAGTAGGGCGCCACGATAGCCGTGCCAAAGCCCCCATTCGGGATGGATCAAAATTCCGAGAGGTGATGCAGATACCGGCTCGGCCCGCATCGCCCAGCGCTGGAACGGCGCGAAGGGCGGGCCGTCCGACGGCATCACGACATCGGCGTCGTGGCGCTCGGCGACACGTTCCAGAACGGCGCGGCTCCATCCGTCGAGAGGGTTGGGGCCGGAAGGTGCTCGTCGGTTGAACACTTTCCACATGCCGGCGCCAGCGTTTCCGACGATAACCACCGCGCGGGCCGTTCGACCATCGCGCAAGCTCGGCACGTGATCGCTTGGCCGGGGCTGGAAGCCGCCACGGGCCAGCAGGCCCGATTCGGTCAGATCCGAGGCAATCGCGTCATATCGGTCACTGCCCAGCGGTTTTCTCCCGGCGCTTTGCGATGCCGCGGTTCGTGTTTGCGTCTGTTTGCGACTTAGTGTTCCAAAGGCGACACATATGATCAAGACATGGTCGCATTTTTGTCATATGGATGAAGTATTTATATGGTCATCCGCGCGATTTTCGTTCTAACCTATTCCCGTCAGGTGGTGGTCGCATTTATCATCGCCTCCGCTTAACGATTACGCGGTAAAAGTCGGGACGTTGTTCGCGGCGTCCTGCCATTAGAGAAATCCGCTGGATGTTCGAAGATCCCGGCGACTCCCCCCTTCAGATAGATTTCGTGCTGGTCCCGAATTTTTCGATGATGGCCTTCACCTCGGCGGTGGAGCCGTTGCGTTCGGCGAACCGGTTGGCCGGGCGCGCGCTCTACCAATGGCGTATCCTCAGCCGGGATGGCGACCCGGTCGCGGCGAGCAACGGGATCGAGGTGGTTACCTCCGGCTCCATCGCCTCGGTGGAGCGCTCAAAGGTCACCCTGCTTGTCTCCGGAATAGACGTGCAGCTCTACGAGGACGAGCGGATCTTCGCCTTCATGCGGCGCATGGCGCGTCAGGGCGCGGTGATCGGCGCGCTCTGCACCGGCTCGCACCTCCTGGCGCGGGCGGGATTGCTGGATAACCGGCGCTGCACCATCCACTGGGAAAATCTCGGCGGTTTCGTCGAGGAGTTTCCGGAGATCGAGGTCTCCTCGGATATCTACGAGATCGACCGTGACCGGGTGACCTGTTCGGGCGGGACAGCGGCGCTGGACATGATGCTGCACCTGATCGGCCGGCAGCATGGCCAGGCCATCGCGAATGATGTCTCGGAGCAGTTCATCCACGATCGCATCCGCGAGCCTCACGACCATCAGCGGATGGAGTTGCGCGCCCGCCTCGGGGTCAGTCATCCGAAACTGATCGCCGTGATCAGCGATATGGAAGGTAATCTCGAGGAGCCGCTGAGCCAAACCGAACTGGCGCAGCGGGCCAATCTGTCGACCCGTCAATTGGAACGTCTGTTCCGCAAATATCTCGGCGCGACGCCGACCCGATACTACCTCAACCTGCGTCTACAGCGCGCGCGACAGCTGTTGCTGCAGACGACAATGTCGATCCTGTCGGTGGCTCTGGCCTGCGGTTTCGTGTCGGCCAGCCATTTCTCGAAATGTTATCGCGAGTGTTTCGGCAAAACCCCGCGCGCCGAACGCGCCGTTCGTCATGGGACGCCGGGCTCGGTTACAGAGGACGCGGTGGCGACGGGCTGACGCCCGCGCGGCTTGAAGGCTTCAGGGAACCTCGGAGATCGATTCCAACTGGCTTTCGGGCGAGGCGGTCTGGCCGCCGGCTTTGATCACCGCCTGTTCCAGATCCCGCGCCGGGCACAGGCCCAGCAGGACCGGGTGACGCGCGGTGATGTTCTGGGAATTCCAGTGGGTCCGGTCGCGCACCTTATTGATCGTGTCCTTGGTGGTGCCGACCAGTTTGGCGACCTGGGAGTCCTTCAGTTCGGGATGATGCTTCAGCAGCCAGGCGATGGCGTCCGGCTTGTCGCCGCGCTTGGTGATGGGGACGTATTTCGGACCCTTGTTCTTGGTCGCCGGCTTGGGCAGGTTGCTCTTCAGCATCTCCATCCGCAGATTGGGATCCTGGGAGCACCGATCGATTTCTTCGCGGGAAACCTGGCCATTGGCGACGGGATCGAAACCTTGCATGCCGGTGCTGACCTCGCCATCCGCGATCGCCTGCACCTCAAGCGCGTGCAATTGACAGAAATCAGCGATCTGCTCGAAGGTCAGGGCCGTATTGTCGATAAGCCAGACGGCGGTTGCCTTGGGCATCAGCGGTTGTGTCATCACCTCTCCTTTTCCGCCGTCAAGCGGCCTTCTCGTTGGCGGACCATCACGGGATCATGCTGATGGGGAAACTTTTGCCATGGCAGGGTTATATAAGGAAAATGTCGCGCATGTTCAAACACCAAACGACGTGGGCGTCGGGCCGCCCAGACGGCGCCGTCGCAACCCAGGGAGCCGATCATGGATATTGAGGATCTCGAACCCCGCGATACACCCGCGAAGCCCAAGGATCTGAGCGGATGGAACATCGAGGATCTGGAGGCGTATATCGAAAACATGCGCGCGGAGATCGATCGGGCACAGGCGATGATCGACGCCAAGCGAAATGTGAGTTCCGCCGCCGACGCTCTTTTCAAGCGTTAATCCCGACGCTATTCAGGGCGCCGCGTAGAGGTAACAGAGAACGAGCCAATGCAAGAGTCGGTGTATTTCGAGGATCTGTCGGTGGGCGATGTGTTCGGTAGCGCGTCGAAAACCATTACCGAAAGCGAGATCATTGATTTCGCGTGGAAATATGATCCACAGCCGTTTCACATCAGCAAACCCGACGCCGAGGCGTCGATGTTCGGTGGGCTGATCTCAAGCGGCTTCATGACCATCGCGACCACCTTTCGGCTGTTCTATCAATCCAATGCCTTCAAGGAGACCGGCGCCGGCGCCCATGGCATCGACAATATCCGCTGGATCAAGCCGGTGCGCCCGGGAGACACCATCCGGGCGACAATGGAGGTCCTGGCGCTCAAGGAATCCAAATCACGGCCGGAAATCGGCAATGTCCTGGTCCGCACCTCGACGCTGAATCAAGACGACGAGGTCGTCATGACGATGGAAACCCCCTGGATCGTCAAGCGTCGCCCCGTCCCGGAGGTTTGACGTGGCGGCCGGTGATTTGGGGCGCATTGCCGCGGGTGAAGGCTTTCGGCTTTGGCGGGACGCCGCAACAGGCGTAGACTTTACGTTAATATCCAAGTGGTAGAGTGCTGGTGATTGCCTTGCGCGATTGCTTAAGGAGATATTCATGGCGAACCGCGCGCTATCCTTGATATCCGGTCAAGAAGGAGATCGCGGGCTCGTATAGCCTGTGTCATGAACCAGCTCGCCCCAAAGAAAGACCAGGCCATTGAAGCCCCGGCGAGCGAGCCGGCGCCGCCGCCGCGTCGTGGTCGTCGGTTGTTCGCCGTCGCGCGCGCGATATTGCTGCTCACGCTCTTGGCGGCGATGGTCGCTTGGGCCGTGCAATGGGTCAGGACTTCGGTCCTTTTCGTGCACGAGACCGACGCGCGGATCATGGCTGATCTCGTCTCCGTCAGCAGTGAGGTGGACGGCCGTCTCACCGATTTGCGGGTCGGCGAGGGGGATCGCGTGACCAAGGGCCAGACCTTGGCGGTTATCGACGCCCGGTCCGTCGCCATGGCGCTGGACGAAACCAAGGCGGAGCGTGAAACCGCTTGGGCGGAATTGGCGCGGGTCGAGGCCGAGACCCGCATGATCACTCAACAGACCGAAACCCGGATCAAGAGCGAACGCTCCAGACTGTCGGTCACGCAAGCGAACCAGTCCGTTTTCGCGCATGAACTCGGTTTCGCGGAAAACGACTTCCGGCGCATCGAGAAACTCGCGAAATCGGGGGCGGTCTCCACGTCCCGCCTGGAGCGGGCGCGCACGGATTTCCTGAAGGCGCGCCAGGAACTGCGGAAAGCCGAGGCCGAGGTCACCACCGCGCAGGCGCGGCTCGACGAGGCGCTGGCCGATCGGGCCCGCCTTATGGTCAAGAAAGCCGAGCACGTGGAACTGGAAGCGCGTCTGGCGGAAATCGAAGCGCGGATCGCGCGGCAAAATGTCGATCTCGCGGACCGTACGATCGTAAGCCCGATCAACGGGGTGGTTGGTCAGACCTTCGCCAAGACGGGTGAGTATCTGTCGGAGGGCAAGCGGATTCTCGTGCTCCACGACCCGGATCGGATCTGGGTTGAATCCAATATCCGCGAGACCGAGGTCGGGCGCCTCGAGGTCGGGCAGCCGGTTCGCGTCGAGGTGGATGCCTATCCCGACATGGCCTTTGAGGGCCGGGTCGCGCGGATCGGAGACGCCGCGACCAGTCAGTTCGCGCTATTGCCCAGGATCAACGATTCAGGAACCTTCACCAAGGTTACCCAGCGCATCGAGGTCCGCATCGATTTGGAACCGAGTGAAGCGTCGCTCAAGCCGGGAATGATGGTTGAGATCTTCGTTGATGACGGGGCCGGCGGCGGGTTCTGGTCATGGCTTCGGTAGCGGTCTCCCCGTCCGCGCAAAAGCTGGTCAACAAGGTCGGCGTTACCATTACCGCGATGCTGGCGATGATCTCGATGATCATGTCCTCGACAATGGTCAACGTGGCGATCCCGGATATCATGGGCGCTTTCGGTATCGGTCAGGACGAGGCTCACTGGATTTCCACCGGGTTTCTGGCGGCGATGACCTCTGGAATGCTTCTGAATGGATGGCTGGTTACCAAGTTCGGCCCCCGAAACGTGTTTATCGGCGCCCTGGCGGTTTTTTCCGTGACCGCCTTCGCCGGGCAATACGCGCCGACTTTCGGCGGCATCGTGGCCGCGCGCTTTCTACAGGGGCTCTGCGCTGGATTGATCCAGCCTCTGGCCATGAGCACGGTTTTCCTGGCCTATCCCCCGAACGAGCGCGGGGTCGCCATGGGCTGGTTCGGGATGGGCATTGTTTTCGGCCCGACCATCGGGCCGGTATTGGGCGGGATGATCATCGACGCGGTGCATTGGCGTTTCGTGTTCGCGGCGCCGGTTCCGATCATGTTCGTCGCGGCGGGACTGGCCTCGGTTTTCATGCCCGGACGGGACGAGACCACCGTGAAAGCCTCGTTCAACGTGATCAGTTTCGTGCTGATCACGGTCGCTATCATGATGTTTCTGAACGGTATCACCACCGGTCAGCGCGACGGTTGGGAAAGTACGTCCGTCTTCGGGCTTCTGTTTGGTTCGGCCTGTGCTCTCATCGTCTTTCTGGTGCGCGAAACCAGCAGCGACGCACCACTGCTGCAATTGCGTCTTTTTCGATCCAGCACCTATGTCGCGTCCGCCGTGATCGGCTTTATCTTCGGCGCCGGCATGTTCGGTTCGCTCTATATCGTCCCGGTCATGGTTCAGACGGTCCAGGGATTTACCGCGCTCAAGGCGGGATTGATGCTTTTGCCCGGCGGTATCGTATCGATGCTGGTGTTTCCGATAGCGGGTAGGCTTTCCACCCTGATCCCACCGGTCTACACGATCGTTATCGGGCTGGCGGCGTTCGGCGTGTCCTGTCTGATGCTGGCGGGAAGCGGGATTTCGACCGCGTTCTGGACCATGGCGATCATGGTTGCCTTCGGACGCGTCGGCCTGGGACTGGTGGTGCCGTCCCTCAATCTCAGCGCGATGACCTCGGCGCCGCGCGAACTGGTTCCCTACGCGGCCGGGACGATGAACTTCATTCGCCTGACCGGAGCCTCGATCGGGGTGAGCGCCCTGGCGTTGATCATCGATGGGCGGATCGTCAGCCATGGCGATACCTTGCGCGCGACCCAAACGGCCGAGAACCCGGTGACCCAGGAGATGCTGTCGGTGGTTTCGAAAAGGCTCGAGCCGACCGGGCTGACGGATCTGGAACGCGCCGGCGCCGCGATGAGCTATCTCAAGAACGCGCTGTCGCTGAAATCCCACGAACTCGCGTTCCAGGATGGATATCTCGCGCTGGCGGCGCTTTTCGCGGTCGGCGTGGCGACGACATTGGTGATGCTGCGACGTTCCACGAAAAGCTGACGGCGCGTCAAAGTCGAGTAGGGCAATGCCAAGCCGCTGATCATAATCAGTTTCCGAGAGCGGTGGATGGATTGTGGGTAAGTAAATCAATCATGACGTTTAACCGACGAGAATTCTCATTACGAGTTCAGGGTGATTGACTCGATTTCGCGACTCGGAAGGTAGTCCATTTACTTCAAATTTGAGGCAAAAATCGCCTTGACCCGATGGCGCCGAATCAACCATATATAGGGCGCCTCTGGAATCTGGCCGCAATTGGCAGCGTGTCGGTACAAACCGATCCGGTGGTGATTCGGCTGGAACAACCGAGAATGTTTGGGTTCATGCCGCGTCTATTGATCATTGCGATGGTTTTGCTGGTAGGGGCCGTCCGGCCCGCGACCGCGCTGCCGGATGATTGGTCTCGCGCGGTTATACAACTCGCGGACGCGGCCGGTATTCTCTCCTCGCGCTCTTGTCGCGACGGCGAACACCCGGGACGCGCGGCGCAGGTTTTGTCGCATCTCCTGAACCAGGCCTCGCAGAACAAGCACCTTAACTTCGCCGAATGGCGGGAGTATCGCCGGAATTGGGTGATACCCTCGATCCAGGCGACCCGTGGGCTGAGTCACTCGTCCCGTGATTGCGACACCGCCCGTGAGGCGATAAGCGCGGTGATCGACAAATGGAAGGTGCCCGACGATATCGCGACCCAGTCGGCGGCGGCTTACTCCATCGGAACGCCGGATGACGGCTCGTTGCCGACCGGCCCGATTTTGGGCGCGGCCAGTTCCGACAAGTTGCGTGACCCGGCGTCCAGATAACCGCCGACCGACGCGAGTTCCAAATCAGTCGAGTTCGGGCTTCTCGCCGTCCGGCAGCGGGACGTGGAACGTGTTCAGGGTCATCGAAATCAGCGTGTAGTAGCCGAGGATTCCCACCAGATCGACCACGCCGGTCTCGCCGAATTCCGCCACGGCCTCGGCGTAGGTCGCGTCGCCGACCCGATGATCGCGGTGCAGTTGGGTCGCGAATTCGTAAACGATGCGCTCGGCGTCAGTGTTGAATTTCGGCGCCTTGCGCAACCGGATCGCTTCGACCAGTTCCGGGTCCAGGCCGGCGTCCAGACCGATGCGCTTATGGGCATACCATTCGAACTCCGCGCCCCAGAAACGACCGGTGACAAGGATGGCGAGCTCGCTGAGTTGTGTCGGCAGGGACGTCTCATAGCGGCAGAACTGACCCAGTTTCTGGGCCTTGTCGGCCAAGGCCGCGCTGTGTAGCCAAACCTTGAGAGGGCCCTGAACCTTGCCCCGCGGGCCGGCGGCGATTTCGTCGGCGATACGCCGTTGATCGGGGTTCATTTCCTCGGTGGAGAGATCCTTGATACGCATTTTGAGTGTCCTCGTGGGTCTAAGGAGTGGTTAAACCGGATAGCCGGGCTCGCGCCTCGGCATGCCGTCGAATTGATCAAGCATTCGTTCGCGCCAGGCAAAAACCGGGTCGTCTTGCTCCAGCATCTTGAATTCACTCACGCCGCGCGCCCACATGAAGGCGCCAAAGACGGCATAGTCGGCGTAATTGGGGGTCGAGCCGCCGAGATAGTCTCGCTCCTTGAGCGCGGTGCGCACGGGATAAAGCGTGGTTTTGAGCTGGCCTTTCGTCTCGTCGCGGTTGGCGACGATCTCTTCCAGGGTCATCCCGAAACGTTTCTCGCGGGATTCCCGGAAATACGCCTGGTCGTCATCGTGAATGACATTAGGAATATCGGCGACGACACAGCGGGCGACCAGGGGGTGCAGTTGGCTTTCGACATAGGCGGCGACAAGCCTCGCCCCGCCTTCGCCGGTCTCGCCTCCGAGCAGGGACGGCGTGCTTGGATAGGCATCGTCCAGATAACGGGCGATCTCCCAGCTGTCACAAACGGTGGTCGCGCCGTCGACCAGCACCGGAACCAGGTTCTGTCCGGAAAACGCCAGCTTGTGTTTGTCGGAGAAACGAACAAGCTCCACCGCCGCTTCCGCTTCTAGGCCTTTATGGGCAAGGGACATTCTCGCGCGCCAACCGAACGGACTGAACCTGCGGCCATTCAGGCCCGAAAGATCATAGAGGGTGATCGTCATGTCCGGATGTTCCAATCGATCAGTGTCGCGGCGCCGCGCAGATTAGACCACGTATATCGTCGAAGGAAATAGCACCGCTCCGCCCGAGCGACCGTTTTCGGTCACGCGATATCGAAAATACCGGCGCTCACCGATGTCGGCGCGATCCCGATGAGGGTCAAGGTGTGACCGAGGCCGAGATCAAAGACCGAGTTTCCGGCGCCGTCATCCACCGCCAGGGCAACCATGTCCGCCCCCGAGGTGATGCCCGAGCCGTTGATGTTCGATAGTATTTGAAGGCGGTCGCCCTCATTGGCGTCGTAGTCGGCGATCGTGTCGTCGCCGCCGTTATTGGACAGCACGAACCGATCAATGCCTTCGCCGCCATACATGAGGTCATCGCCGCGGTTGCCGAACAGGGAATCATTACCGGTATCGCCGGACATGCGGTCATCGCCTTGCCCACCGAACAGCTGATCGTCGCCGAATCCGCCGATTATGTCGTCGGCCGCGAGGTTGCCGTGCAAGAAGTCATTGCCGTCGGATCCGGAGAGAATGTCTGCTTCCTGTCCGCCATAGAGCACGTCATCGCCATTGTCGCCGACCAGAAGATCGCTGCCCTTGTTGCCGTAGAGGACATCATCGCCGTCGGCGCCGCTTCGCGTGTCGCGACCGTCCCGGCCCAGCAGCAGATCGTTGTCGCCGCCGCCGACCAGCGAGTCCTGGCCGACGCCGCCGTCCAGCGTGTCCCGGCTGTCCCCGCCATTCAAGGTGTCGTTGCCGTCTTCTCCATAGAGTTCGTCGGCGCCGCCGGCCCCGCTCAGCAAATCGTTGCCGCTCCCGCCGAACAGCCCCTCGGGGACATCGGTTCCCGTGAGATTGTCATTGCCGGAGCTTCCCGACGGTCCTTGTCCGAAGCCGGTGATCTGTCCTGAATCATCGATTTGCAGGAAGGTCGCGGCTTGCTGGCCCGACGGCGTCTGGATAACGCTTGAACTGATGGTCATGCCCGAGAACGAACCGGTCAGGGTCAAGGTGCCCTGGGCGCCGATGTTCAGGGTGGTCGTCCCGGCGTCGGCGTTCTGACTCAATCCGAACAGCGAGGCCCCGCCGGTCCCGACCACCAATCCGGTAATGACCACCGTCTCGCCGGCTTCGAAATCCAGCACCGTATCGCCCGATAGGTCGTTGATATCGCCGACGATGCGGTCGATACCGGCGCCGAGCGAAATCGTATCGTCACCGGCGCCGCTGAAGACCCGGTCATCGCCATCGCCCGCGATAATCAGATCGTTACCGGCACCCGCGATCAACAGATCCGAGCCGGCGAGCGCGCTTATTGTGTCGCCGCCATCGCTGCCTTCGATTTGGTCACTCGCGTTCGTGCCAGTGAAATCGGCCATGACTCAATTGTTTCCTCAGGCTACGAATCATCTGATTATAAAAAATTTCCATCAAATTTGTGGTTAAACCACACGGGCATAAGAATATTTACGCGTCCTCGTCTCGCTCGGGTCTAGCCTTGGGTGTCGGCCTTCGGGCGATAGTGGGTTTCAAAGGCATTGGTGATCGGATAGCGCCGGTCGCGTCCGAAGGCCCGGTGGCCGATCTTTACGCCGGGAGGCGCTTGCCGGCGCTTGTACTCGGCGCGGTCGAGCATTCGCCAGGTCCGCATGACCGTCGCCTTGTCATGGCCCTTGGCGACGATTTCGTCGATCGACAGTTCATCCTCGATCAGTCCCTGGAGAATCGCGTCCAGCACCTCGTAGGGCGGCAGGGTGTCCTGATCCGTCTGGTCGGGCTTGAGCTCGGCCGAGGGCGGCTTGGTGATGATCCGCTCCGGCATCACCGGACCGTCGGGGCCGAGCGCGCCTCTCGGCTTGTTCGCGTTGCGCCAGCGGCAAAGCTCGAAGACCACCGTCTTGTACACGTCCTTTAGAACCGAATAGCCGCCGCACATGTCTCCATAGAGAGTCGCGTAGCCGACCGACATTTCTGATTTGTTGCCGGTGGACAGAACCATCGAGCCGAACTTGTTCGACATGGCCATCAGGGTAAGTCCGCGGGAGCGGGCCTGGATGTTTTCCTCGGCGATGCCGCTATCGGTGCCGTCGAATTGTCCGCTCAGCATCTCGCCGAAGGCTTGCATCGCTGGGCCGATCGACACGGTGTCGTGTCGCACGCCGATCAGGGTCGAGGCGGCGGCGGCGTCATCGAGGCTGTCCTGGCTGGTATAGGGCGAGGGCATCATCACGCAATGCACCCGCTCGGGGCCGATGGCGTCCACCGCGACCGCCGCGCTCAGCGCCGAATCGATGCCGCCGGACATGCCGAGGATAACGCCGGGAAAGCCGTTCTTGTTCACATAGTCCCGCAACCCCACCGTCATCGCCTGATAGATCGCGGCGAGGTCGGTTTCGATCGGCGCGGTCTGTCCGGGCGCGCAAACCCAGCCGCGGCCGCCGCGTCGCCAATGGGTGATCGCGATATCCTCGCGCCAGGCCGGAAGCTGCCACGCCAGGGTCCGATCCGCGTTCATCACGAAGGAAGCGCCGTCAAAGACCAGTTCGTCTTGTCCGCCGATCTGATTGAGATAGACCAGGGGCAGGCCGGTCTCTACCACCCGCGAGACCGCGTGATGGACCCGAAGATCCGACTTGCCGGCCTCGAAGGGAGAACCGTTGGGCACCAGAAGGAACTCGCCCCCGGTCTCGGTGATGCATTCGACCACGTCGGGCGTCCAGATATCCTCGCAGATCGGCACCCCGATACGCACGTCGCGAAAATTGATTGGGCCAGGCATCGGGCCGGGATCGAAGACCCGCTTCTCGTCGAACACCCCGTAATTTGGCAGGTCGTGCTTGTGCCGCGCCGCCGTTACCGCGCCGTTCTCCAGCAGGACGTGAGAGTTGTGCAGCTTGTCGCCCTCGACCCAGGGAGTGCCCAACAGCACCGCCGGTCCCCCGTCCGCGGTCTCCTCGGCCAGTGCCTCGACCGCCGCCCGGATCTCGGCGACGAAGAGTGGTTTGCGCACCAGATCCTCGGGCGGGTAGCCGCAGGCATAGAGCTCGCTGGTCAGCAGCAGATCGGCGCCGCTGGCCGCCGCCTTCGCCCGCACCTCGCGCAGTTTCGCCATATTGGCGTCCACCCTGCCAACCGTGGGGTTCAACTGGGCGAGCGCGATGGTCAGTGTGTCGGTCATCGTGGTTGTCTCTTTGAAACGCGGGTGATCGGTGGGTCGGTTGGCCGGCTTGAAGCAATCAGACCTTCAAGCCGTGCTTTTCCTTGATCCCCTTCAGGACGGGCATGAAATCATAGGTCGGGTGAAACTCGGTCTCGAAGGCGCCCCAGGCACAGCGCTCCAGAGCCAGATTGACGTCTCTCAGACGATGCCCCGGAAGCTTTAGAATGGCAACCTGGCCGATGCCCATCATCACATACCAGCCGACGACTTCCACACCCTCGGGCGGGAACTCCTTCCAGAAGCCGGTATCCTCCAGCTTGGCGTTGATTTCGCCCAGATTCTTGTCCTGCTGATGTTTCAGGAACACGGTCAGAAGCATCTCGCCCTCACCAACGCTCATGAACAGTCTCCAGTGGTTGAACCGCTTCTCGACGCGCGCTCAAGCTCGCCGTCCGGCCCATGTTGGCAAATCCCGGGCGGAGCGGGAATGGAATAATCGTCGCGGCCCTCGCGAGGTGGTCGGCGGCGCTATTTCGATGCCGTTTGATCCATGCGATTATCCCGCGCCCGTCGCCGCCCGGACGATGACCTATGAAGAAGGAAGTAAGCCGCATGGCCGAGAGAACATTGCTTGTCGTTGGCGCCACCGGACTGCTGGGCCGGGCCGCCTTGACCCATTTCAAGGGCCTGGCCGGCTGGCGGGTGCTGGGCCTGTCGCGACGCACGCCGGATGTCGACGGCGTCGAGCATCTGGAAGCCGATCTGATGGACCCGGCCTCGGTCGAGCGGCACGGCGAGGCCCTGGCGGCGGTGACCCATGTTTTATACGCGGCGCTTTACGAGATGGAGGACCTGATCGGCGGGTGGCGTCACCGGGAGCAGATGGCCTCCAATCTCGCCATGTTCAAGAACCTGATGGAGCCGCTGGAGAGCGCCGCCATGGGGCTCGCCCATGTGGCGATCCTCCAGGGCACCAAGGCCTACGGCATCCATGTCGAGCCGATGCGCGCGCCGGCCCGCGAACGGTGGCCGCGTCATGACCACGAGAATTTCTACTGGCTTCAGGAAGATCACCTGATCGAGCGCCAGGCCGGCCAGTCGTTGGATAGACCCTGGACCTATTCGATCTGGCGGCCCCAGGTGGTTTTCGGTCACGCCGTCGGCAGCCCGATGAACCTGCTCGGCGCGATCGCGGTTTATGCCTCGATTTGCAAGGAAAAGGGCGAGCCCTGTCGCTATCCCGGCGGTATCCCGGTGATCACCGAGGCGACGGACGCGCGCCTGCTCGCCTCGGCGATGGAGTGGGCCGCCGATAACCCGGACGCGGTGGCCAACCAGACCTTCAACATCACCAATGGCGAGGTGCTCATCTGGCCCAATCTCTGGCCCTTCGTTTGCGACTATTTCGGGGTCGAGGAGGGCGAACCGGAACCCCGGTTCCTTGCCGAGACCATGCCGGAAATGGAACCGTTCTGGGCCGAGATGGTCCGCAAGCACGGCCTGGAGCCCCACACGCTGAAACAGCTGATCGGCGGGTCCTGGCAGTTCCTCGACCGCGCGACCCGCCCGACCGGCGGCCCCGTGCCGCCCTCCATCGTTTCCAATATCAAGCTACGCCAGGCCGGCTTCGCCGATTGCTTCGACAACGAGCAATCCCTGACCCATTGGTTCGACGAGATGCGGCGGACGAAGGTGATCACGGGCGAGTGAGGGGCTTGCGCCTCCGCATCATTCTTGGCAGCAATGAGGCATGACTTTCGTTGGCCAATCCCTTGAGCGTGTCGAGGACCTGTCGCTGTTGCGTGGCGATGGGCGGTTTGGTGACGACCTGGCGGAGCCGCCGGGTTGTCTGCATGCCGCCTTTCTGCGCGCGCCGGTGGCGCATGCGGTGATCGAGAGCATCGACGCGAGCCGGGCGCTGGCGTTGCCGGGCGTTACCGCGGTCATTTCCGGCGCCGAACTCGCGGACGAGACCAGACCGTTTCTTTCCGGCGTCAAGGTCGACGCGCCGCAATACGCGCTGGCGGTTGACCGGGTGCGCTATGTCGGGGAGCCGGTGGCGATCGTGGTCGCGCGCGACCGTTACAGGGCCGAGGACGCGCTTGATCTGATCGATGTGAGCTATGCCGGATTGCCGGTCGTGGTCGATTCGGAGGCGGCGGCGGAGGAGACGGCCCCGGTGCTGCACCAGGGCGCGGGCGGGAACATACTGCACGAGCGCCATTTCCGCTATGGCGAGCCGGAGCGTGCCTTTGAGACCGCGGCCCATGTGGTCGAGACGACGGTTCGCTATCCCCGCAATTCCTGCAC
>Ga0181593_10002485_pt1 | contig 16983 bp, 11 predicted proteins | sample 071ome_19_FD_133756 | JGI IMG/M metagenome (GOLD analysis project Ga0181593, IMG submission 133756) | Coastal salt marsh microbial communities from the Groves Creek Marsh, Skidaway Island, Georgia - 071413AT metaG (megahit assembly) | ecosystem: Environmental > Aquatic > Marine > Intertidal...
AAACCGAGCTGACGCTTGGGACGCTGACCCACTTGAGGCCTCTCCACTCTCCCCACTCTAAAGGCGCCATATACTGCGCCGGCCACGCGCCACTTAACTTCGGCCCTAGGCTGAGCTCCTCTGAGAAGTACACCCAACACCGGAGCTGGTCTTGCTGTCTGACCGCAAAGAACCTATGGATCCCCCGGTGGGCAGGCTCACAGATGAGCAGGTCATACTCAGGGAGGTCAGGCCACGCTCGAGTAGGGAGCGCGGGGCTGTCATCGCTAGGCTCTGTGAGCAGACACGCCTGATACAGCGCGGCGCCCATCCGCTCCTCTGCCTCGATCCACTTTCGTGGGTTAAGCTTCACCTTGAGAGGCGCAAGGACCTCAAGGTTTAAGGCGGTCAGGAGGCTGTGTAGCCTCCCCTCAGAGGCGCTCATCGCCCAGAGCACCCCTTGTAATAAGTCTGACAGCTGTGACTCTTTAAAGCGCTGAGAGAGCCAGCTCGACAAGCGCCCCGCGAGCTCAACGCTCATCAGCATGCGCTGTGATTCGGTGGTCAGGTTCGCCTCTTTAATGAGCGCCTGCGAGAGGCTGTCCGGGACGAGGTTCAAGGCCTGATAGAGCCGACTGGTCAACGCCAGCGCGAGCTGTTCAAAGTGTGGATAAGCCCCCTGAGAGAGCGTGAAGCGAGCGACGCGATACAGCGCGTCCTTCACGCCTGGGTTCATGACATAACCGCCTTGAGGGAGCGCGATCCGGTCTGATTGTACGTCAGCCGGCTCTTCACTCAACCGCTCAGGGGGCCCGCTCAATGAGCCCTCATCCTCGACGCGCTCCTCGATGTGCTCATGCATGCTCATCAGCCCTCCTCCTCTGGGTCTCTCGGCTTGTCAAGCGGGTCCCAGTCTAGCTCACTGCTCCAGTCGTCTACGCTGTCTCGTCGATCAAAGACGCTCAGCGGGCTCTCGAGGGCCTCAACGATGTCCTTTGGGTTGACTTGAGGAGGGGTCTCATCATCTAGCCACAAGCTTGGGAGCCCCGCAGAGGGTGATGAGCCGTCTTGAGGCGCTTCAAATGGCGGGATCGAGCCCTCAAATTGATCTTTAAACGGGCGCTCAAAGGAGGCCTCAAAAGAGGCGCTCAGGTCCTCATCACTGACCTCTACAGGGGCGCCTCGGTCAAGCTCATCGCTAGGAGGAGGCTCATAGGCGGAGCGGGGAGGCGAGGGAGGCTCAGGGAGGTCAAGCTCAGGGGGCTCTGCCTCGGCGCGCTTTTGCGCCTCAACGCTCAAAGCGTGCTCATCTGAGAGGCTGAAGATCGCCTCATCGACAGGCTCAATCGGTAACGAGAGCGGGTGTCGATATGGCTCCCCTTCATCTGGGCCTAGTGCTCCATCTGACTCTACGCCTCCAGCGACGTGCTCAGCGCTTGTCGGCCCACCAACAGCGGAAGCCTCATCATCAAGGGAGCGATCGGCTAAGCGCTCCATCGTGAGCATGTCGATGTCATCAAAGTCCTCCGAGAGGTCTGTAGAGAGCGTGTAATCGATCTCTGGTAGCTCATCTGGTAGCTCATCTGGTAGCTCATCTGGTAGCTCATCTGGTAGCTCATCTACGACCCACTGCTCATCGTGATCTCGCTGGATGGAGGCTGTTCGAGATGAGCTCCCAAGCAGGAGGTCTACGCCAGGGCGCGCAGGGCTGAGCGCCTCATCCTCAGAGACGAGCCTAGAGAGGAGGTCATCCTCTGAGGCCTGCTCACTTCTCACGTCTACACCTACAGGAGGGAGGCTCACCTCAGGGAGCGCCATCGACATCGGCCTAGAGCTCTCGATGAGGCTCTTCCTCGCCGAGAGCTCATCGAGGCGCTCGACACGCTCTTGAGGGGACAGCGTGTGCACCTCACGACGGAGCTCCTCCTCAGCCTGCTCTATCGACTCGGGGGCGATCGAGACCTCCGCGGAGACGGGGGTCGGCTCAGGGGAGTGAGCGTCGCTTACCACCGGTGGAGTCCACTCCGGGAGCAGGTCAGGGGACAGGCCGAGGTCCATCCAGAGGCGAGTGAGCACCTGCTCTGAGTGCGCGAGCACCTCTTTTTTGAGCGCAGTGCGCTCTTTATCTTGCGCGATCAGCGCCTCTTGGTAGCGCTGCTCAAGGGTCTCTTTTTGCTTACTTAAGATCGTAAGCTGCTCAAATAAAAAGGCTGGGGAGATCTCGGTGAGGCTATTCCTGAAGGTCTCGAGTGAGGCCTCTTGTTGAGCCAGCGTCTCTTGGGTTTGAGCGTGATTAGACCACCACTTCGCGTGTAGCTCGGTGAGCCCTGGGAAGAGTGGAGCGAGCAGGGCGGCGCCGATCTCTTGACCTCGCTCATCGCTAAGAAACCTGCTCAAGGCAAGCTCAGGCTCCTCAGAGGGGAGGATGGGGGTCTGCTCTAAGAAGCGCTGAGGGACGTTCGTCGACAAGATGTGTGTCCACTGCTCACTTAAGCGCTGACCTCGCAAGAGAGGGCTGAGGCGCTCCGCGAGCGTGTTGAGGCGCTCGAGCGCTTGGCTCGCGTCGACCCAGCGTTGCTTAGGGTCGGGGGCGAGGCATCTCGCGATGAAGGACTGTAGCTCACTAGGCGCCCTCGACCATGTCCTGTGATCAGCCCTCAAGATCGCTCGAATCAAGCGGTCTGGGCGATGCAGTCCCGACCATGGGAGAGAGCCACACAAGAGCTGATAGAGCACTAAGCCGACCGCCCATAGGTCAGACTGAGGGGTGAGCTGAGCTCCCTCCTGAAAGAGCTCTGGAGCCCAGTACATCATCTCCTCAGCGCGAGGCGCGCTAGGGAGCGCTCGATCTCGGCTCCATAAGAGGCGGTCGGCGAGCGTCAACGTCCCCCCTGGCTCAAGGGAGAGCGCGCCTGGTCGAAGGGCGCCACAGACCTCACCGCGGTCATGAAGCGCGCTCAGCGCGCGCAGGATCGGCAAGATGTTTAAGACCGCGTGCTCAGGTCCAATCGGCTCATTATGATGTGTCAACAAGCTCAGGTTGAGGCTCGGCTCACGCTCAAGCCAAACCCAACGGCCCTCAGCGCCCAAGCGCGTGAACCCGCTCCAGCCCTTCACCTCTCGCTCTAACCCCTTAAGCGTCTCAGAGACGGCGAGCGGGTGCTCAAAGAGCCTCGCCTCGAAGGTGAGCCTCAGCCCCTCACGCTCACACTGGATCGACCAATAGTCATCCCTGCGCTCATTAACCATCAAGGGGGTGAGCCCCTCAGGGAGAGGTGACAGCGAGGTCGACAGGTCAGCTGTGTTTCGCTTATGCCAAGCTCGGGCGAGCAGCATCGAGTGTAAGTGAGGCGCGGTCGCCGCGACCTCACTCAGCTCTCCACCCAAGAGCTCGCTCGGTGAGAGGCTAAAGATGTGACAGACCTCACGCGTGAGCTCATGACGATCGAGCCAGGTCGATTGAAAGAGCCGTAGCGCAGCTTGAAGCATGGACTTCAGCTGGACGCGGTCAAGCCAGCCTGGGCTCAAGGGCATCAAGTGATGGTCTAGCTGTGCGAGCAACAGGCTCCGCGCTTGGTGATCACCCCCAAGGCTCCTCGTCTGCTCAACCCAGTCGCGTGGCGCATAGCCAAGCGTGAGATGGAGGAGCGCGCCAAGCTGCCTCCTGAGCGCCGAGGGGCTAGGCTTCTCACAACGCTCGAGCGCACACTCAACAAGTGAGGTGAAGAACTCTCCTAGCTTTGGTGTGGACATATGCCCCCTTCAGATCACCTCTCGCTGGGTAGACCCACGCGCGTTAAGACAAGGTATGTCAAGCCGGGTGCGTTGAAAGCGCAAACCGAGTGAATCAACGGATGAAGCCCCTCTCAAGTGAGGGCTCGCCCATGCGAGAAGCTAACTCATCTGACAGACATTCGCAACCACGCGAGCGCGACATCCTAAGCATAGCTGAGGCTCAGCGCGCTCCTCACTGCTCAACGAGGCAGCTCGCGAGCGTCTCCTCGTCGATCTCTCTCTTGTGCAGCCTTAGTCTAAGCCTTTGTTTTTGTTTCATTTGAGACGCTGAGATCAGACAGGGCTTCAGGGCAACGGCGAGCTGATCTCTCCACTCCTCTACCAGGCGCCTCACGTGTCGAGCTTGCCGTTTAGGTGTCGAAAGCTCCCGAGCCGGATCTTTGTAGGTCACGGCCGCTCCTCCTACAAAAATACGCCCCCCTTGAGCCGTCTTGAGCTCGATGACACCTCTAATGTTCAAGCGACCTTCACGTACGCAGTGCTCACCGAGCCCGCGACCTCCCAAGCTCACCTTTAAGTGGCTTGAGTGAGGTTTTGAGGGAGGCAGTCGACCCTTGAGTCGCTCTTCACTGTCTTGAGCGAAGCCAGTCAGGGACGCGTTGACCCCCCAGTGATCAAGGCGCTCGAGTATAGAGAAGCTTAAGATCTCTTTGATTTTCTCTAAGGGGAGACAGCCACCCGAGGGGAGCGGAGAGAGCGGTCGAGCGCTCAGGTCGACACGCTTGAGCGCCTCTACTTGCTCCGCCTCCTCTACCCTCTCCGGTAGATAGCCACTCTTCAATTGGGCGCGATACAAGCTTGGCTCTTGAGCCCCACCAAGGGTGGTCTTTGGCATCTGAGCGGAGTCAGCCAGCGCTGGAGGAGCGGGGGGAGCGGGGGGAGCTGGGGAATCAGCGGGCTCGTCTTCGCTCTCAGCGTCATCATCTCTCAAGCCGAGTCTCTTCTTAGCTTTATGTCTACCTCGACTCCTGACCTTTGATGAACGCTTAGGTGGTCGAGAGCCCACTTCCTCTCTCCGTTTTGACCTCCGATTAAGGTCGCTCACTCCAGTCTCCTCCAGGTCATCCCCTCGCTCATCAAGCTCCTCAGGGACCTGGTCGCTCGCTACGTCTTGCGGACCTAAGCTCGATTTGACAGTGGTCGACCGCCCCTGAGCTTCCCCAGTGTCGACCGGCGTCATGACAGGCTCCACAGCCACCCCCTGCTGGGCCTCAGGGGTAGGTTCGCTCGCGTCAAAGTCAGGAGAGCTCTTGGACGCGCAAGCGCTGAGCGCTAAAGAGAGCCCGAGGTAGAGCGTTATCCAACCGAGGGTGCGCCAGGCGCTTAAAGATACTTGCATAGGAGACCTCTCACTCTAGACCACACTGTGTACCACACCCAAACTGTCTACCGATAACCTGCTACCAAGGCCCGCGTAACTATGCTAGGTCTGCACTCGGGCATTGTAAAGCCCCTTTGCGTCACCTCCTCCGCTCACTAGGAGCCTACCGATGGTCTCATTCTCTCCGTTCGAAGCCCTCACCCCACCTCCTCAGCGCGCAGATGAGATCGCGTCTCCACCGTATGACGTCGTGAGCCGTGACGAGGCGGCCACCTTCATCGTGGATCGACCCGACAGCTTGATGCGGGTGACGCGGGTTGACGCCCTCCTCGACCCAAGCGTCTCGCTCTATTCAGAGGAGGCGTACGAGCGAGCGGCCAAAGAGTTTGAGGGCCTGCGCTCACGAGGGGCGCTCTCTCGTCAGCCGTCAGCCTATTATGCGTACGCCCAGACCATGGAGACCGCGCGAGGCCCTCACACTCAGCTCGGCCTTGTGGGGGTCGCCTCAGCGCAGGACTATCGCGCTGGTCGGGTGAAGCGACATGAGTTCACCCTTCCCGCTAAAGAAGATGACCGTATGCGTCTGATTCAACGGCTTAAAGCACACCTCGGGCCTGTTTTTTTAACCTACCACGCCCAGCCTGACATAGACGCCTTGCTCGCTCAGGTCACGGCGGTCGAGCCCTCTGTCGACTTTTTCGCGGAGGGGGGCGTTCGCCACCAAGTCTGGCCCATCCATGACCCCGACATGACGCACGCGCTACGCGTCGCCTTTGAGGGCCTAGACGCGCTCTATATCGCAGACGGTCATCACCGCGCTGCGGCCGCCGCCCGTGTGGGTGAGGGCGCCTCTGGGCAAGACCCTCGCGCTCACTTCCTCGCCGTCGCCTTCCCGCACACTCAGCTCTATTTAATGGCCTATAACCGAGTGGTACATCACCTCAATGGCCACAGCGAGGCCTCACTCCTAGAGGCGCTCAGCGCGCGTTTTAACGTGTCCCCATTCGCGGATCATGAGCTGAGTGAGGGGGTCCCAAGCGTGGCCTTAAGCCATCGACATGAGTGGCTCATGTGCTTGGGCGGGCGCTGGTTTAAGCTCACGATGTCCGAGGCGCTCTTGGGCGCTGTCTCTACCCGTGACGCTAAGGCCCAGCTCGCGGTGAGCGTCTTACAAGATGAGGTGCTCGCGCCCCTCCTTGGGGTTGAAGACCCACGGACCTGTGAGCACATCAGCTTTGTGGGAGGTATTCGGGGCCTCTCTGCGCTCGCTGAGGGCACCTCTCAAGGGGGGGTCGCCTTCGCGCTCTACCCGACGAGCACTGAGGAGGTGATGGAGATCGCGGACGCTGGTGAGGTCATGCCACCCAAGTCAACCTGGTTCGAGCCAAAGCTCCGCTCTGGGCTCTTCGTGAGCAGCTTCGAGTGAGCGTGAGGTAGGCTATGTCATCCCATCTCAACCTCGAGTCGCTCTATCGGATGCTCGCGAGCCCGAGCGCCCCTCCTGCGCTTGAGGAGCGCGAGGTGCAGCTAGGTGGGTTCGATCCACACCGCCCTGGACCGCTCGTCGACTTAAGCGAGGCGCCCTCGCTCCTTGAAGCAGAGCGCGACTCATCTATCACACAGACCCCTCTTCAAACGCCAGACCTCCCTCCATCTGCCACTACGGAGAGCCCCTCTGAAGAGGAAGGGGAGTCGTACCTCGCCTTTCTCGACCAAGTAGATGAGAGGCGAGCGACACGCTCCACAGCTCAAGGTCAACGACGTCGATCAAAGGGGAGACGAGAGCGCTCGAGAGCAAAGTCGCGCGACCCCCAAGCGACCAAAAATTCAGCGCACCCTGCTCAGCCTAAGGCTGGATCTCAGCCCTCTGTGGCGTCTCCCGCGCCAGCTTCTTCGGGTCATGGAGACCGGCCTAAGAGGCGCCGTAGGAGACGTAAGCCCTCAACGGGCGCTCAAGGGGAGTGAGCGCTTAACGCTCACTTATTGAGGACCTTCTTAGAGATCGCTAGGACGCTAGAGATGTCCGTCAAATCAGAGGGGACGATCATCGTGTTGTTGGTCTGGGCGAGCTTACCGAACTCCATCAAGTACTGCTCAGCGACCCGCAGGCTCACCGCGTCCGCGCCACCGGGCGCTTGGATTGAGCGGGCGATCTCCTCGATGCCGGCCGCGGTCGCGCGAGCGACAAGCTGGATTTGAGCGGCTTGACCCTCAGCCTCGTTGATCCGCTTCTGCTTCTCACCCTCTGAGATGGCGATGGTCTCTTGTCGTCGACCCTCAGCGCGGTTGATCTTAGCCTGACGCTCACCCTCTGACTCAAGGATCTGAGCGCGTTTCTCACGCTCCGCTCGCATCTGCTTCTCCATCGCCTCATTGATCGAGCGTGGAGGGGTGATGTTCTTCACCTCGTAACGGGTGATCTTGACGCCCCAAGGGTCCGAGGCCTTATCTACCGCGTCTACGATGGTCGCGTTGATCGTGTCACGCTCCACAAAGGTGTTGTCGAGGTCGAGCTTACCGATGACGCTACGCATGGTGGTCTGAGCGAGCTGTGAGCTCGCGAACAGGTAGTCGTTGATCCCATAAGACGCGCGCACCGCGTCGATCACTTGCAGATATAAGATCCCGTCTACCTCTACCGCGACGTTGTCTTTGGTAATACAGGTCTGAGAGGCGACGTCCACCGCCTGCTCTTTCAGGGTGTGTCGATACGCGACCCGATCGACGAAGGGGATCAAGATATAGAAGCCCGCGCTGAGGGTCTTGTGGTACTTCCCAAGGCGCTCGACCACAAAGGCCTCACGCTGAGGGACGACATGAATGCTTTGCTTGAGGACGATCAAGGCAAAGATGACCATCATTAAGAGGATAGTGACTGCAGGTGTGAGCATCGATTGATGTCCTTTCAGAAGAGGTAAAGGCTTGTCTTTACACGTAGAGGGAGGGCCCAGCTCAGTAGTAAGGCGCTCAGGAACTCGGCCTTATGGGTTGGCTGACAGAGGCGTAACGGTAAGGGTGAGGCTCTCACGGGCCTCGACACGAACAGAGGTCCCCTCATCAATCGACAGAGAGGACACCGCGCTCCAGTGCGTCCCGTTGAGGATCACCTTCCCCTGGAGAGGAGGGCGGATCGCCTCAGTCACGACGACGACCTTCCCGAGGAGCTCATCCTCGATCGGGTACGGGTCTGCGCCTGTCTTAGACTCGATGTATGCGAGCACCGTCTTTCGCAAGAGCGCGAGGTAGAGCAATGAGCTGACCAAAAAGAGGCTCATCTGAGTCGCGAGGGAGAGGTCCATAAAGGCGACGATGAGCGCTATAGACCACGCGCCAAAGCCAAAGAAGAACACGATCGCGCTCGGGTTAAGTAGCTCACCTACCAAAAAGAGGAACCCAATAAAAAACCAAAGCAGGCTAGGGCTCAGCGTTGTGGTCAGCTGTTGATAGAGTTCATTCATACATCCCTCACTTTATCGAGCCAGGTGATCTGACCCTATGTAGCTGTGTCCGGTCGCCCTCTCAGACAGAAGGTCTCATGAAGCTATTCCATCACTACCCAAGATCACTGCAATGAGGTGAGCGCTTCGTAGGACCAACGTTCTCGCTCAGCTTACTCAGCGTCACCAGGCTCAGCAGGGGCCACAGGCTCAACTGTTGGCGTAGCGTTGTCCGCTGGCGCCTCTGACTCATCGACCGGAGCAGGCTCTGTAGACTGCTTCGCCTCAGCGCCCTTAGACTCTTCCGCGCTGGTCTCGGCTTGAGCAGGGGTCGCGCTCTCCTCTTCAGGGGCAGGCGCTGGGGCGAGCGCGAGCTCACCGGCCTCGAGCTGAGCGACATAGCCGTCAAGGTCGGCCTTGACGCCCTTACTCAGCGCGATTAAGCCAAAGATGTTAGGGAAGGCCATCCCAAGGATCATCAGGTCACTAAAGTCTAAGATGTTGCTCGCGGTCATGATCGACCCTAAGAACACAAAGACCAAGAACAGGCCACGGTAGATGAGCGAGCTATAGGGACCCATAGAGAACAGCGCGGGCTCATCGCCAAAGAGCCACGCCCAACAGCGCTCACCATAATAGGACCAAGAGATCATCGTCGAGTAGGCGAACAGCGCGACCGCTACCGATAAGACATAAGGCGCAAAGAAGATCACGTCTCCCATCGCCTGTGAGGTCAGCGCAGCCCCGTCTTTCGAGGTGATGAGGGCGCCATACTCAGGGTTGTTGTACGCGCCTGTGATCACGATGACGAGCGCCGTCATCGTACAGACGACGATCGTGTCGATAAAGGGCTCCAAGAGCGCGACGATCCCCTCACGGACAGGGTACGCGGTCTTTGCGGCGGCGTGCGCGATCGCGGCTGAGCCAATGCCCGCCTCATTAGAGAACGCCGCGCGCTGGAACCCAACCACCAGCACTCCGATGAAGCCACCATAAAGAGCGTCAGGCGCAAAAGCTCCCATCACGATCTGCGTCACTGCGCTCGGGACCATGGTGAGGTTCGCGAGGATAATGTAAAGCGCCGCGAGGACATACAGGCCGCACATCACAGGGACGATTTTCTCTGCGGTGCGCGCGATGCTCTTGATCCCTCCTAAGATCACGACCCCAACCGCGCCCATCATCAGCAAGCCATACGCCCACTCCACGCCATCAAGGAAGGGCATCACCTGCTTGAGCGCGCCCAGCGACTGCTTCACCTGAAAGGCGTTCCCACCGCCGAACGAGCCTCCCACGCACAGGAACGCGAACAGCACCGCGAGCACCTTACCTGTCTTCGCCCAGCCTCGCTCCGCCTCAAGGCCCACCGAGAGGTAGTGCATCGCTCCACCCATCACCTGTCCATTCGGCTGAACTTTTCTGTACTTTTGACCTAAAGTACACTCGGTGAATTTAGACGCCATCCCTAAGAAACCCGCCATAATCATCCAGAAGGTCGCGCCGGGCCCCCCTAGGCTCACAGCGATCGCGACCCCCGCGATGTTACCTAAGCCAACGGTCGCAGAGAGCGCTGAGGTGAGCGCTTGAAAGTGGCTGACCTCACCATCGCTCTCAGGGTCATCATACTTTCCGCGCACAACGTCAATCGCGTGCTTAAACATCCTCACGTTCACAAAGCGCATCTTCACGGTAAAGAAGATCGCGCCTAAGACGAGCCAGAGGACCACTAACGGGAGTGAGAGGTTGACAGCGTGCCAGACTCGAATCAAGCCACCTTGAGAGGTGAGTAGCCGGCCACCGCTGTGTGTAAAGAGGACGCTTGTCTCAGTCGCCATGAGAGGCTCAGGGGTAGGTAAACCGAGGTCCTTCCCAAAGGGCGTCCCCTCTTCACTCTTCAGCTGCATCTTACGTAACGTGCCCCCCTTCGTCGTCACCCACACCTGCCCATTGTCAATCGTGAAGTCGCGGGCATCACTGAAGGTCTTACTGGTCACAGGCGTCCCTGGAAGGAGCCCATCACGAGGGATCTTGCGAATGACCCCGTCACTCAACAGTAAGAACCCTTCATCGACCGCTTGTACTGCGCGTAGGTCTCTGAAGGTGATCGGAGAGAACAGCTCCTCTTGCTTCACAAGGTCCCAGGCGGTCAAGGCCTTCTCTGTTCGTACCCAAAACCTCTGGTCAGCCGGCTCCCCTTCCTCCCCTGCCTGAAAAAAGAACCCCATGTCTTCGATCGGCCCGAAGGTCTGAACATCTACATAGAGGCGCCCAATGTCCTCTTTGTTACCCTCACGGGGGTTATAGAGCTCCACCTCGCCCAAGGTCGACGCCGCCGCCCAATAGGCGCCATCTTCGCGCTGGGCGAAGGCGACCACTGCGTCATCAAGCTGGGCGTAATCAGAGAACGCCTTTGGCTTCTCGTTGACGTCGATTTGATGGACCCCATGCTCATCTGTTGAGCCGAGGCGGTAGATGTTACCGTCACTTGAGCCTAAGAGCAGTACCGTCTCTTTTTGGTAGCGGGTAGCCCCCTCCATCTCCTCTGTTACCTTAGTCTGAAGCGACATCACCTGGATGCTCGTCAGGTTCCCAAAGGGCAAGCTCACCGAGATGTGCTTGTTCGACACTTGGCGGTCATAGCGCATCTTACGGTCATATCCCTGAAGCTGACCTTCGCCCGTTAAGAAGATATAACGTCCGTCAGGTGTCACTGTGAGCTGCTCGAGGAGCGCCGTCCCCTGCCACTCGAAGCGTTTCTCTTCCTCCCCGAAGAAGTTAATGAGCGACACCCCACTCTTGTCTCGCACAAAGAAACCCCACCCAAGCGGGTCACTGAGAAGCTCTACAGGTTGCTCTTTATGGTTGCGTGACGCGCGACCGCTGATCTCCGGTTCATTATCCCAAAAGATGACATCCCACAGAAGCACGCTCGCCATGGCCGAGACGACCGCTCCAAAGCCTTTGTCTACCTGCTCCTCTAGGCTAAGCGCGCGCTCTTTAGGCTCATCGAGCTTTGGGATCTCTTGAGCAGAGGCGCTGAGCGCACAGCAGAGCGTAATGACTGAGGCGATCAGCCTCAACATACGTGAAGAGTAGACAAAGGGAGCTCGCCTTGTATAGGCGTCCAGCGCTGATGTTCTCCTCATTCTGTCGTGCCTTTCTATCCGAATGTTGACCTTTAAGACAATAGGTCAGCATTTTTAAGTATTTTAACGTGGCTGTTGACTGTGCTCTGTTGTAAACGAGCCCTCAGTCAAAGGCAACACTCTGATTTTAATCTCCAGACCGCGAGGTGGGTGAATGGCGACCTATGTGATCGGTGACATTCAGGGCTGTGTTGAGAGCCTCACCGCTCTGCTGAGACGTTGCCAAGTGACGAGACAAGATCACCTTTGGTTCGTAGGGGACCTCGTCAACCGTGGCCCATACTCCCTTGAGGTCCTTGAGCTCCTCATCGAGCTTGGAGGTCAGGTGCGGGCTGTGCTCGGTAACCACGACCTACACCTCCTAGCCTGCTACGCGGGCGCGACCCCCTCAAAGGGAGACACGCTCGACACCATCTTGAGCTCTCCTCGCAGAGAGGAGCTCATCGCGTGGCTCCGCGCTCGACCACTGCTCTATGAGGAGGGAGGCCACGCGATGCTCCACGCGGGGCTGAACCCTAGCTGGTCATGGCCCGAGGTACAGAGGCGCGCTCAACGCGCCCACCTACATCTCATGAGCGATGAGGGGCTTCAGACCCTCGCTCGACACCACCCAAGCCGGAGAGCCCTCAGCGAGCAGGAAGCTACTCCGGAGTGGATCGAAGACCTCGCGTGGCTGACACGGGTCCGCTTCATCCAAGCGGGTCGTGTCTATGAGGCGCTCAAGGGTGGACCTGAGGAGGCAGGCGCTGAGCAACGCCCTTGGTATGAGCTCTATGAGCGCTCTCTCAGCGCTGAGGTGAGGCCCTCACGGCTCTATGTGGGTCACTGGGCCGCCCTTGGGCTCAAGGTGACCCCTCGCCTTGTCTCGCTCGACACAGGCTGTATTTGGGGGCGTTACCTGACCGCGATGCGCCTTGAGGATGGGGCGCTGTTTATGCAGAGTACACTTGAGCCTGCCTTAACCCCAAAGCATCAACGAGCGCGATCTTGATCCACTCGATTCGGCTGATTCGTCAAGGAGCTGAGCGTGTCCCCCCTAGATTACACCGTACGAAAGCTCCTCTCAGCGCTCCTGACGCTGAGCGCCCGTGAAGAGTCTCTCAACCTCATACAGCGAGGAGGGGCGGGATACGCGACGCTCAGAGCTCGACAACGAGCGCTCTCTCAACGTCTCGCGACCCACTTAGGGGTCGCGACGACCTGCGAGCTCGCTCAGCTTGAGGCCCGCCTAGAGCTCGCTCAAGCGCGCGTCCGAACCCTATATGTACAGTCAAAGGTCTAATGTACAGTCAGAGGTCTGAGACCCCAATCGGCCAAGCGCGCCACCCAAAGCGCTCCTCTTCCTCTCGTGTCACCTTAGACGTCATGAGCATCGGGAGCGATGACTGCCGAGGGTTCGACAGGTGCTAGAGCGCGATCCAATGGCCACTCTTAACCCTGTTGAGCTGTCCAGCGCTCTCCCCGTCACTTGAGCTCTGCTGACTAGAGATAAACAGCGCGGGCCTGACCGTAGCGCAGGCGACGTCACAGGTCGCAGGGATCAATAAGGTCTGCGTCGTCAGGCGAGCCGGCAGGGGCACCTCTACGAGCCAATGTTGACCGCTCTCCATCCTGTATACACCCATCAGGATGCCCTCTGGCCCAGGGGCGAGGTCTTTGATTTTAAGGCTCTTTCCTTCGGTCAAGCTTATAGGCTCCACCCAGCTCAGATAGGGGGCTGGCGGAGAGGGTAGCGCGCGCTGTGTGTTCATCACTCCACTCATCGCCAGCAACCACCAGCGCTCGCTCAGCTGACTGAGAGGCTCCGCGACCCCCTCTGAGAGCAGATCGTAGAGCGTCTGAGCTGCGAGCTGAGACCATAATGTGTACAGCTGTCGATGATTGAGCGCCATCTGCAGGGTGTCCGCGAGCTCTAATCGCGTGGGTGGGGGGCCTCGATCCTCAACCGAGGGGGCTAACGTGCTCATCACTCGCGTGAGGAGAGATAAGGTGAACCGTAGCCACCTCAGCTTGTCTGTAGCGTTGCTCTGAGCCGTGAGCTCTACCAGGAGCAGGCTCCCATACATGACATGATCAGGCTCTGCTCGCTGACAGCCCTCCCAGTCCGCAGAGATTTGAGGCTGTGCGCTCGGGATTTGGAGCGCGGTTAAGCTCCGCTCACTTCGATCTCCTTCACGTACAAGGCGACTCAAGAGGCACGCGCTGAGGGAGGTCACCGCGAGCTGGCGCTCAACCTCCAGTTGGGGTTGAATGATTGAGATCAACGCGACCCAATCCAACAGCCCTAAGCGCTCAAGCTCCTCAGGGCGTGACAGAGGGCCATCACCAGCGAACAGCGCCGAGAGCATACGCTCATCTCCAGTGCGTACCTGTCTCCCCGCCCTTCGGATCGTGATCGGCTTCAGCTCGCTTCGGCTCACGTCACGGCCGACGAGCTGTACGCGATACGCTTCCGCGAGCAGGAGCGCCCCCCGCCCTCTTGATTGATCAAACGAGGCCCTCAGTTGAGCCAGCGGTGGCGCGAGTAAATCAAGAGGCTCTTGAGACAACGCGCGCGCGCCCTCAAGCCAAAGGTTGAGATAACGGCTTAGATCTCGCGCATACGCGAGCTGATGCGAAGGGGCTTGTTTCGCTAGCTTCCTCTCGATGAGCTCATCAAGGGCTAAGGTCATCTCCGTCAAGGGAGGGGTGATCCGCTCAGCCCAGACCTCCCTCTGCTCCGCTGGGCTGAGTCGGCTGAGCGCCCGCTGTTGCAGTCGCCAGGTGAGCTCTTGCGAGCGAAGCTGATGGAGGAGGCCCCCAAACCCAGGTGGGGTTGGGCGACCCAAGGCGCACGCCCCGATAAAGATCACGCTCATGAGGAGGGGGCTGAGCGCGCTGATCACGCCTCGGAGAGAGTCCTGATGAACTCGATAGCTTCTCGCCCACAAGAGCGCCCACCCTAAGAGGGCCCCTGAGAAGAAGCTCGCAAAGTGCGTCGCGTTATCTACCGCGCTTGTCTCACTGTTGAGCTCATTTAAGACCCCCAAAAACAGGCCCATGACGAGCCACAACGCGCTCAGCATAAACCCAAGGTTAAGTCGCCTCTCCATCAAGACCCCAGAGGCGCGCTTGAGGCCCCTCATAAAGATCAGCTCCGCGCCGAGCAGGCCATATAGAGCGCCCGAGGCGCCAATCGAGAGCTCATAATCACGCCATAAAAATGACAGGATCCCACCTAAGGAGGTCGCGCCTAAAAACAAGCTCATAAGCCCAATGTGACCAATCAAGCGCTCCACGCGCGTCCCCAAAATGAGGATCCCGATCAAGTTAAAGACGAGATGGGAGGGGGTCGCGTGGATAAAGGCGTATGTAAATAAACGCCAAAGCTCCCCCTCCGCGACCTTTAGGTATGAATTTCCCCAGCGCTCAATCACCTGCTGAGTGAGCGTAGAGGCCTCTGGGTCTGTCTGAACCACGATCCAAAAGGAGAGCAAGGTCACGGTCAATGAGAGCGTGACAAGAGGCGCCCTTTGGATGCCTCTCCTAATGAATTCAATGGTGTCGTTGCCACTCATAAGATGTCGCTTGTCCCCTGACGCGTTTAAGCGTCAGGGTTTAAAACCCGTCGTCGCTCTCAAGCTCATAGTTGTTAAAGCGGGTGTGCGCTCCAATAAACTGAAGCTTGATCGTCCCGAGACCACCAGAGCGGTGCTTAGCGATAATGAGCTCAGCGAGCCCCTTATCTTCACTCTCAGGGTTATAGTACTCGTCACGGTACACAAACAGGATGATGTCAGCGTCCTGCTCAATCGCGCCTGACTCACGGAGGTCCGAGAGGAGCGGGCGCTTATTCGGCCGGCTCTCTACCCCGCGGTTCAGCTGAGAGAGCGCGATCACTGGCGCGTTCAGCTCCTTAGCGAGGCTCTTTAAGCTACGGCTGATCTCACTGATCTCCTGCTCACGGCTTACCCCCTGAGGGCCCTTCATGAGCTGTAGGTAATCAATGACCACCATCCCGATCGGTGGGATGCGTCCATCGAGCGCTTGAGCTGCGAGGCGTCTACATTTCGCTCGCAGGTCTGTAATCGAGATCCCCGCCGTGTCATCAATAAAAATAGAGGTGCTCTTAATGCGGTTCATCGTCATCGAGAGCTTCTCAATCTCAAACTGCTCCATCCGACCGCTCTTCATCCCCTCACTCGAGATCTGCGCTTCACTCGAGAGGATACGCGTCGCGAGCTGGACAGTGGGCATCTCGAGGCTGAAGATCATCACCGTCCTCGCCTGCTCTGGGGTGCTCGCCGCGTTAAAGCCCATATTGAGCGCGAGCGCGGTCTTACCCATCGCCGGGCGCGCGGCGAGGATCACGAGGTCCCCTGGCTGAAAACCAGCTGTCTTGTGGTCAAGGGCGGTGAAGCCTGTCGGCGTCCCCGTCACCCTCGATTGAGTCCTAAAGGCCAGCTTCACCTTCTCAAGCGCGGCGCCAACCGCGTCTGAAAACGCGGTAAAGTCTTGCCTCGACTTTTTGCTACCGAGCTGAAAAATACGCTGTTGAGCCTCATCAAAGAGCTCATCTGGGTGCTCAAATGCCCCACGCTGTCCCTTCTCGATAATCTGAGCGCAGATCGTGAGGAGGCGCCTAATCTCAGCGGCCCGTGAGACGAGGGCCGAGTAGTGCTCAGCTTGAAAGGCGCTCGCGACCTCAGCGCTGAGGTCAAATAGATAGGGCTCTCCACCTACCTCCTCAAGCTTACCCATCCGCTTGAGCTCTTCGATCACGCTGATCACATCAAGCCCAAGCCCCTGCTTATAGGCAGCGAGGATCGCCTGATAAATATATTGATGACGCAGGTCATGAAAGTCAGCGTGCTCAAGGGTCGCGCTGATGAGGTCGATGCTCGACTCATCCGTAAAGACACAGCCTAAGACCGCGCGCTCCGCGTGCGTCGCTCTTAGGTGTTCTGGGGTGCTCAGCTCAGCCATCAGTCGCTCCTTTATACGTCCACATCTGAGTGGTCATAGCATAGACAACACCGCTCACGGGAGGGTCTGTCTTTCATCAAATCAAAAGCCCGCCACTCCAGTGGAGTGAGCGGGCAAGTGAGAGAGGGGAGGAGGCTGAGCGGACCTCTCCTCAACGCGTGCTCACCGCTTAAGGCTTAAGCCTCGTCGCGGATCACCTCGACGTTTAGATCAACGATGACGTCACGGTGGAGGCGGATCTTGACCTGGTGCTTACCTAGGGTCTTGATCGGCTCCTCGATAGAGATCTGGCGACGCTCGACAGGGAAGCCCTTCTCCTGAAGTAGGCTCTCCATCTCCA
>Ga0181593_10002486_pt1 | contig 16982 bp, 15 predicted proteins | sample 071ome_19_FD_133756 | JGI IMG/M metagenome (GOLD analysis project Ga0181593, IMG submission 133756) | Coastal salt marsh microbial communities from the Groves Creek Marsh, Skidaway Island, Georgia - 071413AT metaG (megahit assembly) | ecosystem: Environmental > Aquatic > Marine > Intertidal...
AATGTGGTCTTCATTCGCGGCACGACCGCGGACGAGATCGGCAACATCACCATCGAGCGCGAGTCGCTTCCCCTCGAAACCCTTGCCATGGCCATGGCGGCGCGCAATTCGGGCAGGATCGTCATCTGTCAGGTGGAACGGGTGGCCCAGGTCGATTCCCTGGACGCCAGGCAGATTCAGATTCCCGGCATGTTGGTGGATTGCGTCGTCGTGGCGCCGCGCGAACTGCACATGCAAAATTTTAGCAGCCAGTACAACCCCGCGCTTTCCGGCGAGATCCGCGTCCCGGTGGCGTCCCTGCGTCCCTAGAAATTGGACGAGCGCAAGGTGATCGCCCGGCGAGCGGCGATGGAGTTGACACCGAAATCAATCGTCAATCTCGGCCTCGGCATGCCGTCGATGATCGGAAACATCACCAACGAGGAACGGATCGCCGAGGAGATCACCCTAACCGTGGACCCAGGGGTTTTTGGCGGCGTTCCGCTCGGCGGGTTTGAGTTCGGCGCGTCGATGAACTTCTGCGCTTCCATCGATCACCCCTGCCAATTCGACTTCATCGACGGCGGCGGGCTCGATTCGGCTTATCTCGGTTACGCCGAGTGCGACGCCATGGGCAATGTCAATGCGAGCCGCTTTGCCAACCGGGTATCCGGCTGTGGCGGTTTCATCAACATCACCCAGAACAGCAAGAAAGTCGTTTTCGTCGGCACCTTCACCTCGGGCGGCCTGAAAACGTCGATCATGGATGGCCGGCTAACAATCGAACAAGAAGGCAAGCATCCGAAATTCGTCCGCCAAATCGGTCAGGTAACATTCTCCGGCTCGCGCGCCGCCAATCAGGGTCGACAAGTGTTCTATGTCACGAAACGCTGTGTATTCGCCTTGCGCAAGGACGGACTTGAACTGATCAAGGTCGCCCCCGGCATCGACATCAAAACCCAGGTCCTCGATCTGCTGCCGTTCACCCCAATGATCGGCGATCCGGCGGAAATGAACCCGGCGATCTTTCGCCCCGAACCCATGGGCCTTCGCGACACACTTTACGATATCGGAATTGATCGACGGATCAGCCACGAACCGCAAACCAACACGCTGTTTCTCGACTACTCCGGCATGCGAGTGACCTCGTTGGAGGATATTGACCGTATCAAGAACGCCGTCGACGCCGCGCTGGAACCCTTGGGTCACCGGGTCAACGCGATCGTAAACTACGATTCCTTCTGGGTGGCGCCGGACCTCGCGGACCAATATCTCGATCTCGTTCGCTACGTGGAGGAGCGCTATTACCTTCGGGTCTCGCGCTACACGACGAACGGGTTTACCCGGATCAAGCTTAGCCAGGGCCTCGGCGCCCGCGCCGTTACCTCCGACCTGACGCAAAGTTTCGTGGAGGCGGAAGCGAGACTGAGGTCGGACTAGCGCATCGCAAGGAACCCGGTGCGAGCGCCTCACGCGCTCGCGACTTTTCGATTCTCTCCGCGCGTTTTAAGCTCGGCGGCCAACCGTTTTGAGAGGAAAACATCATGAGCCTAGATGGCGTGAAGGCGCTGACCTTCGATACCGGGGGCACGATCCTGGATTGGCATACCGGTTTCAAGACCACGCTTGCCGAGACCGGCGCTCGGCACGGGCTCGACAAGGATTGGACGACGATCACCAATGATCTGCGCCGCCGGTCTTTGGGCAAGATGCTCAATCTCGGCGAGCATAAACCGCCGGCCTATAATTTCGATGGCGCGCACCGCTCGACCCTGGACGAGCTATGCGCCGAGAACGGTCTCGACGCCTTCACCGAGGAGGACCGGCACGCCATCGCCTGGACTGCGGCCCACAACTTCAAGGCCTGGCCGGATTTCCCCGCCGTACAACCGCGGCTGAAGACCAAGTACACGGTGTGCTCGTTCACGATCCTCAGCTTCCGGATCATCATCGATACCGCCAAGCGCAATGGTCTGTCCTGGGACGCGGTGTTTTCCTGCGAGGCGATCGGCAAGTACAAGGTCCTACCGGAATCATACCAGACCGTGGCGAAATGGCTGGTGCTGGACCCGAGCGAGATCTGCATGGTGGCCTGCCATAACTTCGATCTCGACGCGGCCCGCGCCGTCGGCTTCAAGACCGCCTTCGTGCGCCGCCCCGACGAGTGGGGCCCGCCAGGCCCGCCGGAACCCAACGCAAACCCCGCCTGCGACATCATCGTCGACAGCTTCCCGGAACTCGCAACCGCCTTGGGCGTGGATTGATTGGCTTGTCTCGTTCCGTGTGAGGGTCCACGGAGGCCAGGTTTGCGTTCGCTAAAGGTGTCAGACAAGACCCTTCGAGACCCTGGTTCAAGCCCAGGGCAGGCGCCATTTCATGGCTCCTCAGGGTGAGTGATGGTGGTTGGACCGGTACTCACACTGAGCTCTCTGTCTTGATACAAGGAGGGCGCACCGCGCCCGCTTCGAAGGGGCCTGTCCGCCGTCGGGGTACGTTGGTCAGCAACCCGCGCGTATCAATGCGTCGCGGGTATTTGCCTACATCCGCTTGCCGGCGGTCCAGCCACCATCGATGACCATGTTGTGGCCGGTACAGAAACTGGCCTCGTCGCTGGCCAGGAACAGCACCGCGCGGGCGATCTCCGACGGCTCGCCCCAGCGGTTCATGGCGTGGATCTCCTTCACCTTCGCCGCCATCTCGGCGTCCTGGAAATAGCGCTCGGTGAGCGGCGTCCGGATGACCCCGGGTCCCACCGCGTTGACCCGAATGTCATGTGGCGCCAAGTCCATCGCCAGCGCCTTGGTCATGCCGACAACCGCGTGCTTCGAGGTCGTGTAGGCGCAGCGCGATGTCGCCGCCATTACGCCCAGGGTCGAGGCGGTATTGACGATCGCGCCGCCCTTGCCCTTGGCGATGCAGTGGCGCGCGAAGGCCTGGGCGGAAATGAAGACCCCGGTGACATTGACGTCGATCACCGCCTTCCACTTATCCAACGGCAGCTCCTCGGCCGGTTCGATCTCTCGGATCCCGGCATTGCAGAAAATCACGTCCAGCGATCCCATCGCCTCGGCCGCGGCCTCGACCACGCTTTCGGTCTCCGCCTGGTCGGTTACGTCCAACTTGAATCCGAAGGCCTTGCCGCCCTTGTCGTTGATTTCGCCGGCGACCCGATTGGCCTGGTCAAGATCCAGATCCGCGATGGCGACGCTGGCGCCCTCGGCGGCGAAGTGAAAGCTCGTCTCGCGGCCTATCCCGCCGGTGCCGCCGGTGACGATCACGCCCTTGTTCTCGAACCGCATCTGAATGTCCTCCCGCTGTGAATGAGTTGCCGCGAGCTTGCGACCCCCGACGGTTAGCGTCAATCGTCGGCCAAGTGGCCGCGGCGCGAAATCTTCAATGATCATAAGACGGCACGCCGAGGCTCTGGAAAATTACCGACGCGCGACGCAGACTTCGCTATGAACGGAAAACCACGCGAGAAAGCGGTGTCATGGATCAGCGACGAAAAACCATTCGGATCGGTTGCGGCGCCGGGCAATCGGACGATCGGGTACCGCCGGCGGTGGATCTGGCGCGGGACGGCAAGCTCGACTATCTGGTGTTCGAATGTCTGGCCGAACGCACGATCGGACGCGAGACCCTGAGCAAGCTGCATGACCCGGAAAAAGGCTATGCCCCTTCCCTGCATGAACGACTTCGCGCGGTCCTGCCGATCTGCCACGCCGCCAACACCCGCATCGTCAGCAATAGGGGCGCGGCGAACCCAATCGCCGGCGCGCGGGCGATGCAGCGAGAAGCGCGGGACCTCGGCCTCGGAAACATTCCCTGCGCGGTGGTGCTGGGCGACGATGTGGCCGAAGTTGTCCGCGCGCGCCCGGACCTGGAAATCCTCGAGACCGGAGAGCCGCTGGAATCAATTCTTCCCGATCTGGTTTCCGCCAACGCCTATCTCGGCGCCGATGTGGTGGCGGAGGCGCTGGGCACCGGCGCGCCGGTGGTCCTGACCGGCCGGGTCGCCGATCCGTCGCTGTTCCTGGCGCCGATGCTGCATGAGTTTGGTTGGTCCTATGATGATCTCGGCAAGCTGTCGGTCGGGACCATTACCGGCCATCTGCTGGAATGCTCCTCCTCCGTCACCGGCGGCTGTTTCGCGTGGCCGGGGCGCAAGGCGGTGCCCGATCTGGCGCGGCTCGGCTATCCGATCGCCGAGGTCTCGGAGGACGGCGCCGTCAAGGTCACCAAGACCCCCGGCTCGGGCGGGCGGATCGACGTGATGACCTGTACCGAACAATTGCTTTACGAGATGCATGATCCGAGCGCCTACATCACCCCGGATTGCGTGCTCGACATCACCGATGTGGATCTCGTCGACGAAGCCCCGGACTGGGTTTCCGTCAGCGGCGCGCGGGCCAAGCCCAGGACCCCGACCTACAAGGTCGTGGTCGGCCATACCGACGGCTATATCGGCGAGGGCGAGGTTTCCTTCGGCGGGATCGACGCCGTCGCCCGGGCCGAAATGGCGGCGGCGGCGGTGCGCGAACGACTGGAGATGCAAGGCCGCGTCTTCGAGGATTACCGCGTCGACCTTATCGGCATGTCGAGCCTGCATGGCGTGCCGGACACCAGACCCGAACCCTACGAGGTGCGCCTGCGCGTCGCCGCCCGGGCCAAGGATCGCAAGGCCGCCGAGGCGGTCGGCTTCGAGGTGCGTTCCATGCACATGCACGGCCCCGGCGGCGCCGGTGGCGGCAAGGGACCGATGGTCCGCGAGGTTCTGGCGGTCAAATCGCTGCTGCTGCCCCGCGAATTGGTCAATCCCCAAGTGGTGATGGAGGCGGGGATATGAGTGATACGATCCGGGTCTACGATCTCGCCCATTGCCGGGCCGGCGACAAGGGCAACACCTCGAACGTATCGGTCATCGCCTATGAGGAAACCGACTGGGCGTTCCTGCGTGACACGCTCACCGAGGAGGTGGTCATGGCCGCTTACGCCCATATCGCCGAGGGTCCGGTGACCCGCCATGAGGTTCCCAAGCTGAAGGCGCTCAACTTCGTCATCGAAAAGGCCCTGGGCGGCGGCGTCACCATCTCGCTTGCCCAGGATATACACGGCAAGAGCCTGAGCAACGTGATGCTGGCGATCGAGCTGCCGGCGACGGGACGCAACGCGCCGCCTAAGTAACGGTGATACCGCCCCTTACGCCTAACATTCCGTTGAATGTCCGCACCGCGGCCAGTTTCCCGCGTCGCCCCACTGCTGTCCGGGAAAGCTCCTGTCGTACGGGATGAGATACCGATATTGCCTGGTTTCTGTTCCTTGGCCGCCGCCTCGGACTTGATTTCACGGCCGGGCATTCCCCTTGATCGTCGCGCCGGGGACAAGCCGGGGCTTTTGGCAAGCGGATTTGAGCCCCAGCCTTCGCTGGGGCGACGGGTTCACAAAGTCACGCGCGGCGTTGAATTTTTCCCGGACAGCAGTGGTCGCTGCGTCTTCCTCGGCACAAGCCCCGGCCTTCGCCGAGACGGCGGAGGGAGCGGTATCGGACCTTCCGCCTTCGGAACCCGGCTCCCCGACACCGTCGCCCTGGTCCGGGCTACGGAGATGGATGAACCAGGTTACGTCGAGGAGGAGGCCCGCGCTACGCGGCGCTTTGCGCGTCCGCGTCCTCGTGGCGCTTCCGTCGGAAATACTCCAGCGCGCTTATCCGGATCGCCGAGGCCATGCTGATATCCTCCGACTCCGCGATAATCGCGTCGCAAAGCTCATCCAGACTCAGTTCCTCGCGCCGACAAATCTCGGTCAGGCAATCCCAAACCCCCGCCTCCAGGGCGATCGAGGTACGACGTCCCTGAATGGACAAGTTCAACCTGACTTTCTGCGCCAATGAAAATTCACTCATTTTTACTCTCCGCGCTTCTCGACATTCTGTACGAGTTCTCACACCCGAACGTCCACGCCCAAAATAATGGCGTCCGGGTCGAAATTTAGCGAAACCACGTGTCTTGGATTTTAGACCCGGACTCCCCTACTGAAATTATACGGGACCCGAGATGTTTAGGCACATGTTTTATCGGAGCGCTCCGCTGTTGGCTTCCAATCCGTAAGCTGGAATTCCAATATCTCTCAATTTCCGATATCAGTTTTGCCCTATGCTTTCTGGTCACGGGTGCCGGCCTCGGTCCGTGATCGCTTCAAGAACATCTCATTCGGAGCGTTCCCATGAACAAACCCAAAATCCGCGCCGGTATCGTCGGTGCCCGGTTCGCCGCGAATTTTCATGTCGACGCGATCCGCCGGGTCTACGGCACCGACCCGGAGATCGTCGGGGTGGTTTCGCGCTCCATGGAAACCGCACGGGCCTTCGCCGAACCCCGCGGCCTGAACGCTTTTGATGATCTCGACGCCCTGCTCGGCCAAGTCGACGTCGTTCATGTCTGCGTGCCGGCCTATGCCCATGAAGCCGTGGCGGTGAAGGCCCTGGAGCGGGGCGTGACCCCGATCATCGAAAAGCCCTTCACCGGCTATTTCGGCGACGGGACCGAGAGTTTCGACGCCCGTTCGATGCCGCGCCAGGCCGCGCTGGACGGCGCGCTGGACAGCGTGAAGCGGTTGCTGGAAGCGGAAGCCGCGAGCTCGGCGCGGATCCTCTACGCCGAGAACTGGGTCTATGTCCCGGCGATCCAGAAGGAGCGGGAGATCCTGGAGAAGACCGGCGCCCAGATCCTCTGGATGCATGGCGAGGAGGCGCATTCCGGCTCGCATTCGCCGGTCTACGGACTCTGGCGCTTCGGCGGTGGCGGCTCGCTGATCGGCAAGGGCTGTCATCCGCTGACGGCGGCGCTGTATCTGAAACGGGTCGAGGGCCGGGCCCGTGACGGCAATCCCATCCGACCCGCCGCGATCACCGCGCGGACCCACGATCTGACGCGGATCGAGGGCTATATCGACGCGGGGCACATCCGCACCGACTATGACGACGTCGAGGATTTCTCGATGCAGCACGTCACCTTCACCGACGGGACCATCGCCACGATCTTCGCCTCGGAAGTGGTGATGGGTGGCATCCATAACTGGCTCGAGGTGGTGGCGAACAACCACCGCACGGTCTGCAACATCAACCCGAACACCGCGATGCAGACCTTCAATCCGGTGCACGAGAATTTCAACGACATCTACGTGGTGGAAAAGATCGAGACCAAGCAGGGCTGGGCGATGACCGCGCCGGACGAGGATTTCACCACCGGCTTCCCGCAGGAGATCGAGGCCTTCTATCGCGCGATTACCTCGGGCGGCCCGGTGGAAAGCGATTCCTCGCTCGCCGCCGACGCGGTGGCGACCATGTATGCCGGCTATCTCTCCGCTGAAAGGGGCGGCGCGGAGGTCTCGATCACGCTGCTATAGAACCCGCGTCAAACGGGGAAGCGAACCACCGCCGTTCCCGGCGAGGTGATCTCGTCCCGCTCGTTGCGGATATGGATATCAACGCCGACATCGCCGGTTGCGGGGTCGATCGAGGTGATCGTGCCGCCGGAAGTCAAGGTTTCGCCGAGATAGGAAGCCTTGCGGTTGGAATAGCCGAAGGACACGAGAGTCGCGGCGTCGCCGATCCAGTTGGTCACCGCTTGGCTCAGCCAATCGCCTTGCAGCGGTCCGTCGATCACCACGGCGGGATGCTTTTCCACTTCCGTCGTGTAGCGCTCGTCATAATGGATGCGGTGCGGGTTCCAGATCGCGGCGTTGTAGCAGAACAGCGAGACATTGGTCGCCGTGTAGCTGCGCTCCGGCAGGGCGTCGCCGACCTTGAGGGTGCTGAAATCAACCATGACTCACCTCAGAATGCGGGTTTGTTTTTGCTCGAGCACGGGCTCACCGGCCTCGGTTCGACAGTTGATCGTATAGGTCACGAAGATCAGGGGGCCGGTGCGCCCCTGTTTTTCGGTCAGCGACGAAAGGCTGCGCTCGAAAACCAGCACGTCGCCCGGATGCACGGTCCGGTGAAAATCGAACTCCACGCCGCCGGCCATGACCCGCTTCAGGGGCAGGTCGGGAACTAGGGAGGCCTGGGCCAGGCCGTCGGGTCCCAGCTCGTCCAGCGGCACCACCTCGCGCGACAGGCCGGCCACGAACATTGGCGGCGCTTCGTCCCCCGAGAGGTATTTCTCCAGAACCTGCTCTGTTGAAATCGAGTATTTCACGATGTCCCGGCGCGAGACCTCGACGGATATCGGCGGATCGGAACGCCCGATCCAGGCCAAGGCGTCCTCGGACAGCAATCCGGCCATGTGTTCTCCTCCTCGTCGTCACGTCGACGCGTGGCGGCACGGCCGCGCGTTGGTTACCCGGAGTATAAGAGCGGCGCTCGGAGGCCGCCATCGGTCACCTGGTAATCGCCTCCCGCGAGCTCTGGAGATGGGAGATCAAGGCGTCGAGCCGATGCCCCATCTCTTCCGCGAGCCCGTCGATCGCTTGCCAGTCACCGCTCTCGACCAGCGTTTCCATGCGCCGCAAGACATCCCGCAGCGGCAACGCCGCCAGACTGCCGGCGGCGCCCGAGGCCTTGTGGACGGCGAGCTTGAAAGCCGACGCGTCACGTTGCGCGATCATCCGGCGCAGGTCGCCAAATATCGGCTCGGCCGAGTCCAGGAACGCCGTGGCCACGAGGTCGAACATGCCGGGATCGTCATCTCCGAGAATATCGCGCAGCAACTCCCGGTCGATCGCTTCGACCTCCGCCGGCGGACCGGCTTCCGGCATGCCTTGATCTTCCGGTTCCCGACCCGCGCCGGTCCAACGATCGAGCGCGCGCCGCATCTCCGCCAGCGTGACCGGCTTGGCCATATAATCGTCCATGCCCGCGTCGAAACATCGCTCGGCCTCGCCGGCAAGCGCGTTCGCGGTAAGCGCGACGATGGGCAGGCGCCGCGCCGGATCCTCCTCGCCGCGGATCGTCCTCGCGAGGTCATAGCCGTCCAGGTTCGGCATGTGACAGTCCGTCAGCAACAGGGCGTAGCGTCCCTCGCGCCAAAGCGCCAGGGCCTCGGCGCCATCCTCGGCGATCTCGCAGGCATGACCCAGCAGCGCCAATTGCCGTTGCACGACCGAGCGGTTGGTGAGGTTGTCCTCGGCGACCAGGATCGGCGCGGCTGTCGGGCGGACGCCATCGGGCTCCAAGCGTCCGGAGTCGAGTAGGCTGGACAGATCCGGGCCGTCGACTGTCCCGGACGCGTCACCCGATCCTCGACCGGCGATCAACGCCACCGCCCTCAGCAATGCCTCCCGTCGGGGCGGTCGATTGATGACGATATGGGGAACATCCGTATCGCCGGTCGCGGGCATTCCGGCGGCGGCAAGCAGAACCACCGGGCGCGCAAGGCCACCTGTCATGCCCACCCGGTCGTCCATGACGATCACGTCGGCCCCAACCTCGGAAGACTCGGCATGGTCCCAGCGGTCGCGCCGTCGAAGCCGGGCGCCGGCGTCCTCCAGGATCATCGTCACCATTGAGACCAACCGCTCCCGGGGACTGATCACGAGGATTTCCAGACCGGCGAGATCCACTTTATACCTCTCGGACTGAACCGCCGATATCTCCATGGGGATCGAGAACCAGAACCTGGCGCCTTCCCCGGGCCTGCTTTCGACGCCGATGCTCCCGCCCATCAGATCCACCAGGCGCCGACAAATGGACAGCCCGAGCCCGGTGCCGCCGAAACGCCGCGTGGTGGAACTCTCGGCCTGGGTAAACGGCGTGAACAGACTTCGTTGCGCGTCCTCGGTGATACCGATGCCACTGTCGGCGACGGAAAAAGTCACCAGCGACCCGGACACAAGCTCGGCGATCGGGCTGGTGGTCACCGTGACCGAGACCCCGCCCGTCTCGGTGAATTTGATGGCGTTGCCGAGCATGTTGAGCGCGATCTGACGCAGCCGGACGGGATCGCCGATTACCGCGTCCGGCACGTCGGGCGCGATCTCGAGAGTCAGATCCAAGGATTTCGCCTCGGCCGCGGCCGCGATGGAGTCGACGGTGCTTTCCAGCATCGAGCGAAGCGTCAGCGGCACCGCCTCCAATTCCAGATGCCCGGCCTCGATCTTAGAGAAATCCAAAACGTCGTCGATGATCCGTAGCAAGGTCGACGCGGAGTCGCGCACCGTGCCGGTCATGGTGCGCTGCTCGTCGCTCAGGACGGATTGCCCCAGCACCTCGATCATGCCGAGCACCCCGTTCATCGGTGTGCGAATCTCATGGCTCATGGCCGCCAGGAAAGTCGACTTGGCCTGGTTCGCGGCCTCGGCTTCTCCTTGGGCGCGCAGGGCGGCGCTCTCGGCTTTTTTCTGGTCGGTGATGTCGACCACCACGAGGATCGAGCCGCTATCCGGCAATCGAGAGACGAATTGCAGGCTGGTCATCTTCGGTTCCTCGAAATCGAGGACCATGGGACCCTGATCCTCGACCCACATCCGGGTCTCCCAGAAGGCCAGGAAATCCGCGAAGGGTTGGTCACGAAGATTGGGAAAAAGGTCGTAGACATAGGCGCAAACATCGCGATGGGTCTTGGTGCGCCGATAAGCCTCGGAGGTTGTCGCGGTCTGCTCGCAATACCGCTCGTTCCAGAAGGTGAGATTGCGGTCGGCGTCGAAAACGATGACACCCACCGGCAACGCCTCGATAATCGCGCGCAGGCGGGCCTCGGCGGCCTCGGCGCGGACCTGTACATTCAGACGCTCACGTTCGGCGCGCTTGTATCCGGTAATGTCCGTCAGCCAGCAGATTCGCGCCGGAACGCCCTCGAAGACCAGCGGGTCGATCTGGCAGGACACCCACACCTCGGCGCCGGTATCGACGCGGCGGAGCTCACACTCGAAATCGCGAACCCGACCCTCGGTCTTGAACATTCGCTCCAACGCGCCCAGCGCGCCGGGTTGCGGGCGGTAAACCGTGGGATGCTTGCCGGTGAGGTCGTCGACCGCGGCGCCGAGCATTGCGCCGGCGCGTCGGTTCACCCAGCGCTGGGTACCATCGTCACCGATAATGATCACACCGATCGGGCTGGCCTCGACAATACTCCTGAGCTGTTCGTCGTCTCGCCGCATCGTGATCCGTGGTCGGCCTCGTCCGCCCGGCGCGTCGACGCCGGATCCGCTTCCAGTAAATCAATCACGCCCGCTTTTTCATAGTCATGTCTGGCGGTCGGACCGGCGGGCGGACGCGGTCGAAAGTCGTCTCAGAGCCAACGGCGAACCCAAGACTTGTAGTCCAGATAAACGTCGCCGAACTTGCGCGCCAGATAAACTTCCTCCCGCAGGATCACACCACGCTGGATGATGATGACAAAGGGGACGAACAGAACCGCGAACCACAGACTACCGACGATCAGACCAATGCCGAGGGTGAGCCCCGCCAGACCGAGATACATCGGGTTGCGCGTGAAGCGATAAGGCCCGGTCTCGACGATAGTGGTGGTCGGTTGCCAGGGAGGCACATTGGTTCCGGCCTTGCAAAACCGCCGGATCGAGGCCATCGCGATCATCACCGAGAGAACCGCGAGCGCCGGACCCACGCCGTACCGGACCTCCTCGGTCATCAGGAACGCGGGTAACGGTTGCGGAAGCAGCCAATGCAGCGCCAGCGCCAGAACCACCGTGCCCGCGAAGATGACCGGCGGCGGGGCGATGACGCCGGGATGATCCCGCTCGGTTTCCTCGGATCCAGTCATCGCGCCACCGCCTTGTTGATGCTTTCTAAATGGGGTCCGATCCGAGAACCACGAGCCCGTCAACGGCGATCACGCCTTCACCTTCCCCCCGAACGATCAACGGGTTGATCTCCGCCTCCAGAACCCGCGCGCCGGTCGTCGTCGCCAGGCTCGAAAGCGCCACGATCGCATCGGCCAGGGCCTCGAGATCTCCCAGGGGCAGGCCGCGGTATCCGCGGATCGGCGCCAATCCCTTGACCTCGCCGATCATCTCCAGGGCGCCGTCCCGGTTCACCGGAGCCAGGCGCACCGCCGCGTCGCCATGGATCTCCGCCATGATACCGCCGACCGCCAGGGTTACCACCGGCCCGACCTCGGCGTCGCGGGTGAAACCGATCAACGCCTCGGCTAGGCCCGTGGTCATCGGCTGTATGGAGATGCCCTCGATCTCGGCGCGCGGATGCGTTTCCATCACCGATCGCTCGATCCGCGCCATCGCCTCGGCTAGGGCCGCGGGATTGGCGATATCAAGGATCACGCCGCCTGCCTCGGTCTTATGGGGCACGTCGGCGGAAAGCACCTTGGCGGCGACGGGATAGGAGAGCCCATCCGGCGCCGGCGCGCCGGGATGCGCGATGATTGTCTCCACGACGGGAATACCGAGCGAGGCCATGATCGCCAGGGATTGGCCCTCGTCCTGGGCGCCCGGCAAAAGCCCCGATGGCAGATCGACCGGCGTGGTCGCCATGGGCGCGGCGGGCGGACGGCGTTCGAGTAGCGCCCGTACCGCCTCGGCGCAACTTTCGGCCGTACGGAACCCGGCGATGCCGGCGGCGCCGAGAGACCGCAGGGCCTTGTTCGCCTCGGGCACCATGAAGGCCGCCATCGGCGTCACCGACTTGTCGACATCGATGATCGGCTGCACCGCGTTCTCGGGCCGGAACTGGGCCGAGGAGCCGACCGTCGAGATCACCACCGAGAAGTCCCCGGACGAAACAAAGGCGTCCAGAACCGCCAGCATCGCGTCGTAATGCGCGCCCGCCAGGGTCACGTCCGTAAGCTTGCCGGCGCCGAGCTTCACGCCTTTTTCCGCCAGCTCCGCCCGCAGCGCCGGAGAGCCGCCGGCGACCTCGATCCCATGGGCGCCGAGCCGGTCAACCACCATGGCCCCGCCGCCGCCCGTCGTCGTGATCACCGCGACCGGCTTGTCGCGCCGGATCTCGCGGTCCCTGGTCTCGGCCATGAGCAGCGGCGGCGCCTCGATCAGGGTCTCGAACTGATCGACCCGGACCATGCCATGCGCGCGGTAGAAGGCATCGCAGGCGGCATCCGAGCCGACCAGCGCCCCGGTATGCGAGACCGCCAGTTCCCGCGCCATCTCGGAACGGCCGAGCTTGTAGACGATGATCGGCTTGTCGGCGGCCCGCGCGGCGGCGGCGAAGGCGGCCAGGGCATCGGGCTTGCGAATGGTCTCCATGAACAGCACGAAGGCATCGACGCCGGGATCGTCAACGGCGGCGAGGCCGATATCGCCGACCGTCAGATCCGCCTCGTTGCCGACCGAGACAATCGAGGAGAACCCGATCCCCCGCGCCTCGCCCCGCGAAATCAGGGTGCCGACGATGCTGCCGCTCTGGGAAATGCCCATCAGACGGCCCGGCACCAGCTTGTCCAGATCGAGCGCCGCATTGACCGTCAGACCGATCCCCTCGGTGCAATTCACCATGCCCATGCTGTTCGGGCCGAGGATGCGGGTGTTGGAGTTCCGGGCGATCTCGGTGAGGCGTCGCTGCCGGGCCTCGCCCTCGGGGCCGGCCTCGGAAAACCCATCCGCCAGGATCGAGACCACGGGAACCCCCGCCGCCGCGCAGGCCTCGACCGAGGCGATGACCGCGCCGGTGCCGACGCAGACATAGACATGATCCGGCACTTCGGGCAGAGCCTCGATCGAGGGCCAGGCCTTGTCGCCCTGCACGGTCTCGCGGCCCGGATTGATCGGATAGACTCGGCCCGTGTAGCCGTGCTTTTTCAGATATCTCTGCGCCCTTCCGGCGGTCTTTCCCGGGTCGTCGGAAGCCCCGATCACCGCGACGGCGGCGGGACGGATCAAGGCGTCGTGGAAACTGCTCGCGTTGGTTGACGTCGTCATCGCTCAAGGACTCTATTCGATACTGTTGACGTGTCGGGGCCTGTTCATTGGGACGGTCCGGTCTCCGCGCGGCTCAAAGCGGAAGGCTATTCGGCCGCCGCGGCATCGGGCGCGCTTAGTCGGGATAGGCAGAGATCCGAGATTGCCCTCAAGCCATCCAATCGCCAGAGCTTGTCCAGGAATTCACCCGCGCCGTCGACGCCGATGACCGGCTCGGCGAGATCACGGTATTTGTCGGCAAGCTCTTCATCGGATAGTGGCGCGTCCGGATCGCCCTTGCGAGTCGGCGCGAAATGCGAAAGCACCCGGTCATCCGTGGTCTCGACCTCGACCTTGGCGGAGCGGGCCTTGGGGAACGCCGCCTGGCAGCCCTCGTCAATCTCAAGCGAGACCCGCGCCATTACCTCCCGCAGCGCCGCGTCAGTCACGAGTTCCGTCGTGAAGTCGCGAGTCCTGAGCGACCGACCGGTCCGCAAGGCCAGCGCGGCGCAGTAATGGGTGCTGAACTTGGCCTCGTAGGGAGTCTTGGGGTCGCCGTTACCGCAGATCTCCTTGGACTTCTGATAGGAGCCGACATCGATACGCCTGACGTTTTCCGGGGTCAGGCCATGGGCATCCCGCAAGGCCAGTACCGCGTCGACACTGGCGTGCAGATGCCCGCAGGCGGCGTGGTTCTTCTGGGTAATCCGGGTGATGGTGAAGTCCTCGCCCAGCCCCGTGACGGCGGGGCCCCAATCGACATCGACGCTCATCGCGTTGCCGAAGCCACGTTCTCCCTCGAGAATATCGAGGGCGCCGGTAACCCCCTCGGCCGCGAGCAGGGCCGCGGTCAAGCCGCCCTCGGCGGCGCGTCCCGCATGGATCGGCTTGCTCATGGCGTCGGCGCGAAACGCCTGCTGCAAGCCCGCCGCCATGGTGCCCACCGTCCCCAAGGCATGCGTCGCTTGATCCTCGTCCAGACCCAGGATCGTCGCCGATGCCGCCGCCGCGCCGAAGAAACCCACCGTCGCGGTGGTGTGCCACCAGTCGTAATGCGCGGGAACGACCGCGGCCGCGATCCGGTTGGAGATCTCGTAGCCGGAAATCACCCCGCGCAGAAACGTCTCGCCGTCGGCGCCGGCCTGTTGCGCCGCCGCCAGCGCCGCCGCGATCACCGGAGAGCCGGGATGATATAGACCATCACGGAAGATATCGTCGAACTCGATGGTGTGGGACGCGGTACCGTTGATCAACGCCGCCGTCCTCGCTGTGGCCGAGACGCCGGAGGGTAGCAAACACGCCGTGCCGCGCCCGACATCCTCGGCGAGAGCCCGGGTCATCAATGTCGCGGGGGCTTCCAGACCGCCGGGAAGGGTCGCGGCGAACCAGTCAATGACACAGCGCTTGGCATGGTGGATCGCCGCCGGCGGCAAAGGTAGTGCCCGCATCGCGACGGTGAAGCCGGCATGCCGGGCGGCGATGGTCCGGGGGGCGGTCTCGTCGGCGCTCATCCCAGATCTCCCGTTCAACAGCCCAACTGATCGGCCAGATCGTTCATATCCTCGGTGACATAGTCAAAGTCGTGTTCGGCCTTGAAGTCCCGATCCTGGTTGGGACCGTATTCATGAGGCCGCGCGATGAAAGCCGTGCGCAGCCCGCAATCGGCGGCGGCGAGCAGATCGCTGTTATGCGCCGCGCACATCAGCACCTCGGACGGCTCCAGCCCCAGCCATTCAACACCCGTCAGATAGGTTTTGGGCATCGGCTTATAGGATTGCGCCGGCTCGGCCCCGAGAATCACATCCCAGGGAAGCCCGGCATGCTTGGCCATGTTGACCATCAGCGCGACATTGCCGTTCGACATGGTGCCTATGATGAACTTGGTCTTCAGCCGCGCCAGACCGCCGGGCGAGTCCGGCCAGCCATCTAGTCGGTGCCAGGCCTTGTTCAGATGCACGCGCTCTTCCTCGGAAAGGCCGGAAATCCCCTTCTCGTCGAGCAACTCGTCGAGATTTTCACGATGCAGAATATCGAGCCGGACATAGCCGCGACCACCGCTGCGCACCCGTTCCATCGCCGGCTGATACTTGCCGCGCCAGGCATCCGCGAAAGCCAGCCAATCGATATCGATGCCTTTCGGGGCCAGCGAGGCCTTGGCTTCGCGGGCGATGCTGGTTCGCCAGTCAACAACAGTGCCGAAAACATCGAAAACAAGAGCCTTGATCGTGTCGGTGGTCATGCGTGCGTTCCCCTCTGCGTCGAGGACCCCAGGATAGAGCCCCCGGAGGCTCTGCGTCATGTGGATTCTATACCGCCGCGCCGCCGGCGCTCCGATATGCCCGGAGCCACGATTTAGCCTGTTGACAGTTGTCCCGGTCGGTGAAAAGTTGAGCGCCCGCGATGGCTCCAAGGAGGTCGAAATCAATGAATCTCCCGAGCGGGCGGGCAGGCAGGTCATCGAATTGACGTTATCCGATATCAGCGGGTTGATCCGTTGAGACCAGGGCTCGGGAAAAGCGCTGAAAAGCGCGGAAACCTGGGAGACGTGGCGCTTGACCGGCTAGTCTTAAATTGACAGACCCCGCGGGGGGAACTAGCTTGATCGCTAACGTTTGCTCATGACTTAAACGAAGCGAACGCAGGGATAATCAGGGAGGCGGCGTGGCTGCTCTATTGCGGATCCAGGATCTGAGAACGCAATTCTCGACCTCGTCGGGAATCGTTAAGGCCGTTGATGGGGTTACCTACGACGTGGAGGAAGGCGAGACCGTCGCCGTGGTCGGCGAGTCCGGCTGCGGCAAGTCGGTGACCGCGCTTTCCATCATGCGTCTGGTGGCGGAGCCGGCCGGCAAGATCGTCGGCGGCAAGATCATGTTTCAGGACCAGAACCTGCTGGACCTGGACATTGAGGAAATGCGGAACATTCGCGGGCGCGATATCGCGATGGTGTTCCAGGAGCCGATGACCTCGCTCAACCCGGTGTTGACCATCGGGATGCAGCTGACGGAAACGCTGCTCCAGCATCTCGACATCACGGAAGAAGCCGCCAATGCCCGCGCCGAGGAGCTATTGGGGCTGGTCGGCATTTCCGACGCCAAGCGGCGGCTGGCGCAATATCCCCACAATCTCAGCGGCGGCATGCGCCAACGGGTGATGATCGCCATGGCGCTCAGCTG
>Ga0181593_10002489_pt1 | contig 16975 bp, 14 predicted proteins | sample 071ome_19_FD_133756 | JGI IMG/M metagenome (GOLD analysis project Ga0181593, IMG submission 133756) | Coastal salt marsh microbial communities from the Groves Creek Marsh, Skidaway Island, Georgia - 071413AT metaG (megahit assembly) | ecosystem: Environmental > Aquatic > Marine > Intertidal...
GAATTTTTGGACTACATGTGTGTTCAAAAGCTAGGATTTAAAAATTAGTGTGATGCTTATGCCAAACAAAGCTTTATCCATATCCATAGCGACACTTTTACTTTTAGGAGTATTTAATCTTCTGTTTAGCCCATCTATCTACGCTCAAGCTACAGGTAACATAGGCGGAGTCATTACTGAAGAGGCCACAGGTGAGACTCTTCCGGGGGTGAATGTTCGAATCGTTGGAACCAATTTTGGTGCCGCAACCGATATCGATGGTCGTTTTCTTATCCGTAGTATTCGGCCCGGTGAATATACCATTGAAATCACCTTTATCGGGTTTCAGGTAACTCAGGTCACCGGTATTGTAGTGGAAGCGGGAAAAACCACAGAGATTGCTCAAAGCTTGACCGAACAAATATTCGAATCCAATGAGGAGGTTGTGGTAATTGGAGAGGCTCCTATTTTTGATGTAGAGAAATCCACCACCTCTGCCACCATTTCCAAAAAAGACATAGAAGCCGCTCCTATTCAGCGGGTTGAAGATGCCGTTTCCCTTCAGTCAGGTGTCGTGAAAGATCCTACAGGTTTGTATATAAAAGGGGGGCGCGCTTATGAAACAGGTTATGTTGTGGATGGCGTTTCTGCACAAGATCCACTAGCCGGTACAGGATTTGGATTGGATTTAGGATCTAATTCTTTTAGTAATATTGAAGTGATTACTGGTGGGGTAGGAGCCGAATACGGAGATGTTACCTCGGGGGTAGTGGCGGTACAAACCCAAAATGGAGGCGATCGTTACGAGGGAAATTTCTCTCACAAGAGAGACAACCTTGGAAGTAACGTCATGACCAATCAGGCTAATTTTTTCTCCGATATTTATGAGTTGAGTATTGGTGGACCATCCATACTTAGCGAACAACTGCTCCCTGCCTTGGGTTTGGATTTGCCCGGGTCAATGACCTTTTTTGCCACGGGTCAAATTTCACTCACCGATGGATATACAAAGCTTTCAGCTAGTCAAATTCGATCATCCATCGTGAACAGCGAATTCTGGTCGCCTCGTCAAGGCAATCGTTGGAACGGCATGTTCAAAATGACCTATAACATCAAGCCGGGGATGAGGCTTCAAGGGGCCTATCAACGATCCCTTACCATTAATCAGAATACTCGTATGCTTCAGATTACGGGAGCGGATACACAGATTAGGCCAGGTTTTCAGTTTGCTTTCTCAAATGGCTTTCTGGATAATGCCAGCACCTATACCCATGATAGTAATCTCTCGTATTTGAAATGGACACAAACCCTTTCTCAAACTGCTTTTTACGAGATGCAGGTGAGTCGATTATTTACCCGTCTTCGCGCCGATGCCAATGGTCGATCATGGAGACCGCTAAATGTCGACAGCGAATTTGATCCAGAAAGTATTGTAACCTCGCCAGCTGAGGAATTTCAAGGTGGTGAAAATTTCACCTATGTATTGGCAGGTCCTGGATACATTAATAATGGGGGTATTTCCACCCTTTGGCATGATCATTTTGCTGAGGAACTCACCTTTAAAAGCAGTTTGACTAAATTTTTTGGAGATCGAACCAATCAAATTGTGGCTGGCTTTGAGTTTAAATTCAACGACTATCAGTGGATTGATATCACGCGCCCATGGATCGGTGCTCCCATTCAAATTGATGAGAATACCATCTCTGAAACTTTTCGAGTGGGTGAGACCTTTGATGCTTGGAGAGTTAAACCAAAACGGGGAGCGTTCTACATCACCGACAAAATCCGTTATAATGGACTCATTGCCAACATAGGGGCTCGTTTAGAATATTGGGCTCCCGGGCGTTATGTGGATGATGCCGTACAAGATGCTTTAGATCCTAACGCGCTATCTACCATTCCTAGTTTTGTGGCACAGGATTATATCGACAGCAGTACCGAGCTCTTCGGTTTACGATATAAGTTTCGATTCCTACCAAAAATCAATGTTTCCTTCCCTGTTCGTGAAAATCAGGTATTGTTTTTCAACTATGGTCACTCTACTCGGATTCCTCACCCCAGCTATATCTATGCCGGTTTAGATCCTTTTTATCAAGACCAGTCCGATTTACCTGATTTAGGAAACCCAAATCTAGACCCAGAAGTCGATATTTCTTATGAAATTGGGTTCCGTAATCAGTTGACTTCAAACGACGCCTTTAATGCTTCGGCCTTCTGGCGCGATAAATATGATTTCGTAACTACTCAATCTATTCGTGTTCAAGATGTGGATGGACGTGACGTGACCAAGGCATTCCGTATCAATGGAGATTATGCGCGTGCCCGAGGAGTTGAATTATCTTATTTAAAACGCTACAAGGATTTATTACGTGGGCAGCTTTCTTTTACCTATTCGAGAGCGGAAGGACTTAGCTCCACCAATGATGATAACCTAAATGCGATTAACGCCAATCAAAATATTGGCAGTAACGTAGAAACTCCTCTTGCATGGGACCGACCATTCGATATCAAAGGTAACATCACCTTCACCCATGATCGCCCTCAAGGACTTTTTGGCTGGTCTGCACTTAACGATTTCCAAGTCTTTCTTTCGGCCGTTTGGAGATCAGGAACCCGCTACACACCTATGGAATTTGTGGGTTTACAGCGTAATCCAGTTACTGGACGAGAAGATTGGAGACCCATTTATGAGCGGGTAATAGATCCTGCCAAGCGTTACAGTGAAGTGGGTCCGTCATGGTTTTATATGGATTTAAATATTCAAAAGTGGTTTGAGGTACAAGGTGCTCGAATTTCTACTTTTGTGGAAATCACCAACATATTAGACAACCGAAGCTCTGTCATTGTAAATCCGGTAACGGGTCAAGGGTATAAGAAATACCCGACCGATCCAGCCGCTTTAATTGCACTACGAGACGACAGAAGCTATGATGTGCCAGGAAACGTTCGTGATCCACGTTATTTAGACCCAACTGATAATAATTTACCCGCTTACGATAATCCTGCCAATTACATTGAGCAGCGACATATCATGGTAGGTCTATCGATTCGATTCTAACATGAGATGTAATCAACTACATATTTTTCCTTTGCTCGGATGTCTACTAGGGCTTTTGATTCTCACGAATCCCACTCTGAAAGCACAAAATTCGTACGGAGAGGATCGGGCAGGAACCGAAGGTTTTCAGTTCACTAAAATAGCCGTAGATCCCCGTTCGGCGGCTATGGGAAATTCCAACATGGCCGATGCTAAAGATGGATCTAGCCTCTATTGGAATCCAGCCTTATCTGCCGAGATGACTCGGAGTGAATTCATGGCGAGCCATACCGAGTATGTAGCGGGCATTCAACAGGACTATTTCAGTTACATCCAAAAAATTAACCAGCTTGCTTTGGGCCTTTCTATACAGTATTTGGGATCGGGCGACATTATGGAGACTACCGAATTTCAACCATTTGGTACCGGTCGAATGTTCAGCACCCATCACATGTCTGCGGGTTTATCGGTGGCGCAAAAGGTTACGGATCTCTTCAGTTACGGCATCACCTTTAAGTATTTGCTCGAGAAAATTGAAGAGGTTCAGTACCAAAGTGGAGCGATTGATTTTGGGTTTGCTTATCGAGTAGGCGATACGGGACTTCGATTCGCCGTTGGCATAAATAACTTCGGCCTCGATGCTTCACCCGATGGCAGTACTTCTCGAGAGTCTTTGGAAGGTGTTCAGGTTTTGTCTCCCGAAACCCTTACCTCTTTGCCCACAAGATTCCATATCGGTGCTGCTTATGATGTATGGGAGAATCAACAAAATAAACTTGTAGTAACGGCTCAAGTGACCAACCCTTCCGATAATGCCGAACAGTTAAATCTTGGAACAGAGTACAGCTTTATGGATCAGTTTTACCTGAGAACCGGTTATGAGTTTGGCCAGCTGGAACGTAAAATGCCTAGTCTTGGAGGTGGTGTTCGAGTGCCTTTCATGGGTAGAACATTAAAAGCCGATTATGCCTATACACGCTTTGAGCGCCTAGGTCAGATTCACCGTATAGGAGTCAGTGTAACACTATGAAATTAGTACATTCATACCTCTATTCTAATACTCCCCGCTGGAGTTTGCTACTTCTTATACTCTTTTTCGGGTTGAATCTATCCTGTGATGATATTTTCAACTCCAAATCAAATCAGGATACCGATGAAATATTTGACGAAGGAAAAATAGATCCACGGCTTGAAAATGTGGATGGTTATGCCCCTGTACTACCATTTTGGGGCGGGTTTGATGCTCCTAACGATGTGCATGTTGGCTTTGATGAATTCGTATATGTTACCGACGCCAATGGAGTGCACTTATTGGATCGTGCCGATTTATCACCTAGGGTAAGTATTGATTTAGAAGGTGCTGAAGCTGTTACTCAGGATCGCTTACTAAATGTGTATGTTGCCGCTCGTATTGATACGGTAATTGAGAGTATTGATCCGAGCATCACTTGGAATCTACCGGCCGTATTTAAAATCAAAAATATGAATGGAGCGGGACCAATTACCTTCGTGGATACTCTTATTTTTCCATTCGACGATGCGAGTTTGAGTACATCTGCGGCACAAAATGCCCGACTCAATCGAAGCAGTTCAGTGAACTATGAGAAGGTTCGAATAACCGGGCTTACCATATTAGCAGATAATACCTTATACGTAACTCGAACCGGTCCTTATAATGAAACCACTCAAGTAGCGGCTCCGGATAATACGGTTCTAGAATTTCACCGAGTTATTGTTGACGGACAAAAGACAGATAAAATGCGAAATGTCCGTCAGATTCGAAGCCTTAGTCCAAATGTACCCTCTCTGCGAAGTGCGATTGGATTAAGCAGTATTGCAAGCTTTGTGGCACCGCCTCAAAGAGACAGCTATACCGATGATCGAAGTTTCTTGATCACCCAAGCCGATGCCTCCAAAGAGATTCCTTTCCGAGTATTATGGATCAATGTAGTTGAAACGGTTGATGGATTGGTCTACCAACAAAATTCTCAGCTATTGGCTCAAGATACTACTCAAGCCGATGGGTTTTTATACGAAACCAACAAGTTTTTACGCCCGCAAGATGTAGCTTTTGGTGGAGATGATGACGCCTTCATCTTTGTTGTAGACAGTGAAACTCATCGCCTCTATCAATTTCAGTCCAATGGCCAGGAAGGCGTTCCCCCACCTGCAGGAGCTGCGGATCAAACACGTCAAATTTTGGTTTCTTTTGGTGAGTTAGGAGCCGGTCCAAAAGAATTCAATCAGCCTAGTGGAGTCGCATATTTCCGAAGAGTTGTGTACGTTGCCGACAAAGGCAATAATCGTATTGCTCGATTCAAATTAACTTCTGATTTCGAATAAGGATTAATTCAATTATGGCTTCTATTCCACTGAAGGCACATAAACTTGTCTTTAGTTTAGTACTACTACTTATGTCTTGCAGCCCTCTAGTGCAGCAAGACATTCAAGACAGAGATAGTAAAGCAAAGAAAGTATTGCTCATTTCGTTTGATGGTTTTAGAGCCGACTATCTTAGTGCTGAGCGAACTCCCTACCTGTATGCTTTAGCTCAAAAAGGGGCAAAATCAGATGGCTTAATTCCTGTATTTCCATCGAAAACGTTCCCCAATCACTATGCCATAGCGGTTGGGTTACATCCTGAAAATAATGGGCTAATAGGAAATTCAATCTATGACTCAACACTCGCTCAAATGTATCGTATTGGTGATAGAGAGCAAGTAGAACGCGCCGATTGGTACGAAGGAGAACCCATTTGGAATACAGCCGAGAAACAAGGAGTGCGCGCAGGCACCATGTTTTGGGTGGGATCTGAAGCCCCCGTTCAAGGAATGCGACCTACGCATTGGAAACGATACGATGGTAGTGTACCCGATAGTGCGCGAATCGATACCGTTATCCAATGGCTTAGCATGGGTACGGATTTGGAGGTGGATTTAGCGACGCTCTACTTTAGTTTTCTAGATAGTCAGGGTCATCGATATGGAACGGATGCTCCAGAAACAGACGCCGCTCTTTTACGGGTTGATGGACTCATGAAATATCTTATGGAGGAATTAGAATCGGCTGGACTTACCAATCAAACCAACGTCGTTCTTGTTTCGGATCATGGCATGCAAAACATCTCAAGAGATCGTGTGATCACTTTGGATTCCTATATGGATCTAGAAAAAGTACTTATGATTGGAGGTTCTCCTGTAGCCACTATGAATATCGAAGCTGTTTATCGAGCAGAGGTCTATAATACCTTGAAAAATGCACAAGAGGAAGGAGCTCCATTCCAAGTTTTTTTGAAGGAAGAGCTACCGGAAAGACTGCATAACAGCAAACACCCGCGCACGCCAGACCTAACCATTATTGCCGACTTGGGATATAGTCTAACAACTACACAGCAGCTATCTTCAAATCCTAATTATCCTTCGGGAGGAAATCATGGCTACGATCCTCAACATGCCGAAATGCATGCCGTATTTGTAGCAATAGGTCCAGACTTTGCACCTAATAGTCACTTAGAGGCTTTTGAATCTATTCATGTGTATTCCTTACTTGCACATCTACTTGGACTGAACCCAGCGCCCAATGACGGGGATCTTATGACCTTCGTGGGAATCTTATCAGAATAAAAAGACTTATCTGAATAATAGTTAGTGTCTTTTGCCCCAATAATTTGGATTGCATCTAATCAAATTGGGATAGATATTTACTAATAAACTTTTACTTCTCACTCTATTTTTTAAGCTATGCCATACGTAGTTACCGAACCATGTATCAAATGTAAATACACTAACTGTGCGGCAGTATGCCCGGTTGATGCATTCCGCGAAGGTCCTAATTTCTTAGTTATCGATCCCAATGAGTGTATCGATTGCGATGCCTGTGTTTCTGAATGTCCAGTTGAAGCTATTTATCCCGATGATGAGGTGCCTGCAAAATGGGAGCATTTTATTGATTTGAATGAGCGTTTAGCGGAAGCTTGGGAAGATCATGTAATTAATGAAACCAAAGACGCTCTTCCTGCTGCCGATGAGTGGGCTAGTAAAGAAGGAAAAGAAGGAGAGCTTCAAGAAGAGTGGTAAGGTATATGCCTTACATGAGTATTTAGTAAGGCATAGTCTTTAGATTCCTTTTTAAGCGTTTAATCCTATGAGTTTATTATCCTCATTTTTTGCTCGCGAATCCGTCGAGATTATGGGGATTTTAAATGCGACCCCTGATTCATTTAGTGATGGAGGCCAGTTTAATCACATCCTATCTGGAATGCATCATATAGAGGAAATGATTGGGCAAGGTGCATCAATTATAGATGTTGGTGGTGAATCTACTCGACCCTATGCCCCCATTGTTTCCACAGAAGAAGAATTATCTCGCGTTTTGCCTATTCTAAAAGAAGCGATTCCTCGCTTTGGTATGGATGTTTTGTTCTCTATTGATACCACAAAATACGATGTTGCCTTACAAGCACTAGATTTAGGGGTGCATATCATTAATGATGTGAGTGGGCTTCAGAAGGCGCCCAAAATGGCCGATTTAGCGGCTTCTTATAAGGCTGCTTATTTGGTGATGCATTCTCAAGGTAGCCCTCAAGATATGCAGAATAATCCCCACTACGAACATGCGGTACGTGACATTGTAGACTTTTTAGTCCAAAAAACGGCTTATTTGCAGCAAAAAGGAATTGAATACATTATGGTTGATCCGGGTATTGGGTTTGGAAAAACCTTGGATCACAATCTTCAAATTATTGCTCAGCTTGATAAAGTGGTAGAGCTTGGTTTTCCCGTACTTTTGGGTGCTTCTCGTAAATCTATGTTTGCTCAGTTATTAGACAATCGACCAGTCGAAGGTCGTTTAGCCGGAACCTTAGCCGCACATTATCATGCATTATTGAAAGGAGTGCGTATATTGCGCGTACATGATGTGCAGGAAGCTTCCGATTCGGTGCGTGTATTTGAAGCCTTACAAGCGGCTGGTAGTATATAAATCTATTGGTGCGCGCGTAATTCTTCCTATATTCCGATAGCTTTACAGCTAATGATGAATTAAATGATTTCAGTGTGAACCCTATTGGTTTTTTAGATTTTGGTCTGTTAGACTTTATTGAAACCCTCATAATTGCGGGGGTTTTAGTAGCTATCTACCGTTGGATACGTGGGACCTATGCGATTCGAGCAGGTGTTGGTATTCTCTTTTTACTTCTGATCAATTTTATCATTCGACTCTTTGGCTTTACCACCATAGATTTTATTCTAAGTGCTATTCTCGATGTAGGGATCTTAGCGGTCTTCATCATCTTTCAGCCGGAAATTCGAGGTCTTTTATATCAAATAGGCCAAAATCCTTCATTGCGGTTGTTTGGCGGTAAAACCAGTACCGAACAAGTTATTGACGAGGTGGTAGAGGCGGTAAAAGTGATGGCTAAAGACTATGTGGGAGCCCTAATTGTGTTTGCACCTCCTTCTAGCCTAAGTGACATCATCGAAAAGGGGGTAGGGTTGGATGCTAGTATCAAAAGTCAATTACTTATAAGCATTTTTAAGAAAGAGACCCCACTACATGATGGGGCTGTTGTTATTCGTAATAATCGAATTGCTGCGGCTAAATGTCTGCTTCCTACGGCGCAGAACCCGAATTTATCCACTGCCCTGGGTACGCGACACCGAGCAGCCATTGGGGTTTCTGAAACCAATAATGTATTTGTCATTGTTATTTCAGAAGAAACGGGGCGGATATCAATTGCTCAAAATGGTAATTTGACAAGTGGATTAACCATCCAACGTCTGCGTAAAGTCATTGCAGAGAGTTTTTCATTGACTAAATTTCAAGATGATGTAGCTTTTTCCGGCACTCAAACCGAAATGAATTTGAAATAAACACAACTTTTCAGTTTATAGCTTGGATGGGTGTTTAGCCGGAATTTCGCTCTAAAAAATGGGTATTTCCTTCTACCCGATAAAGGCTTCTCGCACTTTGTATGGTTCCTTTTCCATATCGATTATTGATGTGATCAATCGCTTTGTATCGTTCGGTTTGTTCGCTTTCATCCCGAAAAAAAAGATTCATTTGACTCGTTTTGTCCATATCCTGAGTTCCTAGGACAAGGTTTCGGATAGCCATCCCCTGAGCACAAAAAGCGTCAATTTTAGGGCCTAATTCTTTGATGAAAGCATCATACACATACTTGGTTATATGGGTATAGCTGGGGGTTATAAACCGAAACCCTATACTGGGATAACGGTCCTGATCAAAGCCAATAATTCCGCCAAAGCTACTGGCACGAATACCATAAGCTCGCATACGATAGCAGATCATTTCAATACCAATGGCGAATTCTCCTTTAATCGCTTCAGCGTCGGTACTCCCTTCCGAGAAGGTGTGGCCGTAACTTACCCCCCATTTTGGAGAATATTCATCATTTTCTTCCAAAATTCGGCCCTGATCTTGGCCAGTAATGGTTTGAAAGAGCATCCGCCCAAAATGAGGTCCAAAAAGCCGTACAAAGGTGTCGATTTGATTGTGCTTGACCACGTCACGTATTGTGGCATAGCCTTCGGCCAGAAGATGTTCGTATCGCCTCCGACCCACGCCCCACACCTCGTTTAGTGGTAAAGGATGAATATACATACGTTCATCACCATCGCTGAGAATAAGAGAAATACCTCTGGGTTTATTGAGCCCGCTTGCTAATTTTGCATAGGTTTTAGACCGTGCGATACCAATAGATCCATATAGGCCTGTCGCTTCATAGATGTCTCGTTGCAGCTGTTCTCCAAATCGACGGATTTGAGGTTCTTCCTTACCCAGTAGAAAGCTTCCATCCATAAAATATTCATCCATAGAATAGCGCTCAATCCGGTGTGAGTAACGGTTTAAAATATGATGAACTTGTTTTGATATAGCGGTGTAACTCGCATAGTCTACTTGCAGCATACAAACATAGGGGCAGTGTTTATAGGCTTCATAAGCACTCATTCCAGTTTTGATTCCCATCGCTCTAGCTTCATAAGAAGAGGTAGCCACAATCCCTTTAACGGTTCCATTTTCTTTGCGCCAACCGCCCACAATTAATGGTATGCCATAGAGATTTTTACGCAGCTGTTCCACCTGAGCATAGAAGCATGCAAAATCGAAGTGAATATACAATCGATCTTTTCGAGCCCGATGTTGATGCTCGGTATAGACGGTATTGTACAGGGTAATTCGGTGTACATCTTGTTCGGCTTGATAAGAATAGTCTTTTTTTGGAGGCATACATATATTCGCTATTGATATGTACAATATATGTGTGTAATTTAAAATGACCAAACAAAAATTGGTCATGAATACCTACCCACTCATAGAAATGTTGGCTTTTTTCCCACGCTATTCAGGCACGAATACCTTGGATTGGCGGGCAAAGTATGTGCGTAATGTGCGCCAGATTCGATCCTGTCACACCAAAACAGTGGGTGGAATTCTATACTCTTTTTACAGTATACAAACCCAACAGGGAGAGCTTATGGACCTGCGGTTTAATCATGATGAATTATTGTGGGATGTGCTATCTGTTCAGGGTTCGGAACTTCCTCTAACGAGCGATGACGGTACGCATTATGTTCTTGATAGAATGTTAATCCATCATCAGCGTCACAAACATCAACCTTCCCCAGCCCATCGTATGCGTCCTATTCGGTTTGAATGGTTGCCACTGAGCCAGTGCTTTCGTCAAAGCCCTCTCGAGCACGCAAAGATAGATCGTATGCACCCGTATCGTTTTTTAAAGGCGAAAAATTTCTCCGTTCAGGTAGCTCGAGTCGAGACTCGTCATTTGGAAGATGTTATGGTTACCCGGCATTTGCACTATGTGCTGGAAGACAGCGAAAGTCGTTTTTTTCATGTGGTATACATTATGGATCAGGGAGACTGGCGTTTTATTCAAGAGGTAGATGAGCAGTTTTTGTTTCATCGTATTAGGCCATAACGCTAGTATGTATCTATTCAGCCGGAAGAAATACCTTAGCTAGGGAGTATGAGATCGGGAGAATTGTTTCGCACATTTCCCACCGAGGTACCCACCGTATATTCGCTAAGTGCTGCATCGGGGTAGGGATCCATGAGATAGCTAAGCTCCTGTAGCGGACGTGTGTGATCTAACCAGTTATTCCATTCCGAGGTGTGTAGAAATACGGGCATTCGATGGTGTATGGGCTCCATAATGCGATTTGGCCGAGTGGTTAGAATAGAAAAAGAAGCAAAACCTGATATAGGACTAATTGGAGAGTATAGGCCAGCGGCTACCAATAAGTCATCGGTGCTAGAATGAATATAATGGGGTATTTTATGCCCTTTGATTCCCGACCATTCGTAGAATCCATTCATAGGCACTAAGCATCGTTGATGGGAAGCATTTCGCCACATAGGTTTCGCGAGTATTTGTTCGGATCGGGTATTGATAGGCAGAAATGGCCGCTCATTACCTTTTGGTTTCCAGCCCATAAAGCCCCAATGCATAGCCGTACGAATGCGGGTGGGGTAGTGGTCTGTATGGCCTCCGAGAATAATAGGCACTACATGGCTTGGAGAAATATTATAAGAGGGAAGAGGGTGAAGAATAGGAGGGGCCCCAAATAAATCGTCATTTTGGTTAGAAGGTAAATCAACCGCTTCCTCTAGATCAAAGAAGGCGTCAATAGCTTCTGGTTCACTAAACAAGGTATAACGTCCGCACATGGCAGAGATGAAGTGTGGCTGCGCTGCTTAACGAGCGAAAGCAGTTTAGTAATAGATACGAATTAGGATCCGACGATTGGCCGCACGATTTTCTACAATATCTCGTCCAAATTCGTCGACATGGGGCAAAACTGGTTTGGTATCGGCATAGCCAGAGGCTTTCAATCGGTCACTCTCAATGCCCTCACGAATAAAAAACTTAACTACTTCAGAGGCTCGGGCTACGGATAGCTCCCAGTTAGAAGGAAACCTTGCGGTATTAATGGGTACGTTATCAGTATGACCTTCCACATCGACTCGGAACTGATAATAATCCAAAAGATTCAATGCCTGGGTCACCTTGTTGATGATACGCTCTCCAGAAGGTAGAAGAATCGCCTCTCCAGAGTTGTATAATGAGCTACTATTGAAGGATAATTTAATGCCATCTTTATCTAAAATTACACCCACTAAACCCTGATTCCGTTCTTCAACCAGTAAAGAGTCCAGGTCCAGTTTAATTTCGGCCAAAGGAGTTTCAACTTTTTCTTTACCGGCAACATCGGAGCGCATTCCCTGCTTCATCTGCTCCCAAAGTGCGATGTCGGTTTGGGAAACAGCGATAAGCATAGCGAAGAAGGCCAGTAAAAGGGTGATCATATCACTATATGTGAGCAGCCACTCCTGATCCTCTTCGGCATCGTCAAAAGAACTATTTTGTTGTCGTCGTTTCATGATTTACTATGCTCAGAATATCGGTTAGTGTTACTAAACTTACTCTGCCTTTTGTTTCTTGAAATCTCGTTGTAGATAGGTGCTCAGTTTATCCTGAATATAAAAGGATGATTTCTTGTCGTTGATGAGTACGATACCTTCCAATACAAAATATTCTCGGAATTTATTCATCTGAGCCGCGTTTTTAATTTTTTCGGCTAAAGGATAGAATACAAACCGCGCAAAAATGATACCGTATAGTGTAGTCATAAGTGCCGCTGCAAGACCAGGTCCCATGTTGGAGGGGTCGTCCAGTTCTCCAAGCATTACGATAAGACCGAAGAGCGTACCAAACATTCCAAAAGAGGGAGCCGCCCCACCCATTGCTCGTAGCACATCTACAATAACCATTTGCCGGAAGTAATTTTCCTCAATGTGATTCGACCCAAAGGTCTCAATATCTTCACTAGAGTAGTTGGTACTGAGCAGAGAGAAGAGGTATCCAGAGATTTCACCCCCGTACTCACTTTCTAGTTTGTTTAGCGCACCAACACGATCTTTTTTAATATCATCACTCCATTCTACAATGGTTTCAAAATCTTTCTGCAGCGTTTTTTTGGATGTTCTAGCTTGGCTAAACAAATAAATGATACCCATTAAAGCTTTACCTACATAACGAGGCTGATAGGTAATTAACGATGCTTGTAGTACCCCGCCTAATACAATGAATAAACTAGGGATGTTTAAAAAGGGATTACCTGAGAGGGCAGGTATAGATTCTACGAAGGTAGTAACACCGATCGTTTCAGTAACTCCAAAAACAAGTAGGCCTAAACAAAATAAGACCCCAATAACACTTCCGATTGAAATTTTCATGGTTTATTGACCTCCGCGGATCTCTTGAATTAAAGTTTCTAATTCAGGAATACTTGGAATTGGAATATTAGGATCCATTTGAACCGCACGATTCCAATTGGCGCGAGCTGCTGTAATGTTTTCGAGCATAAAGAATACGGTACCTTTTAGGGCGTATGCATCAGCCGTTTCCTGTATTTCTAGAGTCTTATCGATGAATTCTAAAGACTGTTTATATTCTCCTAGATAAAACAAATCCTGAGCTTTGCGATAGTTAGATAACAAAGTTTGAATATCGCGGGCACGTGTCTGTATGAGGGAAGAATCTACCACAACAATGGAATCCTTATCGGCGGGCCGCATACCTCGCAAGTCTAAATAGAACTGTTCTTTCGAGGGATCTAGTTTAATCTGAATATTTGAACTTTCATTCAAATAGTTAACCGTAATTACTTCCTTTGCAGGTGAGTCATCCACCACGCTTGAAGTACTTCGAGGATTGGTATTGACCGTCCGACGATTGTTTTGGTCATTCAGATTACTGTTAGAAGTATTCTGAACCGATTCTGGCGTCGCGCATGCTAGACTGATCACGATAGCCGCGAATAAAGCAAACGTATAGTAATTGTTAGAATCTGATAACCGCATGGAATCCAAATCCTGATTTATTGTAGGTTAAACGATCTTTGTTAGACAGTTTTATAGTGTCTCCGGCCAGCATCAAATTGCCAAATACGGATAATCCAATGTTCTTACTCAGATGAAACTGAAGCCCGGGTTCAAGCATGAAGACTTCACCTTGGCGGTTATTTCCTAGAGGAAATTGAACATTGGCGCGTGAATAAAATACCACTCGATACTCATCGATATCGGGCACTTTTTCAGAAATTGCTTGATAATAGACTAAACCAATGTCGAATAGAGACATATTGAATAGAGTTACGTCTCTGTTGGTGGAACGTAACACATGATAACCTGCAGTGAAACCTATATAAGCACTATTTCTAAGATCTAAAGGTTGCCGATAGGAGAAGGTCACACTAAAGTCTGTTAATGCCTGTCGTAACAGGGTATCGGCTTGATGAACAAAATTATTTCCATTACCCGTACTATCTACCCCAGCACCGGCACCAGCTCCCGTAGTATCGATTTGAGCACCAGAGCTATTTGCATATTGATTACGATACCAACTATCAGAGCCTCTAGAAGTGACTCCAAAAGTCAACAAGTATTGAGAACCTTGATCTAATGTGGGTAAAACAACCGGGGGATTTGAAATAAATGATTTACTCCATACTACTTCTCTGGACTGCGGATTCATCACCCGAATTCCGATAACTAGCCCCTCGGGTTCTCGCCGTTGCAGGCTTAGTTCTACAAGTCCTTGCACACCGTATTTATATGCAATTTCTTCCAGCATTTCTGGAGAGACATCAGCCAAAGACCGTCCCTGCATATTTAAGATTTGAAGAGTAGAATCATTTCCTACAATTTTAAGCTTATCGTTGGGCTCTAATTCTGGAGGTGAAAGTACCGTTAGGCCTGCAAATTGGCGCAGTGAGTACTCCATTTCCGCTCGAATGTACTCAATTTCTTCATTGGTAAATCGTAAAGCTGAATAGTTGATTTTATAGATAGCTACTCGGCGCACTGATACAGGGAAATCAGCCAATTCAGGATTTAATTGTTCCTGAATTTTCTCGACCATATAGGGATCTCCCTGGTCATGAGTGAATAATTGCGCAGTGGCATCATTCGAGAAGCCCCAACCACCTAGCAAGTATAGAAGTAAAAAAGTAAGCGTACGTTTCATTTCCTAGGCTTCGGTTTTCATTTTACGACGGACGGCATACAATACGGCTTTCTGAGCATCTTCAATGTCTGCTTTCGTAGCATCCGATGGGTTATCTACTTCAGATAGAATTAGTTGTTGCTCACGTTTAGGTCGTACTTTTAATATTTTTTCACGCACGGCGGCAGGCGCAGTTCTCAATGCTAAAATGAGTGTTTCGGTAGGAATCTCGTCAAGGGCCGACTGAACAAACTCATTTTTAACTTTTGGAAGATCGTCAAAGCCAATAAAGAATCGGCGAATTTTCTTGGCCAATTCAAGATCTTTTTCAGCAATAGATCGAACATAGGCATCTTGATCAGACAGAGGCATGGTTTCTATGGTATTTAGTATAGATTCTATACCATCTGCTGCCACATACTTCATATCGGATACGGCAAGTGCTTTATTCGAGAAATGCGAGGCCACTTTTTTGTACACTGAAATAGGTATACTATTGATTTTACCCATTTTTAGTAGAATGGAAATGCGTTTTTCATCATCCATTTTCTGGAGAATGACTCCTGCTCGTTCACCAGCTATTTGAGCCAATAATATGGATACCATTTCATCAGATTCATCTTTCATCAAGTGTAAAAGTTGTTGATCGGTTAATTGATCAACAAAGTCAAATAAACTAGAGCCACTACCTTCACCTGATTCTGGTGCTTTGTATTGAGTTATACTCTTGCGGAAATTCTCAACTTCTTCAATGCGCTCTTCTAAAGGAATACTCTCTGCATTATCCAAGCCATAGTTCACCATTTCAAAGGTGCTGGACTTCATATGAGGTTTTAAAATATGCAGTAATTTATCATCTACACTCACGAAACTGCGTACTGCTTTAACCACGCCCTGCTCTTCGTCTTCCTCAATCCATTTGTTCACTACATTGGCAACGACCTGAGGTTTACTAATACAATTGTTGGCAATAAAGGTTTTGTTCTCCTCAAAGATGGCTAACTCTTTTGCGCTAGGTCCTTTTGGCGTTTCTGGTTGCTTTGCCATTGCTTGCATAGGCATATGTGGCATGTTGCTTCCTTCATAGCCGGGTGGATACATGCCAGGTAGACTTTCATTTTTCTTAGGCTTACGAAGTAGAGCAAAAAGCAGAGCTGCCAAAAATAATACTCCAAGACCAATAATTACGAATAACAAATGCTGTGGGTTGTTCCAATCAATGCCTAAGAACATTTTTTTCTCAGGTTCTGCCATCACCGTTTGAATGACAGTATCAGGAACGGCTGGAACAATTTCAGGCTCTTCTAATTCCTCTTCATCATCATCATCATCATTAAGTGTACTTTCTTGGGCAGCCATTGTACTATCCAAGAGCTGCATAGGACTTGGTGCCGTCGGCTTTTTTATGTCTTGTTCGATAGCTCGACTGTTTCTAGGGAAGACTTTTTTGCTAACCGATACAATGTCACCCCTAAATTCATCTGCATTCGCTATTAGTGAGGCCGCTTCTTCTACGAAATCTACGTCCTCATCACTGTATGATGTATCAACCAATACCTTAATATTCAGTCTAACTAGCCGAAATCGAGCATCAAAACCAGAAGCTTTGATACTATCTTGTCCCGTGGGTCTATTTTTTTGCAGATTTGGGGGAATGAATGGTAGTCCAGGTAAATTTTCGATCTTAACTTCTTCTTCGGGTTGAACCACTTGGTACCCTTTCGGAACTAAGATTCGCTCTAGAGTAGCTTTTACATCTACAATAAATGTGCCTTCACGATAGTAATCTGAGAGCGCATTATCTAAGACTACTTCATAGTAACGTTCGTATTTTGCCGCTTCCTCTTGAACATCTGCAGACGAAGTCTGTCCGGGTATTATTTGACCCGACACTATCATACTCTGAAGCGCAA
>Ga0181593_10002490_pt1 | contig 16975 bp, 10 predicted proteins | sample 071ome_19_FD_133756 | JGI IMG/M metagenome (GOLD analysis project Ga0181593, IMG submission 133756) | Coastal salt marsh microbial communities from the Groves Creek Marsh, Skidaway Island, Georgia - 071413AT metaG (megahit assembly) | ecosystem: Environmental > Aquatic > Marine > Intertidal...
CACAGTAATCGCAGTACCGCTTTCATCCAGAAGCTGTCCGATAAACGCTTCATTCACTTCAAATCCCAGTATGACCCAGGCAACAGGCACAGGACTGAGCAGAGGGATGCCAATGACACTGTACAGCCGGCTGTTGAGATGAATAATGCCCGATACCTCTCCATTGTTTTCAAGCGCCTGCATAAAGTCGGCAAAAGGAAATGGATCGCCCGCCTGCATGCCCGGGCCCGGCGCAATACCACTGACAATCTGGTAATTGCCCGACAGGTCCAGCAGGAACATCAGGTCGGCACCGATGCGTAAACGCTGGTTGGTCAGGGCCGACTCAACGGTTTCAGGGCCGCTGGTAGCATAGGCAATCTTGAAGGCGTAATCGCCTGACAGCGTACTTCCTGCGAGAGTCAGGGCGTCATTCCTGCTGTTGATGCTGTTGTGAAAAGAGCGCACCGTTGTCACCAGCGACTCCCCGATCAGGGCATTGGCGTTGCGGGTGTTGGCGGCATCAACGAGGTACAGGGAAACAAGCTGTACCAGCAGCACCAGTCCCAGGAAGAACGTGAGTATCCTGCTGCGGAACGTTTTGAACCTGAACGTTTTCAGTAGACTTCCTCGTGCATCCGGGGTTCCGGCTGCCAGAAATACCGGGGCTTTATGGACAGAGCCATATTCTGGTTCACGTTGCCGGACTCACCCACGGCGACCATAGCGGTAACAGCCTGTACTGATTTCATGCCGGGATGGGCCACATGAATTTCATAATCCCCTGCTGGCAAATCACTGAAAACTGCCTGCCCCCCTGCATCGGTTTTTGCAAAGTATGGGGTGTCCACCACATAAATATAGGCAACCATCCAGTCATGGATATTACAGCCCACGGTGACAATGCCCGGACTCTCAAAAACGATCTGCTCGGTCAACTCCTGTTCCGACAAAGGCAGCTGAAAACTTTTCGCAGGAGAAAACGAATACACATGGTGTCCTATGCCGTCCCTGTTCGGGAAACTGACATTGGCTCCCGCAGGAACAACCATGACAAAAGGTGAAAACATTTTATCCTTCTGTTCCACCTCGTAGCTTGTCGACGGCATGCCTTCAGCAGCCTGATCCGTCACGAGGTACACCGCTGCATCCGGCAGCACCTGTCCACCATCATCAACAACCTGCATGACAAGATCACCGGCCTGAAGAGGCAGACTGGTCATAAAACCAATCAGTATGGGTATCCATTTGGTACGTCGCATAGTCTTCAACATCAATTATGAAACCGGTACTGCAGAGTCAGCATCAACTGGTTGATCCGCTCATGCCCCTGCCCGAAAGACAACTGTCTCTCCAGTCTGTCACTGTCAAATAGCAGCCACTCTGCGCCTGCCCGCCACTGCTCTGACAGGCGGTACTGCCAGGAAAGCAAGAAACTGTCGCCATCCTGCTCACTGAAATCCAAGGGCTCGTGATCCAGATCATCCACGGAGAATTGCTCGTATCGGGCTGTCCAGCTGTGCTTGCCTGACACCTTGTTGAACAATACATAAAAAGCCGAGAAATCCGAGTGATAAATTATCAGGCTGCCGGGATTGACTGCCAGCGTACTGCCGTCCATTACCTGCGCAGCAAGCGTCAATTCATTCGGCAGACGCCACTGCATGGCCAGCTGGTTGAACCTGGTACGCCATCCTGACTGACCATCGCGGGAGTGGCCGGTTTTGGACCGGTTGTCATAATGGGAAGCCTGAAGCGTTACCTGGTCCAGGTAGCGCCATTCACCGGTCAGGTAATAGCCGGGATCATCGTCATTTTCATAAAAAGGATGGATATAACGGTCCTCTCCGGTTTGCAGGGTGGGTAAACGCAAGGCTGAAAAAAGACCGGTCTGGCGATCATGGTTCGCCCAGCCTCTATGGTCCAGGATGGTGCCTGCAGCATCATTGCTGCCATGAACGGCACCTGTCAGTTTCCAGCTGGACGCTGACTGCCGGAAGCGTCCAGGCCAGTCCAGACCGACTTCAGCGCCTATGGTTCGCAATTCCTCACCCACCCAGCTGTTAATGACTGACGGCGTGGTACTGAAGTTGCCGTTCCAGGCAATATCACGATTTTCCAGGGAGAACGATGGGTAAAAAGCCCCTATTTTTGCTCTCAGGCGCATGGGCCCTGCAGGCACGGGACGATAGTGCAGATAGGCTTCGGTTAACTCAGGCTCAAGACCATTGTCGGCATACAGCTGACCGGCCGTCTGCAACCACAGGACATCGGTGACGTGATAATCGAGATTTACGCCAAGCTTACCGAGTTGAACCGGGAAGCTCCCTTCATCAAAGCGGGTGGTTGAGAAGCCGCCATCCAGCCAGTTGAGTTCAGCATCATTGTAAAACACCTGGATTTCGCCAAGCCCCCGGATTTCAAGATCATCAGCCGCCCTTGAGAATGGGGCTGTCAAAGCGAGGCAAACGACACTAATGAATAACAGGTTTCTGCGCATGAATGAATTACAGGGAGCTGTCGGAAACAGGGGTTCAGTCAAATGGCTGGCACGAGAGGGCAATGAGTTGGGCTCATCATAATCAAAGCCACGCCCGGCATCCACTGTTCCTGTACCGCTTACAGCAGACAGCGTACTGCTGACATGCCAGGGAACGGTCAGTTCAGCCCCATCCCGGATAGGATGACCCTGAACTGACGGGATTTATTGCTGATTCAGGGGAATACTTTCAACAGGCGGATTATCAGTCTTGCCACCCCTGTTGAAAAGCCTGCCAACAAGCCTGGCTGTACTAATCTGCAAATCGTCTATCAGGGTATAGAACACCGGCACGATAAAGAGGCTGACCACCGTGGACACAATCAGGCCGCCCATTACCACGACACCCATCGGTGCCCGGAAGCTTGGATCCCCTGCCCAGCCCATGGCCACAGGCAGCATGCCTGCACTCATCGCTATGGAGGTCATGATGATGGGACGCGCCCGTTTGGCACAGGCATCCAGCATGGCCTCCAGGCGTGTCATGCCATGGTCACGCTGCGCCATGATGGCGTATTCCACCAGCAGGATGGAGTTCTTGGTCACGATGCCCATCAGCATGAGCATCCCGATCAGGGAATTGATGGCCAGTGCATAGTTCCATATCAGCAGGGCCACAATGGCTCCTGCAGCTGATGGCGGCAGTGCAGACAGAATGGTGATGGGCTGGACAAATTTGTGGAAGAGGATAACCAGCACAGCATAGATCGAGAAAATCCCGATGATCATGGCATTGGCAAACCCGCTGAAAATATCGCTGATGAAGCGTGAGGTGCCGGTACGCATAAACTCGACCCCTTCAGGCAGGTTGCGCATGGCGGAGGTGCCTTCGAGTTGCCTGAGGACATTGCCCAGCGGCAGGCCATTGAGGTTGGCACTCAGGGTCACGTTACGACTGCGATTGACGCGGGTGATCTCCGACGGGCCAGCGCCCAGGCGGATATCCGCCACATTGACCAAGGGTACAGGGCCGTACTTGCCCATCACAGTCAGCTCGGCAATACGCTCAAGGTTGGTCCGCGACTCATCATTGAGGCGCACGCGAATCGGCAACTGCCGACTGTCCAGGTTAAACTTGGCCAGGCTGTTGCTGATATCCCCCGAGGTGGCAATACGGGTTACCAGGCTGATCTGCTGGGTGGTGACTCCCAGTTGCGAGGCGCGATCCTGATCCACATCGATAACGATTTCCGGCTTTTGCAGAGCGGCGCTGCTGTTGACCGTACCCAGGCCTTCAATGCCGCGCATTTCCTTTTCCACGGCTGCTGCCGCATTCAGCAGTGATGCTGAATCATCACCCACCAGGGTCAGTTCGACATTGTTGTTGTCTGCACCCTGGAACCGAATGCGGGCACCGGGAATACCGCGCAATATGGCGGATGCACTGCGCTCGAAGGTCTGCTGCACACCGTTTTTCCCGCTGGGGTTATCCAGCTGGATAGTCAGGTTGGCCGTGCGTACTGCACCGACACTGCCGCCGCCCATGGGCGAGCCGCCGGAGGATCCTGCACCAATGGTGGTGAACACCGAGCTCACTTCCGGGAAGTCCATCACGATCCGGCGGGCCTGTTCGGCAGCCGACAGGGTATCTTCAATTTTTGAGCCCGGAGGCAGCTCGACTGTCAGCTGGGTGAAGCCGCTGTCGGAGGCCGGTGCAAAACCGGTGGGCAGAAAACGGAACAGGGACAACATGAAAATCATGGCGACGCTGGATACCAGCACCACGATGAACCGGTGCTTCAGGCACCAGCGCACCCTGGCGATATACCAGTGGATGCTCTTGCCCTCTGTTTCAACATGATGATGGGGCTTCAGGAAATAGGCCGCCATCATCGGGGTCAGCATACGGGCGACCAGCAGCGAAAACAGTACCGCAATGGCGACGGTGAAACCGAAAGGCCGGAAAAACTCACCGGGGATGCCGCCCATAAACGCCACCGGGATAAAGACTGCACAGATGGTAAATGTCGTCGCCACGACAGCGAGACCGATTTCGATGGCGGCATCCATGGCAGCCTGACGCGGGTTCTTGCCCATACGCAGATGCCGCACGATATTCTCCACCTCGACAATGGCATCATCCACCAGGATACCCACCACCAGGGTCAGGGCAACCAGTGTAAGAATGTTCAGGGAATAGCCGAATTCATGGATCAGCCAGAAAGTTGGAATGATGGACAGCGGCAGGGCTGCCGCTGAAATCAGCGTGGCACGCCAGTCCTTCAGGAACACCATCACCACCAGCACGGCAAGGGCCGCACCCTCAAACAGCATTTCCATGGACGCATCAAAGGAGGTCTGGATGTACTCCACCGTTGAGCTGGCCTCGGCAAAGGTCACTTCCGGGTATTTGATTTTCAGTTCCTCAACCAGGGCACGGGCATCCTTGGCGACACCCAGAGCGCTGGCACCGAAGGCACGCACGATCTGGAAACCCACCACAGGCTTGCCATCCAGCAGGGCCATCTGGCGCTGCTCGCTGGGCTGGTCATTCACTTCTGCGAGCGTATCCAGACGTACACTGCGTCCATCCGGCAATGAAATTGGTAACGCGCGTAGATCCTGAACGCTGGTGATCAGGCCGGTTGTGCGGACTGTCTGTTCCAGTCCACCCAGACGGGCTTCACCGCCGGGAAATTCCGCCTGGATCATGCGCAGCTGACGGGAGACATCAGTGGCCGTGGTATGCAGGGCAGCCAGACGGTCAGGGTCAAGATCCACCCGTATTTCACGATCCACACCGCCCACGCGGGAGAAACGTCCCACACCGGGAATGGCGGTTAATTCACGGGCCAGGGTCAGATCCACGAACCAGGACAGCTCGGTGTCTGTCATTCGGTCGGAACTCACCGTCCAGGTGACCACGGCACCACCGGCGGTTGTATTGCGGGAGACAATGGGTTCATTGGCGTCCTGCGGCAGATCCTGACGAATCCGGGTCATGGCATCGCGCACTTCATCAGTGGCCTGCTGCATGTCTGTGCCAAACAGGAACTGGATGATGGTGGTGGAGTTGCCTTCGTTGACGGTGGAACGCATTTCATCGATGCCGGCGATGGTGGCCACCGCATCCTCCACCTTGCGAGTGATTTCCGACTCCATCTGTGATGGCGCCACGCCGGGATATCCGACGGTCACCACAATGGCCGGGAATTCAATATCCGGACGATCAAGTACGGGAAGCTTGGGAAAACTCTGCAAGCCGCCAATGGTCAGCGCGATAAACAGCATGACCACCGGGACGGGGTTGCGGATGGACCAGGTGACGAAATTCATCTCACAGCTCTCCTATGACGTTGACCAGGTCCCCGTCCTTCAGGAAACCGGCTCCACTGGTCACGACACTCACGCCTGCCTCAAGTCCACGAAGCACTTCGATGTTGTCACCCTGGATCACACCGGTTTCGATAATCTGCCGGCGCACGGTATGGTCCGGGTTCACAGTAAAGACATAGTGATAGCCATCGTTGGTGACAATACTGCCCAGAGGCACCACCAGGGCCTTGCCGCGACTCAGTTCGATCCTGCCGCGGGCAAACATGCCTGGACGCAGGGCCTCATCGGCAGGCACATCGACATAGACCATGCCGTTATGGGTACTGGGATTCACCGTGGGCGATACGATACGGATACTGCCGGAATGCTCGCGACCGTCCACGCTGGTGACGGTTACCTGCTGACCAGGCCTCAAACCCGGCAGATCACTTTCCGGAATTTCACCACGCCATTCCACACGATTCTGCCTGACCAGCCGGAGCAGTTCGGTGCCAGCCTGGGCAATCTGTCCAACTGAAACAGTACGTGCACTGATCACGCCATCATCAGGTGCCTTGACATGGGCAAACTGCAGCCTGACTCTTGCAGCTTCCAGATCTGCCATTGCTGCATCCACCCGGCCATCAGCGGCGATGGATTCACTTTTCAGGCGATCGATATCCGAGGGTGACAGCAGATCCCGTTCGGCCACACTCAAACCACGTTCCAGGGCCAACCTGGCATTAACCGCTTCTGCTTCACGCTGCTTGAGTGCTGCTTCACGTGAGGAGACATCCGTTTCCAGCAGCGAGGTGGACAACCTCACCAGCTCATCACCCTTGCTGACATAATCCCCCACATCAACAAGGACTTCCTCCACACGGTACCCACCCACTTCCGCAGCAATGATGACATCCTGCCACGCATTGATAGCACCATTGGTGTTCAGGTAGCGGGTAAAGTCCTTCAACTCTACTTTGGAGACATTGATGGTTAGCGATGCATCGTTGCTAACCGTTGCTGCTGACGGCGGCTGCGCGGAAACCGGTGCTCCCTGCAAGGCCAGCACTGACAACATTAAAACGAATGAGAAGGAGCGTGACCCATAACCAGACTGGCTGGATTTATTCAAAAACATACACATGGAAGGTAACCGAAAAAAGTGACTCGCCGGTCATTTTATCACGGCAAGCAGGAATCCAATAGTGAATCCGCCCGTACAATGAAGGAAATTTCATGCACAGGCCCGCAGTGATTCACGATAGCGCTGCCCCTTACGGCAGCACGGGGGCAGGCGGTGCCAGAATGCGCCTGGGGATTTTTTGTTTGTCGCCTGACCCTTCTGCCGCTGAATTACGGGTTGCTTTCAGCACCCGTGGTAAATTCAAACGCCAGTTCCTTGCACTCATCGATCTCGAACGGGGCATCGGCCAGCAAAACATAATCCGTGCCTGCATACTGGTCGACAAAGAAGCGGGAATCATCCGCCACAAAATCACGACGCAGGGTCAGACGTTCCAGCCAGTCCCGTTCCAGTGTGAAGCGCTCCACCACATGCAACTGGTCACTGTGCGGAGTGTTGGCAGCCATTCTCCCCGGCAGGAAACCGACGGTATCCACCACCAGGGTGTCGCCATCCCAATGGCCGATGGAATGTCCGCCCCGACTTGGCGTGATGCTGCCCGGGTGCCCGTCCATGTTCATGTGGACTGTACGCACCAGATTGCGTCCGTACTCCAGGGTAATGGTGTCACCCTTCTGGGTGATGCGATTGATCGGGCCATCGAACACCCAGTCAAAGAGGATATTGGTGATTTCACAGAGGATGCGCGGATGCAGCTCCGGGGGTTCACTGTTATAAAGGTCCAGCTGAGCCCTGCCGGCATCAGTCAGGGTGACTGGCCTGGGACCCCACCCGGAGTTCGGTGCCGCTGAACGCTCCAGTTCACCGGATTCAATCCCGGCCAGCATGCTTTTGGGCACCAGTCCCACAGGACGACCATTCTCCAGCAGTTCCAGGTACTGCTCCTGGGCCCAGTCGCCACTGATGTTGGGTTCGCCACTGGACAGACGCATGGGTCTGTTTTCTCCAGCTTTTGAATCACTGTCATCCAGCTGCTGGTAACGCTCCAGTACCGGGGCATCCCCAATGGCAATGGTTTCCACATAGCAGGAGGTCGGGTCATCACGGTGGGGACGGCCGGTGATCTCGATATGCTTGCCTGCCACAAACATCTCCCGCGACCAGCCGGAACGACGCAGCACGGTAGCCGCCCGCATCTCGCAACCCATGTGGCGGATGCTGCCATCAGGCAAGGTCATGTCGAACTGGACGTAGGAGTGCGGATTGACGAATTCGATACCGGTAATCGTACCTGATACCTCGACAGTGGCATTCATGTCGAATCGACCGAAGCCGTGATGGGCCAGTACAGGCATCGACAGCAAGGCAGAAACGAGTGTCACACAACGAAGAGCTTTCATGGTTCCCCCGGAAAACGGCAAAGGCCGCATCTGATTGTTGTTAGCGGATCAATTGTCTTGTTCTTGTCGCAAGCCGCCATTTTTGTTCCGGCCATCGTTATACCACTGGCAGCATGAAGGTGCCAACCAGGGGTTTTGTGATTACTGACAAGCCCCTATACTCCTGAATGCTTGATCACCGCGCATGAATGAAAAAAACATTCAGCATCAGAGGAAATATCACCATGTCGGCACACCATTTTCTCAGGCAATGCCTGCTATTCACTGGAACATTCATGTTGATATCAGTAGCCCTTGCCCAGGACAGCCAGTTGGCCTGGCAATCTGTTACCAGTGAGCAGCTACTGTCTCCGAAGGACAGTGACTGGATCAACTACCGCCGCACCTACGATGCTGCCGGTTACAGCCCCCTGGAACAGATCAATGCTGACAATGTGAATGACCTGCGCCTGGCGTGGTCGTATTCCATGAACGACGGCAGTCGCTGGCTGGCTACCCCCATTGTGGCCAACGGACTGATGTATATCGGTGAAGGCACGGGTCGAATCATTGCCCTGGATGCGGCGACCGGCGAACTGGTATGGAGCCACACGCGCACCTTCCCGGCTGATATCGCCCTGTCCGAAGCCAATCGCCGCTTCCGGGGGGTATCCATCTATGGCGATACCATCTATTGGGGCACTTCCGACAGCTATCTGGTGGCCCTGGATGCGCGTACCGGTGAAATGCGCTGGGAAACACAAACCGCCGACTATCATGGTGGCGAAGGCCATGCCCATCCTCCGCTGATTGCTAACGGCAAGGTGTTCATCGGCATGTCCGGAGGCGACTTTGCCGCCCGCGGCAGTCTGAAAGCCCTGGATGCCGAAACCGGGGAGATCCTGTGGACCTTCTATACCATCCCCGGGCCGAATGATCCTGGTGCGGAAACCTGGGACTGGAACACTGACTATGAACCCGCTGGTGCCGCCACCTGGAACACCCTCAGTTATGACCCTGAACTGAACCTGGTCTACTCCCCTACCGGCCAGCCGGCGCCCTGGACCACAACACCCGAAGGGCATGGTGATGCCCTCTATGCCAACAGTGTGGTCGCTGTGGATGGTGATACGGGAGAGTTGCGCTGGCATTACCAACTGGTGCCACGGGATAACTGGGACCGTGCCACCTATGAAAGCCTGCTGGTGAATCTGGAGATTGACGGTGTCGTTCGCAAGGCGCTGATCCAGACTGGCAAGATCGGCTGGAGTGTCGTGCTTGATCGTGAAACCGGGGAATTCATCAAGGCCTTTCCCACGGCCTACGATAACAACATCACTGGCTGGACAACCGGGGGCCGCCCCATCTTCAACGCGGAGACCGTCCCTCAACCTGAGGACGTGGATTCCGGCAAGGTCTTCCAGGTCTGTCCGCACCCTCACGGTACACGCAACCTGAACGCCCCCAGTTTCAGCAGTAAAACCGGGCTGTACTATCTGGGGGTGAACAACTCCTGCATGAATGCCATGGTGGTCACGCCGGTGCGCCACAGCCGTTTTGGCCTGACGGGAATTTCTTACACGCCAACGCTGGTTCCCGGTTACGACTATGTTGGGGAATTTGTCGCCTTCAATCCGGTAAGCGGTGAACGGGAATGGGTGTGGCGTCCGGACAGTGGTGCACCCATGACAGCCTCTGCCCTGGCTACCGATGGCGGGATCGTCTTTGGTGGTACAGCGGACCGGCAATTCTTCGCCCTGGATGACACCAGTGGTCAGCTGCTCTGGCAGACGCGTTTGAATGGGGATGTGTCCGGTGCACCGATTGCCTTTGCCATTGATGGTAAACAATACATTGCCGTGACCGCGGGAGGCGGTGCCGCACAAACCTCCACCCTGGGACGGCTTGTGGATGTGGATATCACCAAGGGCTCAGGCGTGATCTGGGTGTTTGCGCTGCCTGACGATGCACCACACCAGGTACCGCGTCCTACCCGCGCCAGCATCCCGACACAGTCAGTAGCCTCCGGGGTTTACAGTGAGGAACAGGCAGCCCGGGGTGAGGACGTGTTCAGGCAGAACTGCAGCGGCTGTCATGACGCCGCCAACTACGCCGGCCAGGCCATGCTGACCCGCTGGGGCAGTCGTTCACTGGGGGATATCTTCAGTGACATCTCGACACTGATGCCACCCGCCAATCCCGGAGGGCTCCCCGCCGAAGACTACGCCAGCATTGTGGCCTATTTCCTCAGACAAACCGGTTATTCGGCAGATGAAAATTCCGTATTACCCGCAGATGCGTTCCAGATGTCACGCTTTATCATCGATGTGCCGGGTGGTAATTACTGAGCAGGTTTTACTTGCGGGTGATCCCGAGACTCTCGGCCCCGTTCACAAAATTCTGGCCTTTGCGCATGGCTGCCGTCAGCGCCATGATGTGCTGAACCGTCACCCCGTGATAGGTGGTGTAAGTCACATCCAGCGCGCTTGAGGCCAGGCTGAGCATGCGCGTGTAGAAACGTTCAGGGGGGTTCCGGTGTCCAAAACGCGGGGCTGCCTTGAAGACACCTTGACGCGTCAGTTCCTCCAGAGACACCATCACCTGGGTGACATTGGTATCGCGATCCCCATCCATGCTGAATACCAGTTCGATGGAGGCCTGGGCAATCTGATCTGCTGTGGCAGTATCGGCAGTCACACCTGCGGGCAGGGCCTGCAAAATCGCCTGGTGTGTTGACTGATCATTTGCCACCTGGGCACTGACATTCACAGCGGCCAAACCAGACATAAAAATAACGAGCATCAGGGCAATCCGCATCATTGCACAGCCTCCTGCCCGAGAAGCACATCAATAAAGGCAACAGTTTCCATGTGCCCCATATCCAGGGCAAGATCACGCGGGGTATAGCCGCCGACATCAGGGGCATTGATATCCACACCATAATCAAAAGCCAGTTGTATGGGTTCTATCCAGCCGGCCTTGGCTGCGCCGTGGGCCACGTTCTGGCCATTGGCTGCCACATCAAAAATGGAGGCTCCGGCATTCATCAGCAAACTCATGATCTGCGCCGCGTCCCGCCCGGTTTTATAGACACCGGAAATGGGACGTTCCATGAAGATGCCATAGACACGCCAGACACCTGCTGCCGTCAGCATGGGCGTAACGTCATAAATCATGTTGGGCAGATCAACCCGGGCACCGAATTCCAGCAGCAGTTTTACCGCTTCAACATCACCGGCCTTGGCCGCTTTATGCAGGGCAGTTGCCCCGCCACTGAGCACACGCGAATCAGGACTGCCATCAGTGTAACCGCGATCCCCGCCCCGAAAAGGCGGCTCCTTTTTCAGACGCATGTCAGCATAGGCGCCTTTTTCCAGCAGCATCCTGGCCACATCCAGACCCGTCAAGGTGTCAGGCACAGGTAGGTCGCCGCGACGACTGCCGGGAATGATATTGAGATCGATGGCATTGTAGAGTGCCGTGCGTCCCCACCAGTCCCAGCGGTTTATATCAGCACCGCGATCAATGAGGATGGCAGCAGTATCGTAATGCCTGTTCAACAAGGCCATGATCAGCGGCGTTTCGCCCCACAGGTCAGGCATATTGATATCAGCTCCGCCTTCCAGCAGGGCTTCAACACAGGCAGCGCATCCCTCACGGGCGGCATACAACAGCGGTGTATAGCCACCGTAATCCAAAGGTTTGTTGCGAGGCTCTGATGTCACCCAGCGAGGCCAGTTGTGGTCCTTGCCCCGAATGTTCACCTCAGCCCCATGCTCAATGAGCAGGTTGGCCATGGCCGGCTGGCGTTGGGAGGCAGCCCACATCAGGGCAGATTGCCCGCCCCAGCGTTCCAGGCTGTTCACATCGACACCATGCTCAAGCAGCAGGCGGGCAGTATCAGTATTTCCGGTCCTGGCCACCGCCATGAGCAGGGTCTGGCCTTCCCTGTTCGGCGATTCCGGGTCGCCACCGGCATCCAGAAGCAGTCGCATGATGCTGACATTGCCGTGATCCGCCGCGACCGTCATCGGACTGGCGCCATACTCATTTGAACGATTGGGATCAGCACCCAGCGAAACAAGCCGCTCTATAAGCCCGGCATCCTCCTGGTAAACCGCCCAGTGCAATGCGGTGGTGCCATCGACGGATGACTGGTTCACATCAGCACCTTCTGCAATCAACGCCAGCGCCTGCATGTGACGCCCGGCATTGACCAGGTCCGGCAGGGACTGTTGTGCACTGGCCATAAGGGGCAAGAGCAGGCACCCCAGCAGAACACAGCGGCATGTTCGAATGGATGGCAGCATCTATATTTCCGCAAAGGTCCCTGTGCTGTTGCCCAGGGACTCCACCGGAATGCCTGCCCGCTCCAGCAGGGTCAGGATCAGGTTGGCGTGAGGCGTGTTATCCGCATACGCCAGGTGCTGTCCACCCTTGAGGCGGCCATAGCCACCGCCAAAAATACTGGAGGGCAGTGGATTGGCGTTATGGGCATTGGAGTCGCTCATGTTGCTGCCGAACAGCAGAATGGAATGATCCAGCAGGGAGCCATCACCTTCCGGTGTCGCCGCCAGGCGATCAAGGAAACGGGCAAACAGCTTGGAATGATAAGCCTGCACCACCGCACACTTGTCCATGTTGGCCTGGATATAGCGATGATGGGACAGCGGGTGATAGGCATCGGATATACCAATCTGGTTGTAGGTCAGCATGCTGATCTCGGCCGAGATCATCATGGAGATTACGCGTGTAAGGTTGGCTTCATAGGCCAGGGCTGACAGGTCGAACATCAGATTGATGTGCTCCTCCCAGTTTTCCGGCACACCGAGTGGTGCATCCGGAATCTCAACACCGGTGAAATCCTGCTCGCCCAGTTTCTGGACCTGGCGCTCCACATCACGCAGCGAATCCAGGTACTCCTCCATGCGCTGTTGGTCGGCATTGCCAAGCTTGCCGGTAAGCGATGCGGTACTTTCGGACACCAGATCGAGCAGGCTGAATTTCTGGTTCATGATGGATTCGCGTTCCTGGGCGGTATCCCCCTGCCCGAACATGCGGAAAAACAGCTTGCGGGGATTGTGTTCCATGGGCAGCGGCTGGGTCCGTGTCCTGAAGGATATGGTGGACCCATAGCCGCAGCCAAGATTGGCATCACAGGCACCGGCACTGGAGGCCTTTACCTCGGTGCACAGTTCCATGGAGGGAAACGGCGTGTCCTGCCCCAGGGTCTGGGCCGCAATCTGGTCGGCGGATATGCCGTAGTTGGGATCGTTCTCATCCACGGTGAATGGTGAAGCGCAGCTGAGCCAGGTACCGGGAGAAGTGGCATGCACGCCGGCCCCTTCAGCAGCGGTGTTGCGCAGGTTGCTGACAATCGTCATCTGATCACGGTAGTTGGCCAGCGGTTTGAGTACAGGGGTTAACTCAAAGTCAGCACCGGTAGTCTTCGGCGTCCACTTGTCCATGATGGCGCCGTGGGGAAAATAGAAAAACCCCAGCCGTGGACGTGGGGCCGCAGCCGTCTGTGCCAGTGCCGTGCCTGCCGGTACCATGGCATCAAGCAGGGGCAGGCTGATGGCTGTGCCCAGGCCACGCAACACGGTTCTGCGCGATAAATGCTTTTTCGTTAAAAACATGGTTTCCCCCTGACCCGTTACGGGATCTCAAGGTCAATAATGACCGGACGGGTTGCTGCCCCCTTACCGATCCTTAACCCGCCACTCACTGCATGGGCGTGGTGTTACTGGCCAGTATCTCACTGGCCGGCTCGATTTTAAGCCTGAACTGCTCACTGTTGACGATACCCAGCACAATGGAGGACAAGCGGTAATTATCATACGCTGCATCACGAACAATACGGCGTATGGTTGGCATGTCGGCATATTCAATACGCCTGCCCAGGCCAAAGGTCATCAGTTTTTCCGTAAAGGTCTGTGCGAACTGCGACGGCCTGGCCATAAAAGCATCCCGCAACGCCACGGGGCCGGCCACAGCTGTCCCATTGGCCAGCACACCGGATGCATCGATGGGTGTTTTCGCCATCCGGTCGTCATCACGCCAACGGCCAACCGCATCGAAATTTTCCAGGGCAAAACCCAGCGGATCAATGACACCATGACACCCATTGCAGGACGGATTGGCCCGATGCTGTTCCAAGCGCTCCCTGACTGTGGTGTATTCCTGTCCTTCCTCGATTTCCTTGAAGCCTTCCACATTAGGCGGCGGTGCGGCCGGCGGCGTACCCATGATATTTTCCAGCAGCCACTTACCCCGTAATACCGGCGATGTCCGGTTGGGATAGGATGACACCATCAGTACAGCACCTTTACCCAGCAAGCCAAAGCGACGCTCGTCATCCAGTTTCACACGCCGGAACTCGCCACCACGAATATCGTTGATGCCATAGTGCAGGGCCAGGTTTTCATTCAGGTATGTATGTTCTGCGGTGAGCAGATCCTGTACCGGGCGGTCTTCACTGAATACACTTTGCAAAAACAGAACCGTTTCTTCAGTGAGGTCGGCCCGGATATTCCGGTCCACATCCCGAAACAGCTGGCCGTCAGGGGTAATGTTCACCAACTCGCCAAGACCAAGCCACTGGTAGCCAAAATTTTCCGCCAGGTTCCTGGCCTTTGGATCGGCGAGCATTCGCCTGACCTGGGTTTCCAGAATGTCGGCTTCCTTCAGCCCGTCATCTACAGCAATTTCCAGCAGCTCTTCATCCGGGATGGAGCTCCACAGGAAAAACGACAGGCGCGAGGCCAGTTCCAGGCTGCTCAGCTCATAGGGTGACCCCGGCGGCAGATCATCAGGCACCGGTTCCAGGCGATAGAGAAATTTCGGATGGGCCAGGATGCCTGAAAGGGCAAAACTGATGCCTTTTTCAAAGCCGCCATCGGAGAAACCGGCGTCGTACATTTTCATCAACAGGGCTGTGTCTTCATCCGTGAGCATGCCGCGGAAGGCCTCCCCGGCCAGGCTCGTCACAATCTGGCGGGAACAGGTATCCGCCTGGGCATCGTTGTCCGGATGGCAGGAAAAGATTTTTCCCCGGCTGGGCGTCATGCTCAGGCCAGTGGCATTGACCGGCCCGTAAATCTCGAAGCCCCTGACTACGGCTACAGCATCCTGCCCTTTGCGCGGCGTCATCTGCTGCAAAGGGCTGTCGGACTCAGCGTAGGAGCGATGCAGAAAAAAAACAGCAACCTTGTGGGGGCCGGCAGTGGTGGTCACAGGCACATTGCGCAGTCTGGCATTGAGTTCATCCACAGCGGGCGCCCGCAGTTTATCCAGACGCTCGGCTTCTTCAAGGCCGCCAATGGTGGTTTCAAAAAACTTCCGGTTATCGATAGTGGCCACCAGCGTATGCTCATGTTCCATACCGGCCACAGCCAGGCCTGACGCCATACTGGCAATATTCAGGAGGTATTCACCGTCACTGGGGAAGTAGTGCTCAACCACCGCGCCGCCACGGGATCCCAGCGGCAGACCATCAACATGGAATGACTGCCCCGAAGGAGAAAAGGTATAAGGTGTACCGGAAGGTCTGGCATTGGCAGTACCCACTGCCTGCTCACTGACCGTGCGTGCCGCACCCAGATACTGGTCGATAAATATCGGGGTGACCTGCAGGGCTGTGGCGATATTGTCGAAACCTTCCTCGGCACCATCCACAGGCAGCAGCGCTTCCACATCCACATCAAGATTCAGCAGGTCGCGAATGGCATTGGCGTATTCTGTGCGGTTCAGACGATGCAGGAGTTTTTCACCGGGATTAACCGCACCACCACCCTGGTCGAGGCTGCCTTCCAGCCAGCCCACCAACCGATCAACACGCTCAAGAGGTGGCTTTTCCTGCCCGGGTGGCGGCATCAGGCCGCCACGCAGTTTACGCACCACCTTTTCCCAGACTTCGGCATCCGCCTGAATGGCATCATGGTCCATCAGGTCAAAGGCCAGCCCGCCGCTGTAATCATCCAGGTTGTGACAGTCCGTACAGTACTCGTTCAACAGCTGCCATTGCTCGTCTGACATAGCGTCCAGTTCGGCCCGGGTTGGCATGGAAGCAATGGTTTCCCGGGCAGCAGCACTTTCCGTCGACTGTGTGCCAGAGTCATTTCCGCACCCGGTCAGGAAAAGTCCCAGGCAACAGGCTATTGCCAGCTTTTTAGCCGTCACCTTACTTGCCATGTCATTGCCTGAAATCGTCATCATGCTGTTAATAGTATTCTCACGGGATATTGAGAATCCTGAAGTTCTGCGGATCCCTCACCCGCCACTGGAACCCCGTATAGGCCAGTGAAATAAACTGTGCCGGATCACCCATCTTGCTATCAAATTCAGCCGTGGGTTTTTCTTCCAGCACATCGTCAAGACTGTAGCTGTTGATAAAAAAGCCATGCAGGCGATCCAGGATGGTCAGATACATCTGGTTCTGCTGACGAAGCTCATTCAGGGTCATCACCTCCCCGTAGGCGGGAATGATCCGCGTGCTGTCATAAGGCACACTGAGCAGGGACACGAAACTGTCGAGCATCCCGCCTATATAGCCACCTGTCCACCAGTCTATTTCCGGCCAGCGGCCATTGGAAACCAACCCGCCGGTGGCCAGGATATTTTCATCCTCGAAGAATACCCAGATGTCCCCATCGGTGTGGGCATTCCAGATAAAGCCGGTATGGAGGCGTGTATCACCGATCTGCAGAACTTCATCGTCCCAGAGAATGCGCGATGGCC
>Ga0181593_10002494_pt1 | contig 16964 bp, 19 predicted proteins | sample 071ome_19_FD_133756 | JGI IMG/M metagenome (GOLD analysis project Ga0181593, IMG submission 133756) | Coastal salt marsh microbial communities from the Groves Creek Marsh, Skidaway Island, Georgia - 071413AT metaG (megahit assembly) | ecosystem: Environmental > Aquatic > Marine > Intertidal...
AGTCCTATTATACGGACATTTAAAAGGCCATTTTGCCTTGTTGTTACCATGCAATGTCTGACCATTACCTTACTTTTCGCCTCGATATTTAATTCTTATGGCGGAAGACAAAAGACTATTTTTCATCGATGCTTATGCGTTGATTTTTAGAGCGTATTACTCGTTTATTTCAAATCCACGCATCAATAGTAAAGGTTTGAATACCTCCGCAATGTTTGGATTTACAAACACACTGTGGAGTCTATTACAAAAGGAAAAGCCCACACATATTGCCGTGGTTTTTGACCCACCGGGCGATAAGAGCTTTCGGGTTGAACAGTTTTCAGATTATAAAGCCAATAGAGAGGCGACCCCTGAAGACATTAAAACTTCCGTGCCGTACATAAAAGCCATCATCGAAGGATTCAAGATACCTGTGATCGAAATTCCAGGCTTTGAGGCGGACGATACCATTGGCACATTAGCCAAGAAGGGAAAAGCTGCCGGCTATGATGTCTATATGGTTACACCTGATAAAGACTACGCTCAACTGGTTGAAGATGGAATCTATATGTATAAACCTGGCCGTAGTGGTGGTGATGTGGAAATACTCGGAGTGAAAGAGGTGTGTGAGAAATATGAAATAGAAAAGCCTGAGCAATTCATTGACATTCTTGGTATGATGGGAGATAGTGTAGATAATATTCCTGGAATACCTGGGGTTGGCTTAAAGACTGCCATCAAGTTTATAAAGCAATTTGGGTCACTTGAAGGTCTGTATGAAAACACGGACAAAATCAAGGGTAAAATGAAGGAAAAAGTGGAGGCGAATCGCGAGCAGGCTTTCATGTCAAAGGAACTAGCCACAATCGTGATCGATGTGCCTGTGGAATTTGATGAGAAAGCCTTAATCATTGAAGAACCTGATAAAGAGAAGCTCTTGGCAGTTTTTGCAGACCTTGAATTCCGAACACTAGGGCGGAATATTCTTGGTGAAGCGGTAAGCGTGGTCAAGTCAAATGAAGATGCTCCACAACTCGATTTATTCGGAAGTGACGATGAAAGCAATGCGCCAAGTCCTGCTTCAGAAATCAAAACAATTGAGGATACCGATCATGATTATAATCGGGTGGAAGGGGACGAAGCCATCAAGGAGTTAGTTTCACAGTTCTTAAAGTCAAAATCGTTTTGTTTCGACACTGAAACCACCGGGATCGATCCTCATCAAGCCGAATTGGTTGGCATAGCCTTTTCGAAAGAATCGGGCAAGGCATATTATATTCCCATACCCTCCGATCAAGATAAGACCCGACACATTTTAAGCCTACTAAAACCATTGCTTGAGCAAAAAGAAATAGAAAAGGTAGGGCAGAATATAAAATATGATATAGAGGTGTTGGCGCACCATGGTATTTCGGTTCAAGGGCCATTATTCGATACCATGATTGCCCATTTTCTGCTTCATCCAGATATGAAAAACAACATGGATGATATGGCGGAGTATTACCTTTCTTACAAACCTGTGTCCATTGAAACACTCATAGGCCCTAAAGGAAATAAGCAGGGAAATATGCGTGATGTGCCAGTGGAGGACGTGGTGGATTACGCGTGCGAGGATGCCGATATCACTTGGCAACTTAAGCTTGCTATTGAAAATGAAATGACCGAGGAACACGTCCTCAAACTGTTCAAAGAAATGGAGTGCCCATTAATCTCTGTGTTGGCCGACATGGAGAATGAAGGAATAAAGCTGGATGTGCCTGCCTTGAAGGCAATGAGCGAATCGCTCAATGAGGAAGCAATATCTATGAAAGAAAATGTGTTTGAATTGGCGGGGGTAAAATTCAACCCCGATTCTCCAAAACAGCTGGGCGAGATACTCTTTGATCATTTAAAGATTGATGAAAACGCCAAAAAAACCAAAACAGGCCAATATCAAACCAACGAGTCAACGCTTGAAAAACTAGCACAGAAGCACGAGATTATCCCAATCATACTGGATTATCGCAGTGTAAGGAAGCTCAAAAGCACTTATGTCGATAGTCTTCCGCAAATGGTCAATCCAAAAACAGGCAGGGTGCATACCAACTATATGCAGACCGTTGCTGCCACGGGCAGACTTTCGTCCAATAATCCCAATCTTCAAAATATACCCATCCGCACAGTTCGTGGTAGAGAGGTGCGCAAAGCGTTTATCCCACGTAATGACGATTATTTAATGCTTGCTGCAGATTATTCGCAAGTTGAGCTCAGAATTATTGCAGCCATCAGCGAAGACGATGGCATGATAAACGCCTTTAAAGATGGCCTTGATATTCACAGGGCTACGGCAGCTAAAGTTTTTGGTGTTGATTTAGACGATGTTACCCGCGATATGCGAAGCAAGGCCAAGGCGGTAAATTTTGGCATTGCTTATGGCCAAGGCGCCTTCGGTTTAGCCCAGAACTTAGATATTTCTAGAGGTGAAGCCCGAGAAATCATTGATAGTTATGTAAAACAATTTCCTGGAATCACTAAGTATAAGGAGAGCAGTATTGAGATGGCTCGGAAGATGGGCTATGCAGAAACCATCATGGGTAGAAGAAGGTACTTGCCGGATATCAACTCAAAAAATCATGTGGTTCGGAGTGCTGCTGAACGCAATGCCATCAACGCTCCCATTCAAGGATCGGCAGCCGATGTGATTAAAGTAGCCATGATTAATCTGCAAAAAGCCTTGAAAGAGAAAGGCTTCAAAAGCAAGATGCTATTGCAAGTACATGATGAACTGGTATTCGATGCTCATAAATCAGAAGTTGAAGAAATTACACCGATTATCCGCAAGGAGATGGAAAAGGCGCATGAGCTCATTGTGCCACTTGTTGTTGACATTAGCACTGGCAATAATTGGTTGGAGGCACATTGATTTATATGCATAATCAGGATATGTTTGTAGTAATCCGGAGAGATATGAAATATTTTACCCTAGCCTTATGTGTGTTTTTACTTGCCAGTTGCGGTGGCGGTGCTGAAGAAAAAACTTCGGGAGTAAAAAGAGACACCAACTCCAGCGATAGCGTTGAGTTTTTTAGAAGTGATGTGGTAGAGCGTGCAACGCGGGTTTTTTACGCCATGCCTTCGCACTTGGAGTTATCAACCATGATTAAGTCAACCGGGGGAGAATTTCAAAAAGATTTGATGCATGATCCGCAAAAAGCAAACACCTATCAATCTACCATGAAGCGTGCATTGGCACTTGGGGTTTATGGGGCAGACTTAAGCTACTCAGCCGTTTACGAGCAACAAAACGAAGCCCTGAAATATTTGGCTGCCACGAAAAGAATTGGAGAATCTATCGGGATTCAAGAAGCTTTCTCAGCCAATTTTATTGAACGTGCCAACGCTAATCTTGATAATAGAGATTCTATGTTGGCTATTATGACCGAAATGTATTGGGAATCGAACAGTCAGCTCGAGGAAGAGAGCCGCGAACACATTTCATTGTTGGTTATGGCTGGAGGTTGGATTGAAGGACTTTACCTCGCCTGTAAACTCACTCAAGATGTCACCACGGTAGACATCACCGATCGAATTGCAGAACAAAAGTTTGCAGCCGATCAGCTCACAGAAATGTTTGATGTTTACAGCGAAGACGACTACATGATTGAGGAGTCTTACGAAATGTTTAAACCATTGCTTGCGAAGTTTGGTGAGTTAAATGTGGAGATATCAAACTCGAGCATATCGAAAGATGAATCTTCAGGTGTGCATACCATAGGTGGTGAAACAAAAGTCGAACTGCCAGCAGAAACGCTTGAAGAGATTAAGAAGGAAACTTTTGCGCTTCGTCAAAAACTAATTGAACCATGATAAAGCTTAGTACTTATTTCATGGCCATTGCATTTGTAATGTTGGCCGCAACCAGCACTCAAGCTCAATGTAAAATGTTCACAAAAAAGAAGTGCATGAATACGCTTGCCGAGTACACCAGCAATGGGCAGTATAATGGTGCGGTAATGTTTGAGGGAGAGGAAGCTACATTGATGCAAACCTTTTATTCTGGTAAAAACTACAAGCTGGTAGTTTGTGCTCATCCTGCCATCAGTGATGGGACGTACTTTGAAATCAATGACTACAGAGGAAATCCAATCTACTCTAGTGAGGATTCAGGAAATCCAGAGTTTGAGTTTAATGTACAATCGACACAACAGCTTAAAATTCGCATCGTAGTTCCCGATCAAAATAAAGAAGCGCAGATCAAAAAAAATGGATGCGTATCGGTGTTGGTTGGGTTTCAAGAAAACTAACCCCAATTTTCACGGGCGGGTACTTGCTTGAACCTCTATTTTCGCTTCATGACTTTTTCAATGACAGGTTATGGCAAACATGCCGACACCTTAAAAGGGCGCAATATCACTGTTGAGCTAAGAACACTCAACAGCAAACAGGCAGACATCAACCTGAGAATGCCTTCCATTTATCGCGAAATTGAATTCGAGCTTCGAGACATGCTTTCGGCTGGATTAAACCGAGGCAAGATCGATCTTTCCATACAAAGAGAACTTGCTCCAGGTGAGTCGCAGAGCTCTATTAACCAGGCTTTAGCAAAGCAGTATTCGGTTCAACTTAAAAAGACAGAGACCGAATTGGGCTTAATCAGCTCGGATGAAGCGCACTTGCGAATAATTATGAGCATGCCCGATGTATTCACCACCGAGCCGGATACCCTTACTGAAGAAGAGAAGTTACTACTTAAATCATTGGTGCAGTCTTGCGTGGAGCGATGTATGGCTTTTAGAAAACAAGAGGGAGAAAAGTTGGCTGATGTGCTAAAGCAAGGGGTTGAATCCATTCTAGACAAGTTGAAGCAGGTAGAGCCTTTTGAAAAAGGCAGGATAGAACGCATCAAGAATCGAATTAATGGGAATCTAACGGAAGGTCTTTCTGATCATGGCAGCATCGATAAAGATCGTTTCGAACAAGAGCTGATTTATTACCTTGAGAAGATTGACATCACCGAGGAGAAGGTTAGGCTCAAAGCACACTGCGATTTCTTCTTGAAAACATTGGCCGAAGAAGAAGTGAAAGGAAAAAAACTAAGCTTCATTTCACAAGAAATGGGTCGAGAAATTAATACGCTCGGCAGTAAGGCCCAGCACACTGATATTCAGAAGTTAGTCGTGGGAATGAAAGATGAGTTGGAGAAAATTAAGGAACAAGTACTGAACGTATTATAGGCCTTGGAAACAAAAGCAATCATATTTTCCGCTCCTTCAGGAGCTGGTAAAACAACCATCGTGCGTGCCCTGCTCGAGCAAAACTTGCCTATGGAATTTTCCATTTCAGCTACCAGTCGCGAGCCGCGCGGTGCAGAAGAGCACGGTAAGGACTACTACTTTCTGGGCATCAATGGATTCAAGCTCGCCATTGACAATGATGAGCTTTTGGAATGGGAAGAAGTGTATCCAAACCAATTTTACGGTACGCTGAACCGTGAAACGAATAGGATTTGGAAAAGCGGGAAAGCAGTAATCTTTGATGTGGATGTGTATGGCGGTATCGAAATCAAAAAGAAACTTGGGGAAAATGCCCTTTCAATTTTTGTTAAGCCTCCGAATATGGAAGCCTTAGAGCAACGGCTCACCAATCGTGGAACGGAGACTCAAGAAAAAATCAAAGTTCGATTAGCCAAGGCCGAGCAAGAGTTAGCATTGAGTCCAGAGTTTGACTTCATTTTGACCAACGATGATCTGGAATCGGCTATTTATCAGGCTGCTGAGCGTATCAAAGCGTTTTTGACCAAATGAAAAAGGTCGGGCTTTTTTTTGGATCGTTTAATCCCATACATGTGGGTCACTTAATCATCGCCAACCATTTGGTGGAGCACACGGAGTTAGACGAGGTTTGGTTTGTAGTTTCTCCTCAAAATCCAGATAAGCAGAAAGCATCGATGCTCGAGGACTATCATAGAATGGCGCTGGTCAGACTGGCAATCGAAGACAATCCGAAGTTCAAGGCAAGCAATGTAGAATTTGATTTGCCCAAACCATCCTATACCATTCGCACCTTGGTAGAGCTTAGCGAGCAGCACCCAAGTTTTGAGTTTGCATTAATAATGGGCGAAGACAACTTACGCTCGCTACACAAATGGAAAAGCCACCAAGAAATAGTGCAGAATCACCACGTGTACGTTTATCCTCGAATTAATCAAGAAAAAAAGCCGGAAGGCATCTATGCCAATCATCCATCGATCACCTATGTTGATGCTCCGGTTATGAAGATTTCCGCAAGCCACATCAGAAAGTGTATTAAGGATTCAAAAAGCGTGGAATACATGCTCACCGAGCCCGTATATCAATACGTGGAGGAGATGCATTTTTATAAGTAGAGCAATGCAGAAAGTGTTGCTCTAAACCTCATCAAAGTTTACGGTTACTTCTTCAGTCGTAGGGTGTGCCTGGCAGGTTAGAATAAATCCACGCTCAACCTCATCGGGTTCTAGGCTATAGTTTACGTCCATCGCCACTTCTCCAGAATCTAGTTTAGCTCGACACGTGGCGCAAACACCTCCCTTGCATGCAAAGGGTAGATCCGCCCCATTTTTTAGCGCTACATCAAGAATATTGGTGTCTTCGCTTTGCATATCAAACTCTGTGGCCATTCCATCCAAAATGATGGTCACCTTGGCTTTGATGTTTTCTCTACCAGTATGCACTTTTTCGCCTTTGCGCTCCGCTAGTTGCTGAGGAGAAGCAAATAACTCAAAGTGCACATTCTTTCGATCAACGCCAGCGGATTCCATTGCATCACGCACGGCATCAATCATAGGGGCAGGCCCACAAATGAATACCTCATCAATGCCTTCGGGTTGGATAAAGTATTTGAAAAATGTATCACACTTTTCGCCATTGATGTGACCTTGCAGAAATGGATATTCATTCGCCTCACGACTCAAAACATGGAATACGCGTAGTCGCTCCATGTATTCATTCTTTAAGTCTTCAATCTCTTCTCTGAAGATAATTGAACCCGTGTTTTTATTGCCGTAAATAAGGGTGAATTCACTTTTGGGTTCCTTGGCTAAGACGGTTTTCATATGCGCCATCACGGGTGTAATGCCGCTACCTGCAGCAAAAGCCACGTAGTGCTTTTCATTTTCAGGATTTATTTCGGTATAAAACCTGCCCAGCGGAGTCATCACTTCCAGTTCATCGCCCACGTTGAGCTTTTCGTTCGCATAGGTAGAAAAAAGACCGCCTTCCACTTTTTTGATGGCTACTCTCAGATCATTATCAAGCGGACTGGTACAGATGGAGTAATTCCTACGGATTTGTTCCCCATTTATATCGAGCTTAAATGTGAGGTACTGCCCTTGTATGAAGTTGTACTCATCTTGGAGTTCGGTTGGGACATCAAAGGCAACAGAAACTGTATCTTCGGTCTCCCTTCTAACATCGCTTACACGGAGCTTATGGAATTTGGGCATAGGTATTTTTTGTGAGGATCAAATTTAACATTACCGACTTTTTAAGCAGAGAACAATTCTTGCTTCGAGTCTGTTTTTACCATGATTTTAGTCATCGCGATTGCTCTTTGGGCAGTTGAGATTTATATTCGTAATCATACAAGAGAACTTATGTCAGAGAAAGATCTAGAGAAAATATTTCAAGATAAAGTAGACAACGAAGTCAAGATTGAGCCAAAGGATTGGATGCCCGATGCTTATAGAAAAACTTTAGTAAGGCAAATTTCACAACATGCACACAGTGAGGTGGTGGGCATGCTGCCTGAGGCAAATTGGATTACCCGAGCTCCGAGCCTAACAAGAAAAGTGGCGCTCTTGGCAAAAATTCAAGACGAAGCAGGCCATGGTTTGTATCTCTACAGTGCTTGCGAAACGCTCGGTGTTGAGCGTGATGATACCATTGAGGATTTACATTCAGGCAAGGCAAAATACTCTTCAATTTTCAACTATCCTACGCTCACTTGGGCTGACATTGGTGCCATTGGTTGGTTGGTAGACGGAGCCGCAATTATGAATCAAGTTCCATTGTGTCGATGCAGTTTTGGTCCATACAGTAGAGCGATGATTCGGGTTTGCAAGGAAGAAAGCTTTCATCAGCGCCAGGGCTACAGCATTATGCTTAAAATGGCTCAAGGTACAGCCGAGCAAAAGCGCATGGCGCAAGATGCCATAAATAGATGGTGGTGGCCAGCATTGATGATGTTTGGACCAAATGATTCAGACTCTGAGCACTCGGCACAAAGTATGAAGTGGAAAATCAAGCGCTTCAGCAATGATGAATTAAGACAGCGTTTCTTGGATATGACCGTGCCTCAATGTCACCTTTTAGGGTGTGAAGTTCCAGATCCGGACCTCAAGTTCAATGAGGAGACCGGCCATTGGGAAATGGGTGAAATCGATTGGGATGAGTTTTGGAACGTTGTGAAAGGTAATGGAAAGTGCAATCGCGAGCGATTGAGAGCTAGAAAAGGTGCCTATGACAATGGCGAATGGGTAAGAGAGGCAGCACTAGCTTACGCAGAAAAGAAACGCAAACGAAAAGCAGCCGCAGCGGCCTAATATATTATACACCACTAATCTATGTCATCAAAGAAAAATTGGCCTCTATGGGAGGTGTTTATAAGAAGCAAGGCTGGTCTTAATCATCGGCATTCTGGGAGTTTACATGCAGCTGACGCTGATATGGCACTTGAAATGGCGAGAGACGTTTATACTCGGAGAAACGAAGGGGTAAGTATTTGGGTGGTTGAATCAAATAACATTCACGCTTCTGACCCCGATGCCAAGGATGCGCTTTTCGATCCGGCAAACGATAAAATTTATAGACATCCTACGTTCTATGAGCTTCCTGACGAAGTGAAGCATATGTAACCAAGTTAAGGCTAATATCAGCTCAGCGCTTCTTTATACGTATTAATGGCCCGTTCGCGGGCCGTTTTATGATCAACAATTGGTTCAGGGTAGGAATCTTTTTCAAACTCCGGCACCCACTTTCGTATGTAATGTTTTCCAGGGTCAAATTTATCAGTCTGCAGATACGGATTGAAAACTCGAAAGTACGGGGCTGCGTCTACACCACTGCCCGAGGCCCACTGCCAGCCACCGTTGTTTGATGCGAGTTCAAAATCAATCAACTTTCTAGCGAAGTAAGCCTCACCCCAGCGCCAATCAACCAAGAGGTGCTTGGTGAGGAAGCTGGCCACAATCATGCGCACACGGTTGTGCATGAAGCCCGTTTCATTCAATTCGCGCATACCGGCATCTACAATAGGATACCCAGTTTTTCCATCACACCAAGCCTGAAACTCTTCCTCATTATTCCTCCAAGGAATTTGATCATATTTTGACCGGAAGCTGCGCTCAACCACATGAGGAAAATGCCACAGAATCATTTGGTAGAAATCTCTCCAGATCAGCTCATTTAGCCACTTTTTACTGTGCGTTTCTCCCATTCGAGTCAATGCGCGAATACTCACCGTGCCAAATCGAAGGTGTACGGAAATTCTAGTTGTGCCTCGGGTTGATGGAATATCCCTTTTGTCGGCATATGCCTTGAGCGTATTCGCATCTATTTCTGAATTGCTCCAATCTTCTTCATGTGGTTCAAACCCCATTGACTCTAATGTGAGTAGGTCTTTATTCTCAGAAGAAGCAAAATGATCGAAGTATTCTTCCGTTGGATATGACTTGAAGAAATAGTCATTTGCTTTTTCACGCCATTTTCGTGCGTAAGGCGAATAGACCGTATAGGGAGTGCCATCGTTTTTTAGGACCTCGTCTTTTTCAAAAATCACATGGTCTTTAAACGCTCTGAATCGTAGGTCTTTGCTCTGATATAATTCAAATATGGCCTTGTCTCTTTCTCGTGCATATGGCTCGTAGTCACGGTTGGCATAGAGCCCAGAGATATAGTGATTTGAGAGAAGTTTTTTATGGATCTCTAACGGAATGCCATAGAATACCCAAAGGTCTGAACCCAATTGGTTTAGTTCCTTTTTGAGGCGTTCAATTTGTCGGTAAATAAAGGTGACCCTTCGGTCGTCCTTGTCTTCCAGTTTGGATAAGATATTTTGATCGAAAATAAAAATGGGCTGAATATTTTCACCGCTCTTTAGCGCGTGATACAAACCTGCGTTGTCTTGGAGTCTAAAATCTCTTCTAAACCAAAGTAGCGCGATTTCTTTGCTTGCCATACTTATGGTTTCGTGTATTCCTTTTTTGTAAGAAATTGATGTGTGTGGTATGCGCTGAGTCCAGAGGCTAAAATGGTTTGCGCTTTGGTGGTGTTTACGCTTCCATCTTCGTGAATGAGATCTGGAGAAATATCCACCAGCTTTATCTCACCAACAATCAACCTTGTGCCGTTCTTTTTGATTAGGTGCTCTTCCACTAAAGTCAATCCTAGTTTTATAGGCGATGCCTTTACAAAAGGCGCTTCAAAGTCTGCAATGAATTCTTTTTCCAAACCTACGGTGTTGAATTCATCCTGCTCGGCATCATACTTTGCAGAAGTTTGGTGAGCTTGGTCAAGAATGGGTTCTGAAATCAGATTGACCGTGTAGTGCTTATTCTCTAAAATGTTTTCGTACGTATCTCTGCGCACAGTTGTTGGCCTTAGTATAAAACCGAGCAATGGAGGTTTTGCCCCAATGTGCACCAATGAATTGAATAGACCAATATTGCCAATTCCTTCAACGTTTTGTGTACCAATGAGTACCGCGCTCCTTGGACCGCTGATCGTATTGAAAAGTGTGGTCCAATAACGTCCTTCTGCGTTTTCCCAATTCTCAGGTGTAAATTGTGTCATTGTCTATCTAAGTCTGCTCATTCCTCCATCCACACCGATTACTTGACCCGATATCCAAACGCCATTTTCTGATACCAGATGCACAGCAAGAGAAGCGATATCTTCTGGCCTGCCAATCTTTTTAAGCGGGTGTCTAGCTTCACTGACTTCTCGTTTTTTATCATTCGAGACTAACGACTCGGCTAATGGCGTATCTGTGAGACTTGGTGCTATGGCATTTACTCTGATATCGGGAGCGTATTCCGCAGCCAGAGATCGTGTCAACCCTTCAAGTGCACCTTTCGCTGAGGCTACGCTCGCATGAAATGGCATACCTTGACTTACAGCCACGGTGCTAAACAATACCACTGAGCCATTACCCTTCTTTAGTGCTGGCAGTGTGGCCTGAATTGTTTTTATGGCACCATATACATTGAGCTCCATGTCTTGCTTGAAGAGCTCGATATCCATTCGATGAAATGGCTTCAGATTGATGGATCCTGGACAAAAAATAAGGCCATTCAATTCCTCAAAGTCCTCGAGTTCGCTCACATCTTGTGTAACATCCAATTCTATATGTTCGATGGGTAAATGACTGATTTCCGAATTTGAACGGGATGCTACGATTACTTCGTGACCTCCTTCGAGCAGTATTTCGGTGCAAGCCTTACCAATTCCTTTGCTTCCTCCTACAACAAGATATTTCATTACGATTCAGTTTTTGAACTGGCATATGACAAAAATTCCTTGCGGGTTTCTTCGTTTTGGAATTTTCCATGATAGCTTGCGGTTACCGTGCTGCTGCTCGTATCTTCTATGCCTCGGGTGCTTACACAAAGGTGAGTTGCGTCTATGTATACTGCCACATCCTCAGTTTTGAGGATATGCTTCAGCTCTTGAGCTATCTGCTCGGTCAAGCGCTCTTGCACTTGTGGCCGCTTTGCATAGTGGCGAACGATACGGTTGATTTTACTTAACCCAATCACATGTCCATTTGAAATATATGCCACATGTGCCTTACCTAAAATTGGAACGAAGTGATGCTCGCAATAGCTATGTAGAGTGATGTTTTTCTCCACCAACATCTGGTTGTATTGATACTTGTTCTCAAACAACTTAACGTCTGGCTTATTGGCTGGATTCAATCCGGAAAACACCTCTTTAATATACATTTTAGCCACGCGCTGAGGAGTTCCTCTCAGGCTGTCATCGGTAAGATCAAGACCCATGATCTCCATGATATCGCGAAACTTTTCAGCAACCAATGCCACTTTTTCGTCATCACTTTTATCGAAGGCTCCTTCGCGCATTGGTGTGTCTTTACTCGTACCGATGTGATTATCGCCAATAAGATCGATTTTATTCGTTACGGTTGATTCGGGATCAAGCTCTAATTGAGGCTTAATGTCCGCTGTATTCAACAAAGTTTCTTGGAGTTTCATATAATGTTACTTTAAGTGTGAGACCTTCTTTGATTTCATTTCGAAGAATATTCCAAATGACTATGGCAATATTTTCCGCGGTCGGATTTAGATCTTTGAACTCTTCCACTTGAATATTCAAGTTTTTGTGATCAAGACGGTTTTCAATTTTTTCTTTGATTAAGTCGCTAAGCCACTTCATATCAACCACATAACCTGTTTCTGGGTCAACTGGGCCTGTGACCGATACGATCAGTTCATAGTTATGCCCATGGTAATATTCATTATTGCATTTACCAAACAATTCTTGGTTGGTTGAGCTATCCATTTTTGGATTGTGCAGCCTATGTGCAGCGTTGAAATGAGCGTGTCTGCTAACGGTTACTTGCATGGCGCACATGAGTTAAAAATTCGTGATATATGATCTTAAACCACTCGGTGTATTTGGTTGGGTTTTGGGCAATATCTTGCTCAATGGCTTCAACATTCATCCACTTCACGCTTTCAACTTCTTCTGGATTATAGTGAGGTTCACCATTCCATTTCCCAATAAAGACGTGATCAAATTCATGTTCTGTGAGTCCATGATCGAGCTCAGCTCGGTACACGAAATCAGTGAGCTTTTCCAAGTCACAATCAAAACCCATTTCTTCTTGTAGTCTGCGATGCGCACCAATTATTGCTGCTTCACCTTCTCTTGGGTGGCTGCAACAAGTATTCGTCCATAAGCCACCGCTATGGTATTTGCTCACCGCTCTCTGTTGCATAAGCAAATCATCATTGTCGTTAAAAACAAATACTGAAAAGGCTCTATGGAGTATTCCCTTTTCATGAGCCTCCATTTTTTCCATGGTGCCCACTTGTTCGTCATGCTCATTTACAAGAATTACCTTTTCCATACTAGCTTTTTCCGTTTGCGTCAAGCTTTGCCTTCTGTAGTGATCGGTATTCTAGAAATTGAAACATCCAAGACTCCTTCTCATTTGCTTGTTCAATGGCCGCGCAGATGAATTTTAAGTCATCAGGTATGTCTTTGTTGTAGTCAAGAAAATCGGGGGCATTGGATTGGATTAGATATCTCACGTACCTTAATTCAGCCTCCTCTGGCCGCTCGGCAATAGCCTCTTCTATGAAGTTTTTTCCTTCCACGAAATGGTTGAGCTTGGTGTATGGATTGAAAACCACTTCAGCCATCATGGCCTGAGCGGCACCATAATAGACCTTCACTATGGCTGATTTTTTTGGCATAGACTCCATCATTTCGAAGAAATCTTCTCGCTGTCCAATTTCAGTTGCCGCTTGAAAAAAGGACACACGTATCTCGGGCATGGTAGCTGGTTTCACATCACCCGTGGTGAGCAATGCAATCAATATTAGTCCGATCATATCAGGTTGAGACTATGCTTTAGATAACTTTCAACAAAAAGCGCATACTTCCTCGGATCAGCAATGCGAATGCGTTTGGTGAGAATTTTTTGCGCATCCGTGCGCTGAATCTTCTTTAGCAATTGAAAGAAATAGAGATATGCCAAGTAAACACCAAATCTTGAAGATTTAGGCAACCGCAAAATGCCTGCGTAACCCTCGGCAAAGTCCATCATGATTTCTTTCTCAATTTTCTTTTTCTCACTATCGCCAAAGTTTGAAAGGTCTACACCTGGAAAGTAAGATCGACCCATGCCCTTGAAATCAGCTTTCAAATCTCTAAGGAAATTTATTTTCTGAAATGCCGCTCCTAGCTTCATAGCTGAATACTCGAGCTCTTTGTATTTCTCATCGTCTCCATAAACAAAGACACGCAAACACATCAAGCCTACCACCTCTGCGGACCCAAGAATGTATTGCTCATATCCCTTTTGGTTGTATTCAAATTTCTTTAGGTCCATTGCCATGCTTTCCAAAAAAGTATCGATCAGCTGTCGCTCGATATTGTACTTGTGCACAACGTGCTGGAAAGAATTCAAAATTGGATTGAGCGAAATTTTTTGCTCAATCGCCTCGTATGTGTCGTTGCGAAATTTTTCCAGCAAATACGGCTTATCATAATCATGAAAGGTATCTACAATTTCATCTGCGAATCTTACGAAGCCATAAATTCCGTAGATCGCATCTCTGATGTCGTCTGCGAGAAACTTTGTGCCCAGTGAAAATGATGTGCTATAGAGCTCTGTAGTCAATCTGCTCGTTTTGAAAGATGTTTCGTCAAAAAGTGCTTTCATTGTCTAATTGATTTTAAAATTTCTTTGGCCACCACTTGACCACTAATAAGTGAAGGAGGTACACCGGGTCCTGGAGTGGTTAATTGACCGGTGAAGAATAGATTTTTCAACTTTTTATGTCGAAGTTTTGGTTTAAGAAAAGCAGTTTGCATAAGCGTGTTGGCGAGGCCATACGCATTACCTTTAAAAGAATTGTAATCCGTTTTGAATTCCTTGATGGAATAACTTTCTGAGAATAAAATTTCATTTGAAAATGACTGCTTCGTATGCTTTTCAATGCGAGCAATCACCTTATCGAAATATTCTTTTCTTACAGCGTCTGTATCCCCTTCGAGCCCCGGAGCAATAGGTATAAGAATGAAAAGATTCTCTTTACCCTCAGGCGCCACGCTGGGATCAGTTTGAGATGGACAGCAAACATAAAACAATGGGTTTGATGGCCATTGTTCATCGGAATATATTTCAATGGCATGCTGGTCGAATGGCGTATCAAAGAAAAGATTATGATGTTCTAGCCCAGTCAACTTTTTATCAACCCCAACATAATAGAGCAAACAAGAAGGGGCCATTGTTCTTCGATCCCAATATGATGACGAATACTGTCTGTCCTCAGGCTTCAAAAGGCTGGTTTCAATATGGTGGTAGTCAGCTCCACCAACTACGTAATCGGACTTTATGGTGTCCTTGTCTGTTACGACATTCATCGACCCATTCCGGAAAATTTGAGTCACTGGCTCATTTGTACGAAAATTCACACCTTTTTCTCGAGCCAAAGACTCCATTGCTTCAATGATTTTATGCATTCCACCCATGGGATACCATGTCCCTAGTGACATATCTGCATAGTTCATCAAACTGTAAAGTGCCGGTGTGTCTTGAGGCATTGCACCTAAAAACAAAATGGGAAATTCGATGAGGCTGAGAAGCTTATCATTTTTGAAGTAAGACTGTGCAAATGACCTAAAGTCTTTTAGAAGATCGAGCTCGAACAGGCCTTTGATAACCTTCCATTGGGCAAATTCAAATAAGCTATGCCCTGGTTTGTGCACTAAATCGTTGATGCCGGCATCATATTTAACAGATGCATCGGCAAGAAACTTACGTAGGGCTGTACCCGCGCCTTTCTCTTTGCTCTCAAACAATTGTTCGAGTTCTTCCATAGCAGGCGGAATGCTGATGGCTTCATCATGAAAGAAAACTTTATAGGACGGATCGAGACGTTTCAGTTCATAGTAGTCGCTGGGCTTCTTGCCAAACGATTCAAAATATCGCTCGAACACATCGGGCATCCAATACCAACTGGGGCCCATATCGAAGGTGAAGCCATCGCGCTTAAGCATTCTGGCTCTTCCCCCGATCTGTTGGTTTTTTTCGACAATGGTTGCTTCTACTCCATTGGCAGCTAATGTAGAGGCTGCCGCGAGAGAGGAGAAACCAGAGCCTATGATAGTGGCGGTTTTCATGTGGTGATTAATTCGGATTGAATTCCTTTAACGAATCCATGAGTTTTTGTCTGGCTAAAAAGATACGGCTTTTCACGGTTCCGATTGGAAGGTTAAGGTGATCTGCAATCTCTTTATACTTATACCCTTCGTGGTGCATGGTGAATGGAATACGGTATTCATCTTGAAGCGCATTCACTTCCTTCATGATTTCTTGCGTGTTGTACAAGTGACTTGGGTGCTTGTCTTTACCATCAGGAGCATTGTTTAGATAGTATAAATCTTCGCTTTGATCTATGATGGTTCTCGACTTAACTTTCCTTCTATACTTATTAATGAAGGTGTTTTTCATTATGGTGTACAACCATGCTTTGAGGTTGGTTGCTTCCTTGAATTTTTCTCTATACGCAATAGCCTTCATAAACGTGTCTTGCATTAAATCTTGAGCATCGTCACGATTTGAAGTAAGACTCAAAGCAAAATATTCTAACGCTTGCTTATGAGAGAGAAGGTGATTATTATATTCTACTGTTGACATTTTGTTTAACTATTTTGATTAAAAGTTACACAAAAATAAGAGTAGATATAGTAAACCCAAACTTTTGTTTAACTTTTTTTACAAAAGGGTAAACAAAATATTTCTATTCGTGAATGATTGCGGTTAGATCATCCATGCTGTGCATGAATTGAACATTGGGGAATGCTTCGTTATTAAGCTTCTCACTTGGCCGAGACGCTATAAGCAATTTTGAATTCTGTGATGCTTCTTGCAAATGAGTTACAAGCTTATCTGCCGTGTTGATTAGACTTGGGTCAACAATAAAAGTCAATACAAAGTCGGGTTGGATGGTCTCAATCACATCTCCAATATCCTTTGTGGGTAAATTTTGCCCGAGATAATATACATTCTGTCCTTGCTCTTTCAACAGATAGTAAGCGAGTAATAATCCAATTTCATGGTGTTCACCCTCAGGCAAGAAAAGGACAAACTTCTTACCCTCCAGATTATTACTCAAGCGATCAATCGCGGCTATAATCTTTTGACGAATCAAACACGAGACAAAATGCTCCTGGGCAATATTGATTTGACCGATGGTCCACAAAATGCCAACT
>Ga0181593_10002497_pt1 | contig 16951 bp, 17 predicted proteins | sample 071ome_19_FD_133756 | JGI IMG/M metagenome (GOLD analysis project Ga0181593, IMG submission 133756) | Coastal salt marsh microbial communities from the Groves Creek Marsh, Skidaway Island, Georgia - 071413AT metaG (megahit assembly) | ecosystem: Environmental > Aquatic > Marine > Intertidal...
CCGTTTCAACTGTTCCACCTGACGCCAAATCCAGGTCAATCTGGCGCAAAATCCCCAATATATCTTCTTCGGAAAAGCGCTTCCGTGTCATCGATCCCCCCTGATTTAAGTTAGGGAATTATAACAAACCCGGTGCTGTTATAAGGGGGAAGGACACGAGTGGAATCAAAATTGGAAAGATACTTAAAGCGCGCGCGTCAGCAAGAATTCGGTTCGTCAATCTCCTAGTTATATTTTCAGCACCAATAGAAACAAAAAAAATCTGTTGGCAGCTAGAGCAGAAAATTTTCACAGGAACCTTTCATAGACCTGTCAGACCAAATTTTGACAGGAGTCAGTCTGATGAAAGGACCAATTATTAAACGTACGACGACGTTCGCTCGGAAGGGCGCTCTGTTGGGTGTTAGTCTCTTCGCTCTAAGTGCTTGCGTCATGAACCAGCAAGCTAATCCCGCTGAAGGGATCGGCTTTCGTGAAGCTCGCTTCAACGAAATCAATGCAATGCGTGAATATCGTTCTTGCCGCGATGAAGCCATCGTACTGGATGAACGTGCTCGGGCTACGGGTTCTAGCGCTCAATATCTTGCTAGCGCTACGTTGCTGGAAAAGTGTGAATCTAATCTGGGGCCCGATTCAGCGAACCAAGCGACCGAAGAACGGATGCGTGCTTACGCCCTGAGTATTCAAAACTACATCAAGGGCGGTGAAACTGCCAAAGCGGCAAAAAACCTTGAACGCTTCCGTAAAGCATACCCGAACCAAGATCTGTATTTGAAGGGCGACGTTTCTTTCATTGAAACGATGCAGGTGTTGCTTGGTCAACGCGAGACCTGGGAGTACGGACGTTTCGCAACTTTAAACGTTTCTGACGAACTTAAGAGCGAGATGCGTCGGGTTCGCTACTGGAAACAAAACTAAGTTTCTCGATCAGGAGAAGTCAAATGAAACACAACGCTCACTCCACTAGTCCAGCTAAATTTGCAGTGGCAACTACATTTGCCGTGCTCCTCTTAGCCAGCACGAGCATCACTACCGTCGCTCATGCAGCAAACCCAGAATGGCAACCTAAACTGACAGAACGTCTAATCCGTCTGCCTGTCGACCACCTTAGGCGTGCCGTTGACAATGACTTTGCAGACTCCTCATTAGCCAGTGCAATTGGCGATGTGACCGACAAGGTCGGCGGTAAAAGCAAGAGTATTCAGGACTTGAGCGAAGCCGCGGAGCGTGCAGACAGCGAGCTTTCTACCGAGCTTCGTCATCAGGCGCTGGTCGAAAAGCAATCTCTCGTCAAACTCATGGGAGAACGTGTCGATTTGAAGCGCAAGCACTTGTCTACGAAAGTGAGGCTCTACAAGCGTTTGCTGAAGAAGGCGCAGGGTAAATCTAACCCCAACAGCCCCTCAGCAAATCAGTTGGCCAAAAACTTTGAAGCCGCGACGAACAGATTCGACCGAACGGTATCGCAAGTCGATATGAAACTGTTCAAATCCTCCATGGCTAGCGAAAGCAAGTACAGCAAGGATTATCGCAAAAACATGGCTGCTATTGAGAAGTTGGTAGCCGCCATCAACGCTCACCCAATGAACCAACTCCCAGAAATCGATGGGAAAGTAGTGGGTAAGGAAGACTACCTACGGCAACTTGTCGCAACGACCGAATCTGAGCTCGCCATATTGGACCAAGAAGAAAGCATCCTTGGATATATGGCAAAACTCGTAGCACTGGATGCCATGGCTCTGTCTGAAGGCCTGACAGAGTTTGACCCTGACAACGAAGATCCGGACAAGGCCGATCCCGCCGAGATCACAAGTGTCGTTGACCTCTTTGTACAGTAACAGAAAGGAACTTTGTTATGACCAATAAGATTATTGCTACGGCTGTTTTGAGCGCTGCGTTAGTAGCGGGCATTGCAGAAACACGCGCGGGTTCACTTGAGAACCTAGAACGTGAACGAGCGATCGTCGTCGAGACTATGCTCAGCCCTTCCCTCCGTTCCAACGAGCGGGATGATAAGATTGAAGTCTCAAAGCGTCGCCTTGTGGATCTGGAACGGATGGTTATTCGCGACAAATCCCTGGCCACCAAGAACACCCCGGTAGTTCGCACGGCATTTGAAAATTATGACCTCACCTTCTTGGTTCATTCTTCTACGGAAGTTCAGAAGACCATTATGGACCATTGGTTGGAACAAATTGGTGTATCCACCCAATCGTTGATGACGGCTCGCATGGGACGTCGTTGAGGTCGAAATGTTTTCTTCGATCACAACTAAATCTTGGCTGCCGCTTCTAGATACCGGTTCGCGTTCACTAGCCTACTTCTTATTTGGACTGGTCATCATCCTAGCGGCAGCCGCCGTAATTGCCTCGTCCGATATACACAGCATTCTGGGTTGGATAGAGAAAATCTTTGGTGTTGCGTTTATCGGGCTGATGACTGGCTTGGTGCTGGTGGCTCTGTTCTGCTGGATTAAATCGACAGACGGGGGGTATGACCGAGCTTGGTTAGAAGGAGGTCTACAGGCTGCATCCGGTGTTACCACTTTAGCACTTACCTACACGCTTCTAGGAATCAGCCTGGGTATAGGCACTCTCGCGGATCAAGCGCTCACACCAGAGACAGTGCAAGAAGTGATCCGAGGTTTAACCGAGAAATTCAGTTTGGCGTTCATGACAACCGTAGTCGGGTTACCAATTGCAGCACTCCTTCGAACTCTGCTGATGGTTACTCACGCCAAACATCACAAACAAACAACTGACTAGAAAGACCGGTGAAAGGGACAAGGACATGAAATTCCTCCTATTTAATATTCTGGCAGTCGGAGCATTTTTCGTACTGTTTAGTGATGATGAGCCCGTATCTGAGAAGGCGCAGTCGTTGACCAAAGCTGTCGCGGAGCAGGTGAAGGAATTTAAGAAAGATCCCCCGGCTGAACCCGCGCAAGTTGACAAAAAAATTGCTTCTATTGAAAAGAAGGCAGAGGTTCCAGAGCCCCCTGCCCAGCGTAAGGTCCCGTTGGACCAGTCTGCTACTCAGCAACAGGCTTCCATCTGGGTGGATCAACCAAAGGTCAACAAACCCGATTTTAGCAAAATCAAGAATAGCCCCTCACAAAGCTCGGCCGACAAAGGCAACTTGCTTAAACGGCCCACTTTTACAGAATCAAAGCCCGCTCTCGGCTCAAACACTACGGTCGAAACAACTGGTAAAAAGGCAGCGGTTGAACCTGACGTTGCACTGGAAGAAGGAACAACGTTGATGTCTTCCAAGGAGCGCCGCCGTCAGTTGCACAATCTAGCTCAAGGGATGGAACTTTTCTTCTTGGATAGGACCCAGAGATAGAAAATGGCGCGGTTGAAATTCAAACATTTGTTTGTAGGGGTTATTTGGCTCGCTCTCCTGCTCGCATTCATGATCCCTGATGGGGCACCAAGGGATCAAGAGAGTATTAGAATGTTTGAAGAGCTTCACCAACAGGCAAAGAGACAATCTCAACCAAGCGTGCAAGCGGCAGCGATCATGCTACCGCCACCGCCGGTGAAAAATACTGAACCAATCAACAAAGGAGAGACTACCAAGGTCCAACCATTGTCCGATCGAGCCGAAAAAGCGATTACTAAAACAGAAAGTGAAACCGTGCGCCCCGTGACGGAAGTCCAGCCACCCAAGCGGAGTACGAACACCCTACCCCCTAGGTTGCCGAGCGCGGTCAAAAAGCCGGTGGAACGCGTTACGCCTCTCGAGAAAAGTTCGTTTAAAGAAAAACGAGCTGAGGCTACTGAGACAAAGAAAATTAAAAGACCAGTATTACAAAGTGACCTAGCCGATGATTTAGTAACAACTTCTGACAAACAGAAGTCCTCCGATCATTTGAAAGCTAGATCCCCGGTCATTCAACCTCGTTCCAATCAGTCCATCGCACGAGAAGGGCGAGTATTGCTTAAGTTGCTTGAGCACGGCCGGGGACCGCTAGTCGAAGTGGTTTGGCCTGCATCATCAAATGAGCGGAAGAAGCTTTACCGCAATCTACGTGCCTGTCACGGCATGACCACAGCAATATATGTACCGGATCGCGGCTTGTACTTGGCGAAGTCGCCTCGGAGTTTGGCCAATCAATTGGATACGGACAAATTTAGCGGTTTTGTACGCCAAAGCACTGGTTCAATTGTCGACGACGAAATTCGAGAAGAACTTTCAATTCGGCGGCGGCATGGGATCGGACTTTCTGGGCAGCTTGTAAGACTATTTCCGAGATCTGAGGATGCAAAGTTGTTGGGAGGTTTGGAGAAGCTCTCAAAAAATTCCTATCGGACTGCCAAAACGGTTGTTGGACAGTATCGCCTGAAAGGCAATCGACTGTTTGTCGAGAACATTATCATTGATGAGAACCCTGTAGGAGGAAGCATTGACCTTTCAAAAGGCGCGTGTACGTAAGTCCTCCTTGATATCGATAGGAATTCTCTTACTTCTAAGTGGCTGTGTTGGGACTCGATATGTTGACACAACCACGTCAGAAGCTCGCGACGACGATTTGTTGTCGAGAACGGTTCAATTCCAGCTGACCAATGATTTTTATAAAAGTCCGCCCGATTGTGTCTTTATCGTGCCCTCAATTAATACACCGGTTGTGGTTGAGGACGCGATTGTGAAATCACTTTCTATAAAGTTTCCTCGAGTGATTGAAGGAAGGGAGGTTAGGCACTTAGTTCGCACATGGGCTGTCGACATTCAGGACCCTAGGGATCGTAAAACATTCGCCAGACTGGCTAACTGTGGATATGCACTTGAGACCGGCTCAACAGTCAATGGCAACGTTTTTGCTGTTGTTTGGAGTCAAAGTAAGGTTGGCGGTGCGGGTCGTTTGACTCGGGCCAAGGATGGCAAGCTGCTTTGGAAAGGATATCATGTGGCAGAACGATCCGATGGCGGGTTGCCTCTTTCCCCTTTTTCATTTGTCGCTGAATCGTTTTCGGCTAGTCGTTTTGCATCCGACCAGGATGTAAATGCTTCACTCGCCGATGATTGGGCAAGACGTCTATTTAGTACCATTCCCGATGTGAGGCCTTATAGTGGGCGAGTATCTGACCGCTATAGGTTGGCTCGAGGAGAAAAATGGAAGTGACCGAGAAAGGAACAAACAAGTGACGATGTTCAGTCCAGATCGAAGCACACTGCCACAAAATTGCAAAACTGGCAGAGTGGCCGTTTTGATAATGTTTTTGGTTGGTCTCTTTTGTTCACTACCAACTTCTAACGCAGTGATTGCAGGCGAGATCCTCAGCTCGGATGAAATCGTAAAGGGTCTTGTACCTATAACTGGAGAATCTGAATTAAAGAAGCGTTCGGTAGATTTAAGTATTGAATTTAAGGTGAATTCTTCAACCCTGACAGAAGATGCGAAGCGGCAGTTGGAATCTCTCGCGACGGCTCTAAAATCTCTGCAGCTTTCAAAGGCCAGATTCTCCATTAATGGTCACACCGATGCCAGTGGATCGGCCAAAGCAAACCAGTTGCTATCACAAAGACGTGCAAAGGCGGTCGCAGATTACTTAGTAGAAGCAAAAAATATTCCTGCGAATAGACTCGACATTATAGGACTGGGGGAGACACGACTAAAAAATCCTCTAATACCTAATTCGAAAGAAAATCGTCGAGTTGAAGTCATCAATTTGAACCCTGAGTTGTCTGGCGGCAAAATCGAAATCAAACGCAAATCCGGGTACGAAGCGATCAACTGACCTAATACTTGATCGCACTAGCGCCTCACAACCTTACCGCTCTATAAAATTTACCTGCCGCGAGTTGTAATGAGGGAATCAGTTAAGATAGAGTATCGAGTTCTTGTTTAGATTATTGCTAGAATTTGGCTATATTCGACGTTAGACAAAAAAAGCGCTCAACCCTTACATAATAACTGTTAGGAACACCGAGCTCATAGATCAGGAGACATATATGATCAGGAGACATATATTATGAATACAGTACTCTCTGCTTCACCCAAATTCGCTACGGCGGCTGCCATTGCGGTGGCGTTGACCGCGTTTGGCCTTACGAATACGGCGTTTGCTCAGTCAAACGACAATATTAGAGTTATGGTCATGGGCGAAGACTCCGATCGCAACACCGTTCGACGGACTAGCGACATTTTCAAACGCGTGATTGCCGAATTGAAGGATGGTATGGCACGCAAAGGTTTTCGGATTGTTGACGAGGAGTTTGTTGCCGCCGAACTCGGATGGAAAATCACAGAACGGCGTCCGAAAACTGAACTAGTTCAAGCTATGAAGCTTGCCAACAAAAGCGGTAAAGCTCATTTGAGCTCCCGTGCAATGGCCCTCTTTCGTATCCACGCCTACAAGAAGTCCCTCAATTTTGCCAATCGAATTGAAGTTAGATTGGATGGCGAGCTTTACGACGGTTTGACAAACGAATTTAAGGGTACTTTTGAAATTCCCCGCGCCGCCTACCCTGCCCCTGCTGACTGTAACGGCCCCTGCATCAGTGAAATTGTCGGCGACCATGCTCGTGAGCTGGCAATTTCTTTGGGAGACGTGCTCGGCGAGAAACTCGCCTATGTGTCACCGAGGGAAAGCGGTGGCATGGCTAGTTCCGGCTCCGGCCATGGCATGAAAACAACTTACACAGTGAAGTTTAAGCGGTTTAGCACCACGGAAATCATGGAGATCATGCATGTGATGTCCAACGAATTCCCCGGTTATGTCTCTCACAACTTGCTTCAAAAGGCCCCTGCCGTTTCTAGCTATGAATATGTTACCACGGCTAAAGCATCTAAGGTCGACAGCTGGATGAGTATTTTATTGTCGGATATGGGTCTCACCCCCGACAAGATAGTCGCCGCCCAACTTCGAGGCACTGAGCTTACATTGGACAAAATTGTAACGCCGCCCGAGCGCCAAGTTCCCGACTCAGGCAGCCGCTTCAAGTAACCCACATCGGCCAGGAACGGCCGACACAAAGAGCTCAAGCACCGGTAAATAGCCTCATTCCTTTCATAGTGGGAATGAGGCTTTTTCTTTCTAAATTAGATATCTGAGAGGAATCATGGTCAAGATTAGACACCTAAGCTCTTCCCGAGTAATCCTGCTAGGCAGCACGCTACTATTGAGCGCTTGCGCTGCCCAAGGCATGGACAGTGGCCAAGGCTCAGGTTTTGGCTCCGGACGCAGCAATAACGAAGTTCGTGTGCTTGTCATGGGGGAAGACTCTGACCCCACCTCCGTATCGCGTCGATCAGACGCGTTCGTTCGGGTGTTGGCTGAAATGAAGGACAGCATGTCGAGACATGGTTTTAGAATGGTTGACGAGGAGTTTGTTGCCGCAGAACTTGGTTGGCGCATTACCAACCGTCGCCCAAAGACCGAACTGGTGGAGGCGATGAAGCTCGCCAACGCTAGCGGCAAAGCTCACCTTAGTTCGCGAGCAATGGCCCTTTTTAGGATTCATGCGTCACGACAGGAGCTACGCTTTGCCAACCAAGTAAGGGTACGAGTAGATGGCGAACTGTATGACGGTTTGACCAATCAGTTCTTGGGGGCGTTCGAAGTTCCCAGTCAATCGTTCCCAGCACCAGCAAATTGTAGTTCGGCTTGCCTTACTGAAACGGTAGGCGACTATGCTCGAGAGATCGCCATATCGGTGGGTGACGTGTTGGGCACAAAACTCTCGCACCTCCATCAAGGGTCCAGCTCCGTAGCCAATTCAGATACATCGAGAAGTGGACTTGTGACCACTTACACTCTGAGTTTCCGCAAACTCTCGACTCCTGAAATAGGCGAAATCCTAGGTGTCATGGCCGATGAGTTTCCGGGATACATATCCCACAATCTCTTAAAGAGGGAAGCGGCGGTAGCGAACTACGAGTATGTAACGACAGCTCCAGCAGCCAAAATGGATCAGTGGATAAACATACTCCTTAACGACTTAAACCTTACGCCAGACAAAATAGTCAGTGTCAGCCTAAGAGGGACCGAGTTCCGCTTGGAAAAGTTAGTTTCGCCGGTTGAAGAATACCGACCTCCATTTAGGAGCCGATTCAACTAGCCAGTTTCATTTAAAAGGGGGGATTTCCCCCCTTTTTTTATAAAAAACATCCCCATCCTTTTCATAACTGTTGCATGGATAACTCACGAGGAGAACGCATTCCATGCAGGTTGATCACCAAGAAAGCGCAATGACGGAGATTTCGTTAGCGCTGGCCATGGCGTTCTTTAGCATAATGGTTTTAACCATGGTTTCGATGGGCGTGGGAGATGGCGAGAACTCAACTGTTGCCGCAGCAAACATCGCTCCAACTAAAACTCAAAACACGAACTCGGCGACGACTGAAGTCGCAGAAGATGATCTTCTTGTCATCTACCACAACGACAAATTTTTCGACCGTCAGCTGAACGTTATGTCCCTCGCAAACATCCAAGCGGCTCAGGGGCGCAGGGTAATTTTAGCAATAGACCCGCACCTACCGCTATCGAAGGTCATACAAGTAAGAACCCAGATTTCTACCTCTAACATCATCGTTTCAACTTTGGATCAACGCTGGCTTAAAGCCTTAGGAGAGTAAATCATGTGCAAAAAATTTAAGCTCAAGCACTTAGCCGTCGCTACCCTAATTTTATCATCCGCAGCGGCTTTAACCGTTCAGGATGCAAACGCGGCTTCTCGTGGCCAAATCCGTAACATTGTGGTTGAGGAAGCCAATCGCCACGGAGGCGTACCAGTACCTATTGCTCTCGCCGTCGCAAAAGTTGAGTCAGACTTTCAGGACGATGTCGTTAGTAACAAGGGTGCTCGAGGAGTCATGCAGATCATGCCAAAAACTGCTTATGACGTATTTGGAGTCGATGAAAGCGAGCTCTGGGAACCTCGGTTGAATGTTCGTCTCGGCATAAAGTTCCTGTCACAACTCCATGCACAATATGGGAATCGCTGGGATCTCGCACTGTCTCACTATAATGGTGGCACCCTGAAGGGTCGTGGAGCCAACGCTCGGCCCCACAGTTATACCCGGAAGTATGTGGATTCAGTATTTCGATGGGCTTCTGTTTACGACCGAGAGCAAACAGTCGCAGCACTAAATCGGAAAGGAAACCAATACGCCGCCGCTGACAACAATGAAGTCGTGAATTCTCGGTACGCTTACTGGAATGATCCGACACCTGAAACTGAGAAAAATTGGAGGCACTATCTTAACGTAGCCAATAAATGGCTGAACTCCGATTTCAATCGTCAAATTCCTGATGTTCAAAATCCTGAAAATGGTAAATCTTACGTCCCGGTCACCGATGATCGCCCCTCTTCCAAATTGAAAGATCGGTTGATGTCGAGAAGTAAAAGGTTCAGGGAACTTATGAATCAGGACCGTTACAAATATGCGCCGGTCGGAACTACAAAAAGTCGGCGGTTTATCTAGGAGAGTATCAAATGGGTAGTTTGGTCACATCGCCAAACTACCCATCCCAATTATTCATTCGGTTATCGAGGTCATACCATTCTCATTTGTCGTTTTGGAAATTGAGAAATTTTTGGATTTAGATACCCCCACCTCTATCTTATCTAGCTGGATCAATGGCTTTTTGACTTCGTTCTCCGGATCTGAAACTAGACGCCCGGAATTAGTAAGGAGCGTAACAAGTTCTGCCACGCTAGTATCTCGATCAGCTTGACGAAGTAACGCGAAAGCCCCAGCGACATGAGGTGCAGCCATCGACGTGCCGGAAAGGGGGACGAAGGCTTTACCTTTTGCCAAGCTAGGTGGTACGGAAGAAACGATACCAACGCCGGGGGCAAGCAAGCTCAAAAAGTCGGCGCTATTTGAGAATTTTGCTACCTCTCCCCGCTTTGATACCGCACCGACGCTCACAATACCCGGCGTAAAACTCGGTGAGGCAATCGCATTTTTTGCATGCTCGTTCCCGGAAGCAGCCACGACGACCATATTGAAGCGATCCGTAATCTTCCTCGCAAATTCGAATACGCTATTGCCGCAGGGTCTCGAGAATTTTCCGTGGCCCAGGCTTAAATTTATAGACGCGATCGCCAGTTTCTTCTCGACCTTCAATCCAACCAAATAGTCAAATGCTGCCAAAATTGATCCGTCATTAGCACGCCCCTCTTCATCGAACACGTTGACAGCAATTAAGTTCGCGTCGGGCGCGACTCCAGTAAAATTTTTGCCACGACCTAACGCAATTCCCGCGACGTGAGTGCCGTGCGGATTTACGGGCTTCGCCGCCCCCTTTCCGATCATTGATGTTTTTCCATTGGGACATTTCGGTGAAAAACACGCCTCTAAAATTTTCTTACCCTTAAAAAACGGATGACTTGTGTCGATCCCCGAATCCAATACCGCAACCCATTGGCCCTTGCCGGTTAGGCCTCTGGCCCAAAGGCGTTCAGCTCTAACTTGTTGTGGGCTCTCACTTAAGAACAAACGATTATACTTGTCCTCAAAAACATCAACATTGGCGCTAAATGTCTTCGCTGCCTGTAAAGCAGCTAAGTCAGCCGACATGACCAACGCGGGTATATATTTGAACTGACGAACTTCTGTGACCTGACCTCGCTTAGCGCGAATTGAGTCTAATACGAGCTCACTTTCACCTGTAACAGCCTGGTAACTGTCCGCACTTCCAGAAAATGTACTAGTGCCCGTAATCGGCTGCCATCCTGTGACGATAACAGAAACTTGCTCTTGCGCAGTCGCTTTGGACAGCAATGCGTCATAATCGTCAGCGTTGACGGCAGTACTCGTGATGACCACCGTTACCTCAGTTAAGAACCACAACAGAAAAATTCTACTAGAAAGAAATCTACCGAAGCGGTGCATCTATCGCATCCTTGAGTCCAAACTGCGTGAGCTTCAAACCGTCATTTTGTTGCTGTGGGCCGCAAAATCCTGACAAGATTCTTGTGGTTTCATCTTAACCAGATTTATCCGGATATTCACCTCAGATAACAACTCAATATAGCTACAACCGTTTCATATATAATGTATGATTGTTTCGATTGTTTAAGTTAGTGCGGAAACGACCCCATGCTCAAAAGTTTATGCCAGAAAAGGTCTTTGGCAATTTTAACATTTGCTCTCGCCTTATTCCAATTGATAGGCCAAGCAACGGCACAATCATCTTCGGTTGATGGATCCGCCAACACTGTCATGGACACCATTGCCACGGAACTTCTGTCGACTATCGACCAGAGAAAGACAGCCTACGAGAGATGGCTTAGAAAATTCGAGGCGCTCGTGAAACCGCGCCAAGTTGCGCTCTGGCCGTTTAAAGACAGCAACATCCCTATTCAGGCCTCGCTCGTGGACGGTTGGAATGAGAACTTACTTGATGCCTTGATCAGGCGATCCCCTCCGTATCTAAGATTTATTTCAAAAGCGGATCTTGCCAAAGTAATAAGCAATGAAAAATCGTTTGAATTTGGCCAAACAGATAACACCGCTATAAATCGCATCTTAAAGAACGCCAAGGTGGAAATTTTAATTATTGGAAAAGTGGCACCTGCCGATGGTGGTGTCCTAATCTCTTATAAGGCGGTAGATAACGATGGCGGAATACTTGGGACGAGTGGTCGCCATTTTGTTCGCGTCAAAAATGATGGAGGGCACGCTGCAAGCCTAAACCTCGATAGGGCAGTAGAAGTCGCGACGGGGGAACTTGCCAATGTCGGTAACGACCTACTGGTGATCCGATTGGGTTCGATCTTAGAGGCAACGGGTAAGGTGCAGACAGAATTTGGTCGATTGTTCCTTCGTAAGGTTTCCGACGCACTCTCCAAAAAACTAAGTAATGAAGCGACAGGGAGTTTTATTGCGATCGACGACGCTGAACTAAGGAAGCCTGACGTAAAATCGATTGGCAAGGAGACTACATCAAGAGAGAAAACTAAGTTCCGAGGTTTGGATGTGGTCGTAAAAGAGAAGTTGGCGGGTACGGCAAAAGGTGCCTATCTGCTTGAGGGAGAATACTGGGATTACGAAAGTTACATAGAAGTGAGATTGAGCCTATTAAAGGCTGATAAGTCAGGCCCTATTTGGAATGGCCGGATAAGCAGGAAATCTGTACCTCCTGGGATTTTTAAAAAGCCTGAAGAAGGCCCGTGGGGCAAAGACAACGGGTATGGGTCCGGTCCACTCGGTCTCGAACTTAACAGTACCAAGGGGCGTAACCCGGTATATAAAATTGGTCAAAAAATGATTCTAATGGTTCGTAGCTCGCAAGATGTCTTCTTGAATTGTTTTTATCGTGATGCAAAGGGTACTACGTTCAAGTTCTTTCCAAACAAGCATTATCCTAACTCAAAAATTCCAGGCAAAGTACTTTTAGAGGTACCGAATGAGCGAATGCCATTTGAATTTAAAATGGTTCCTCCCGTTGGTAATGAGCACATAATTTGCTTTGCGACAGATAAATCTATAGCCCATCGCCTTCCTCCCATGATCGGCGAACGGGACCTAGAGCCGATTCCGGAAAGGTTGTCGAATCGCCTCGAAGAAATATTTAATAAGATCCCCGCCGTCAAAATATCTCAAAGCACGATGAACATTACGGTCGAGCAGTAAGCCTCAGAAGAACCGCTGACACTGCAAAATCGAGTTCCTGAATAGGCTCAAAATACCGTGGTGGCACGAAGTCCGATTGATACGGCTATTGGAACCTACGTTTTAGGCTTGCAGCACGCCTGACAGAGATCTTGTGTGTCTCCACACGGAATCCTAAATCCTGGAGAAATGCAATTGGTTCACTCAAGTTGTCCCGATTTTCCAGGACAGTTTTTTCCAACCAAGTCTCCAGTTTTTTTGAAACCCCTTTATCGGTCGCCACAGTAATGAGTTGGTGAGTTATGGGTGCCTGCACGTAACGAGGGACTTTGAGCTCGAACATTCTGCTGGCTGTACCACCTACCGGGATCGACTGCACCGAAAATCTCGGCAAAACATTCTGATCGTTTTGGTTCCCAATATCTTTGAGAATTCCTACCCAGACCCCGCCCGCAAATTTTTCTGTCAGCTCGAAGCCCACATTGAGGATACAGATCGAACCGTCTTGCTGAAGCTGCCAATCACCATCTGGGTTTTTGACTTCAATTCGGCTCTCAAGTTTTAAATTACTACGAACAAATGACAGGCATCGCGCACCATTGGGCATTCGTTTGCTCTCAACTCGAGTCTTCAAAAATCCGCTTGATGGACGATTTAATGCCAACGAATACTTGAAGACTCGAGCTGAGATCGAACACATGAAGCACTTTTCTTCAGCGGTCTTAAGCGCGCCGTTGAGTTGCTCAAAATTTTCCTGCTCTAGATACTGGCGAAAATCGGCGAAGCCTCCGTTCCAGATCGCCGCCAAGGAAACAACGCCAAACCCTAATAGAAGAGCAATCGCTATCGCAACGCACCGAATTTTGCGGCCGAAGCCGGAGCCGGAGCTGGTCAGCGAACGGTTTACGCCTTCACCAACCTTTGCCAACTGTACATTTGGTTGGCTGTCTTCCCCGAAAAAATGAGTCTTGAGATCACTGATACTAGAGACCCCCACAACAGCGGCACTTTCTCCCAATAATTCTTTGGCGTCCTCTACGTTGTCCTCAGCCAAGAAGAAGGTGATTGGAGTCCCAGCCTCTCTAACCTTTGAAAGTAACGCCGTAGAATTTTTGATTTTCTTGGAAATTCCACTGACCGGATGAACGTTGAGATTTCTATCTACTTCCCCGGAAAGCCACGCGAATTCTGATGCCTCGGCATCTGAATGGGCGAGACGACCAGAAGCCAGCAATAGGTGGGCGGCATACAAACCTAGCTGCCAACTCAAACCGCTTGAAATAGGGTCGGCGACATCTACACGAAAAGCCGCATGCCCAAAATCTCGCTCAATAACCCCAGTAGGCTGTCTTACAAAGCCATCATAGGCTGCACTTATGGGAAGGGCATTTGCCTTGCCGTCGAGGCATACGACGGAACGAACGGCCGGGTCTTCCTCGCTGATGCTCTGAACTTCCGACGGACCTTCAGTAGTTGCGATGAAAACACGAGTGAGTGTCAAATCAGAAAAACCTCAGAACCGGGATCTTGAAAATACCTCATGAGATCTGACCCAGAATCTGTGACAAGTTGCACAACACCATCCGCGCCCTCTGGCAATATTTCATGGTGATATTTGCCCTGTGACGATTTCAAAACCAATTTGGTTGCCGAACTCTCGTCAGGATCAGCCAACTCAATCAGCATGTATATCTGGTCAGGCTTGGAAAGTGAGGGCTTTACTCTTATTGAAAAGCCATCCCCAACTCTCTCCTCTAACTCGCCGCTGGCCGCAGCGGCCGCCCTGGGGAGGTGATAGAGGCTATGCTTATTCAAGAGCTTCTCATAGCTCTGCATCAGTCTTGCATTCGCCCCCAGCGCCCTCTCTAGATCAACTGCGTCAATATGCATGTTGCCGTTGAGAAATTTGTATAGGTCATCGAAACCGAGGCGGCGTTTCAAACCTTCCTGATCGAACACGTGCTGAGCCAAATCAGCACTAATTGACCGCTGTTCAAAAGCTGCGGCAACGGCATCCCGTTGCCCTTGAGCAACATCATTCCACCTAACCATCAGCTATTTCCCTCATACATTTGCGAAAATTGATCCAGGAAAACCATCTTGTCAGACTGAAACGCCTCTGCCAGCTCCTCTTCTCCAGAAAACATGTGGTCCACTTGCGAGCGGAAATCGTCGAGCCTGCGTGAGATTAGTGTCATAGTCTGAACTCCACTCTCATGACCATCTTGGATATCGGCGAGATCAATTTCGCTATTTCCAAATCCTTTTCTGGAGATTGACTTAAACGAGCGCTCTGCCTCTTGGAGAAAATTAGCAAGGTCCGAAGACGCTTCGGCACCATCCCACAAGAATGAGAAAAAGTGATCGGATACGGCCCCACCTTGGATCGAAACGACATTTCCTACTTGTTCACTATCCATATTCAAATTCTCAGATAATCCTGTTAAATCTATGTTTGGCATCAAATCCAATGCAACTTGTATTGCTTGAGGACGACGAGCTCTAACAAGAACAAAAAAACTAGCATGGCATACTTTAGTTATATGAAAGGAAAGTAGCCTAAATTCCTCAAGAACACGCTGATAATCCTCTTCTACACAGGCCTGAATTTGTTCCTGCATTTCCGTTTGGCTTAATTCGTACCTTAGCGAGTGAATAAGTTTAGCCTGCGCCGCTCCAAATACTTCGGTGCGGAGAACGGATCGCGGAAAGCGCATCGGCGCCTGGCCATATTCCACAACCCATAAAAGCCGATCCCTTTCCTTCTTGTTCAGATATTTAACCCTACCTTGGGGAGGATCATCCAAACCGTCTAAAAGTTGAAAATTTTCCTCAGCCCCCTCTAACGCATCTTCTATTATGCCTGGATCGATCTGACCCGCATCACGGTCGTAGCCAATCGTTTTTGCGTACTGCACGCCTTCGACGACGTGAGCATCCTCAAGAGCCAAACAGAAATTGACGACCGTTCTAAAGGCACTTTCAAACGTCTTAAAATCACCGCCGCCGTCATCACCAGACGCATAAATCCAAAACTGCAAAACGAATTCATCGCCCAGTTCCTCCAGCGCAGAACCAAATTCTGAATTGCTGCTCAGAAACTCGGTAATGGCGTGATACTTACGCTGTGTTTGGGCTGTTGGAAGGTGAGGTTTTAACGCTTCATAAGTTACTCGAGAAAACTGGTTTGCTACATCGGATGTATGGCTAACACTCAATTGGCCATCGAGAAGGCTGAACGCTACCTCATCGACTTCTTCATAACCCAGAAAAGAAATTAGGAACTCGAGAATTGCGGCCAGAAACGGCATTCTGGCAAAGCTGATCGAAAACTTGCCATCCGCGTACATCAGTTCCACCGTGGACGTTTGAATCTCGAACTCAACGGCTTCCGAATGTCCATTGATTAGTGAGCGAAAAGCGGATGGGCGGGCAATGTCCACGCCCCAAAAAAAGCCGATATAACCATCCCTTCCCCCACACCCCTGTGCAACCCTCAGTAAATGGCACAGCTCTAGCATCACGGGTCCGTAAGTCCGACCCGCAATGGTCTTCGTTAACTCGTGACAGACCGTACTTGAATACTTCGGCTCTCCCTCCCAACCCGCATCTCTTACCATCTCGAGCGCGGCGGAAAGCTCAGGGCTTACTCCAGATTGGAGTATTTGTTTTTCTAAATTGGTCCCTTCCATTACGCCCCCAAAAACACCAGGTTTTTGAACTTCGCTCACGAATGATCGTTTCTCGTTGTTTTTATGCGATCTAAATCAGGTCATCGTCTTTTTTGACAGTACCGCAAAAAAACGCCCACAACCATTTCATATATTATTAAGTGTAGTAACCCTCCCTGTTGAACTCAAACTTACCGGGCCACTTGGCCCGGTCTTTTTTGTCATATTGCTCGAGTAAACAGTCGAGCACGAATCTTCAAAATCGTCGTGCAAACCAGTACTAACTTTCAGTAATTGTTTTCGTTTTAAGTTAGCACTGCCTTGAATGGCGTCCAGGGTAAGTGTCGCTTCCAATCCTGATGATTGATCAGGATCGGATTGAAAATCAACAGCAGCCACGAAATGTGATTTATTTATTCAAGTTTTTGACTGGCGTGAGTACATATTTCGAAACTTGACCACGTATCAAACTTTTGTGGCCGTGTCGGCGTATATACTCAGCCACCATTTTACCTTCGTCTTCCTGGTCTAAACCCAACACGCCCGCCTTGAGGAACTTTCTCACGGGCACGACAGCAATATCTCCAAGCTGTCCTTCCCCCCTATAACAGGACCGGGTTTGATATAATTCCCTAACTTAAATCAGGGTGGATCGATGACACGGAAGCGCTTTTCCGAAGAAGATATATTGGGGATTTTGCGCCAGATTGAC
>Ga0181593_10002500_pt1 | contig 16941 bp, 18 predicted proteins | sample 071ome_19_FD_133756 | JGI IMG/M metagenome (GOLD analysis project Ga0181593, IMG submission 133756) | Coastal salt marsh microbial communities from the Groves Creek Marsh, Skidaway Island, Georgia - 071413AT metaG (megahit assembly) | ecosystem: Environmental > Aquatic > Marine > Intertidal...
AAAAAATCAAATGGTTTTGACTGAGGAACGACGAGGGCAGCCTACCGCGGCAGTGGGGGCAGGCGAGCTCCAGGCTGACGACTCCTCGCTCGTCCAGGGCTTGACCGAGTTCGTTGAAGCGGCTGGCGACAAATCGCTTCTTAGCATGGGGACCCAATTCGGGGTCTCCTGTGAGGTCGTCATGAGCGGCTATGTTGAGGACATCTCCTTTGGAGAATGTTTTCCAGCAAATCGGGCAGGTGGGCTCGCCATTGTTAGGGGCTATAGTAGCGGCATCTCGCCCGTAGCCAATTGGGGGATGGGAACTGGGAGCTTCATCGGCTGCTCCCTCTTTAGGTAGCAAATTGATAAGCTCTTTTAGCGGAAAACGAACTTCCGAGCTCCCGGGCAGGACGACGTACTGGCTTGTCGGCGAGAAGCGATTGAGCAGGGCGGCTTGGTTGAGCTCTTCCGGCCGCAGTTGCAGCCGCAAGCGGTCACCGTTGACGGCTTCCACACTCCAATCGTGGGCGTCGAAATCTTTTCCGAGATCGGGTGACTTCGATGATATGGAAATGATGAGGAGATGTCCTCGCAGACTGAGGGCGTACAGGCGATCCCGGGCGATTTTGTTTCTGTGGTCGATAGGCTCGCCATCGAGGAGGGGAAGACTCTTTGGATTCAAAGAATCGATATAGTACTCACCCTTGGATTTTGAAATGCGACAAAGAGGGGTCGTCGCTCCATTGGCGGTTTTCCCATTCAAGGTGGCCGGAAAATTGGAAACGCTGGTGATCGTCCGATTTAGACAATCGGCAATCGTCAAAGAAGCGGAGCTCCGGAAGAAATCGAAAAGTCCCATAGAAGGCGAGATAGCTAGCGTTGGCCCAAGGCGTTGGCGGGTATTGGGTAAAGCGGATGATAGGGCAAATGGCAAGGTTGCGAAATCCGCTCTTGGATTGTCTCCCGATGAAATCGAGGCAAAAGCTGTATGAATAAGCAAAAAAGCCTTGCATGAGCGAATCGAATTTCTACTTTCTGCGGCTCACTTATCCGTCCCGTTCGTCTAGTCAGGCCTAGGACACAGGGTTTTCATCCCTGCAACAGGGGTTCGAATCCCCTACGGGACGCCAAGTACTACATGGGTCGGTTTCCGTTCCCGGGACGCGGTCCTTTTGCGAATAGCGATTCCGCTGGGGATTTGAACCCCGAGAAGGGCGTTCGACGAAGCGTAGCGAAGATGGGCAGCCCGCAGGGCTGTCGCGCAGCGATTCGGCGCAGCCGAACCAATCTTCTACGGGACGCCAAGTACTAAAAGGATCGCTTTCCATTCCCGGGACGCGGTCCTTTTGCAGTGAGAGCTTTCGTAGTTAACGAGCTCTTTCGGTCAGTACAGCCGCGGTCCGCCGTCTGATACGCGATCGAAATTGAGTTCGACAGAAGCGCTCTCCAATTCAACGAGATCTAGATAGCTTCCCGTAAGTTTTTTGACATATTCTCGACGGGCTAGCGTCTTGATGATTGCCTTGGGATCGCCATCATAATGACGGAAGAGCCTCTCCCAAAATTCGATATCGGAGTCTGTCCAAGCCGTTGCTGCCAGTAGGGCATCAACTACCTCATCGCTAAGGCCCTCCCCGTATCCCGTGGCTATCCAGACTTCGACGAGGGTCTCGATAAGCTCTATTTCCCAAGCGGGTTCGATAACATAGTCCTCATCTCGCATGGGCTTTGAGGCGGTGGATACGGTCGGCGAGCGAAAAAGATTCGCTTCGAGCTCCTTCAAGTCCCTCTTCAAATCTTGGAAGAAGTACCGATAGTCTCCCATTTCCATGGAGCAGATGCGTTGGATGAGGTCGTAGTCAGGAAGCAGCGAATAGAGTCCATCGGACTGGAGACGTCGTTCGAACTCAGGGGCAATTTCTCCGAGAGCATCGATTGACCAAAAGCTCATGAACATTTCTCGGGGGACGAATCCTTCGATAGAAGTGAAAGCTTTCTCGGCGATAGCCACCTTTTTTCTAGAGAGGACTCATTGCGGATCAGGTTTCCATATTCGCTGAATGTGGTAGCGAAAAGGCAGCCTAGCTGCAAGCTGACGATGAGGGCTAGGATACGCATGTTTTCCCTATCGGTACAGGTTCGACTCGCTTGAGCAGGGGAGCCTCTGCTTGGGCAGCGCTTGAACTCCGTGGGGCGCGGTAAATGGGATTGATCCTGGGGGGTAATAGTTCTCAACTAGATTCGAACTGCGCGATGGCCCTACTAGAACTCAAAAATCTGGAAAAAGTCTTCTCAGGAAGGGAGGGTAAAGGCGTTCGCGCCGTCAAGGGGATCGACCTAGGTGTGAACCAGGGCGAGTTCATGGTGCTCTTGGGTCCATCGGGCTGCGGAAAGTCGACGACGCTTCGCATGATAGCGGGGCTTGAGGAGCCCACGGACGGATCGATCGAAATCGATGGAAAAGTCGTCAATGACCTGGATCCGAAAGACCGGGATGTGGCCATGGTATTTCAAAATTTCGCCCTGTACCCTCACATGACTGTGTACGAAAATATGGCATTCGGCTTAAGGCTGAGGGGGCATGATAAATCCGATATCGAAACCAGGGTCCAAAAAGCTGTTCGGATACTGGAGCTAGAGGGCCTGTTATCCCGCAGACCCAAAGCTCTGTCTGGCGGGCAGCGCCAACGAGTTGCGGTAGGGCGGGCTATTGTCCGGGAACCCAAAATATTTCTCTTCGACGAACCGCTATCCAATCTTGACGCGAGAATGCGGGCATCGATGCGGATGCAAATCTCCCGACTGCATCGCCAATTGGGCACGACAATGGTTTACGTTACCCACGACCAGATGGAGGCCATGACCATGGGCGATCGCATTTGCGTTATGAAGGACGGGGAAATCATGCAGATTGATACGCCAATGAAGGTCTATGACGAGCCGGCTAATACATTCGTGGCGAGCTTCATGGGCAATCCTCCCATGAATCTCGTCAATGGAAGATTGACTCGTTTGGGTGGTGAATGGCGGTTTCGCGAATCCGAAGAGGAAGCCGGTGGCGGCTTTGAAGTTCCCTTGAGCAAACTGCTGAGCGACTCGCAGCGTCCAGCGAAGGATACGGAAGTCATTATGGGGATTCGGGCAGAACATATGACGCTGTCGCCATTGGGCCGAGGCGCTCAAGGTGGCGAAGAAGACCATGTTTCCGGGATCACCCAAATGGTTGAAACAATGGGGTCCGACAGTATCGTCTACTTCGATACAGGCCTAAATGAAATGGCGGTAAACGTTAGGGCTAAAAGAACGCCTTTTATTGGGGAAGAGCTTCGATTGAAAATCGATGCGGAAAAGATCCGCTTCTTCGACATACAGACAGGGCAAGCGATCCGGTTATAGTCGACTTAGGGTGTGAGTACTGGAGGATCGAGGCGGTCCTCCCTACCTTGAGGGACTCGGTCGATTGAAGATAATCGACCCTGACTGAAGGGCGGATAAAAAGGAGGTTGGCGTGGAATGTCCGCTAGCTATTGGGCGTCGGGAAGGCGTTTCTCTCGGCTTCCATTCCTTTTTCAAGCAACTCGGTTATCCGATCTACGTCGTACACGCTGCCAGCCCAAGAGCCGCCGCTCGCGTTCTGCAAGGCCGCCCAGAGCCGCGTATCTTTGGGTACTTTAGGATCCGGTATTAAATCGGGGTGTTGGCCCCTGGCGCTTAGTTCTTCGGAAGAAATCGATACAATGTCGATGGACCCCTCCAGGTTGATGGTGTCGATCTCAATATTGATCGTGTCGCCATCGCGGATACAGCCGATCGGACCGCCGGCCCACGCCTCAGGGCTAACATGCCCAATACAGGCTCCTGTGGATACGCCTGAGAAGCGGCCGTCGGTAATCAAAGCAATCTTGTCGCCATCTTTGACGTGCTTGAGGGCGGAGGTGATCTGGTAGGTTTCCGGCATGCCGCAACCCGGCCCGATTCCGATCAGCACCATGGTATCCCCGGGCTGAATGGCCCCGCTTTTGATAGCTTGGATCGCGGCGGGTTCGCTAGTCATTACCCGGGCGGGTCCGCGATGCCTGTAGATACCGTCGGAATCGATCCGCTTGGGCAGAATAGCGGTACTCTTGACCAAGGCTCCCTCTGGAGCCAGGTTGCCTTTGAGGAAGGTTACAGTGCTGGTGAGCCCCCGCGATTTCGCCATTTCGGGAGGCATGATTACTTCGGAAGGATCAATGCCATCTAGCTGGGTAAGCTTTTGCTTCAATCGCTCTCGTCTCTCGGAGGTTTCCCACCACTCAAGATTTTCGCCGAGCGACTTTCCGGTCACCGTTTTGGCATCGAGCTTGAGTAATCCGAGATCGCGGAGGTGAAGCATGACTTCCGGCACGCCTCCAGCGAGAAATACTTGTACAGTAGCGAAATACTGGGGTCCGTTGGGCAGCGAGTCGACGAGGCGAGGAACTGATCGATTAATGCGGGCCCAGTCTTCAACGGTGGGCTGGGTCAAGCCGGCGGCGTGAGCTATTGCTGGAATGTGCAACACGAGATTCGTAGAGCCCCCGACAGCGGCATGCACGACCATGGCATTGTAAATGGAGTCGTTCGTGAGGATATCTTTGGTTGTTTGTTCCTTGGCTTCCTGGGCAATCAGGGCCATCGCAGAGCGTCGGGCTAAGTCTCTCCAAATTGGGGCGCCACTCGGGGACAGGGCAGCATGGGTCAGTGAAAGGCCGAGCGCTTCGGCAACTACCTGGCTGGTGGCAGCGGTACCCATAAACTGGCAACCTCCACCGGGGCTACCGCAGGCCTTGCATCCCATCTCGGTTGCGTAATCAAAATCGATTTCGTCGCGGGCGAATCGGGCGGCCAGTGTCTGTACCTTGCCAGCGTCTTCGCCCTCTTCGGCCAGAAGCGTCACGCCGCCAGGCACCAGAATGGTGGGCAGATCCGGTGTTCCGGCGAGGGCCATCATCATGGCTGGCAACCCCTTGTCGCAGGTCGCTATCCCCATTACCCCGCGGCGGGTGGGTAGCGAGCGTATTTGGCGTCGGAATACAGTCGCGGCATCGTTTCGATAGGGCAGACTATCTAGCATGCCTACTGTTCCATTGGTTCTGCCGTCACAAGGATCGCTACAGAAGGCGGCGAAGGGAATCGCTCCCTCGCCAGACAAGGTTTTGGCCGCTTCCTCAACGAGGAGGGCAATCTCCCAATGGCCGGTGTGGTATCCAAGCGCGATCGGAGAACCGTCTGGTGCTCTGAGGCCGCCTTGAGTGCTAAGGATGAGGAACTGCTTGCCCACTAAGCGCTTGGGGTCCCAGCCCATGCCAGCATTTTGCGTCCAGCCGAATAGGTCGCCGCTAGCCATGCCTCTTAACTGTTCGGGCGTCAACGGCAGGCGCCCGGACGGGCCGGGTCCGTGTGTTCGCAAAGTATAGATCTCCGGATCGGAAGAGTCGAGAAGGTCGTTTTGGGGAGCCATTCCCGTAATCGGAATCCAAATTTGCGGGAAGGCAATTCCCGAATTGGATGAACGCGTGTCTTGGTCTGGGCTACCGTTCGCGTAGAGAGCCTGATGCTATTTCCTCGAGGAAACTCTGGTAGGTTTTACGGATGCCATCCTCTAGCGGTATGACAGCCCTCCAGCCTGTTTCGGAAATGAGGGATACGTCCGTCAGCTTCTGGGGGGTGCCGTCGGGCTTACTGGCGTCGGTTTCGATGACCCCTGTAAAGCCCACCGCGGCTTTGACCATTTCGGCCATTTCCATGATGGAGTGGTCTACGCCGGTGCCGGCGTTAAGCAAATTGGGAGGATCCTCGATCTGCAGGCAGTGGACGATCGCTCGGCCGAGATCATCTACGTGCATCAGCTCCCGCCTAGGAGTCCCGGTACCCCATATGGCGACGCTTTCGGCACCGGATTCCTTGGCCTCGTGGAAGCGCCGGATCAGGGCTGGCAGCAGGTGGCTGTTCTGCGGGTGGTAGTTGTCCCCCGGCCCGTAAAGGTTGGTGGGCATCAGCGAGTGGAAGGCGACTCCGTACTGCTTGCCGTAGTACTGGCACAGCTTGAGTCCGGCGATCTTGGCGATGGCGTAGGCCTCGTTAGTCGGCTCGAGCGTGCCGGTTAGTAGAGAGCTTTCCTTCAGAGGTTGGGGGGCCAGTTTGGGATAGATGCAGGAGCTTCCCAGGAAGAGGTACCGCTGGACTCCGGAACGATAGGCCGCGTTGATCGTGTTGGCGGCGATGGCCAGGTTCTGGTAGGCGAACTCGGCGGGGTAGGTATCGTTAGCGTGGATACCGCCGACGCGGGCTGCCGCCATGACCACCACTTCCGGTCGCTCGGCTTGGAAGAATGCCTCGACTGCCGCCTGGCTGGTCAGATCGAGTTCGGAGCGGCCGGCAGTCAGGACGTTTTCGTAGCCAAGTCGACCCAGCTCGCGAATTGCCGCAGAACCGGCCATTCCCCGATGGCCGGCGACGTAGATCTTGGAGGATGGAGTCATGGCGAATCGGCCGCTCTTCGTTTATCGGCCGAGGGCGGAGTTGATTTTCGCTTCCTCTTCGGCTAGCTTGAGGTCGGCGTCGACCATGATGGCCACCAACTCCTTGAACTTCACCTTGGGCTCCCATCCAAGCTGCCTCTTGGCCTTGGCGGGATCGCCGATCAGCAGGTCCACTTCCGCGGGCCGCTCGTAGCGCTCGTCGTAGTCGACGTACTTCTCCCAATCCAGGCCCAGCCGGTCGAAAGTCTCGACCACGAACTCCTTGACCGAATGGGTCTCGTTGGTGGCGATGACGTAGTCGTCGGGCTCGTCCTGCTGCAGCATCAGCCACATCATCTCCACGTATTCCTTGGCGTAGCCCCAGTCGCGCTCCGCGTCGAGATTGCCCAGGTAGAGCTTCTCTTGCAGGCCGAGCTTGATGCGGGTGGCCGCCCGGGTGATCTTGCGGGTGACGAAGGTCTCCCCCCGCCTGGGGGACTCGTGGTTAAAGAGTATGCCGCTGCAGGCGAAGAGGTCGTAGGACTCGCGGTAGTTCACCGTCAGCCAGTGGGCGTACATCTTGGCGCAGCCGTAGGGAGAGCGCGGCCAGAAGGGGGTCTTCTCGGTCTGCGGCACCTCCTGGACCTTGCCGAACATCTCCGAGGAGGAGGCTTGGTAGAACCTGACTTTATCAACTAGGTTGGCCTCCCTGATGGCCTCAAGTATGCGAACCGCCCCCACGCCATCGACGTCGCCAGTGTACTCGGGAATGTCGAAGGAGACTCTAACGTGGCTCTGCGCTCCGAGGTTGTAGATTTCGTCGGGTTCGAGATCGTAAAGGAGCTTTACCATGTGAACCGAGTCGGAGAGGTCGCCGTAGTGCAGGAACAGCTTCACCCCATTGACATGCGGATCCTGGTACAAGTGATCGATGCGATCGGTATTGAAGGTGGAGGCCCGGCGTATGATCCCATGCACTTCGTAGCCTTTGGATAGCAGCAGTTCGGCCCGGTAGGATCCGTCCTGCCCGGTAATTCCCGTAATAAGAGCCTTTTTCATCGTTTAATTTGAAGCTTTGGAAAACTGAGCTAGTTATTCATCGGCTCGATCTGGTTGCGATCGATCTCGACTTTGGCTTGGGACTCCATGAGGTCCAGAAGAATAGATACTCGTTCCTCTTGCGAGGTTTCACGCATGAAGACGGCCTCGAGGCCTTGCATCGGGCCATCCGTGATTCGTATCCGGTCGCCCGCCTTGATGGGCCTAGGCTCAAGGGTGATGATATCGCCGTCGACCCCGGCCCAATCGCGAATTTGGGCGATCGTTTGATCGGAAACTTCCGTTGGGCGATTTCCTGTGCTGACGACTCCGATTACATCGCGGCCGTAGGTAACGGCCCGGTAGTTTTCCGCAAGATCGAGCCGGCAGAACAGGTAGCGGGGAAAAAGGGGCTCGAGAACCTCGCGACGGACGCGTCGAATGGTCTTCTTTCGTTTCAGCCGCGGATAGTAGGTTTCCAAGCCCAACTCGTTCAGCAAGTAGTGTTCTACGAGCTTCTCTTTCTTGGGCTTGGTATGAATGCAATACCAGTTCATGAGTCCTGTATGGGCACCAACCCAGCAAGCACCAGAGATTTTTCAAGCATGGAAGGGTAAATAAGGATTAAGCTGGAAGCGACTAATCGTTGGAGGACGGCAGTAGAGAGGGCGAGAACATATGGAACTTTTGAGTGTTGAAACGTGGAGACGACCTTGACCACGAAAGCCTATCTACAAAGCTGTTGGCTAGGGAACTAGGCGCTCGGAGTGGCGGCAGATTTCGTTCGACACGCTAGTGGTATGCCGCTTTTCAGAGTCGATGCGAATTCTCATTTCAGGGGCTGCTGGATACATCGGTTCAAACCTCGCGTTGGAGGCTCGATCTAGAGGGTATGATGTAGCGGGATTGGACGTATTTACCGGTTACTATAATCCTGATCTTAAGCGGGCCAATGAAAAGCGACTATTGGATGCGGGGATCCGCATTGCCAACGCCGATCTGGCGGAAGCCTCGCTTGAAGAGCATTTAGAAGGAGTCGACGGAGTGGTTCACTTGGCAGGCCAACCTGGGATTTCAGAAGCGACACCATGGGCGGACTACAATCGCAACAACGTCGTTGCGACCCACCGGCTAATTGAGGCATCGAGCGAAGCGGGGGTATCGAGATTCGTAAACATATCCTCGTCCTCAGTCTACGGAATACGGGCAATGGATACAGAGGCGGCTGAGCCGAAACCTGCATCCTGGTACGGCGAAACGAAGTTGGCTGCCGAGCTTGAAGTGATGGGAGCCTATCGCCTGACCGAATTCCCTGCCTGTTCGCTGCGCCTTTTCTCCGTATATGGCGAGCGCGAACGCCCGGAAAAACTTTTTCCAAGGTTGATAAGAGCGATCGATCGGAACGTAGAGTTTTCCTTGTTTAAAGGTAGCGTGGACCATCAGCGCTCCTTTACCTATGTCGGAGATATCTGCCGGGCGATTTTACTAGTCCTGGACAATTGGGATCGAGCTGTTGGGGAAATTTTCAATGTAGGTTCCTGCAGGTGTTACTCGACGGGAGAAGCGATCGAGATCGTTGAAAAGATCATGGGCAAGCAGGCCCGCATCAGGACGATTCCTGCTCGACCGGGTGATCAAAAAGCGACACACGCGAACGTCGATAAGATAAGGCGCCATTTGGGTTGGCAGCCCGAGACTCAGTTAAAAGATGGACTGAAAAGGATGGTTGCCTGGTACGAGACCGAGGTAAAAGGGCAGATCGAGTGGAAATGATGGGAGATCGTTTTTGCGGTGGCGGGTCTGCCCAATAGGTACAAGGATTCTAAGGTCGAATGAGGACGTTTATTGAGTTAAGCTGGTCCATCAGAATTTAGTATGATCTCTTTCTGCCCTGTTACATTGGCCGGAATTTTCAGGAGTTGGCTGGTCTTGTCGCTGCTGGCGAATGTTCTGCTCGAGGACGGTTGGGCTTCGGCCTCGCCTGTTCAAGAAGCCGTTTTCGAGGCGGTCTGGAAGGAAATTAGCACGAACTATTACGATCCCGAGTTTGGGGGTAAAGATTGGGATGCCATAGGGAAAGCGTATCGCCAGCGATTGTCTTTGATCGAGGATTCAGGCAGTTTTGACGGTTTGATTACGGAGATGCTGAGAGAGCTGGGAGAATCCCATTTCTCTCTGGCTTCGCCCTCTTTCAACGAGTTGATGCCCAATAGCTGGCGGGGCGGAGATGCCGGGATGGATCTATCGGTCGTCGGCAATCGGGTGATTGTTCACCGAGTCCAGCCGGAAGGAGCCGCTGACGTGGCCGGAGTGCGAGCTGGCTATGAACTGGTTTCGGTGGACGGCATTCGCGTGGCAGACTTGCGGCGGCAAATTGTCAAATCGGGAGTATTAAAGAATATAGTGCCTTACTATTTGAAAGAAGCCACCCGAAATCGTTTTCTTGGAACGCCGGGCAAACGAATCGCTTGTCGCTTGAGAGAGGGAAGGATTGGACGAATGGAGAATCTCGAGGTGGAATTGCAGCCGTACCAAGGGAGGATGTCGGCCCAATTGGGCCATCTAGCAGAATCGCCTATGGCTTTTGAAGCTAGGAAGCTCGATTCCAGCATCCATTATTTGAGGTTCGACTTGTGGTTTCCAAGTTTGATGGAGGAAATGCGCTCCATTATTCGGGGGCTGGACTCTGGAACTCAGGGCTTGATAATCGATATTCGCGGAAACCCAGGAGGTATCGGATTAATGGCTACAGGCTTAGCGGGGATGCTGGTAGACGAAGAATACGAGATGGGGCGTATGCAATTGCGTCGCGGACACATGAATTTCAACGTCTATCCGCAAAAAGGAGCATATCTGGGTCAGGTCGCGGTATTGATCGATAGCAACTCGATTTCCACAAGCGAGATATTCGCTGCTGATATGCGAGAATCGGGTCGGGCCCGATTGTTTGGCTCCAGGACTGCTGGAGCCGCCTTGCCATCGGTTTTCAAGAAACTTCCCAACGACTATTATTTACAGATGGCTATTGCGGATTACATCACCTTTCGCGGGAACCGGATCGAGCGATTGGGTGTCTTGCCTGACGAGGAGGTAGCGCTCTCGCCCCGCGAGCTCCGCCGGGGAGAGGATTCGGTGATCGAGGCCGCTCGAAAATGGATCTTGCGGCAACCACGCTAAAAACAGATAGAATTTGGCAAATGGGTAGGTTTATCACTATTGGATTTAGCGCCATGATTTTGGCGGGCGGTACGCCCATGGTGGTTGCGGAGATCGAGCCGGCGGCAGAAAAGATATTCGAATCATACGCCAAATTCCTAGGTGGCGAGGATGCCTTTGGGGAAATCGATACCGCGAGATTGACCATGACAATGGAGATGCCCGGTCTGGGCATGAATATGAAGCGGACGGTTACTTTCAAGGCGCCGGACAAGGTTTTTGTCGATGTCGACATACAGGGCTACGGGAAAATGTTGCAAGGATTCGATGGCGAGAATGGTTGGGCGATCGATCCAATCCAAGGGCATCGGAAGTTGGCAGGCCGGGAGCTAGACCAATTGAAGGAGGAAACTAATTTTAAAGAGGGCCTTCATCTAACGGACAAGTATTCGTCGGCCGTGGTTGTAGGCAAGGGCGATGATGGCCTAACTATTATTGAATGCGTCAAGGCTGACAATGGGCTCAAGGAAACGCTCTATTTTGAGGAACCGGAGGGTATCCTGCGAAAGAGCGACTACACCGAAGATATCGGTCCGCAAGGGAGCGTGCCGGTTTCGGCTCGCGTTGATGTTTACGAGAGAGTAGGCGATATACGTCTACCCATGCAGACGAGCGCCGAGATGATGGGAACTAGCATGCGGGTAGTGATCACCAGTTTCGAACCCAACGTCGAAGTCGACGATTCCATCTTCAAAATGCCTGAATGAGCGCTTTTTCGCAATCTCCTTTACCTCTGACCGAAACCTTCGATAGAAACTTTCTCAGCCAAAAACCTGATAAACCTATGAAACCCATCGTCGCCTTTCTCATCGTTTCCATCATCGCATCCGCGTCGGCTTTCGGCGCGGACGCCCTCCCGAAAACGCCTTCGCCCAAAGGGGCTCAAGCCTACATCATATCGCCGAAGGATGGAGCCACTGTTAAGTCGCCGGCGCGCGTTCGCTTTGGCCTCGTGGGAATGGGGGTCGCTCCGGCAGGTGTCGATATTCCGGATACGGGACATCATCACTTGCTCATTGATCTCGACGAGCTCCCCAGTATGGATGTGCCGCTTCCAGCCACGGAAAACGTGGTCCATTTTGGTAAAGGCCAGACGGAAGCGAAAATCGAGCTCTCGCCAGGCAAGCACACCTTGCAACTCGTGCTCGGGGACAAAATACATTTGCCTCACTCGCCTCCGGTTATCTCCAAGAAGATCACGATTACGGTGGAGTAATCAGGGTCTCGGAAATGAGTTCCAGCCGGGCTGTCTCAGGCAACTGAAGCCCGGCTTTTCTGCGGATTCCCAAGCGGAAAACGGGGCCTTGCCCTTTGGCTGCGTCTACGCCAGAAAAGATGGCAAGAAAACTCTAGACCAGCAATGCTCATGGAATCGAACGAATCCGAATCGCTCCGCGATTACCAACCTCCGAATACAAGCCTGCCCCAGTCCAACTCCTCAGAAGGCGCCCCGCAAGTTTCGCCACCGCAACTGGTCGGGTTTTCATTTACAGGGACGACAGGCGAATACTTCCGGATCTGGATTGTCAATTTGCTGCTTTCGATTGTCACCCTGGGTTTTTACTGGCCTTCGGCGATGGTGCGAACGCGCCGGTATTTTTACTCGAATACGCATCTCGACGGGCATTCCTTCGATTATCTCGCCAAGCCTAAAAACCTGTTAATCGGCTACTTGATCGTTCTGGTCTTTTTCGCCATTTACCTGATGGCGGGCATTTTCAATCCACTCTTCGTTTATCCGGTAATTCTCGTCTATGGCATCGCGGCTCCGTGGATGATATACAAGGCATTCCGGTTTCGGGCCAAAAATACATCCTATCGGAATGTCCGATTCAAGTTTTGCGGAAATTTGAGCGATTCGTACGTGACTTTTTTGGCCTGGCCCGCCCTCATTCTATTCACTTTCGGACTCATTTTGCCTTATTGGGAAATGAAGAAAAAGGAATATTTCTTCGACAATCTCCAGTTCGGAAAAACCGTCTTCAATTTTCGGCCCAAGGCTGCAGAGTATTACAAGTATTATCTGCTGTTTTTCGCCATTGGTATGGGACTATACTTTGTTCTTATATTCCTTGCCATAGGGGCAGCAGCCTTATTTGGGGCCAACGCGAATACAACGAATCCCGATGCTTTGGCTGAAGAGGGTCTTGCTATTCTGATGATCATAGGCGCCGCGGTAGGCTACGCGTTTCTAATCTTGATCGCGGTCGTTTTTCAAAAGGGATTATGGGTGCTCATTTTCAACTACAATATGACGGTTTGGACTTTGGGGAAATTCGGTTTCGAATCGAAAATGAAATTGGCCAAATTTGTGGGTATCGCCGTGGGCAATTTATTCGCCAGCATCTTTTCCCTTGGTCTTTTGATTCCTTGGGCGAAAATTAGAATTACGAAATACAAAATGGAGAATCTCTATGTCAGGGCGCCCGAAGGGAAGTTGGGAGAGCATTTCGAAGCGGAGATGTATGAAGAAGGCGCGTTTGGCGAGGCGGCAACGGACTTCATGGATTTCGAAGTCGGGCTGTGATTGAGTTCAAGGGCATTCTCTATCGATCGGGCTCTTCCCATGCTTTTGATGCCCTTGCCCAGGTTTCGGAGCGCGGGTCGATAAACCTTGCTGTGGGCAAAGACTCAAAACAGTATTCGATTATCGAATACAAAATAGAGCCGCGACTAGGAAAGGCTAATCGGGTTATCCGTTTCGCGGATGGCGTTCGATTCGAAACGGGCGACCACGAGGCGATCGCATCCGTGGAAGCTTTGTTCCCGTCAAGCCGCATTTTGCGCTTTGTCGATTGGATGGAGTCGCGTTGGCCGGTGGCTTTGGGGAGCCTAGTTGGGGTGGTCGTTTTCGTATTCGCGTTTTTCGAATATGGCATGCCCTTGATGGCAAAGTATGTAGCTTTCGAAGTTCCCCAAAGCGTGAGACGAACGCTCTCGGAAAATGGGCTGAAAACAATTGAGCGCTATGGGTCGTTCGAGGAGAGTTATTCCATGCGTATGCATGAATTGGGCGAGGCCGCTTTCGAGCGGGCGCTGGACCTCGTCGCCGATTCGAAGAATCCTGAATTCTACTACGAGCTGCGTATCTACGCGTCGTCAGCCATCGGACCGAATGCCTTCGCCTTGCCCTCCGGACTCGTCGTAGCGACGGAGGCTTTCATCGAGCTTTGCGAGAATGAAGAGCAAATGGTAGCGGTTTTTCTGCACGAGATCGCCCATGTGGAGCAGCAGCATGGACTGCGTTCCCTGATTCAGGATACGGGTGTATTTCTGATGCTTTCCATGGTTCTGGGCGATCTTTCTTCGCTCGGAGGTCTAGCGGCTTCGCTTCCCGCCTTGGCTGTGGAGTCCCGATATTCTCAGAATTTCGAGATGGAAGCGGATCTTTACGCTGGTAGGACACTAGAGGCTAGCGGAATAGGAGCGGAGGCGTTGAAGGAAATCCTGATTCTGCTGCACAGCGATCTGCCCGATATAGATCTCGTTCAATTTCTGGGCTCCCATCCAGGCTTGGAAGAGCGATTGAAGGCCCTGGATTTCCTGATGGAAGAGGAATAATACTGTATGCGAGCTTTTTTGCATAGGGTACAGGGAACAAAGGAGTCCTTCGATCTTGCTCAAATTTGTCGTTTTAGCGGTCTTGATCTCTGGGGACAAACGGTCTAGCGGTACGGTTTTTATTCAAGGCTGCGTGAAATCGCGGACAATTGGAAATCCAGGAAAACTAGCATGAGCATTAAGAAAGTAGGCATTCTAACAGCGGGTGGTCTGGCCCCTTGTTTATCGTCCGCCATCGGCGGACTCATCCAGCGGTATACGGAGATCGCTCCCGATGTGGAGATCATTTGCTATAAGAACGGCTATTGGGGACTGTTGAAGGGGCTCAGCATCACCGTGACGCCAGAGATTCGAGCCAATGCCGAAATCCTTCATCTCTACGGAGGAAGTCCGATAGGGAATTCGCGAGTGAAGCTGACCAACGTGAAGGATTGCCTGGAACGGGGATTGGTTAACGAAGGGGAGGACCCCCAGAAAGTAGCAGCGGACCAATTGGTGGCAGATCAAGTGGATGTCTTGCACACGATTGGCGGAGACGACACCAACACGGCAGCAGCGGACTTAGCTGCTTATTTGGCAGAGAATGATTACGATTTGCGAGTAATCGGGATGCCGAAAACGATTGATAATGACGTTTACCCGATTCGTCAAACACTGGGAGCATGGACGGCTGCGGAGCAGGCGGCAGACTATTTCACGAATGTGGTGGCGGAGCACAATTCGAGTCCACGCATGCTGATCATACACGAGATCATGGGGCGTCATTGCGGTTGGCTAGCCGCGGCCACGGCGAAGGAGTATCATGATCGGTTGAAGACCAAGCCTTGGTTGCCTGAAATTGGTTTAAGCCGAGAGAGACACGAGGTTCACGCCGTCTATTTGCCGGAGCTGGAGATCGACCTCGACGCCGAAGCGGAAAGGCTAACCCAGATAATCGATGATCATGGCAATGTTAACATCTTCCTCAGCGAGGGAGCCGGGGTTGACGCGATTGTGGCCGCCAAGGAAGCGGCGGGTGAAGAAATAATACGCGACGCATTTGGGCACGTTCAGCTGGATTTCATAAACCCAGGCCAGTATTTTGCCAAGCAGTTTGCCGAGAAGATAAACGCAGAGAAAGTGCTCGTTCAAAAGAGTGGCTACTTTTCGAGGGCCGCGGCGGCCAATACGAGAGACTTGAATTTGATCAAGAGCTGCGTGGACACAGCCGTAGAGTCTGCATTGGCCGGTCTAAGCGGCGTTGTAGGCCACGATGAAGACAACCAAGGGATTTTGAGAGCCTGCGAGTTTGAGCGAATCAAGGGCGGTAAGCCGTTCGACACAAACCAAGAATGGTTCGACAATTTGCTTTCAGAGATCGGACAGCCTAAAGGCGCGTTGGCGGCAGCCCATTAGGGCAAACCCAAACAAAAGCTTAAATCGCGTACTCAGGAACGGTTGGCCGCTCGACCACTTCAATAGTCGTCAGTCCGAGGATCGCTTTTCTCAAGGCGTCCTGCGCAGCGACATACAGCCGATTTGCTCAGCGGCTTGCTGAAGCTTGTAGATCGGATCGCTATTCAAGATCATGCTTCGCATTTCCTCGAAGATTTCCAGAAACTCGTGGATAGCGATGCGGCCTGAGAAACCGGTCATTCGACAGGATCCGCAACCACGCCCGCGATAAAGAGTAGCGTCTCGGAAGGTTCCAGGCTCGAAGTACTTGAGCAGCACTTCGTCCGGCGGCATACAGGCCTCCTTGTAGCTTTCGCAAATCCGCCCTACTAGACGTTGGGACATCACGCCATTGATCGATGGCGTTACCACGAATGGATCAACGCCGATTTCGGTCAGCCGCAGGATCGCTTGAACGGCATTATTCGTGCGCACGTCGCCTGCGACTTTTTCAAGTTGTATCCTTTTATTGGAGGCATTGGGGAGCGAAGCGTGACGGCGTGGTCAACAAGCTGTTCGAGCGATTGAACTTCGGGAGAGAGGTGCATTTGCCCGGACTCGAATATGGAAACATTCATCAGATCCTCGACTAGGGTGAGCATGCTTTCAGATGCCTCGATAACCGTGGAGACTAGCTCTTTTTGGCTCTCATTGAGTGGACCAAATTTTTCGCTGTCTAAATACTGGTATATCCAGAGAATGGAAACAAAAGGGTTCAGAAGATCATGAGAGGCGACGCCTAGAAATTTGGTTTTTTGACTCGTTTTACTTATCCAATTTCTGGATGCTCGACGGGGCTGACCAGATCTACTTGCCGCAAGGGTTTGATTATGTAGTCGTCGGCGCCTGCCTGATACGCCTGGCTCAGCGAGTTCATATTGGACAATCCGGTGAGCATGATAATCGGGATTTCTTCCAGCCGGGGAATGAGGCGAGCGTACGAGCAAAATTCGATACCGTCCATTTCCGGCATAACGATATCGCAAAGGGTGAGATCCGGTCGGTTTTCCTCTAGGTACTAGAGGGCTCCCTCGCTGGAACAGACGCCCTCGTAAACGATATTGCCCCGCTCAAGGGCCTTCTTGACTAGTTTCCGAGATAGATGATCATCATCGACGACGAAAACGGTGGAGGTTCTCGTTTCTGGCAATACGGGCCCGGTTGAACTCGACTGTGTTTCAATTTGCGGCATACCTGCGTTCCTTATAGGAATCTATTTACAGTTCCT
>Ga0181593_10002502_pt1 | contig 16939 bp, 18 predicted proteins | sample 071ome_19_FD_133756 | JGI IMG/M metagenome (GOLD analysis project Ga0181593, IMG submission 133756) | Coastal salt marsh microbial communities from the Groves Creek Marsh, Skidaway Island, Georgia - 071413AT metaG (megahit assembly) | ecosystem: Environmental > Aquatic > Marine > Intertidal...
AAATTCAGGTTTCGTCAGGCCAGGGTCCTGTTTTCTCCCTGATCATCGTCTGACCGATGATCCTGGCTTGACGATGTGCCCCGGCCGGTGCCCTCTGCCTGCCGGGGCGCTCTATCACATCCGCGCCCGCCTCTGCAGCCACACCTCCAGACCCTGGGCATTGAGCTCGATGTCGTTGGCCAACAGTTCATGCAGACGCGCATCCGACAGGCCAACGCCGTGGTCTCGAGCGGCGTCGAACAACCAGTCCTTCAGTTCGCTGCGGATGCGCTCCCCGCGTTGATCGTCATGTTCGTTTCGTTCAGCAATGTCCACCATGGCGTCCAGAGCCGCCAGCAATTGCGGGCCCAGTAACCGGGGGTTACCCACCCGCCCGAAATGGGTCAGGTACATCCACTCCGGGTCCGCCTCCAGCAGACGCCCAACGGATTCATGCAGCCTTGGTGGGTCCAGTTCGATGGGCGTTGTCGTCGGAAATATGAAGAAGCCTTGCTCCGTGTCCAATTCCCGATAAGAGATACCAAAGGTATCTCCGGTGAACCAGCCCCGAGTCTGCTCGTCCCACACGCAGAAATGATGCCGCGCGTGTCCCGGGGTATCGATGAAACGCAGCTTGCGCGTTCCGAGCTTAATCGTGTCACCCTCGCGCATTTCCCGGGTGCGCTCGGCCGCGATGGGCACCAGCGGCGCAAATGTGTCCTCGAAGTAATCATCGCTGTACACGGCACGGACGCTGGCCTCCAGACGAGACGGGTCGATCATGTGCCGGGCGCCGCGTGGGTGCACCAGGAACTCCGCCTCGGGCAGCTGCTGCATCAGCAGCCCCGCGCCGCCGGCGTGATCGAGATGAACGTGGGTGACAATCACGTATCGCACCTGCTCGCGGGCCCAGCCGCGGGCCTCCAGCAGGCTCAGCATGTGCGGCACCGTGGCGCTGGTCCCGGTTTCGATGAACGCCACGCAGTCTTCAGCTTCCAGCAGATAGCAGCCCGCCAGGCGCTCACGTACATAACCGGTATCGATGCAGACGACACCGCCGGCATATTCTGTGGCAGAGAGCAGGGAAGGTTGACTCATGGCAGGTAAGGTTCAGAATGGCGAGACTGGGCGGAAAGATAGCATATCGGTGCACGCTTTGACCCACGAATTCAACCATTCAAAAGCCATTTTTATTCTCGATATCGACGGGACGCTCTTGCGCACGCACGAGATCGACAACGAGTGCTACTGGGATGCCGTGGAGCGGGTGTTTGGCAAGCAGCCCGATAGCCGGCGCTTGCTGGATTACACGCACGTCACCGACTCGGGCATACTCGAACAATGGTGCCGGCAGACCCTTGGCCGGGACCCCGGCATTGAAGAGTCAAGGCAACTCCGAGGTCTGTTCCTGGAACTGATCCAGGATGCCGCGAGAACCCAACCCGAACTGTTCGAGCCCAGGGCTGGCCTGGTCGAGTGGCTGGAGCAACAGCACGACACGCCGGACACGCACCTTGCGGTCGCCACGGGCAGCTGGGGCAGTACGGCGCGGTTCAAACTTGAGGTTGCGGGTCTCAATCGGTTCGAGATGGTGCTGGCCTCTGCCGATGATGGCGTCCGCAGGACGGACATCATGACCACGGCGCTAACGCGCCTTGGCCTGCAAGGCCTGGCCCGAGACGGGGACATCACCTACATTGGCGACGGCCCCTGGGATTATCATGCCAGCATGGAGTTGGGCTGGTCTTTCATTGGCATTGCCGAAGATGTGCGCGCTACATCACTTCGCGAACTGGGCGCCCTTCGCGTTCATGCTGATTTCAGGTCGCTCGCCGGGGGCGCTGAACCATAGCGCCCCGGCAGCGTCGAACAGTGCATGAAGGTGAGGCCACCTCAGCCGCTTATCCACATCATGGGAGATTCATCGTGAAGCAAAAAAGGACGTTGACATTGGCCGGCTTTTCCCTGGCCCTGTTGGCATTTGCAGTGCTTGCCCAGCAGGTAGCTACAAAGGACGAGGTGCTCGGCGATCTGCAGGCCGCCGCCAGGGGCTGGGAAATGATCGAACAGGGCGCGTTGCTGATCGATGTCCGGTCACAGGAAGAATACTCAGCGGGGCACATCGAAGGCTCTGCCAACATCCCCCATACGGAAGTCGATCAGATCCGGGCGCTGATCGGCGAAGATCTGTCACGCCCCGTCGTGCTGTACTGTCGCAGCGGAGGGCGCGCAGGACGCGTCATGAGCTCGCTGGAAGACCAAGGCTATACGGCGCTTTTTAACGCCACCGGGTGGGAGGCGCTGGAGGCGACCCGGCCATCTGCCGAGTAAAGCTTTGCTGGAAGACGTCCCTTTGCAGACGGATGGCGTCACCCTGACCAAAAGCACGTGTCCTGCTGCCTGATGTCTTTTATGCTGGCCGAGAGATAAGCACGATTCGAACATGCGCCTTGCACATCTGACAACAGCTCTCTCTGTATGGTTTGTGGCCATCGCCAGCCTGCCTCCAGCGAACGCCGCGGGCCTGGCGCATGAGCAGGCCGCCCTGGAGACCACGCTGGATGCCGTCATGCAGGCGGTGACCGCGGGTGACGAGCAGGCTTTGCTGCAGAGGCTCCGGGAGGCGGCGGTCGACCCTCAACTGTCGGCCCTGGAGCGAGACCTGCTGCTGATGGGCATGATCAGCGATTTGCGCGGCATGCCGCCTGGCAGCATCGGGCCCGATACATTCACCTACCTGAACGACTACCCGCCGCAGGCGACGATGCCGCACGAGGAAAGTCCGCTGGTTCCGGTCCCGGTACACAACATCAGGGCCGCAGCCAGCGGGCTACGCAATGCCTGGCAGCGCGTGGAGTCGACCTATGCCGGCGCGCTTTTGCTCACCATGGACCCCGCCGCCCTGGTTCAGGCCTATGGCTTGCATGACGAATGGCCGGTCCGGCAAGGGTTGCTGATGGCGCTGGACAGCGCCTCCCACGGCCAACTCGAAATGATCAGTTTCCTGGCGCTGCAACATATCGGACAGACACCCGAACTGGCTCAACTGGCCGGCGAGGCCGCCCTGCGCCTGGGCGACGCGCGGGCGCTGGAGCAACTGCTTCGCACCGGGCGCGGAAGCACCATCACGTCGATCCTGCGGCAGGCGCCGGGACGGCTGGAGCCGGATCAGATTGGGCGTCTGCTGGACACGGCTATCGCGGAGGCGCCGCCGGATATCGCCGCCGTCGCCATTGCCGAGTTATCGCCGGCACTCCTCGGCCAGACTGACCATGCGGACCGCCTGTTCAGCCTGCTGGACCATGAACAACTTGGCGCCACGGCCGCCCTGACGCTGGCCTCCAACCCCTCCGACGCGACCATCGTTCGCCTGGGCGAGATCACGCGCAAGGCCGGGCACTCATCGCTCAGCGCCAACAGGGCCAGGCTGGCGTTGGAGCTGATGCGGATGGGCACCGATGGGGGAATCCAGCCATGAACCGCGCACTCGGTTTATGGTTGACGATCGGCTCCCTGGTGCTGGCGGGCTTGCTGCAGGCCGCGCAGGCGCAACAACCTCGGCTGACTGAGTGGGTCAGTTCCAACACAACGGGCGATCCCGACAAGATCGGCCTTGGCTATCCGGTACCCATTCCTGTTGATACCTCCCTGCCCTTCGGGGGCTTTCGCAGCTACGCCGGCTTGCACGCGCGGCACCAGGACCTGTCGATGACCACGCCCTGGGTACACCCCGAAGACATCGGCAGGACCACCCTGGGCCGCACCATTTGGGCTTACCGGCTGGGAGATGAGGATTACACGACCCGCTACGGCCTGCCCGAGCCGGCGACGCTGACCAATGGCGGCATTCATGCCCGCGAGTGGCAGTCTCCGGAGACGGTCACCGCCATCCTCGAACTCATGGCCACGCACGCGGAAGATGACTACTTCTACGATTACCTGCGCGAAAACGTCAACATGGTGGTGATTCCGTCACTGAATATCGACGGATTCCTGCAAACTCAGCGCTACCCCACCCTCAATTACCTGGACGCCGACCCCAACTACCCGGCCACCTCGCCGCGCGACGGGCGCATGCGCCGCAAGAATCTAAGGGACACGGATGAAGATCTGGACTCGCTGACCGACCTGCTGTTCGGTGTCGATCTCAACCGGAACAACACGCCGTTCTGGAGCACCAGCTCAAACTCATCCAACAGCGAGGAGTCTTTGGTGTATCACGGCAGATCAGCCGCTTCCGAGCCGGAAATCGTGGCACTGGATTCAGCCGCCCAACTCGGGCCGGCCGAGCGGCTCCGGCTGTATACAGATGTCCATTCTTTCTCACAGGTTCATTTCTGGTCCAGGAGCTCGAACGCGCGCCTGGCTGCGCAGACCCAGTCCGTGCTGGGGTTGTTCTCCAACCATCATCGCGAGTTTGAAGCGCGTAAATGGTATGCCTTCTCCAGCGCCCGCGATTTGCCGGTCAACCGGGGCATTGGCACCACGGCTGAGTATTTCACCTACAACTATGAAGTGCCCTCGTGGACACTCGAAGTTGAGCCCTCCGGCGGCAGCTATCATTCCAATCTGCCGGGCTGTGGTGCGGACTATGGCGGGGATGCCAATAACTGTCACGACGGTTTCATCCTGCCCGAGTCGGAAATTCACAGAGTCAGAACCGAACTGGCCCAGTCCTTTGCGGCCGTGTTCTACCGCCAGGCCGGCCCACCCTCGGTGCAGGCCATGCGCCTGATCGACCTGGCGACAGGTTCCACCGTCCAGCAATCTGGCTGGGATGCCCGCACACAGGAAAGCCGCCAGCTTTTCAATCAGGCAGTCCAGCCGCTGCAGTTGGGCCGCAGCTACCGGCTATGGCTGGGTTTCAACAAGCCGATGCGCTGGCGGGAAGACGGTCAAGTCACCCCATTCCCCGGCCGGGCCGAAGACACGCTTGAGTTTGATCTGATGATGTCGGCCAACGGTGCCGAACTTGCGCCCGAAGCGCTGGGCCAGGGCTGGATCGACGACGGGTTTGAGGCGCCGTCGGGGTTCCTCAGCTATCGCGACGATGCCTGGTACATGGATTTCACCCTGCCCGACACGGCTGAGCACCGCGAAGCGTTAACGGCCGACCCCAATATCGGGCTGTCCATTTCGACCATGGATATGGTTGGGCTGAGGCTGGATGCTGACCCTGCAACGGTGGCGGACTGGTCCGCTGGGGCCTGGGTGAGGTACGAGTCCACCGAGGGTGAGGATGAGGATGCCGGCGGCACAGACCGCTCGCTCAAGCTGCCGGCGACCCTTGAAGCAGCGGGTGAGCCTTTCGTGGCCGGCCCGGGCATTTCCGGCGCCTGGTATGACCTCAGCCACAACGGCGAGGGCTTCCTGGTGGAGGTGCTCGAGGGCGGCGTGGTGGTGATTTACTGGTTCACCTACGACGAGAACGGTCACCAGGACTGGTATCTGGGTGTCGGCGAACTGCGCGGCAATCGCGTCGTCATCCCCCGGCTCTTACGGGTTTCCGGGGGTATTTTCGGAGAAGCCTTTGACCCGGATCTGATCGTCGAAACGCCTGTTGGTGCCGCAACATTCACCTGGTCAGACTGCGGCAGCGCCGAGATGGAGTGGCAGATGGGCAGCCGCTCAGGTCGGCAGTCGCTGCAACGTCTGACCGAACTGATGGGCCTGGATTGTGGAATACCCAAGGGCGCACCGATTACGGAGTCTGCCCTGCTCAGCGGTGCCTGGTACGACCCGGACCACGAGGGCGAGGGGTTCATCGTTGAGATCATGTGGAGCGGTGAGCCAGTGGTTTTCTGGTTCAGCTACGGCCCCGATGGAGCCAGGCGGTGGTTCTTTGGTGTTGGAGAAGACCTGGATGGCACGCTGGTGTTCGATGAGATGCTGACCACCAGAGGCGGCATTTTCGGCGATGCGTTCGATTCGGAACTGGTTGAGGAAACCCCATGGGGTGCGTTGGAACTCGAACTGTCCTGCGAGGGCGGGACGGCCACTTACAGCAGCACCGAGGAAGGTTTCGGCGCGGGTCAACTGCAGATCATTCGGCTATCGCAACTCGATGGGCTTGAGTGCCGGCCACGATAACCCCATGAATAGCCGTAACGTGATGCGAATTGGAGGCAGATTTTGAGCGACGCGCAAAAACATCAGGAGTGCACCGAAAGGTTTATTGCCCTGGCCAATTCCCTGAAGGAAGATGGCTATGACATCAAACTGGTCTCCGCCGCGCTGATGTCAGCGTCCGGCATCTACGCCACCTATTCCGTGGCGGGGAACGAAGGCGGATTGAACCCCTCCGGGGTCGATAAACTGGTCGATGTCTACCGAAAAAGCCTGGAAAACATCCAGGCCGTCAAGAAGGCCAAGGCTGAGCAGACGGACAAAGAGCGTTCCTGAGCCACGCCAGGTGCAGCCGCCGGAATCTGATGCATGCCCGGCGTTTTTTCGTTTCCGCCTTCTGGGGCTGCGGTTTGATGTCTGGGCTCGCGTCGGATCGACGCGCTGCGGGGCGCAACGCTAAACCCCGCCCGTGGTCCATGGATATAAAGCCCGGGCGCACAAGGTTGGAAACAGCGTGACAGACAGGACGGGTATCGTTCTACCGGGCGGTGGCGCCCGCGGCGCTTACCAGGTAGGCGTGCTCAAGGCCGTTTGTGAGGCCCTGCCCAACGGCGATCACCCTTTCCCTGTCATCTGTGGCACATCCGCCGGCGCCATCAACGCCGCCGTGCTGGCCAGCCATGCCCATGAGTTCAAGGTCGGCGTGGAGCGTCTGGAGCACTTCTGGACCAGCATGCACTGTGGTCGCGTTTACCGCACAGACGCCCTGAACGTGCTGGGCTCAGGAGGACGGCTGCTGCTGACCCTGCTGACGGGCGGTCTGGCGGGCGTCGCGCCCAGATCCTTGCTGGACAACCAGCCTCTGCGGCACTTCCTGGGCCGGCACCTGCGACTCGAAGGTATCCGGCACGCCATCGAACAGGGCGCGCTGCGCGGCGTCGCCGTTACGACCTCCGGCTATACCACCGCTTCGGCAACCAGCTATTTCCAGGGGCACCCCGATGTGCAGCCATGGCAGCGGGCGCGCCGATGCGGCATCCGCGCCGACCTCACACTTGAGCATCTGCTGGCATCCGCGGCGCTGCCGCTGTTGTTCCCGGCGCAGCGCATCGGCAACGAATTTCACGGGGACGGCGGCATGCGCATGCTGGCTCCGCTGAGCCCCGCTATCCATCTTGGCGCCAGCCGGCTGCTGGTGATCACCACGCGCGACGACAAACCCGACCCACCGCCGTCACGTCCGACGCTCTATCCCAGTCTGGGCGAGGTGGGTGGCTACCTGCTCGACACCATTTTCATGGATCGCCTGTCCGCCGACCTCAGCCGCCTGCGGCGCATCAACCGCACGCTGCGCTTCGTCGACGAAAGCCAGCAATCCAGGACGGGGCTGCGCCCTATCGAGACCCTGGTGATCAGGCCAAGCCAGGATTTACGCGAGGTGACCGGCAGGCATGCCGGAGACATCCCACGCGCGGTACGCATGCTGCTCAGAACGCTGGGAGGATGGGGCCGCGACTGGCGTCTGGCCAGTTATCTGCTGTTTGAATCACCCTACTGCCGGGAGCTGATTGAACTGGGCTACCGGGACGGGATGCGACAGGCGCACGACATCCGGCAATTCTTGCTGAATGGCGCCCCCGTCCGTTAACGGGGAGCAGGCAGGGAGCCCGGCCGGGTCACCCCTCAGCGGCCGTACTCTCGCTCCAGCGCTTCGTCGACCAGCGCGAGCAGCTGACGTTGCCCGAATTCGACCAGCGGGCGGCCATTGACGAAGAAGCCCGGGGTCCTGTCGACACCCAGCTTTCTGGCGTCTTCCATATCCTGTTGGACATTTTGCGAAACCACCAGGCTGCGCATGTCCAATGAGACCCGCTCAGGATCGAGGTCAACGCTGCCGATGCTTCTCCAGAACAACTCTGGGTTGGCCTGGTGGTTGATGGCCCATTGCGCCTGGGCGGCATAGCCCGCCTCCAGCGCTTCCCAGAATTTACCCTGGAGCCGTGCTGCTTCCAGTATCCGGACCACGTCTTCCGACCCTGGATGCAGCGGCAAATACCGTACAACCAGGTTCACCCGGTCTGGATGTTCTCTCAGTATGCCCTTGACGATGGGGTGAAACGCGCGGCAAGTGCCGCAGGCCGGGTCGAAAAACTCCACGATGGTGACACGCGCATCGGCGCTGCCGGCAGTGGGCGCGTTTTCCCTGAGCAGGCTGGAAGCGTGGACGTCGGCCGATGTGTGGGCGCCGCTTTCTTCCTGCGCTTTGATAACCAGCATGGCCATGAGAAAAACACCCACCATGAACACAGCGGCGGAGATGACCAACACGTTTCTTTTCATTGTTTTGTCCTTTTCATGAAGGCAAGCAGCAGTGCAACGATGGCTGAAAACGACAACAACGACAACATGGGGATATTGATGAAGCCGAACAGGCCCAGATCATCCTCCGTACAGGAGGGCCCGCTTCCGCAGGGTTGCAATGACTCAGGAATCACACCGGCGTACATCAACAGGTGATAGGCCGCCAATACCCAACCCGTCATCGCCAGGGGCAGGGCGTAGCGGGCCACCCGTCGGTCCAGCGGCAGCAAACCCACCAGCAGAATCACCGCCAGCGGATACATGAACACGCGCTGGTACCAGCACAACGAGCAGGGCTCCATGCCCAGGGCCTTGTCCAGAAAGAGGCTGCCCAACGTCGCAGTCGATGCCAGCAGCCAGCTGATGAATAGCAGTGTCCAGCCGTCATGGCTATTTTGTTGAGGGGGCATATTATTCGGTGTAGCAGGCGCGTTCACCTGACAATGACCATTTTTGTCCAGAGAAATTCAGTCGCCATCATAGAGCAACGCAAAAGCACGTCATCAACGGCCGCGCCATCAACCGCATTCAAGCCATCACAATGCGATGTTTATTCGGTTGCCTCCGGTACCGCTTCAACGGTCTCAGAAACCGCCTCCACAAGAGGCTCCTGGACGCCCGCCTGTTCGTTGAGCGGAGCCAGCAACTCAGGTGTTAGCGCATGGGCCAGCTCGAATTCCTCCCGGGTCATGGCCTTGAGTGCCGCCAGGTTTTCCGGGTTTCCAGCCAGCCACTGCAAGATCTCCGTTCGAATGAGTTCGGCGGCGGCCTCGCCGTCCATTTCGGCGCCCATCGATTCTGCCGCCTCGCGAGCCAATATTTCCGCCTGATAGAGCTCGGCCGACATGATGGTTCCCGCCGGAATCTGATCCATTTTGGTCAGAGTGCCCCCGGCCACGTAGCCGGCTGCTCCCGCCAGTACGGCAACTACGATGAGCAGCACCAACACTAAACCGCTTTTATTCCCCATTTTTTACTCCATTTCAGGCAGCGCGGATACCGCACCCGTTTGCATCCGCAAGCACAGCTTACTACCAGCCCCCAAGGTGCCGCAAAATTTCAGCATACCGCTGAATGCGTCCTGACATATGGCCATCCTGTGTCCCTCCGTTATCGGGCGATCGGCGAAGCGCGCCAAATTCCGCCACAGCGGCTATTCAGGCATGGACTTCACGGACACCGCCTCAAGCGTTTTATAGTCGCGGCTGATAATCACAGACAGCGAGCCGTCTTCCTCCATCATGGCCAACTCCCGGTCAAGGGCGGCCACCAGTTTTTCCGCGTCGAGGCGCAGCGCCAGCGCGGCTTGCTTGGGCTCCAAGACGCTGTACAAGTAAAGATCTTCATCAAAGCTCGCGAGCGCGCTCTCAGCGAACAGCGTGGCCGACCCAATACTTAGATCTACCTGCTCTGCCCGCAACATGTCATCCATCTCGCTGCCGCCCGCCACTTCAACAATTTCCGCGTCAGGAATGTTTTTCCGACTCCAATGGGCACTGTGGGAATTGGACAGAACAGCAATGCGCTTGCCGGACATTTTGGACGGGTGATCAAAGAAACCATGCCCCTCCTTCCACAAGGAGGCAATTCCGCCACCAGAGTAATAGGGCCGGGCAAACAGCATCTTTTGCTGCCTCTCGGGTGTAATCCAGTAATTGTTCGCTATGAGATCAATCTGGCCACCCAGGAGCGCTCCCTCCAGTTCGCCAAAATCCATGGTCATGAATTCGATACGCTTGATCCCCAGTCGTTGAGCAAGGGCCCGGACAATCTCACGATCTATTCCCATCTGGCGCGCATCATCCTGCCGAACCTGACCTGTCTCATCGAAATTGAAACGGCCAAAATCTGCGACACCACCAACGACCAGGGGTCGCTCGCCACTCTGCAGTTCTGCCAGTGTTGGTGTGTTCGTCCCGTTGCGATCCGACCTCGCATCGTCACCCATGAAAGCGCCTGCGAGCAGCACCAGCGTGAGTGCCATGATTTTGAAACCTGTTTGCATGTCCAACACCTTCTTCAATCGATCTATAGGATGGCAAATCCCGTCACCGGGCCCCATCCCATAGTGACTCGACACCCCTCACCTGTTCGCTCCGGTTGGAAACAATGAGTTTCTTTCGGCAGTATCGAGTGATACTGGAGGCGCCCATACGTGGCGGCCCCATACCCGAGTGCTTGAAGGGTTCCTGCTCAAACTCATGCACCATGGTGCTCAGGCTGGCCTCGTTCACACTGACGACACCCGCGTCCAGGCGCTGCGCAATAGCGACGCCCTCTGCTTCATCGCCTGCAAAAACATTTGCGCTAAGGCCGTAATCGGTGTCGTTGGCTAACTGAATGGCTTCCTCGATCCGGGTGAATCTCATGACCGGGATGACGGGCCCGAAGGTCTCCTCCTGCATGATGCGCATCCGGTGATGGACATCGGTCAGAATCGTGGGTGGATACCAGATGCCGCCGGAGCATAGCGGTTTTCCTCCGCACAAGACCCGCGCGCCTTGCTCGAGCGCATCATCGACATGCGACTGAATGATGTCGGCTTGCTGCGCGAAAATAAGCGGGCCGATGTGGCCCTGGCCGTCCACACCTGCAGTCAACTCCAATGAAGACGCTTCCTGAACCAATCGAGCGATGAATTCGTCATAGATTCCGTCCTGGACATAAACCCGTTCAACGGACTGGCAGGCCTGACCCGCTGCGGCCACCGCGGCACGAAGAACAATAGGCACGGCTCGACTCAGCTCTGCTGAGTCGGTAACGACGACGGCATCGTTACCACCCATTTCCAGAAAGGCGGGAATGAATCTTTCTGCCGCGCGGCAGGCAACGTGCCGGCCCGTGCGCACACTGCCGGTGAATGCCACCGCATCGACCACATCGATCACCCGGGCGCCTGTCGCTCCGTCTCCCTGGGCAATCGCCAGCACGCCTGCCAGGGCGGGAACGTCATCGATGCATTGTTGCAAGACCTCGCTGTGGCGGGGCGTGATCTCGCTGGGCTTGAGCAGCACTGAGCACCCCGCAGCCAGGGCGGGAATGGCATCGATCATGGCCAGCAGCAAAGGAAAATTCCAGGGTGAGATCACCCCCACCAGCGCATAGGGTACGAGCTGAGTGTGAGCAAAGAGACCGGGGATGCTCGCAGCGACTGGAACCGGGCGAGCGAAAGCCGCCTCGGCCAATTCGATGGCGCGTTCGACCACCCGCTTTACGCTGGCAACCTCGATTTCCGCGACCCGCTCTCGACCCGTATCCTCGCTGAGTGCTCTCAGCAGTGCTTCGCGATGGTGATCAATGGACTGGACAAATCGGCGCAGGGTCAGGATGCGCGCTTGCAGGTCCCGTTGCCAGTCGGATGCCTGACCCGCACGCAAATGTTCCGCCAGCGTCTTGATGTCAGGCGCGCCGGCCGGCCGAAATCGATAATCAACGGTCCCCGTTCGTGGATTGCGGACCTTAATTTCGCGCTCCTCGGTCATGATATGCGCCCGCGATGAATGATCACATTCAGTTTTAGCGCGGCCAACAGGGCGGCAAACAGCATGAATGTCACGATGATAAAGGACCATTGATAGCTGCCGTAAAGGTCATAAAACATGCCCACGCCGAACGGACCACTGGCGCCGCCGAGTGTCTCGAAAATGATCAAAGTGCCCATGATTTTGCCCAGCGAACTCAGCCCGAACAGCTTCGAGGGCAGAAGGTGAACCATGGTGTACAGCGAACCCCAGCCAAGGCCCAGAATCAGAACACCTGCCATGGCGGTGGGTACCGTCATCAGGCAAAGCATGGCGGAGCCCATCATCATCAGCCCAAGACAACCCACCAGCACGGGCCCCGGTCCGTGTCGGTCCGCAAGCCAACCCCCACCAATCTTGGTGACGATCGCAGCCAGAAAAAGAATCGACACGCTGTTGGCCGCCTGATTCAGTGACTGGGTAAGGTCTCTCTGCATGTGTAAAACGATATTGCTGGTCATGCCCATCAGGGCATAGAAGGTGATGAATGCTATCAATCCGAGCAGCCAAAACTGCGGTGTCCGCAGCGCCTGTGCATATGGAATCTCCCGCCCCTCAGGTATGTCCGGAGTGTCTCCGGGCTCATCCGCCCCGGCTTGATTTGGCAGATAGCGCGGTAATATCCACAACAGCGGCAACAAGATGGCAGGTAGCAAGGCGCTCCACATGAATGCTTCCCGCCACCCCAGCGCCTGAATCAATTCCGCATTCAGTTGAGGCACCAACGCGTTGCCGATGCTTGAACCCGATACCAGGATGCCCAGTGCTCGCCCACGCCAAGCCCCGAACCATTGTGAAACGAGGATCACCGAGACCATCAGGCCTCCGGTGGCGAGCGCCGGGCCGAAGAGGAAAATATGCAGCCCGTAGATTTGACGCAAGGAAGTGACGAAGCCATACGCGACAAACCCAAGAATGATCAGTAGCGTGCCGAACAGGAGCGCGGGCCGCGCGCCGTGTCTGTCCACCAGCACGCCAATCATGGGTGCAATGGCCGCCGCAACCAGATAGTGCAGCGTGTCCCTGAATTTCAATTGGGCGACGCTGACTTCCAGCAGCTGCAGGAGGTCGTTATCGAATACGGTGATGCCCGCAAAGGTCAGGCCGTTATTGATGGCAAGAACGAGGCTGGCCACCAGGAGCACATAAGCCTGGCGTAATTTCATGCCCCTGCTGTCGGAATTCATGGCTCGAATGCCTCACGGTGATTTTCAATAAAGTCGGACAGCGAAATGGTTGGGCGACCCAGTAAATCCGTGGCATCTTCGCTGAGTTGTTCAAGCGCACCCGCGGCAATCTGCGCGAACAATTCGCAAACCGCATCAACATGCCACGGGCTCGAGACGACGCGTCCCAGAAAAGCCCGAAAGTCGGCTGGCTCCTGAGCGATGTAGCGAATATCACGTCCCAGTGCGGAGCTCAAGGCGGCTGCAACCTCAGTGAAATCCACAAGTGGGTTACCAGACAATGTGTATTGCCGGCTCTCGTGGCCATCCTCGCTCAAAACCCGCGCCGCAATCGCGCCCACATCACGGGTGTCAATGGGGGCCACGCGAGCCGATCCGAACGGCAGGTTGAAAACGTTCTTTTCCGCGATGCCGCGCGCAAACATCAGGAGGTTCTGGCAAAAAAAGTTCGGCCTCAGCATTGTCCAACCCATGCCGCTCTCACGCAATCTGCACTCGCCCGCATAATGCCCGCGGGGGATCGCGCCCAATGCCGTGGCAGACGCCTCCATGGAGGAAATCTTGACCACGTGATGGACGCCACAGGCTGCGGCAACCTCGATAAAATTGGCTTCCCAGCGTGATTGCGACTCGTGATTGGGTGTCACCAGCAAAGCGCAACCAATACCGTTGAGCGGGGCGGATAAAGATGCTCTGTCACCGAAATCGGCCACGCAAATGTCATCTGTCAACTTCGCCAACATGCCGAGGCGGTCGCGGTGCCTGACCATCACGCGAAACGGAAGACCCCGTTGCGCCAGGTGCTGTGCGGCGCTGCTGCCAACGCGGCCATTGGCGCCTGTCAGGAGAATCATGCCACGCGCTCCAAGGTCTGAGCCGGTCGGTTCCAGTTAATGAGGAGTATGCAGGCGCATGCCCCCAGGCACAGCCCTATCATCATGTCGATCGCCGGCAGATAGGAGCCAGAGGCGCCGCGCATCGTCGCAACCACACGGGTACCAAGCGCGCCGCTGAGCGTGTCGATCAAAACCAGCAGCGCCAGGATCTTTCCGAAAGAGGGGCCGGCAAAAACGTGCGCCAGCAGCACTTGAATGGCCGTAAAAGCGCCACTGAACCCCATACCCGCAATGACCGCATACAGGTATAGCGAGCTGGAGTTGTCCGCGTTCGCGCTCCGCAACAGAATCAGCCCAAGCCCCAGCAAAACGATGGAACTGATCATCACCCGCTCTTTTCGAAATCGGTCACCCAGCCAACCGAATAGCAGCTTTCCGCCCATGGAAGACAGGAAAAAAACGCTGAAGATGACCGACAGTCGCGCGCTTGGAATCCCCAGGTCTCGCCCAAGATGGATCGACTGGTGTTGCAACAAAGCAAGAATGCAAAACCAAACCGTTGCGGTACCGATGGCGAGCAGGTAGAACGTTCGATTTCTGAGTGCCTGGGCCAATGAAATACCCGCTGGGCGGTTTTCCCCTGAAGAGCCGTCGTCAATTTCGTGGAGTGCTACGCCATCGTGTCCAAATCCATCCTGCTCAGGCCGGTCGCGAACAAGGAATATGACGGCCGGCAGCATGAGCCCGGCCGCCAGGGCGGCCAAAACGAAAAGCGCGATGCGCCAGCCCCCCTGCTGCAGACAAAAGCCAACGACCAGCGGAAACAGGACGCCTCCGAGGCTGGATGCCATAAGGAGAATGCCCGCCGCTCTGCCGTGAAGTTTTCGGAACCAGCGACTCAGGACAAACATGTTGGCAACCACACCGCTGAGGGACAGCGCCAGTGCGATAACCACGTATGCCACAACCATGTGCCAGAGTTCCGTAATGCCTGCATGCAGGGTCAAGCCGGCGGTGGCGCCTACTGCACCTAAGCCCAGCAGCAGACGAGCTGAATACTTATCCAGCAAATAGCCCACGGGAGGGGAAGTAATGGCCGAGACCACCAGCAATATCGTTGCGGGCAGGGTCACCTGGGCTTCTGTCCAGCCAAATGTGGCAATTAACTCGGGGTAGAGCAGCGGCAGTGAGTGCACCAGGATGCCGTTGGAGGCGGCATAGACGAGAAACAGGCCGGACAATACCCACCAACCGCGAAACGACCGTTGACGGGGGCCGGTTATCGGTGTGGCGACATCTGTCATGGGTCAGGGGCAATCATGAGAGGTCCAACCGGCATGATAACATTGAAGTTAGGACCCATTTCGGGGCCATGACCGTGAGGGAATCACAACCGCATGACCGTCCTCAAGGAGCGCGTTGACGTATTGATCGTAGGCGGTGGTATCGCGGGCGCCGCCCTGGCCTGCGCGCTCTCTGACACAGGATTAAGAATTTTACTGATCGACCGGAGCGATCGGCCGCTTGATACGGCGCGCGGTGACCACCTGCAACCACGGACGCTGGAGATTCTCCGGGAATGGGGAGTACTGGACCACATGGTAAAGGCGGGCGCGGAGCGCAGGGATGCGACCCGGTGGTTCGATGCCAACGGAAACCTGTTGTTGGATGTCCCGGTGGCGGCTCTGCCTATTGCTTTCCCATACTTTCGATACCTGAATCACGAGCTGATTGGAGAAACTTTTTTGGCAGGTGCGCGCCGCAATGAACACTTTCAGGCGGTTCGGCCGGTTGGTCGATGGACACTGGAACCTGAAGGCGATTTTCCGAGGATGCGCATCGAGCTACCCACCGGCGATTTTCGAGATGTTGAGGCCACTGTCGTGGTCGGTGCCGACGGGGTGCATTCGCAGGTGCGCAAGCAGGCACGCATGGACTATGAACTGCAGCGCTATGTGAACCCCATCGCGGTGTTGTTCGGGCGTTATCGGAGACACAACCCGGACAATGGGCTCCGTGTTTACCTGGGCCGTGAGCACATGGTTTCCGTTATTCCGAGGACCGGAGGCGGTTGCAAGATCGGTCTGCCGCTGACGCCGGCTGAGATACGCGAGTGGCGCACCTGCTCCACCGATGAGATCAGCCGTCGAGTCCGGGATAGCGTTCCCGATGTGGAATTCGACGACCTGGTCTTCGGCGCGGTTTATCCGCCCGTTCGGTGTCACGCGCCGAAATGGACCCAAGGACGCGTGGTGCTCATCGGAGACGCTTGCCATGCCTTGCATCCGGCCCGCAGCCAGGGAATGAATATCACCATACGCTGCATCGATGAACTGGTGCGGCAGTTACCCATCGACGGTGGAAGCCTCGAGTGTCGTGAGCTGCCTGCGGCACTCGCTCGATTCGAAACCGCGGTTCGCCCCGGCGTTGAACGTGAGCTGGCGAGCAACCATCGAGCCGGACAGGAAATGGACAATCCCGAGCGACGCTCATTCGAACCGTTGATCGAAAAGCTGCAACAGCTTCAGTCCTCGAAGGAAAAACTCCTTGCCTACGCATACGGCGCAGCCGGGTATGAGCAAGCATGAAAGGGGCGAAAACCAGCGATAACTATCTGCGAGCTCAGAGCCTGGCGCCCAAATCCACCGCCATCGGTTCGCAATATGAAACACCCACCTGACATATCGGATACGGCCTTTATTACCTGCTACTTCCGTTCACTCGACCCCGAACGCTCCCGAGATCCGTTTGCGCATCTTTGGATCAGTGATTCAGCCCGGCGCCTGGGTGATCAATTCAAAAACGAGGTGATCGAGAATGATCCGGTCAATATCCAGTTGAGGTCACGCTACTGGATAGAGGCACTGGAACGGTTCCAGCGGGAGCACGGCGAGTTCACGCTGGTGAACCTGGGGGCCGGTTTCACCATGTACCCTTACCTGCCGTTTATGACATCCGGGGTCCGGTGCCTGGAAGTCGACCAGGCACA